>JAABUM010003941.1_pt1 | contig 17454 bp, 14 predicted proteins | sample 5559161 | NCBI WGS metagenome assembly JAABUM01 (sample SAMN10711868, study PRJNA513369) | rock metagenome | isolation source: Antarctica rocks | place: Antarctica: Victoria Land, Siegfried Peak nord | reverse complement strand
CCCTCGTCACCCTGCCTGCTGCGCAGAGCACCGCGTCTACGCCCACGGACCGCAAGCACGCTGCCTGAGTCCACGCGTTTCACACGCTTTTCAACATCTCACTTCCTTTTTGACAGACCACTAGTCCCTATCAAGAAGAGGGGCGGCCGGGCCGATAGAACAGGTAACGGGGCGACCTTGGTCTAGCACGGGACTACGTCACGCCGCCGGAGGCGCTGCCCGGAGCCGTGTAAGGGCCCGTGAAGGCCCAGACGCGGCTGTTGGGCGCCCGCGGAACAACGGAAAGCAACGCGGAGGAGAGAGTGTCCTCGGGCAGCAGAATCATGCGGCATCCCCAGCATAGGCGGCTCCTCACCTCATCGCGTCAACATGGGAGTAGCACGCCCTCAGTATAGCTGCCAGCGCCAGCGCGAGAAGCCGGCAGGCATGCCGAGAAGCGTTTATGTCGGTACACTGGAAGAGCAATCTGGACCAGAGCGGAAAAAGAGGGGCGGCAGAGAGTGAGAGGAACCCTGGCGGGCGAACGTCGCGCACTGGGAGGGGCGACGGCTGACAGCCTTGAGGCGGGCAAGGTCTGGGCTACCCTGCGCATTATCTACGCCATGCGTCTGCGCACGCTACGCAATACTATCCGCAACGCGCCGCGTGGCCGCGCCGGGGGGTGGCTGATGGTCGCCGTGGTCGTGGTCCTGGTAGACATGGTGATCTTCCGCGCCGCGCCGCGCAGTATCAGTCTGGCCGTGGCCCCCCAGGGCGTGAGTGGTCCCACTGGCCAGATGGCCGTGGCCTTGACCTCGGCGTTTAATATCTCATTTGCCATGTTGTTTCTGGCCTCGTTTCCCGTGGCCCTGGGCACCTATACCTACCGCTCCGACCTGCCCTTGCTGCTACCCATGCCCGTCCACTCGGCGATCATCTTTGCCGAGAAGTTGATCACGGCGACACTGCGCCAGCACTTGCTTGTGCTGCCCTTGCTCGTGCCCTACCTGCTGGGCCTGGGCATAGGGCTGCGGCTGCCAGCAGGGTACTATCTGGTTAGCCTGCTGATCGTGCTGATGATGCCGATTATCCCCACCTGCCTGGGCGCGTTGACCAGCTTCTTGTTCTTGACCGTCTTCCCGCCGGCCCAGGCCAAAGCGTTTGTGACGGTCGACGGGGCCGTGCTGGGGGCCGTGTTTTACCTATCGCAGGAGATCCTGTGGAGCTCACGGGGCACGGTTAACCTGTCCGGCGCGGGCGCCGCGCTGGGCGCGGTCAACAGTGGCTGGCTGACCGTGCTGCCGCCGAGTTGGCCCGCCGAGGCGCTCAAGGCCACCCTGAGCAACGAGTATGCCGCGGCGGCGGCGGCTCTGCTAGCCCTCCTGGCCCTCAACGGGGCCGTGTTCCTGGGCGCCGTGGCCGCCGCCCAGCGCGCGTTCAGCTCTGGGTGGGCCGACTACCAGGAAGCCGCGCGGATTCGCGAACCCCGGGCGGGACGTGAGGGCCGGCTGATCCTGCGCCTGTTCAGCCGTCTGCCGCTCGGGTCGTCGGGTATCCTGGCTAAGGAATGGCTCGTCTTTGCCCGCGACCCCCAGCAGTGGGCGGCGCTGATCATGCCTTTGGGCGTCTCGGCCTACTTCTCCTACATGCTGATCTTCCGGCTGCACGACAACCACACGCCAGCGGGCATCAGCTTTCTGCTGGTGTTCAGCGGCCTGAACTTCCTGGTCAGTTCGCTGGTGGCCCCACTCAGCCTGACCATCACAAATCGGGAGGGGCGCTCGTTCTATCTGCTGCGCTGCTCACCGATCTCAGCGCTCACCATCCTGCGCGAGAAGTTTCTGGCCCTGTTCCTACCCCTCACGCTACTCTCTGAGGCGCTGGTGCTGTACATCGCGCTGAGTGAGGGCCTCTCCCCGCGCGACGCGCTGCTGGCCAGCCTGGGCATCGCCTTTGTGACGGCCAGCCTGATCGCCTGGAGCATGGTGCTCAGCCTGCTGTTCCCCCGCCTGGACTGGGTGAACATCGTGCAGATGACCACCTGGCAAGCCTGGCTGCTCTCGTTCGTGGGCGGCGGCGTGATCGGCGTGCTGGAGGGGCTGTTCATCTCACTCGGCCCACTGGCCGAAACCTACGTGCCGGCGCACATGACCTACCTGGTGTCCTGGGCGACGGGCGGCGGTATGGCCATCGCTCTGGGGGTCACGCTGGCGCTGTTGACTGCCCTGTTTCTGTGGGGTAGCCGCCGCATGAGTAGCTGGGACATCAGGTGGTAACGGGCGCTAGCTGCTTAGGGAACGCGTCTCGCCGGTTACCGGGTCCGCGCCCACGGCGCCGAGGGAGAGCTGATCACCCAGGGAGTGCTCTTCCTCAATAGCCACCCTGCCGCCATCGTACTCTTGCTTGGCCTGCAGGAAGGGGTCGTTGCGGTCCTTGAGCAGGGAACGTAGTTGCGTGCCATCAATCAGCTGGATGGGCCGGGCGCTAGCCCAATCCTCGGCTTGCAGGCTGAAGTGGCCGTTTGTGACGAAATAGCCCTGGTCAATACCGCTGTCGGCCAGCCAGCGGGCAAACTCCTCAATCGGCGCAACATCCACGATGCCGCTGCTCCAGTAGTAGCGCGCGAGGGCCTGACGGCCACTGCGCAGCAACACCAGTAGCTCCTCATCGCCGTAGCGCGTGGGGGCTACCGCGAAGCCGCGGCCCTCGAAGAGGGCGCGGGCCAGGCCAGCCAACTGGTGCGAGGGCACATGTTCGCGCAGCAGTGGTGTGCCGCCAAGGTCGTTGCGGCCCTCCGTGGCCGGCGCGGGCAGCCCCAGCATACGGGTAGTTGCCCCGGTAATGTACGGGCCACCAGCCAGAGCCGCGCCGCGGCGTGTCTGGTCGCCCTGCTCACCACGCAGGCGGCCATACACGATCAAGCCCAGGCGATCATGAAGAAGCTGCTCATCATAGAGGTAGCCGCGGAACCGCTCGATTTCGTCGCCAGTCAGGGTGCCATCAGCCAGCAGATGCTGCCAGGCCTCGTTGTCGAACCGCTCGTAGGGCAACTCGGCCAGCACGCGATGCCGGGCCATCCATGCTGGCGACGCGATCACCAGCACGGTGCCGATGCGGCGCTCATACTCCAGCTCGTTGAACTGCAGCGAGGAGATCTCGGCGTTGTTGGAGGGCAGGCGTATGTGATAAACAATCTTGTCCGGCGCGGGGGTGAGCAGTGCGTCACGATCATAGCCCAGCAGGGCGCTGGCATACCAACAGCGGCACTCCTCACTGCAGCAGCCCAGGCGGTTGTGCTTGAACAGCCCAACCGTGCCGCAGTTGGGGCACCGGGTGGTGGACTCCAACCGACACTGCTTGCTGCAGTAGCCGCTGTAGTTGCTCCAGAAATGTAGTGGTTTCAGACAATTCGGGCAGTTCCGCGCCATCGTCGTCCCTCTTTGCTAGCTTCAGTCTGGCCCCAACTGTCACCCCCTAGAGGACGACTGCCGCGCTGCGCGTCTCCACGTCAACGGCGATCGGTCCCCAGCTATGGGGCCACACCAGCACATATCATGTACTCTACCGCCGCTCTCTACTGCTGTTCAGTATAACATGCTGGCCCTGATCGGCCCTTATAGCGAGTTGCCAGCCCGCACAAGAAAAATTAAAGCCTGTGGGTGAGCCGCTTGTCGCGGGGCGCCACTCCCTCTACACTGGGCTTCGGGAGGGGTAGCAAGAGACGTGAGCGCGCTAGACATAGCTGGATGGGGCATAGGAGATCGGCGACGCCGACCCTTCTGGAGCCGTCCTCCCTACCCGCCCAGTCCTGGAGAGGAGATGTACCGCTGCCGCGGCGTCTCCTCTTCTTTTTGGGCCGACACTGTAGCGATCAACCAGCGACACAGACAGGAGAGAGAAATCCATGACCAAACGACGCTGCCGGCGGGTCATCGCCGCTTTTATGCTGACCGGCCTGGCGTGTGCCGCCGGAGCGCCCCAGGGCGCCAGCGCCAGCGACGGAGCGACCTATACAGTCAGGCCAAACGATACCCTCTCGGGTATCGCTCTGAGTTATGGCACAACCGTGCAGGCGCTGATGGACGCCAACAGCCTTAGAAGCCCGGACCGCATCACGGCGGGGCAGATCCTGCTGATCCACAGCGACGGCGCTACAGGCTCCACTGCCACGGCGGGTAGCGGGGCCGATGTGGCCCCAGCGGCTAGCCAGGGGACACTCTACATTGTGCGCTCAGGCGATACCCTCTCCGATATCAGCCTGCGCCTGGGTCTCTCCATGAACGATTTAGCCGCCGCTAACAACCTGAAGGATTGGTGCGTGCTGTACGTGGGCCAGCGACTAGTCCTGCCCACCGCGGTCACACCGCAGGGGCAAGGCTCAACTGTCCAGCCGCTGGCCGCGGCGCCCGCTACCGCCGCCGGCACGATGGTTACCCTGAACACGGGAACCATTGAGGCCATCCTAACTGCCCAGGCACAGGCGGCGGGCGTGGATACCGCACTGGTCAAGGCGCTGGCCTGGCAGGAGAGCGGCTGGCAAATGGTGGTGGCCAGCGATGGGGGCATGGGCGTGATGCAGCTGATGCCTGATACAGTGGATTGGGTCAGCACGACCTTGGTGGGCTATCGGGTCAATCCCTACGACGCCACGGACAACGTGCGCGCCGGGGTAGCCATGATGCGCTACTACCTGCGCGTGTTCGGCGGCGATGTGCATCAGGCGTTAGCTGCATACCACCAGGGGCTGACTGGGGTGCGTACCCAGGGTATCCTGCCCGAGACAGCCCATTATGTGAGCAACATCCTGGCCTTGCAGCAGCGCTTCTAGGGGGTGGCGGGTCATCTTCAAGAAGCGCCACGCGTTAAGCAGGAAGAAGAAGCGTGCCGCGGCGCTTCTAACAGGGCGGCGGGTTAGCTGAGGAAGACCTGCGTAAAGACGACGCGGAAGGCACCGTTCTGTTCGCCAACCGCCAGGCCGACGCCGATCTCCGCATAGGTGGCGTCCAGGATGTTGTCGCGGTGCTCCTTGCTGTGCATCAGGGCCTCCACCACCTGAGCCGGGGTTGCGCTATTCAGCAGCATATTGCGGTTCTCCACAATGTTCTCACCCACCTCGTGGTAGGGGACGATCATGCTGTCCAGCACCTGCACCACCGCCGGCTTGCCGGTGACGGGGTCGTAGTGGCCAAAATAGTCGCGGGCGATCATATCCTGGCTACGCTTGCGGGCGATGCGGTCAAGTAGGTCGTCAGGGGTCAGGCTGGGCAGGCCGTAGCGGGCGCGCTGCTGGTTTGTTAGGGCGATCACGCGGGCTGCCAGGCCGGCCAGGAACGCCGGATCGGAGAGCGAGGCCAGTGAGGGGGCCGCCGTGGCGCCAGGTGATCCCATGGGGTCACCTGGCCGCACCGCCGGCGGCGCCTCGGTGACGGATGGTGTGGCTGTGGGACCCACGCCTCCTCCTGGTGGCCGAACCGTGGATGTGGGGTCGGCGCCCACTGAACCAGTGGTAGGCGTGGCGCTGGGCGCCCCGACGGGGACAGTGTCGCTGGGCGGCGGAGAAACCGGGGTCCACGTAGAGGCAGGGAGCAGGGTTGGTGTAGCCGGTGAGGCTACGACGGGGGTCCATGTAGCGGCAGGCTGGGCAAACGCGGTGGCCGTGGCCGTCGCCGGGGCCGGGATGGTGGCCGTCGCGGGGGGCACGGGCGTGTCTGTCGGCTGAGGCGTGTCTGTCGGTTGGGATGTGGCCGTTGGGGCTGGAATGGTGGCTGTTGGCCGGGACGTGGCCATCGGGATAGGAATGGTCAGTGCCCGCACCGTAGCCAACGCGGCGATAGGCGTGCCTATGCGCTGAATCGCGGCCCCCTCGTTGCCGCTCAGGATCGGCAGCACAATCAGCAGGGCCAGGCCCAACAGCAGGGCGGCTGCAATCAGAATAGCCAGGGCCGCGGCGTAGTTGCCCTGCTCACGCCGCCGTGGGGTCACTGTGCCCTTTCCTTCTGGCTGGCTGGCCATCGCATATCGTGGCGTGACAACTGTGGCGCCCCTAGACGGACTCGAACCGCCGACGCAGCGCTTAGGACGCGCTCGCTCTATCCTCTGAGCTATAGGGGCAGGGCGCCAAGAATGGGTCCTCATCCATTATAGGAGGCGGCGCGGATCAAAGGCAACACGTCTTGACAGCGCAAAACAGGATATGCTACGGTGTAGTCAGCATGCGGACACGCCACGGGCATGTTGTGGATCGGCATTAACAAGTTAATAGCGTCTACTCATCCAGAGAGGTGGAGGGACCGGCCCTGTGAAACCTCGACAACCGGCGCCTGCCCGCGAGGGCAGCGCAAGGGTGCCAACTCCGGCAGAACTATTCTGGAAGATGAGGGAGTTCGCGCGCAGCTACACTGCTACGCCTGTGCCGTCCGTGCCCGCTCACAAGGGGCTTCGGGTGGCGGGAGCGTAGCTGTATCCCTGTACCGCAACCCTCGTCTTCCGCATGGAGAGTAAGACGGGGGTTTTTTGTTGTCCCACCAGACCGCCAGCTTGCCCACGCCCTGGCTCCCGCGCGGAGTCAGTAGTCGGTGACTGGAGGCTGGCGGGCCACATCATGCGGAACAACAGGAGGTATGACACAATGGTCGTTGCGGAGGTCCCGATCACAACCCACGCGGTGCTTGGCCTACGCTGCCGCATCTGCGAGACACGCTATCCTATTGAACTGGCTCACGTCTGCGAGGAGTGCTTTGGCCCCCTGGAGGTCGAGTACGACTATGAGGCGCTGCGTCGAGTGGTCACCCACGAGTCAATTGCCGCCGGGCCGCGCACGATCTGGCGCTACCGCCCCCTCCTGCCAGTGACTGGGGCCACGCTGGTGGACCTGGGCGCGGGCTACACACCGCTGTTGCGGGCGGATAACCTGGCCCGGGCCGTGGGCCTGGACGACCTATACATCAAGAACGACTGCGTCAACCCGACCTATTCGTTCAAGGATCGCGTGGTCGCCGTGGCAGCCAGCCAGGCGCTGGCCCTGGGCATTGAGACGCTGGCCTGCGCCTCCACCGGTAACCTGGCCGCCGCCACGGCAGCCGCCGCGGCGAAGGCTGGGCTGCCCTGCTACGTGCTGGTGCCATCTAACCTGGAGCGGTCTAAGATCATCAACATGGGCGTCTATGGGGCCAATGTGGTGCTGGTGGACGGCAACTATGACGATGTGAACAGGCTGTGCAGCGAAGTCGCGGACGCCTACGGCTGGGGCTTTGTCAACGTGAACCTGCGGCCCTTCTACGCCGAAGGCTCCAAGACACTGGCCTACGAGGTGGCCGAGGCGCTGGACTGGCAGGCCCCCGACCATGTCGTGGTGCCCATCGCCTCGGGCGCCCAACTGGTCAAGATCAACAAGGGCTTTGGCGAGTTGATCCACCTGGGGCTGATCTCCGGCCCCACCCCACGTGTCTCCGGCGCCCAGGCCGCTGGTTGCGCCCCGGTGGCCACGGCGTACCGCGAGGGTCGGGACGAGATTACGCCGGTCAAGCCATTTACAATCGCCAAGTCACTGGCCATCGGGAACCCCGCTGATGGGGAGTTTGCCCTGAGCGTGGTGCGCTCCACCGGTGGGGCCATAGACGCGGCCAGTGACCCTGAGATCATCGAGGGCATCCGCTTGCTGGCCCAGACCGAGGGCATCTTCGCCGAGACCGCCGGTGGCGTCACGGTGGCCGTGCTCAAGAAACTGGTCGCTTCCGGGGCGATCAAGCGCGGGGAACGCACGGTCGTCTATGTGACCGGCAACGGGCTCAAGACGCCTGATGCGGTGGCCGACAGCCTGGCCGAGCCACTGCGTGTGCCCGCCTCGCTGGACCGCTTCCAGGAGGCTCTGGCCGCCAGGTCCCTGACCACGGCGTGAACATGCCGGCAGGCGCCCTGATCGGTAGCCCGCGGGCTGACCCGCTCCCTACACCTCAGCGGGCCACCATAGCATAGTCGCGCAAGCAGACAAGAAGGAGAACAAGCAGCCAATGGCAGTTCGCGTGCGTATCCCCAGTTCGTTGCGTAAGATCACCGATGGCGCCGCCGAGATGCTGGCCACGGGCAACACCGTGGCCGATGTTCTGGGGCACCTCAGCGCCTCATACCCAGCCCTTCAGGGCCGCCTGTTCGACGAGGGCGGCCAGTTGCGCCGGTTTGTGAACATCTACGTGGGCGGCGAAGATATCCGGTTCCTCTCAGGGCTGGCCACGGCCGTCCCCGACGGGACCGATGTCTCGATCGTGCCCGCCGTGGCTGGCGGGGCCGCGTAGCGGGTTATCCGCCCAGGTTACGATGAGCAGGGTACAGCGGCTGCTCTCCCTGCTGCGGCGCGCGGCGATCGTCGCCTGCGTGGCGGCGGTGGGCGTCGGGCTCTATCTGACGGTCAGCATAGCCGTGACCACCGATACACATACAGGGCAGGAGCGCCTGAACGGGAGCATGGATAGCTCACCTCTGCTGGCCCCTGGGCTGCTGCTGTTGGTAGGTGGAGCAGGACTGGTCCTCTTGCTGCCCCGGTGCCGCGCCCGGCTGTGACCCAACGGCGCGGCATGGTGGGCGTGAGCTTGGTATGATAGAGCTATGATGACTCTGATAGAGACCCACCGCGTATCTCCTGACGAGAGGCCCTATGACTCCGCCGCGTATAGCCCCTGCCGTGGTGGCTGAGCCGGCTAGCCCGGCTGTTCCTGAAGACCTGAGCCGCCCCGAACTGTACTTCAACCGTGAGCTGAGCTGGATCGAGTTCAATCGGCGCGTACTCGACGAAGCGGCGGACCTCCGCCACCCCCTGCTCGAACGCATCAAGTTCGGGGCCATCTTCACCACCAACCTGGATGAGTTCTTCATGATCCGCGTGTCGGGCCTGCGGGAGCAAGTGGCCGCCGGGCTGGGCGAACGCTCTCCCGATGGGCTAACGCCGACCGAGCAGCTCACAGCGGTGCGGGAGCAGCTGCTCTCATCGTTGAGCCGTCAGCGCTACCTGCTGCACGAGGAGCTACTGCCCGCTCTGGCCGAAGAAGGTATCCGTATCGTCAGCATGGCCGACCTTTCTGCTGGCGAGCGCGCCGCATTGGACAGCTACTACCAGCACGAGGTCTTTCCCGTGCTCACTCCCCTGGGCGTGGACCCCGGTCACCCGTTCCCGCACATCTCAAACCTCAGCCTGAACCTGGCCGTGGCCATAGAGGACCCCCAGATGGGCCGGCGGTTGGCCCGCCTGAAGATCCCCAACGTGCTGCCCCGCTTCATCCCTATTCCCCCAGAGCCGGCGCTGGACGGCGCGCCACTGCCCCCACCGCGCGCGTTTGTTCCGCTGGAGCAGCTCATCGCGGCCAACCTGGGCGGCCTGTTCTCCGGCCTCAGCGTGATCGAGTCGTTCCCCTTCCAGGTCATCCGCGACGCCGACATCGAGATCGTTGAGGACGAGGCGTCGGATCTGAGTCTGGCTATCGAGCAGAGCATCAGCGAACGGCGCTTCGGTTCGGTGGTTTGCCTGATGGTGGACACCCGCATGCCGGAGAGCACCCGCACCTGGCTGATGGATAACCTGGAGATCGGGCCAACCGATGTCTACACCATAGAGGGCATGTTGGCGCTCAGTTCGCTGATGGAGCTTTACCGGCTGGACCACCCTCAGCTCAAGGATCCGCCATTGCAGCCTCGCGTACCGCCCACGTTGCACGCGGGAGAAGACATCTTCGCCGCTATCGCCAGCCGAGATCAACTGCTGCATCACCCCTATGAGTCGTTCGGCCCGGTGGTAGACCTGCTGCAGGCCGCCGCCCGCGACCCCAATGTGCTGGCGATCAAGCAGACGCTCTATCGGGTGGGCGGCTCCCACGCGCCAGTGGTTGACGCCCTGCTGGCCGCCGCCGCTGAGGGCAAACAGGTCGCCGTATTGGTGGAGCTCAAGGCGCGCTTCGACGAGGAAAACAACCTGGAGTGGGCCCGCGCGCTGGAGCGGGCGGGGGCGCACGTGGCCTATGGGCTTGTCGGCCTCAAGACGCACGCCAAAGTGCTCCTGATTGTGCGTAAGGAGCGCGATGGGCTGCGCCGTTACGTCCACCTGGGCACGGGCAACTACAATAGCGCCACCGCCCGCGTCTACACCGATTTCGGCCTGATGACCACCCGGCCAGATATCGGAGAAGATGTCTCCGAGCTGTTCAACTACCTGACCGGCTACTCACGCCAGGACAAGTATCGCAAGCTGGTGGTCGCCCCAGTGACCATGCGCCAGCGGCTGCTGTACCTGATCGAGCGGGAGATTGAGCAGGGCGAGAAGGGCCACATCGTCTTCAAGATGAACCAACTAACCGATACGGAGATGATCGCCACCCTCTACCGCGCCTCCCAGGCCGGCGTGCGCGTTGAGCTGATCGTGCGGGGCATCTGCTGCCTGCGTCCAGGGCTGCCCGGGATCAGCGAACGCATCCGAGTCACCTCGCTGGTCGGCCGCTTTCTGGAGCATAGCCGGCTATGCTATTTCGGCAACGGCGGTGACGAGCAGATCTACCTGGGCAGCGCCGATCTGATGTCGCGTAACCTGAACCAGCGCGTGGAAACGCTGTTCCCAGTGGAGGACCCGCAGGCCCGCGCCCGCCTGCTGCGCATGCTGGCCATCTACCGCCGCGATACGGCAAACACGCACATCCTACAGCCGGACGGTAGCTACACGCGCCGCCTGCCGGGAGAGGCGCCGCCGTTCGACGCCCAGGCGCACTTTGTGGCCTTCGACGGGTAGGTCCCGGGCCCGACGGGCCAGGGACCAGGGCGAAAGTTGGGCCCGGATGGGCTATCATGCTAGTGGCTACGTTGTCTGTTGTTCGTCGCGGCAGGGTAGGATCCTCGGAGTGGGTCCACACTGCTCTCCTCACGGCAACGCGCAACGCGCGGCCCGCGCCCTGCAACCGGTAAGGAGAGTCTGGTGAACAACACACAACCCTATGATGTGGTGGTGATCGGCGGCGGCCCAGGCGGCTACGTCGCGGCCATCCGAGCAGCCCAACTCGGCCAGCGCGTCGCCGTGATCGAGCGCGAGGAGCTGGGCGGCATCTGCTTGAACTGGGGCTGCATCCCCAGTAAGTCGCTGCTGCGCAACGCCGAGGTGCTCACCCTGATCAAGCACGCCGCCGATTTTGGTATCTCCATCAGCGGCGAGGTCAACGCCGACTACGCGGCGGCGATCAAGCGCTCCAGGGGCATCGTCACCACGCAGGTCAAGGGCGTGGCCTTCCTGATGCGCAAGAACAAGATCGAGGTGATCAAAGGCACGGCGCGGCTGACCGCGCGGGATCGCGTCGCGGTGAGTGGCGGCGAAGGCGGCGACCGCGAGGTGGGCGCCAAAAATATCATCATCGCTACGGGATCACGGGTGCGCATGCTGCCCGGCGTGGAGGTTGACGGCCAGCGGGTGATCACCAGCCGTGAGGTGTGGAACCTAAACGACCTGCCCAAACGCATTGTGATCGGCGGCAGCGGCCCCATCGGCCTGGAGTTCGCCACCGTGTTCCTGTCCTATGGCTGTGAGGTGACCGTGGTAGAGATGCTGTCACGGGCCATTCCGCTGGAAGACGTGGAGATGAGCGAGATCCTGACCAAGGCGATGACCAAGCGGGGCCTGAAGCTGCTGACTAACACAAAGGTGGATGGTGTGCAGGCCACCGGCGACGGGGTGACCGTGCGCATTAGCCCGACGCAGGCGGGTCAGACCGTGACGGTGACCGGCTGGGACGAGCAGCCACAGGAGCGCACAACCGAGGCGGGCAGCGGCGGTCCCCGGGAAATCGCCGCCGACCGCTTCCTGCTGGCCTCGGGCTTTGTGCCCAACAGCGGCGACCTGGGCCTGGAAGAGGTCGGCGTCACGTTGAGCGGGCGCGGCTTCATCGAGATTGACGACCAGATGCGCACCAGTGTGCCCACCATCTACGCCATCGGCGATGTGACGGGCAAGCTGGCCCTGGCCCACGTCGCGTCGGCGCAGGGGCATGTCGCCGCTGAGGTCATCGCCGGGCACGACACAATCCGCCTCGACTACAACGCCATGCCCAAATGCACCTACACGTCGCCACAGGTGGCCTCAATTGGCCTGACCGAAGAGCAGGCCCGCCAGCAGCACGGCGAGATCAAGGTGGGCAAATACCCCTTCAAGCCCAACGGCAAGGCCCAGGCGCTGGGCGAACTGGACGGCATGGTCAAGATCATCGGCGACGCCACAACGGGTGAGATCCTGGGCGCCCACCTGATCGGCCCCGAGGTAACCGAGATGATCGGCGAGTTCAGCCTGGCCAAGTTCCTGGAGAGCACCAGCGAAGAGATCGCCCGCGCCGTCCACCCCCACCCCACCCTCTCCGAGGTGATCGCCGAGGCGGCGATGGGCGTGGAGGGCACGGCGATCAACATCTGATCGTGCTCCGCGTGCCACAAGGCCAGGGGCCGCCAGCCTACCGCGGTGTCCGTCCAGCATCGGTAGAACCGTCAGGCTATGTCAGCCGCGCTATACGTGCCCCTGGGCCAGCGTTCGGGAAACCCATATGCGTATCGGCATAGATGGGCGGGTGACCAGCGCCCACTTTCCCGGCATTGGGCGCTACTGCCTCAATCTGATCACTGAACTGCTCAAGCTGGAGACCGAGCACCGCTGGTTTGTGCTCTATGATCCACGCCACAACCCCGAGCTGGCCGCGCTGGCCGCCAAGCATCGGGGCTCCACCGCGCGTTTTGTGGCCCTGCCCGTGGGGGTGCGCTCCCCCGCCGAGCAGGCCGCCCTGCCCGCGCTGGTGGCCCAACTGCGCCTGGACCTGTTCCACGCCACCTACTACGCTCTGCCGCCCCTGCTGCGCGGCCGCCTGGCCGTGACCCTCTACGATCTGATCCCCCAGCTCTATCCAACCTACTGGCCCAACCCGATGGTGCGCAGGGCCATCAGCGGGTGGGGGGCGCTGGCGCTGCGCCGGGCGGCCACCGTGCTGACCCTCTCGGAGGCCACGCGCCAGGACCTGGGCCGCGTGTATGGACCGACGGCCACGGCGCGGCCCATCGTGGTGACACCCTGCGGGGCCGAGCCACGCTTCCTGACCTTGGGCCAGCAACGCACGCGGTCTGGCGCCGAATTCGAGGCGCCGGAGCGGCCCTACTTCCTCTACGTGGGTATCAACAAACCACACAAGAACCTGGTCAGGCTGGTGCAGGCCTTTGACCTGTACCGCGCCCAGGGCGGCGATAGTGATCTGACCATCGCCGGACGCTGGGACGCCCGCTACCCCGAGGCGGGCGCCGAGGTGGACCATCGGAGATTGGGGGAGCGCGTGCGCTTCCGCCACGATGTCAGCGAAGCTGAGCTGGCCGCACTCTACACAGGCGCCCAGGCGTTCGCCTTCCCTAGCCTCTACGAAGGCTTCGGCTTCCCCGTGCTTGAGGCAATGGCCGCCGCGCTGCCCGTGCTGGCGGGTAGCGCCAGTTCACTGCCGGAGATCGGCGGCGACGCCGTACTGTATTGCGACCCCACCAACGTGCGCTCTATCGCCGACGGCCTGATCCGCTTGGGCGGCGACGCCGACCTGCGACGCACACTGTCCCACGCTGGCTACGAGCGGGCGCGCGCCTTCACCTGGCGGCGCACCGCCGAGGCTACGCTGGCCGCGTACGAGGCCACCGCACACGCCGTAACGTCAGGATAGCCGCCGCCGAGATCCCCTGACAGCGTTCGCGCATGGCGCATCGGCGCTCGGCAACGGGAGGTAGCAACGGCCAGGGCACAACGATAGCGCCGGACAAAACGCCAGGCCAGGAGGAAAGATGCGCGTCGTCCACGTCTACAAGGATGTCTTTCCCGTAATGGGAGGCATTGAAAACCATATCCGCCTACTGTGCAGCCGCCTGCGCGCGATGCCCGACATCGAGCCATACATCCTGGTGACGGCTCAGGACGGGCGAGGTGAGCGCACCGAACTGGATGGCGTGCCGGTGTACAAGGCGCCCCGGCTGGCCACGGTTGCTTCCACGCCGCTGAGCCTCAGCCTGGGAGGGGCGCTGCGTGGGCTGCGGCCCGACGTGGTCCACCTGCACTTCCCCTACCCCGTGGGCGAGATATCGTACCTGGTGGCCACACCGCGCGTGCCTATGGTGCTGACCTACCACAGCGACATCGTGCGGCAGAAGCGCCTGCTGACAGTGTACCGGCCGTTCCTGGAGCGGGTGCTGGCCCGCGCCGACGCCATCCTGGCCACCAGCCCAGACTATATGGCCAGCTCAGAGTGGCTGCGGCGCTATCCAGCGCGCTGCCGCGTCGTCCCCCTGGGCATTGACGTGGCCGCCGTGGGGGAGGCAGTTGAACGAAGCAAAGGGGCCGCGGCGGACCTGCGGGCGCGCTACGGGGGCCAGCCGCTGCTGCTTTTTGTGGGCCGCTTCCGCTACTACAAAGGCCTGAGCTACCTGCTGGACGCGCTGCCCCAGGTGCCGCGCGGCCACCTGATCCTGGTCGGGGCGGGACCCGAGGAGCAGGCGCTACGCGGCCAGGTAGGCGAACTGGGCCTGGGGGAGCGCGTCACCTTTGCCGGCTCCGTGTCCGACGCCGAGCTACCGGCCTACCTGGCCGCCGCCGACCTCTACGTGCTGCCAGCCAGCCTGCGCAGCGAGGCCTTCGGCCTGGGACTGGTAGAGGCCCAGGCAGCGGGGCTGCCCGCCGTGACCACCGACCTGGGCACGGGCACCAGCTACGTCAACGCCGACGGCGAGACGGGCCTTGTGATCCCCGCCATGGACGCGTCGGCGCTGGCCCAGGCGATCACCACGCTGCTGGAGAACGACGACCAGCGGCGGGCCATGGGCCAGGAGGCGCGCCGCCGCGCCACCCGCCTGTTCGACATCGGGCGCGTGGCCTCTGATGTGGCCAACGTGTACCGGGAGGTGGCCAGCCGCAAGCAGGGCGCCTAACCGGGAGTGTAGCCAGGCCAGGCGCGTAGTGAGGACATGGCGCGAGAGCGGCGGTGTCAGCAGACATGCTGGTGGGGTGCCACTAGCAGCATGAGCAGACATCTCCCGCCCTCTTTGAGGAAGCACATTGCTGCCAATGAGAGGTGGCAGAATCTTCGTACACTGAGAGAGACAGCAGGAGATTCGGCGGCCTTGCTTGCTCAGTCACCCTGCAATGCGAGGTTGTGCAGATGGGAGGCGTCGTTGTAGCGCATCAGCGTCCACGTTGTCCCAGACACGCGCCATTCCGTCAATGATGTGTGCGTCGGCTCAAGATAGGCCTTCCTCCCCGACCATGGGATGTCGAACAGCACGAAAAGTGAGGCCACCACAAAGCCAGCATGCGTGACGGCGACGACTGTCCGCCCAGCGAAGCGGTTAGCAAGACGTTGATGCGCGGTTTGCACCCGTCCGATGAACTCGGCCCATGTTTCTCCCCTCGGAGCAAACGGTCGGTTCAGTGATGCGTGCAGCTCAAATGCCCCGTAGGTGGCGCGGTATTCCTCCCAGGATAAACCCTCAGCGTCCCCTGGGTAGACTTCGCGGAGGTCGTCGTCAAGTTCGATCGTGCCTACCGGCAATGCATTCGACAGGAACTCGGCGGTCTGGCGGGCACGTGGCGCTGGGCTGGACAGAAGTGCGCCACAGTCGCTCAGTTCGCCGGTTGCGCGTAGCCGGGCGACCAAGGCGCTGGCTTGAGTGCGACCGAACTCCGTCAGGCCCGTACAGCCCGCCACATCGGCGATGATGCCACGCGACGAATGCTCAGAGGCTCCGTGACGAATCAACACGAATCGCATGCTCAAGCGCCTTTCTTGCTCTATAGAAGAGGTTGTCTCTGCTCCTCGCGTCCTGAAACCTTCCGCATCGCCCACGGCTGCCGCGGATGGGGTGGGCCTGCCCATGTGTGCTATGGTGATAAGGTCCTATGCTCGACGGGTCGTATACGTGATCAGAGGAGGCGTCGGTCATGGCCAGGTTGTTTGGCATGCATGAACTCACCCTGCGCCCAGGAGTGACACACGACGAGTTTGAAACGTTCGTCGTGGAGGAACTGAGCCACTTTCTCAACCGCGATGGTCAGACGACATACGTGCTCAAAGGCGACCGAGGGGTGCGGGCAGGCAAGTATGTGTTTGTCTTTGAGTATGATAGTGTGGAGAGCCGCGATCGCGATACACCCGCTCCAAACCAAGATTCCGAGGATCTGGTGGTGTGGTTACAGGAACACCGCGCGCAGGTAGACGCCCTGTTTGAGCGCCTCTCCACCTTCGTCACCCCCGAGGGGGACATAGGACGGCAGTATACCGATTACGTGGTGGTGGGCCCAGCACTGGCCCAGTAACGCCGACCAGGACGGTTGTTCGTGATGAGTGCGCCACTACGCGCGGTTCCACCCCCTGTCTTGCCAGTGCCCCTGCCTTGCATGTCCGACATGAGCAGATATTCCCCACATCACATGCCGCGCTGAGGTTCATGTGACGGAGCCTCTACTCTGCCTGTCCCGCGCCAATGCACAGGCCGTCAACGTATAGCTGACGGATGGATCTCATGATGCGCTCGGGCGTGAAGCCCAACCGTGTGCGCTGGTGGATGTAGAGATCAATCGCCAGCGCGGCCAGGATGGCGTCGGTGACATAGGCCGTATCCAGCGGCGACAGCTCACCGCGCGCCACCGCACGCTGCAGCAGCGTCTCCACGGTCTCATGCTGCGCCTGGTAGTAGGGGTTGTCGTAGTGGGCCGCGCGGTGGTTGCCGGAGGACGCCTCAAGCATGGCGCTCAACAGCGGCGCGTTTTCCTCGTTGAAGGCCACGTGCCGGGAGAGCACATAGTCGAGCTGGGCGCGCGCGCTGGTCGCCGGCGCACACGACGCTAGGTACGTGCGCAACTCGTCCTGGACGCGGGCCACGTTCTCGCCGAGGAGGGCCATGCACAGCTCGCCCTTATGCGCGTAGCGGCGATAGAGCGTCCCCTGCCCCACGCCGGCGGCGCGGGCGATCCCATGCATGTTCACGGCGTCGACGCCGCGCTCGGCGAACAGGCGGCGCGCCACGTCGAGGATGTGGCGGCGATGCTCCGCCGCGTCCCGTTGCTCCAGCGGCGGCGCGCAGCAGCGAGCAACCTGCTCCTGAATGGAGAGCAGCTTGCGCCGCCATGGGTCGCCCCCGATCTCCCGCTCCTCGTTGAGCACGACCCCAGCCTCCTCTCGGCAACGTCCACTTGACAGGCGGACAACTGTCCGCTACACTCTAAACAATCGGACACCTATCCGGTTGCATTGTACCGCGTGGCGCAATGAGGGTCAAGCGACGCAGTGACCACGATCCTCACGTCCCACCCCCCGTGTCATGCGCGAGGGGTGGGGAGCCGAAGAAACGCTGACCCATAGGCATCAACCTAAGAAACACGAAGGAGGGCACCTTTGGCACACTGAGGACACAGATGACCTGAGGGTGCGAAAGGAGCCTCCTGATGACCAC
>JAABUM010003939.1_pt1 | contig 17461 bp, 20 predicted proteins | sample 5559161 | NCBI WGS metagenome assembly JAABUM01 (sample SAMN10711868, study PRJNA513369) | rock metagenome | isolation source: Antarctica rocks | place: Antarctica: Victoria Land, Siegfried Peak nord | reverse complement strand
AACTTGTTGAGCTGATTGGCGGGCTGGCCGGCGCACTCGAAGCCCTTGACCCGATACCTCTGTCACGAGCCGCCATTTGACAGCGTAGACCTGCACGTACAACAGCGCCATTCGGTTCTGATAAGTGCGGATTCCGACGATGCCGCCCGGGTATTCCGAACGTATTCCGTGCACCGTTCTAATCTGATGCCGCCCACCATTCTAATCTGATGGCGCTCAGGGTGGTGTCGTCTCGTGGGCCTATTTCGTCATGTCACGATGGTAGAGCTTGGGTCAAGCGGAGTGCGTTGCTGATCCTGGTTGGCGGGCCCTAGTCACGTCCGTAGCCCCGCGGTGGCTCGGTCTCGTTGAGAGCTGTGAGGTCGAGATCGGCGATGGCCTCGAGCGCCTCGGCCGTGGCGCTGTCGCGCAGGCTGTCGGGCAACGCGTCGAGCCACGCGGCATATTCGGCCTGCAGCGCCAGCAGTTCGGCGACCGCGTCCCGCCAACGCTGGGGGCGGCTGCGGCGATCGGCTGGGCGCCTCAGCCGGGCCACGACGGTCGCGGGCTGCGTCACGCGGCGGGCGCGATGGCGCGCCTGGCGCTCGGCGTTGCTCAGCGCGTGCTCGCCATCCGGTTTGCGGCCTCTCGGCATGGCCTTGTTCTCCGTTACTGTAACGCATTGCAGTGGGGTTCTCATCCGGCGGTGCGCTGCTTGCGCAGGCTTTCGCCTTTGAGTTCGATGCGATGGGCGTTGTGCAGGATCCGGTCGAGGATGGCGTCGGCCAGCGTCGGGTTGCCGACAATGTCGTGCCAGCGGTCGATCGGCACCTGGCTGGTGATGATCAGCGACCCGGCGTTGTAGCGGTCCTCGACGATCTCCAGCAGATCGCGCTGCTGTTCCGGCAGCAGCGGTTCGGGTCCCCGTAATTACCCACCCCTGTCCGGGGAGTTAGCGGTCAGGCCGCTATGGTCTGCAGGATGGTGCTGAAGACGCTGGCGCCCGGTTTGAGCTGGGCGGTGCCGACCACGGTGCGGATGTCCGCCTCGCCCTCGGCGGCCCACATCGCACGATAACCGTTGGTCACCTTGCGCTGGATCACCGCGGGCCGGAGATCACGCTCGCAGGCGTTGTTGGGGGCGGTTCGGAATACGTGTAAAAAGTAGTCACAGGAGTTACTCAACGGGCAACCGGCTAAGATGCCCAGCCTCCAGATGCTCAACCATGCCGGCGACGCATCGTCCGGCGTGGGAATCATCGCTGCCAATGCCGGGCTGACGAAAGCAACCAGCGTGGTGCCGCAGCGGTGCTGCTTCTGGTCATGCTGGACCAAAGCGTCCAGGCAGCGTCACGTCCCGGGTCCCATCGTGTCGAAGCGAAGCTGGGCTTCGACAACAGCGCTAAGGTTCTCGATCGACCAGGATCTCAACTCTTCCACGATTTTGGCAAGGGTCCTGCCCAGGGGCGTGATGCCGTACTGAACCGTCACCGGCACCGTCGGGTAGGCTCTGCGCTCGACCAAGCCGTTGCGTTCGAGGCGACGGAGGGTTTGCCCGAGCATCTTCTGCGTGACTCCCTCGATTTCCCGCTTGAGGACGTTGAAGCGCACCGGTTGATCAGCCACGGCGAGCAGCGTCAACACCGACCACTTGTCGGCCAGTTGGTCGAGAAGCAGCCGTGTCGGACATGAGGCGGAGAAAGGACCGGCAAGCCTTGGCGTGTTCACTGGTTTCCTCGTGGTAACTTACTTATATGCAAGTATCTTATTGATACCGCAAGTAGAACGCCGCATCTTTGAGGCGTAGATGGAGGTGCCCGGCGTGGATGCAGCGGCTGACGGTTCTGGCATCGAACTTTCCCATGTCCACGCCAACGGCATAAGAATACAGGTTGCGACCATGGGTGCCGGCTCCCCAGTCCTGCTCCTGCATGGCTGGCCGTTCACTTGGTTTCTTTGGCGCCGGCTCATGCCGACCCTTTCGGCATCCGGATACCGGGTGATCGCTCCCGATTTGCGCGGCATCGGCGGCACCGAACGCCCGGCCGACGGATACGACCTGTACACGCTTGCCGACGATGCAGCGGGTTTGCTTTCGGCTCTCAACGTGAAAGATGCCGTCGTCGTCGGCTTCGACCTCGGCGTGTCACCAGCCTGGATGCTGGCGATGCGCCACCCGGAACTCGTTCGCAAGATCGTCTTGATGGAGGCCCTGCTGGGCTCGTTGCCGGGTGCCGAGGGTTTTCTGGCGCATGGCGCGCCATGGTGGTTCGGATTCCACGCAGTGCCGGGGCTCGCGGAAGCCGCACTTGAAGGCAACGAGGGAGCCTACCTTGACTGGTTCTTCACCAACCACACCGCCGGTCGCAGGGGGATCGAGCCGCATGCGCGCGACGCTTTCGTCAGCGCATACTCGGGGAAGGAGGCATTGCGGGGCGGCTTCGAGCATTACCGGGCCTTTCCTATCCATGCGGCCCAAATTGCGGCGGCTGTGAGGGAGCAACGCCTGACGATCCCGATAATGGCGCTGGGCGGAGGTGTCGTAGGCGAGGCTCTCTACAAGCAACTTGCCCCCACCTCCGATCACGTGGTCAGCCACATCATTCCAGATTGCGGCCACGTCATTCCCGAGGAGAAGCCCGAGGCACTCGCGGCCTTGCTGCTGGCCTTCATCGCCTGAAGCGCTGCGCCCGGTTGCATCAGGCGACCTGCGCCCCGTCCGGCCCGGCGCTGGCACTGCCTTCGTCGGTAACGCCGGCCGACGACAGGATGATCTCCGCTGTAAGTTCCAAATGGTCCGTCATCGCCTGCACGGCCCGGTCCGCGTCCCGTGCCAGCGCCGCCTCCGCGATCCTCGTATGCTCGCCATGGACGTCCCGTTCGACGGTCGCCAACGGCATCGATATCCAGCGATAGCGGTCATGCTGAAAGTAGAGGTACTCCCGCGTCCTCAAGAGCCACGGGCTGGCGCACGCCGCGACCACGGCCGCATGGAAGGCGGTATGGGCGAGGGCGAATGCGTCATTGTAGCGTGTCGGGTCGCCCTCCGCCCGCATCGGCAGCTTCGAGAGCCGGTGCAGGGCGGTCATCAGCCCTGCCTCCCATTCGACATCGCCATGCTGGATAGCGTCGCGTATGCACGAACCTTCGACCTGACACCTGACGCGTGTCAGGTCACGCAATTCGCCGAACGAGATTGGGGCGACGCGGAAGCCACGCTGCGGCTCGATGACGACGAAATTCTCCGCTGCAAGACGGGAAAGCGCCTCGCGGATGGCGCTGGAACCCGCCGAGAGTCGTGCGCACAGCACATCGATCCTTAGCTTCTCTCCAGGGGCGAGGCGGCAGGTCAGAAGGTCGGCGCGGAGGCGCCGATACACATCCTGCGTCACGGTGGAATTCGTCGCCATGGGTGAAACTCCGAGAGGCCGAGATCATAGCCTTGCATGCACTCGACGCAAAATGTGCATGATGTGTTGACTCATGCATTCAAGTCGCCTTACGGTGGCTGCAATAACTTAGGGTAGGAGCCATGATGCGCCTCTTGGCATTCCAGAAAGATGGCCGTCGCGGCTTGGCGATGAGCGAAGCGGACGGAGGTCTTCGCGGGCTTACGGAAACTCAGCCCCACTATCCCGGCCCCTTGGAAGGCATACTGGCCCAGGGTCCGAAAGGGCTGGAGGACGCGGCTGCGGCCCTCGGAAGCGGCAATCCGATCGACATGGAGGACATTGTCCTGCTGCCGCCCTTGTCGTCGCCCGGCAAGATCATCTGCGTGGGATTGAACTATCTCGACCATGCTGCCGAGAGCAGCATGAAGGTGCCGGAATATCCCACGCTGTTTGCCCGCTTTGCGTCCAGCATCATAGCCCATGGGGCACCGATGCTGAGGCCGATCGAATCGGACCGCCTCGACTTTGAAGGTGAGCTTGTGGCCGTCATCGGCACTGCCGGGCGGCGGATCGACAAGGCCAGCGCGCTCGACCATGTCGCGGGCTACTCGGTCTTCAACGACGGCTCGATCCGGGACTACCAGTTGCGCACGCCGCAATGGACGATGGGCAAGAACTTCGATGGGACCGGCGCATTCGGCCCGACATTTGTCACTGCCGATGAATTGCCTTCCGGCGCGCGCGGCCTCAAGCTCGAGACGCGCCTCAACGGGCAGGTCGTCCAGAGCGCGTCGACGGATGATCTCATTTTCGACGTTGCAAGCCTGGTGTCGATGATCAGCGCAGGCATCACGCTCGAACCCGGCGACATCATCGTGACAGGCACGCCGTCCGGGGTCGGTGCCATGCGCAAGCCGCCTTTGTTCATGAAGGCAGGGGATGTTTGCGAGGTGGAAATCGAACGGATCGGTCTCCTGCGCAACCGGGTCGTCGACGACGCCGGGGCTGCCCCTGCCCAAGCAGCATAGCTGCGGGCACAACGCGCGGAGGTAGGTCATGACTCAAATACGGGGTTTCATCGAAGCGTCACGGCGGCCGGGCGTGCTTGGTGTCCATTCACTCGACCATTTCAGCCTGACCGTGCCGGATCTCGAAGCGGCCCGCACGTTCTATGTCTCCTTCGGACTTGATGTCCGGACTGAAGGCCAGGGCCTTGCGCTCTACACCGCGGACCATTCGCATCGGTGGGGCACGTTGACCGAAGGGCGTCGCAAGAAGCTGCACTATCTATCGTTCGGGGCGTTTGAGGATGACTTCCCCAGGTTTCGCGAGCGCTTGAGCCGGCTGGCCATCGAGCGACTGCCGCCGCCATTGGGCTTTGAAAGCAACGGGATCTGGTTCCGGGACCACGAAGGTACGCCCATCGAGATCCGCGTGGCCGAGAAGTCTTCGCCCAATGCCAAATCTATTTTCACCACAACGTCCGCCGGCCCGGCCATACGCGGCGCGGTGGCCCGCAGCGCAGCACCAACGACCCGGCCTCGCCGTCTCGCTCACCTTGCTCTCTATGCCGGCGACGTCGGACGGGCCGTGGCATTCTACAGCAAGGTGCTTGGCCTGCGCCTGTCGGATGCGTCCGAGGGGAACGTCGCGTTCCTGCACGGCGTGCATGGCAGCGACCATCACCTCGTCGCGTTCGGCCGTTCGAGCGGTCCGGGCCTGCATCATTGCAGTTGGGACGTCGGGGCTGTCCAGGATGTTGGCCTCGGTGCCATGCAGATGGCGAACAAGGGTTTCGTCGCAGGTTGGGGCATGGGGCGCCACGTGCTCGGCGCCAACTATTTCCACTATGTCCGCGATCCCTGGGGAAGCTACTCCGAGTATTCGGCGGACATGGACTACATTCCCGCCAACACGGATTGGGAGGCGGGCGAGCACCCCGGAGAGGATTCGTTCTATCTCTGGGGTCCAACGCCCCCCGAGGACTTCGTAAGAAATTACGAGATCGAGCGTTGAACATCGGCGCTCGCGTCGGTTGCGGCCGGAACTCGGTCAGCCGCGGCGAGTGCCATGCTTCGATAAGTCGGCGCTGAAGGAACGTGCTTACGCACGAGGGGGAGGCGTTCATGAATACAACATACGCACTGCCTGACCAGCAGGTGCTGGTCGTGGGCGCCGGCCCTGCCGGGCTGGCCCTTGCACTCGAACTCGGCCTGCGCGGCATTGAGGTGAGTGTCGTCGAGCAGCAGGTCCGGGCGGGCGCCCAGCCTCGGGCGAAGAACACGAACGTGCGGACCATGCAGCACATGCGCCGCTGGGGCATTGCCGAGGCGCTTCGCGCCGCAGCGCCGCTTCCGCCGGACTACCCATCGGACGTGGTGTTCTCCACGACTCTCTTTGGCCGCACGCTCGCCACCATCGGAAATGCGTTCGAAGGCACGAAACGCCGCGACGCCCGCTTCCCCGAACCTGCCCAATGGGTGCCTCAATACACCGTCGAGGCCGCGCTGCGGGATCGTCTTGCCGCGCTTCCGAATGTCACCTTGACCTTCGGCGCCGCACTGGAAGACCTGGCCCAATCCGAGGCCGGCGTGACGGCAACCGTCCGCGACGTCGTGAACGGCGCCACGGGAACGACCCGGGCGGCTTTCCTCGTTGGGGCCGATGGAGCCCGCAGCCGGGTGCGTGAGATGATCGGCGCCCGCATGCAGGGCGACCATGCATTCGCGTTCAACTACAACCTGATCCTGCGCATCACGGATCTGGAAGCGGATCCGCCTCCGCAGAAGGCAATCATGTATTGGCTGTTGAACCCCGACAGCCCGGGGGTGATGGGACCGATCGACCGTGGCGCCCTCTGGTACTTCAACACCAATCTGCCGCCCGGCGTGCGCGAGGTGTCGGACGAGGAGATCGTCCGGCGCGTTCACGCCGCGGTCGGTCGGCCCGTCGCGGTCGAAATCGTGAACCGGGACACTTGGGCGGCCCATCGCCTTATTGCAGACCGCTACCGCGACCGCCGCGTGTTCCTGGCCGGCGACGCTTGCCACCTTCACCCTCCATTTGGCGGCTACGGCATGAACCTCGGCATAGCCGACGGGGTGGACCTGGGCTGGAAGCTCGCAGCCATGCTGCAGGGCTGGGGCGGCGAGGATCTCCTCGTCTCCTACGAGGCCGAGCGCCGGCCCGTCCACCAGCGGACCATTGCCGAAGCGGTCAAGAACTACGGCGTGCTCAGCTCCCACCTGTTCAAAGAGAACCTGGAAAATGACACGCCCGAGGGCGAGCGCGCCCGGGCCGCGGTCGCCGGGGAGATCGTAGCGACCAAGACCCGCGAGTTCGACACGCTCGGCGTGGTGCTGGGTTCGCGCTATCACGGGTCACCTGTCATCGTCGATGACGGGAGTGTCCCGCCTCCGGAGCACCATTCGGCCTTTGAGCCGTCTGCCCACCCTGGTTGCCTTGTTCCCCACGCTTGGCTGGATGACGGGTCGTCGTTGTACGACCACTTCGGCCAGGGCTACACCCTGCTCTGTTTGGACGACGCGGCCATCGCCCACGCTCAGGCCATGGTGAGGGCGGCGAATGCAGTCGCCATGCCGCTGCACCTGCTCGCCATTGGCGATGCCAAGCTGCGCGCCCTGTGTGCCGCGCCGCTCGTTCTGGTCCGTCCGGATCAGCATGTGGCTTGGCGCGGCAGCCATGCCGATGCAGGCGCACTCATGGACGCCATACGAGGTGCGATCGGCACGCCGAGTGCCGAGACGGCCAGGATGGCGTCATGACGGGCGCTGTCGCAGAGACCGTCAACGTCACCAGCGTCATAGACGACGGCCCGGTGACGGCCTTTCAGGTGGCCGCCATCGTCCTGTGCTCCTCCGTCGCCTTCCTCGATGGCCTCGACAGTCAGTCCATTGCCGTCGGCGCACCCGTCATTGTCGAGAAGCTGCAGCTGTCCCGCAGTGCGCTCGGCCCGATCTTCTCCTCGGCCCTCCTCGGCGGGACGATCGGGGCGCTGACCTTCGGCCCGCTCGGCGACCGGTTCGGCCGCAAGGGCGTGCTGGCACTGGCCACGGCCATTTTTGGCGTGTTCACCCTGCTCACGGCCCATGCTTATTCGTACGAGACACTGCTCGCCACGCGGCTCATCGCCGGTATCGGGCTTGGCGGGGCCGCACCCTGCTTCATTTCTCTTGCGTCAGAATATGCCCCGAAGAGACGCCGGGCGATGGTCGCCAGCCTGATCTGGGCGGCTTTTCCCTTGGGCGGCATCGCAGGCGGCTTTCTCAACGCCTTCGTTCTCGCCAATTACGGCTGGGAGACGATGTTCCATATCGGTGGGGTGCTGCCGATCCTGGTGGCGGTCGCGCTGCTGATCTGGCTGCCAGAGTCGCTCCGCTTCCTCCTGGCTCGCGGCGCTGCCCCGGAGCGGGTCGGCGCCATTGTCGCGCGTATCCGGTCCGGCGTCCCATCGGTTGCCCACTACGTCGCCGACGAGGAGAAGGTTCATGGCGCGCCTTTGAAGCACCTTTTCACGGAGGGCCGCGCCCTTGGCACGATACTGCTTTGGATCCCGTTCTTCACCGCGTTCGCCATCCTGGCCATAACAGTCCTTTGGATGCCAACGCTCTTGCGGGAACATGGCATTGGCGCAGCGCAAGCGGCCATCGTCATCAGCGCCCATGGCGTCGGGGCGCTGATTGGCATGGCAAGCGCCGGGCGGCTGATGGAGCGGTTCGGATCTCTCCCCGTGCTGCTCCCGGCGCTGCTCTTCGGTGCCGTTGCCACGGCTGCGCTCGGCTATGCCGCAAGCTCCCTGACCTCCATCATGGTCACGCTCGTTTTCGCCGGCATCCTCATCGGCATCGGCGCATCCGGGTCGATTGCCTTGGCGACGCTCATCTATCCCACGGCCATCCGCTCGTCAGGCGTCGGCTGGGCAATGGGTATGGGACGGCTCGGACAGATGCTGACCCCGCTTGCCGCCGCTGCGATGGCCGGTGCGGGCTGGAATGGCCAAGACCTGTTCCTGGCCTTCGGCGCCGCTCCACTTTTCGGCGCAGGAGCGGTTGCCGTCCTGCACATCCTGTCAACCCGCAGCTCCCAGGCTGCACCGGCCTAGAAAACATTCCAAGCATCGCACAACAGCTTCGGCACTGAATTTCAGGACCATCCATGACCGATCACCATGCCGGCCTCGACGAGACGCACGACCCAGCCCGGTATAGCTGGGTCGAGTCGGCCAATGCGCCGGATGCGGCCTTCCCCATCCAGAACCTGCCGTTGGGCATCTTCTCGCCATCCGGCGGCAGTCCTCGTGCCGGCGTGGCGATCGGGGATCGCATTTTGGACCTCCCACGGTGCGTGGACCTGGAACTGGTCGAGGAGCTGGATCGCGGTTGGGTGGACAGCGGGTCGCTCAACGGGCTGTTCGCACAGGGCAACACGGTCGCATGTCGGTTGCGGCGCAGGCTCAGCGCGCTGCTGGACGCGGATGGCGCGCAGGCAGACAGCCTGCGCCGGCACGGGTCCGACGCGCTGCATGCGGTCGCCGACTGCACTGTGCACCTGCCGGCGCGCATTGGCGACTTCACCGATTTCTTTGCCGGCATCCACCACGCGCGCACAGCGGGCACCTTCATGACACCGGACAACCCGCTTCCGCGGAACTACAAGTGGGTGCCGATCGCCTATCACAGCCGGGCGTCGTCCATCCGGGCGAGCGGCGCATCCATCGTACGGCCAAAAGGTCAGCGCATTGACACGCCGGACTCCGACCCGGCAGTCGGGCCGAGCCGCCGTCTCGACATTGAACTGGAACTCGGCATGTTCGTGGGGCCAGGCAATTCTCTTGGGGAACCTATCCCGATCGCCAGGGCAGGCGACCACATTGCTGGCTATTGCCTGCTCAACGACTGGTCGGCGCGAGACCTGCAATTCTGGGAAATGGTCCCGCTCGGCCCGTTCCTGGGCAAGAACTTCGGAACCACGATCTCGCCATGGGTGGTCACGGCCGAGGCGTTGCGCCCGTTCCGCATTCCCGCCATGGCCCGGCCCGCGGGCGACCCACGCCCGCTGGACTACCTGTGGGCCGATGCCGACCAGGTGACGGGTGGCCTGGCGATTGATCTCGAGGTGCGATTCTCGTCGGAGACGATGCGCCGCGACGGTCTTCCGCCCAAGGTGGTCATCTCCTCCAGCGCCGAGCACCTCTACTGGACGCCGGCGCAAATGGTCGCGCACCACGCGAGCGGCGGGTGCGACCTGCAGCCTGGCGACCTGATCGGCACCGGGACCATTTCGGGACCCGAGCCGGATCAGCTCAGCAGCTTCCTGGAACTCACCGAAGGCGGGAAGCGGCCGTTCACGCTCGGCAATGGCGAGATCCGCACCTACCTCGAGGACGGCGACATGATCGAACTGCACGGCACCTGCCGTCGCGACGGCTTCGTCCCGATCGGCTTCGGTCCCTGCACGGGGACAATCTTGCCAGCCAAGACGTGACCGGGAGGGGGGACGAAGGTGGCCTGTTTCGAGATTGCGGAGATGGACGTCACGCCCGGTCAGGAACGGGCGTTCGAGCAGGCGGTCGAGATGGCTGTGCCCCTGTTCCGCCGGGCAAAGGGATGCACGAGCTTCAACCTGCACCGGATTGTGGAGCGGCCGTCGACCTATCGGTTGTGCGTCGGCTGGGAGACGGTCGAGGACCACACGGTGCATTTCCGCCACTCGGCTAGCTTCCAAGAATGGCGCCGCCTCGCCTCGCCCTTTTTCGCCGCACCGCCGCGCGTTGACCATGTCGAAGTCGTCATCTGAGGAGCCTTGATCCATGCAAGTCTTGAAAGCGAGCCGAGCCGTCGAGGCTGTCGCCGACGACGACGCGAAGGTGCGGACAAGCGTCGAGGCCGCGTTGGCCGACATCGCCGCACGCGGCCGGACCGCCGTGCGCGAGATGTCCGTCAGGTTCGATAGGTGGGACCGCGACGACTACCGGCTTTCGAAGCGCGAGATCGAGGCGTGCGTGGCCGAACTGTCCCAGCGCAACCTCGACGACATCCGGTTCGCACAGGCCCAGGTGCGCAACTTCGCCGAACACCAGCGGTCGGCGCTGCGGGACATCGAGGTCGAAACGCTGCCGGGCGTGGTGCTAGGCCATAAGAACCTGCCGATGCATGCCGTCGGTTGCTACGTCCCTGGCGGCAAGTATCCGCTGCTCGCTTCGGCGCACATGTCGGTCGTGACCGCGCGCGTGGCCGGCGTCAAGCGCATCGTGACCTGCGCGCCGCCCTTCGAAGGCAGGCCAGCACCGGCGATCGTCGCCGCGCAGTACCTGGCGGGTGCTGACGAGATCTACTGTCTTGGCGGCATCCAGGCCGTCGGTGCCATGGCGCTCGGGATGGAAGGGCTGGACCCCGTCGATATGCTGGTCGGGCCGGGCAACGCGTTCGTCGCGGAAGCCAAGCGTCAACTTTTCGGGCGTGTCGGGATCGACCTGTTCGCCGGCCCGACCGAAACGCTTGTCATTGCCGACGACAGCGTCGATGCCGAGCTTTGCGCGACCGACCTGCTTGGCCAGGCCGAACATGGACCGAACTCGCCGGCAATCCTGCTGACCAACTCGGAGAAGCTTGCCAGGGAAACGATGCGCGAGATCGAGCGCCTGCTTGCCATCCTGCCCACGGCCGCCGTGGCGCGTGCCGCGTGGGACGATTACGGTGCGGTCCTGCTCTGTGCAGACGAAGAAGAAATGGTGCGCGAGGCAGACCACATCGCCTCCGAGCACGTGCAGGTCATGACGCGCGACCCCGACTACTTCCTCCATCGCATGTCGAACTACGGCGCGCTCTTCCTGGGGCCGCGCACCAACGTCGCGTACGGCGACAAGGTGATTGGCACCAACCACACGCTGCCGACCAAGAAGGCGGCGCGCTACACGGGCGGCCTTTGGGTTGGCAAGTTCATGAAGACCGTCACCTACCAGCGGGTCACGACGGACGAGGCCTCCGCCACCATTGGCGAATACTGCTCGCGCCTCTGCATGCTCTAAGGCTTTGTCGGCCATGCGGAACAGGCCAACGTACGCGTGCGGCGGTACGGCGGCCGCAACGTCCCCTATGCGGCTGCGGCCGAGTAGCGTGCCCCTTCCCAAGACTCCCTCGTTCCGGCTCGATGGGCAGCGCGCACTGGTCACGGGTGCAGGCCGTGGGATCGGCCTCGCTGCCGCCACGGCGCTGGCGGAGGCCGGTGCCCACGTAACGCTGGTTGCCCGCAATGCCGCGGAGATCGAGGCCGCGGCCGGCGAGATCGTTGCCGCCGGTGGCAGTGCGCAGGCGCTTGCGCTCGACGTGACGGAGCTCGACGCAATGGCGGCGGCGATCGCGGCGGTGCCGCCATTCGACGTCTTCGTCAACAACGCCGGCACGAACCGGCCGAAGCCCTTCGTAGGGGTGACGCCGGACGAGTTCGACCTGGTCATCGGTCTCAATGTCCGGGCCGCCTTCTTCGCCGCGCAGGCTGTGGCGCGCCGTTTGATCGAGGCTCGCCGGCCCGGGTCGATCATCAACCTGTCGTCGCAGATGGGCCATGTCGGCGCGACGAACCGGACCGTGTACTGCGCCTCCAAGCACGCGCTTGAGGGTTTGACCAAGGCCATGGCGGTCGAATTCGGTCCGAGCGGCATCCGCGTCAACACGCTCTGCCCGACCTTCATCGAGACGCCCATGACGCAGCCCTTCCTCGACCAACCCGACTTCGCCGAGCTGGTGCTGTCCAAGATAAAGCTCGGCCGGGTGGGACGGGTCGAGGACCTGATGGGCGCTTTCGTCTACCTGGCGTCGGATGCCTCGGCGCTGATGACTGGCGCGGCCGTTGTCGTCGATGGCGGTTGGACGGCGGAGTGAAGGGACATGCGGACATGACGGACAAGGTCTGGCTGATCACCGGCGCTTCGACGGGCTTCGGCCGGTGTCTCGTTCACGGGTTGCTGCACCGTGGCGCGAGGGTGGCGGCGACCGCGCGGGATCCGGCGAAGCTCTCCGACCTGCCGGACACCGGCAACCTATTCACCGCGATGCTCGACGTCACGGCGCCCGACACGATTGCGAGCGCCGTGGCGGCGACGGCGCGGCGGTTCGGACGCATCGACGTGCTTGTCAACAACGCCGGGTTCGGCCTGATCGGCGCCGTCGAGGAGGTGAGCGACGGCGAGGCGCGGCGCCTGTTCGACACCAACGTGTTCGGGTTGCTCAACGTGACCCGGGCCGTGCTCCCGCTGATGCGGGCGCAGGCAAGTGGAACGATCGTCAACATGGGATCGGTCGCTGGCCTGGTCGCCGTCGCGGGCGGCGGCATCTACGGGGCGACCAAGTTCGCCGTCGAAGGCATCTCCGACGCCTTGGCGCTGGAAGTCGCCCCGCTTGGCATCAAGGTCATGACGGTCGAGCCAGGCCCGTTCCGCACGGATGCCCACGGCCGCTCGCTCGTGCTCGCCGAGAGGGTCATCAACGCGTACGCATCCACCGCCGGCGCCCGCCGCAAAGTGCTGGAAACGCAGAGCGGACGGCAGCCGGGCGACCCGGAGAAGGCCGCCGCCCTTATCATAGACGTCGTCGGTTCCGGCGACATGCCCACCCGGTTGCCTCTGGGCGGGATCGCCATCGACTTGGTCCGCCAGAAGTTCGCCAATGTCCTCGACGACTTCGCCCGGGTTGAAGCGCGCAGCCGGGCGACGAGCGCCGCCGCCGGATGACTCGGAAGACGGCCAGCGCCGCCGGCCAACCAGGCAAAGCACCGGCGGGGAAGCACGACACGCCGCTTCCACTCGAAACCATTGTCGCCGAATTGCGGGCCGACCTGGGAGGGCAGGATAAGGTCATCCATGCCGAGGCACAGGCCCAGCCGCGGTTCGAACTGTTCCACGGCGCAAACTCGATCTGCTCCCAAAAAGTCAGAGTCGTGCTCGCACATCACCGCATCGGCTACGTGTCACACTCAATGGACCTGTACGCCGGGCAGACCTACTTGCCGAACCACGTCCGCCTCCGGATGGCCGGATGCGCCTGGCTTGGTCTCCCACTCATGGCGACGCATAGCGGCAGCACGTCGGTTACGGGGGGAGGATGCGACCCGGCCGTGGTACCGACGCTCGTCGACTGGCAGACGAGGAGTGTCATCGTCGATTCGAAATACATCTGCCTCTACCTCGATAGCTTGATGCCGAACCCCGAACGGCTGTCGCCCGCCGAAGCGCCAGCAGCTCGTCCCGTTCCGACGCAAGCAGGGCAGGGGGCTGCGCCTCGCGACGGATGCGATGCTCTTCCTCAAGCCGGGCCAGGTTCCCCAGACGTTCGTTCCAGCGCCGCTCCAGCTCGCTTGCGACCAGGCGGTTGGCGGGATCGATTGCGTCATACTGCCGGTGCGCGCGGTCGGCCTCATAGCGTGCCTGCTCCAGCGCGAGCTCGGCGTGTCCGAGGCGCTCGGCGCCCGTCCGTTCGCGTTCTGCGATGGCATCGAGCGCCGCGCCGAGCGCGAGAGGCGAGACGATCCGCAGCACCTCGGCCGAGACCGCGGCGTCGATGCGCATGTTTCTGAACGATATGCATGTTGTCACGGCAGCCCGGTTGTTGATCACGTCGTTGCAGTAGTAACGACCAACCCTCCCCTTCCCGCTGTACTGCACCTTGAGCTTTCGCCCACAATGCCCGCAGCGAAGCAGGCCTGCCAGGAGCGCGCCGCCGCCGCGGGCCGCGCCGGCGACGGTGGCGCTTCTCATGTTGGCGTTGCCCGCGATCGCGGCTTGGTTGCGCTCGAACTGGTCCCAAGAGATATACCCCTCGTGGTGGTCGCGGATCAGCACCGCCCAGTCCTTGTGCTGGCGCTGCAGGCCGCGTGCGATCACCTTGCGGCCACCTTCGACCTTCGTGCGCGAGACGGTGCGGCCGAACACGTAGGCCCCGGCATACACGGGGTTGGTCAGGATCTTCTGCACCCTCGTGTAGCGGGGCAGGCGCCATTCGACGTGGCGACCCGACGGACCATAGGTCAGGAATGGCAGCTCGATCCGCTCCTGCTGAAGATGAAGCGTGACCTGGCGGATGCTGCCGACCTCCTCGAAGGATCGAAACACCTGGCTCAGCGCCTCGCGCAGGCGGCGGTCAGGGTCCATCTCAAGCCGGTCATCGGCACTTCGCAGATAGCCGATGGCGACGAGGGTGTGCAGCTCGCCGCGACCCGCCTTGAGGCGCAGCGCTTCCTGCGAGCGCTGCCGCAAGATCGACAACTCCAACTCGCTGAATGTGCCCTTCATACCCAACAGCAGGCGATCGTTGACCAGGCGCGGGTCATGGACGCCGTCCTCGTCGATGATGAGCGTACCGACAAGGGCACAGATCTCAAGGAGCGTATGCCAGTCCCGGCCGTTGCGGGCCAACCGGGAAACTTCGATGGCCAGCACAGCGCCAGCATGTCCAGCGCCTACAGCCACAAGCAGGCGCTCAAATCCGGGCCGGGCGATGCCGCCGCCCGATCGGCCGAGGTCGTCGTCGATCACCACAACATGCTGCCAACCCGATGTGTGAGCACGAGGCTCCAGAGCATATTGTCTCCGCCGGCTTTCTGGGTTGTTGGCCAGCTGATCAACCGTGGATTGGCGGACATAGACGTAGGCGCTGCGCTCAAGATGACCCGGCGTGATCTTGTCCATCATCGGTCCTCCCCGTTCTTGCTGCGTCGGCGCATTCGAGCAGAAGCTGCTTCAGCAGTCCTCTCACCTCGGCCTGCACACCCAGCTCGATCTGCCGAAGGTTGCGCGTTCCGCTCGCCAAACCCGCGACTAGGTCGAGTTGAGGCTGCGTCGACTGGCGTGGCATCGTGACCGCCCTCTTCTATGGTTCCGGCCCAGTCCGGAACTTGAGCTTCGACCAGGACGCGGAGTCCGCGCAACGACTCCAGCGAGAGCCGTGGCGTTTCAACCAAGGGCAGCTCAGCCGCACCCGGCTCTGTCATCCAAGCCGGGAGAAGCGCACGTGTGCCGTCGGATTGATTGACAATGAAATGATCGCCATGAGGCTGGCGTGTGCATCGGACCACCCTGAGGCTTTCACCTGCTCGGGGGTGATGCGGGTAATGGGCACGTCACCGGTGACTACCGTCGGCACACGGGGCGCCCCCGCCATCTCGGCAAGCAGGTGCAGCCGCGCGGCGTCGCCGGGCCGCCGGCGCAGGGACAGGGACAGGTAGCCGCGGCCGGGGAACCCGTCCCGCAGCCGGGCCAGCGCCGCGCCGAGGCCCGCGTCGGGCTGGTCGGGCAGCAGCACCAGCAGCAGGCCGTCGCCGTGCCGCACGAGGTCGGCCCAGGCCAGGTCGCAGCCGCCCTTGCCCGCGCGGCCCTTGCCCAGCGTCAGCAGCCGGCACAGCCCGGCGTAGCCAGCGCGGTCCAGCGGGTAGGCCAGCACCGGCAGGCCGTCGCGCAGGTCCAGCCGGCAGCCGACCACCAGGCGCACCCCGGCCTCCGCGGCGCAGGCGTGGGCGCGCGCGACGCTGGCCAGGGTGTTGTGGTCGGTGATGCCAAGGGCGGCCAGGCCGAGCGCCTTGGCGCTGGCGAGCAGTTCCTCGACGTGGCTCGCGCTGCGCAGGAAGGAGTAGTTGGTCGTCACCTGCAGCTCGGCGTAGGGCGCTCCCCCTCCCGGCGGCACGGGCGTCAGCGCCCCAGGCCCGCAGCCGCCACGCTTGTCAGCCCTTGTGCGGGTGCGTGTGGCCGCTGGTGGACGGAGCATCGGCCGCGGGTCGCCGCATCAGCACGTAGCCCGACTGCTGCAGGTGCCGGACCAGGCGCTCGGCCGTCACCCGCGCCATTACGTCATCGGCGGTGTGCACGCGCTTGCGTCCCTCGTAGCGCAGCGCGAAGGACAGGCTGGCCTCCAGCTCGCCGACGGTCGCAGGATGCAGGGTGCGCTTGTCGTCGTCGATCATGGCGTTGCCTGTCCCCTGCGTTCCATATGGCAGAAAGGAACATAGTAGGAACAGACGCGCTCGGGGAAGGGGCTTTCTACAAATCCTGACAACGCGCGCCCTCGGACGAAACCGGCCGACCGAGGTGGGTGCCGGGCGCATCCGGCGCTTTCACGCCGGCTGTGCCGTCCTGGTCTTCACCCCGCCAGGGACGGTGCTGTCAGAGGGCCTGATCTGCCCACGCTGCCAGGCACCCCAGGACTGCCGGCAGGCGGGCTGACGGCTACAAGGGCCAGCGCGAGTTGGCGCCCTCGGCACGGGCGGCGACCAGCAGCTTGGCCATGACCTGGTTGGGGCCGTCCTGCGACGCCGTGCGCTCGATCTCGGCCCAGTCGAACCGAACCGTGTCTGTGGCCCGGTCCCACTGGACTGCAGGCTGCGCCGGGGCCGCCACGTTCTGGCTTGAGCCGGACGATGCCGCGTTGCTGGTGGCCAAGGTGGGGGCGGGCTCCGGCGTGGGTGGCTCAAGGCCACGTGGCTGCTCTTGCCTGTCCTGCTGGCCATCTGTCTCACCGTCCGGCTTGCCGTCTGCGGCCGACACGGGTTCCGGATCAGCGTCAGGTGCTTGGGTTTCCCGTCTGGGTTTTGCGTCAGCATGGTCCTGGAGCGGAGCCGCCTCGGCCGCGCCAGCCCGCTGCTTCGGCTTGGGGCCGGGCCGCTTGCGCGCGGGCGCCGCAACCGGGTCGGCGATGCTGCCGTCCGCGTCGGCAGTGCCGCCCACCGCGTCGTCGCTGTTCATCGTGGCCACTGGCTCGGGCGAGACAGCCGCCTTCGGCTTGCGTCCCCCACGCGCCGGGGTAGGGGCGTCGCCCAGGACGGCCAGGACCTCCTCGGGAGAGGTGGCGAACTCGTTGCTGCGGGCGGCCTTCGGCTTGCGAGCCATGTGCGATCCTTGTGGTTCAGGACCGTCCTGATACGGCATCAACGGGCAGGTGAGAACCAGCCTGCTGTGGGAGGGCAGGGCTTTCGCATCAAGCGACGGGCATATGGTTGAGGATGTCGGCGAGAACGCGTACGTCGAGCACGGCGTCTCGCATGGTATGGCGGATGGAGTTTTTGCCTGTGACGATGCGGATGGCGTTG
>JAABUM010003936.1_pt1 | contig 17466 bp, 12 predicted proteins | sample 5559161 | NCBI WGS metagenome assembly JAABUM01 (sample SAMN10711868, study PRJNA513369) | rock metagenome | isolation source: Antarctica rocks | place: Antarctica: Victoria Land, Siegfried Peak nord | reverse complement strand
CAGCGGGCCAGCACGTGGTCACACGCCCAGTCGCCCTGCCCCAGCGCCGCCCACGCCCGGCGCACAGCCCGGTCCGACAAGCCGCACGCGCTCAAGCCGGGGATCACCGCGCCGCGTGCGCCGAGCACCGGCCCGCTCACCAGCATCCACAGCACGTGCAGCAGCCCCAGGTTCGTCCCCACCGCCAGCGGCGCGACGAGGGCACACAGCAACGTCATCAGGCGATACACTGCCTCTGGCATCAGGGAACTCCTTTGGACGGGACGGTCGTAGCATCCGCACTCTACCAAAGGTGTTCCCCTGCTGCCATGTTCTGAGCGAAAACTAGAGTTATCCCAAGTCTTGGTGCGATACAGATCCAGCAACTAACCCCTCGGCGTTTGCAACAGTTCTACATAGAAAAGCTCGAGGCAGGGTGTGGAGAACGTACTATTCGCCTCTGCCACTTGCACCTTCATCAAGCCTTGAAACAGGCGGTCGACCACGGACTCGTCATGCGCAATGTGGCCACGTTGGTGCAGCAGCCTAAGTCCGAGCCACGCGAGATGCGAGTGTGGACTGCAACCCAGGCACGTACTTTCCACGCCGCTGCCAGCAATAGCGTTTATGGCCCTATCTGGCAGTTAGGGATAGCGTCCTGTCAAGTGGTGGAAAAGCCACCGTGGTTTCGTGCCTCTGTTAGGCTGTCTTGACCTCCAACTGGGCGGCCGCGTCCTCCTCTCCTTGGAAAAGGATCTTGCGTAGCGCTATCTCGCTCATGTACCGATGGCCGGCGACGAGCCACTCGTCGTTCTGTTCAGCGAGCAACGCCCCGCACAGGCGCAGGATGGCCCCCCGGTTGGGGAAGATGCCGACGACGGCGCTGCGGCGCTTGAGCTCTTTGTTGAGCCGTTCGAGCGGGTTGGTGCTGGCAATCTGGCGGTGGTGCTCAGGCGGGAAATCGTCGTAGGCGAGCACCTCACCCTCGGCGTCGAGCAGGAGTTGCACCACCGTGGGGAAGCGCGCCTGTAAGGCCTCAATGACGTGGAGGAGCTGCGTCTCGGCGGCCGCGCGGTCGGGTTGCGCGAAGATGGTGCGCACGGTGGCGGCCACCATCGCCTGAGCGGTCTTGGACACACGCGCCAGGATGTTGCGCATGACGTGGACACGGCACCGCTGCCAAGCTGCCCCCAGGAACACCTCCTTACTGGCTTGCTTGAGCCCGACGTGGGCGTCACTGATGACGAGTTTGACCCCGCGCAGTCCGCGCGCGACCAGGCCTTGCATGAACGCGCGCCATAGCACCACATCCTCCGAGAGGCCCACATCCAGGCCCCGCACCTCGCGCACCCCATCGGACCGGACGCCGTAGGCGACCACCACCGCCATGGACTGCACCCGGTTGTCCTCGCGGACGTGCGCGTAACGGGCGTCGAACCACACGTAGGGATACTCCGCGTCCAGGCGGCGCGTGCGGAAGGCGTCGGTCTGCGCGTCGAGGGCGGCGCAGAGCCGGCTGACCTCGCTCTTGCTGATGCCGGCGATACCCAGCGTTTGCACCAAGGCCTCCACTTTGCGCGTGCTCACCCCTTGCACGGAGGCCTCCGCGACCACGGCCACAAGCGCGTGCTCACCCCGCCGCCGCGCCTCCACCCACCTCGGGACGTCCGTCCCTGTGCGCAGCTTGGGGATCGCCACCTCCACCGTCCCGACCCGCGTGTCCCCCCGGCGCGTCCGCTACCCGTTGCGCTGCGTCGTCCGCTCGTCACTGCGCTCGTAGCGCCCGGCGCCGATCTGTGCGCTCACCTCCGCCTCGATCACCTCTTGGATCAGCCAGCGCACCCCCTCCTGCAGGAAATCCGCCTCCGGGTCCTCGCCCTTGCGCAAGACATCGACCAGTGCCATCCTATCTGTAGCCATCGTGTGCTCCTTTCTAACGGTCCTTTCACCTCGTTGGAAAGCACACGGTGGCTGCTTACGTCAACGTGCTATCCACACGCGACCGTAATCGCCTTTCCAAGGACTTCGACCCGACGCACTCCCGTCCCGTCGATCCTCTCAGAAAGTCCACGCGGAATAGGTCGGTGCCTCGCGGCCCTTTCCCCTCCTCAGAACCGCGCAAGCGGGCTTTCCCCGCACGCGGCTCCCAGGTCAATCGAGCCTCTCCGATCTACTGACAGGGTAGAGCGTCTGCCCTCGTCGGCTCCGTTTACGACCATACAGGCCGTATCTAACATGCACCGGCGTGCTCCCGTCTTCGTCGGTATCGGTCAATTGATCCCCTGTCTCACGTCAGCCCCCTTTCAGGGTGGGTCTCTCCGCCCAGCGCGGCCCTATCTGCCGGGTTATGGGTTCCCCGTGCCTTTCGGCGGGCAGCCTTCGCTTCTTGAGACATCGTCTCCTCCTGGACCCTTGTGCCGCCCTCGCGAGCGGCCTACTGGCCGGGCAGGTCCGTCCTGCCGTCGCGGTCAGATCCCATGAGGGTTTCCACGTTCCCCACGCTTGAGATGCGGTCGGGGTGGGTGTCCTCTTTACTCCGGGGCCGCGGTACCCGCGCACGACGGTAGTGGGGCGCCGTGCCATAGCCCACTATCGCCGTCTTGATTACCCATCCTTCCGGCGACTTCCCGTGACGAAGCCTCATCGAGGATTCACTCGCGTTCACCCGTCCGACCTTCCCCTAGCCCGGTTTGACCAGATGGTTTGGTCGCTCCTTGGACAGTACCCCTGGCTTCACACCCCGCCGTTGCCGGCGACGCATGCAGGGATCAGGGACAGGCACTGGGTACTAGCCTGAGCCTAGGATCACTTCCTAGTCCACTCAATACGTGCGACTTCGTGTCGCGCCCACTACTTGGGACTATATCAGTTAGGCCTCTCGACAGGGATGCGTCGTGGCGAGCTTCTCGGTCTCAGATGGCAAGATATCGATTGGGAGCATAAAGTCCTGCGCGTACGACAGGCAAACGTATCTGTCAACGGACGCTCACATATTGGCCTTCCCAAGACAGGGAGCGCCGTGCGCGAGGTGCCGTTGCACGATGAAATCATTATGGCGCTACAGGTGCATAAGGGCACACAGGAAAAACAACGACGTATGATGGCAGACATTTGGCACGACCATGATCTGGTATTTGCGATGCCAGATGGCGCGCCGATCAATCCCGACAACGTCCGTCACGACTTCATCCGCCTAGCCAATTCAGCCGAGCTACCGATTATCCGCATTCACGATCTCCGCCATACATATGTGACCCTGGCCCTCCTAGCAGGAGTGCCCGTCAAGGTAGTTAGCGCAATCATCGGCCATAAGGACGTTAGCACCACACTACGCATCTATGCACATGTCATTCCTGAGCAGCATGGCGAGGCAGCAACAAAGATCGGGGGGATCCTCTATGGGAGTCGGTAAAGCATACAACAGGACGGTTGGCGTGTGAGATGTCCGTGAGATCTGTATGGGGTGGCGGCAATTGCAGGCGGTTCGTGGCGTCCGGTGGGAGCGTGGAATAGTGCGAAGGACTGCATTTGCATGCATCGTAACCGTCTGAGGTTTAATCAGACGGCGCTGTTACCTTTCTCTCCCACTCATAGTGAATAAAACGTCAACCATGGCACGGTTAATCACGATGTTGGGGGTAGGCGAGATGAGGTTAAGGCAACGTCACATGGTCTCTACCGAATGGGCTAGCCCATCCGGTAGGGACCGGACATCGCATTACATAGTGGTCAAGCAGCATGTTTATTGGGGCAAGACGAGATATTCTTAGCTTTACCGTTCGGGCCTTGCGCTTAGTTATAGCCCTTCTGTGCATATTAAACTAATAACCTTTGGTGCTAGTTGGAAAGACTCTCCAATGTCTTTGATGCTACGAAAAAGGCTAAAGCGCCTCTATGTTGCACCGAATGGGGCGCATACGGGGGAGTCGAAGCAGTCGGGACCTGTTCGATAGCGCGCATCGACCTCTTGTTAGGCATCTACGCGACTTAGATGAGCTTATAGCGCCAAAGACGCAAGAAAAACAGTGATTTCAACTAGCACTAAAGGTTAATAAGGGACATAATGGACGTTACAAATCTATCTACGTTATCGTGGCAACTGTGTGAGCTGCCGCTGGCACAGATCCACCTCGATACGGCGTTCGACCGCGACGATGCGGTGCAAGCGCCTATACACTTGGTTGATCTGTGCCGCTATTGGCAGCACTGTCTCGGCGTCATCGTGGCTGTTCATGACGTTAAGGCCTCCGATGCATCCACAGGTAGATACTTGGTCCTGGCGGGCCAACCCCTATGGCGTGCGGCACAACAGGCGGGTCTGACCACCATACCAGCTATCGTCATCGGGGATGAGCCATTGCCGTTGCCGATACGGGCCATCATTCGCGGAATACGCCGTGACACGATGGATGCAAAACTGGGAGCGTATCTGGCGAGCGACATTCAACGGCATGTCGCCTCCATCGGTGTGGATGCAGGTACACCAATGGGGTGGACAGTTGCCGAATTGACAGAGGCACGTCGCAATGCTGAACGCCCGCAGGAGGAACGCAACACCTTGGGCGATCGGTCACGCGTCATCTGGCGAGAGAGCCGCGTGTCGGACCCGGCCAGACGAAGTGCGCTACTCAACGACCCGGAGGCGCTTGCCTCGCGTTCTAAGCTGCGCCGCGCGAAGGAGTCCACTTCACACTTGGGCAACGCTGCGGACGAGGTAGACGTGAACCGCGTGAATGCGACACTCAATGAGCCTGAATCCGAGACACTGGCACCTCTCGCATCCGTGCCCGCGCAGGATGACGGAGTTGCCGGCGGTATCCGCCAGTCCGTCACCGTGGGGGATCTCGTAAACATGCCTGGCGAGGCTCCGCGTCAGATCGACGATGCGTACCGTGAGAACGTGGCGCAATCGCAACACCTTGACACAGTCAAAGAACCTAGCCTTGCGCAGAGATCGCACCCTATACTAGAGGCTCCTGACGGAACTGAACAGATCGACGAAAAATCGCCGCCGTTGCCGCCGCAAGCGCTTGCCGCCCTGGCCAACGACGCGCTCGGCGTGTCCGCACCCTCGTCACAGCTGGCGGAGTTGGCCCACCTCGCGCATAGCGCCCAATCGTCCTACCTGCGCCATTGCGCGACGTGCTCGTGCGCCACGACGAGCGAGAGCGCCTGTCCAGGAGTCCAGGAGCTGAAGTCATGACAAAGGAGAACAGAGCGCCGCGCTTTGTGGGTCCGGCAGGCCGATATGTCCAACCTGAGGAGATCGTGCGCGTCTTCGGGGCTGGGGGGCCGTTCGCGGCTCGACGGATCGGTTATACGCCGAGACCCGACCAAATCGAGGTAGCCATCGCCATCGCTCGAGCCTTGGCAGACGGTAGCGCAATGATCGAGCTGGGGACGGGTGGCGGCAAGAGCTACGCCGTCGCGGTGCCCACGATCCTGTATGGCGGCCCCGTCATCATCAGCACCAGCAATCTGACCCTGCAGATGCAACTCGCGAGCGAGATCGAGCGGGCGATTGGTATCCTTGGTGTCCCCTGTCCTCCACCACTAATCGTCAAGGGTAGAGGCCATCGCCTGTGCCCGGCACGTCTTGCCAACGCGACGGACACTGACAGGCACACTGCCGATGGCCTTGAGGATTACCTCAGCGGGTCCGACGGCGGACCGGAGGGCGCCATGGGCGATATCGACCAACTGGCGACGCACCCCAGCCCCTATTTGGCCACCATCCCATCTCATGTCCTGGATCGCTTGTCGGCTGCGGCATCATGCCTGGGCGACACATGCTCTTATTGGGATAACTGTCCCCTGTCGTGGGTGGCAGCCGCAGCCCGCACGCGCCCTATCGTCATTGTCAACCATGCGCTGCTCGCCCAGTGGATCGCGCAACGCTATCGTCGTAGCGATTCGGATGCCCACCGCTGGTTGAGCGGTGTGCCAGTCATCGTCGATGAGGCCCATCAATTGCCCCCGGCCGTGGCCTCCACGCTCACTCAAATTTTGGATTTGGAGGAGGTGGAGAGTCAGTTGCGATCCACCGTCGCGCGATGGGTCGCCCCTGCGGCAGTAGACCCAGCCTTGGAGGCGTTGGGCCACATGCGGGACACGTTGCTGAACCATGCAACGGGCCATGGGTCGGACGATACCCGCCAATCGCTGCTGCCGTTAGACGTGACGTCCGTGGGGCTGGATAGTCTGCAACAGGCGCTCGCACATGTGAGATCCTGCCTCCTGCCCCGCCCCCGCGCATCGCGGCACAACGGGGCGAACGCGCTCCCGCGCCTAGCATACCAAGAGGCACAGACACAGCTGGACACCGCCTGTGCCACGGTGACGGCACTGCAACGGCCCCATCGCGGCGACCACGTCGACACCATGCGGTACGGCGGCGGTCAACTAACGATCGAACGCATCCCGCTCTGGCCCGGCTACGCTATCTCGTCCTGCATCGGCGGTCCCCTAATCGCCGTCTCCGCTACGCTCACCACCGGTCCCGATGGCGATATGGGGTACATGCGAAAGCAACTGGGTATCAAGCGGACGCAACTGGTCGCTACGCTGGTTAAACCGTCCCCGTTCAACTACGGGACGCAGGGCATGCTGCTCATTCCCCCCGCCCTGCCGCCCATGAGCGCCGCCGACCGCAGCCCAGAGGTGGAGCAGGCCTACATGGACGCCCGGGCGCCGATTGTCCACCGACTCGTGGCCGCCGCCCATGGGCGCGCTCTGCTATTGTGCGCCTCGAACCGCAATCTCGACCTGTACGCCACGCGCCTGCGGCCGCTCCTCGCCCCATCAATCGAGTGCCGGACCGCCATAGGTGGCGGCGCGCGCGAACGTGATGAACTCCTGACGTGGCTGCGCGCCGCGCCTGGGCGTGTGCTCCTGGGCGCGCGCGCGTTCTGGGAAGGCGTTGACATCCCGGCGGACGACTTGGTGCTGGTTATCGTGGACAAGATTCCGTACCCCCCAGTCGATCTCTTCATTGCACGCGCGCGTCGTCGTCCGTACACCTTGCCGCGGGATGACGAGGACAATGCGGACAACGGGCGTGATGCGCATGATACACCTGGCGGCGAGACCGCATCGAGCTCCAAGGCGGACCGAGACGAGTTGGGCAGCCTGAATACGGTGGACAGGGCAGGGCCTAATACGGTGGACGACGCGTTCGACCCGTACATCTTTCGTACAATCCAGGTACCGGAGGCGATAATCCACTTGAAGCAGATGGTAGGGCGACTTATCCGGACCTCGGAAGATCGCGGGGTGGTAGCCATCCTGGATAGCCGGCTCGCGGCCGGTTCGCCGCACGCAGGCACGATCCGTGCCTCGTTGCCTCCCTTCCACTATACGCACGATGTCGAGGAGGCGTGTCGCTTCCTCGCGTCGATCCCGTCATCCACACCCCACTCATCCCCGGCGGGGGAGTCGTGATGGCACGGCGGCAGATGCATCTCTACGTGCGCCCCGACTGGGTCGACGAGGTCCAGGCCCTCGCCCTTGCGACGCGCCTCACCCCGACTTGGCTCTACGCCGCCGCCGTCGCGGCCGGCCATGCGTCTTCAGACGACGTCCTCGTTCCCGCGATTATGGAGGACGCGGCGCGCGGTGGCGAGCGCATCGCCTTCTTGGTTGCAGACGTCGTCGGGGACCGCTTACGCCACCGCACCACGGGGCACGCGTCCGACATAGTCCCTATGTCCGCGCAACGAATCGGTCGTGCCCTGTTGTCTCACGGCTGGCCCCAGGTGCGGCGCGCGCAGATGCCGTTCGTCCGCCCCTATCCGTCCCAGGCGACCTCCGTCGATCACGACGCGGACTGTCCACTTTCGCCGCAGGACGCCGGCCTGATCCTGGAGGATATCCGGCACGTCGCCCTGGCCCTACGCACGCACCCGCGGCCAGACCGCGTCGCGGATATGTTCAGACATCGCCGCATAGGGCTTGAGGAGACGGGTGTCGACCACGGGATGGTCTTCGACCTGTGCCCGTTGTGCGGACGGCCACGGGAACGCCGCGGTCGCATACGCGGGTGTGGCGTCCGTCCCCGGGACCTGATCGTGACCTGCGAGGCGCTCCGGGCACCCGACCGTGGGTCACGATACGCCGCTCCAACGCCGGTCCAGTTCCTTGCGCTGTGCCCGCCGTCGGTCGAGGGCCGCCCATTCACGGAGCCTCGCCAACGGTTGAGCGCGCTCCCGCATGACGAGTTTCCCGCCCTCGTCGCCTGGGCGCGAGCCATCGGCGCGGCAGCGGATGAGTTCGAGAGCTACGCCTCCCAGCGTCACACCGCACATAAGGAGCTACATCGATGACTACGGCGCTCGATGAGATCGCCGACGCCGCGGCCTCCTGCCTCACCGTTGGCCGCTATGATGCACTGGCGGCGCCCCTGGACGAGCTTGGCGAGCGACTCGTGGCCGTGCTGACCGAGGCGCTGCGCGCACCCCGTTTCGCCGTTCTCCTCGCCAATCTGGCCCGAATGGGGACGACGGGCAGCGCAGTGCAAGGTCTTCTGTCGCCACCCGGTGCAAACAGCGTCGCCGCCCTGCTCATCGCCTCCGCGTACGCCGAGGCGTGCGATGACGGCGTCGTCAACTCCCTATCCATGCGGTACATAGCGGACGCCTGCGACCAGCTCCGCGGAGCCTTCGCCGTGACGCCGATCACCGAAACCACCCTCTGGACCCCTATGCCCTACCTGAAGGATAGTCCCGTCCTTGGCATGCTCCGGATCATCGCCGACAACCCGTCATCGCTATTCCTGGGTCAGGGCCGGGCGGCCGACAGCGGGATCTTGGCGGCGCCGGCCTATCGTACCATGCTCGGGGCGCTCGCGGTCGCGCACAACCTTCCGGTCGGTGAGCGGTGGACGGAGGCGGCGATCCGACGAGACACGGATGAGAACACGGACGCGACGCGCGAGGCGCGCGCGTTCTTCGAGTTCCTCGTCGCGCCTGATTCACCGGGTCTCGTTGCGGCGGAGGCCAGCAGGCGCGCCCAACTGCGTCGGAGTCTCGTCGACCTCATCACCGATCCCGACGTTCGCGCCATGCAGCGTGGAGAACGTGGCTGTGACGCGGGGACCGACGCAGCCCTGCGGTCCGCGGCAATGGCCGCCTTGGAGACACGCCGCTTCGAGGATCCGAGGTCTCCCGCCGTGTACGCGCAAGGATTACTCCGCGCCTTCTTCTGGGCGGCCGACGACGCCCCGTTACATCCACGATCGGGCGACCGTGGGACCCTCGGCGTGCCCCAGATACAGCCGATCCTGGCGCCGGACGACAGGCTGCCCGACGACGATGCGCTGGACGATGACGCCGCCCCGTTCGATGACCCGTCGACAGATGCAGGGGATGTCGGCCATGGCCATCACCAGGGATCGACACCGGCGGAGCCGCATCTGGACGAGGTACGGCGTATCCCAGCGACCTATCTCCGCGCGCGCCGCGCCGTCCAGGCCTACCCCCATCGCGACCGGCCCGGCGTCATCCCCCTCAACGACATCGCACGCATCCTCCACGCGTTGACGCCGTCCATTGGCGCGGGCGCGCGCCCCGACCTCCGTCAGGTCGGGCTCCTCCTCTTGTTCTGTATCGCGCTTCACACCGGGATAGATCCCCGGCGCCTCATACTCCTACGGCACGTCCCCGAGTCGGACGGTCGCGCGGACGGCAACACGGACGACGATATCCTCATCGATTGTCGCGTCGCCGACGGCCTCTTGATCTACCGCTCGGCCCGCGACGAGGAGTTGCGACCGGTGAAACCGGCTACGCCGGGGTTGTACGTCCCGACTGACGGGCTACGTCGCATCGCGCTCCCCACCTGGTTGGGCACGGTGGTACGCGCCTACGCCACGACTATCGGTAGCCGCCCAGGTGACCGCATCTTCGTCGAACGCGGGGGTGACGGGCATCTTATCCCCCTCACCCTTGACGCGCTTCAGGCCGTTATCGCCGCCGCCACTGCGGCCTCGCCCCGCCGCGCGCACTGGCGCCACCTGCCGGCCACCTTCTGGACCTATCATGTGGCGGATCGGGACCGGCTCGATCCGCTCGTGGCGTATCTCATCAGCGATCATGGCGACGTGTCCCTGCGCAATCCCGCCTACTACACCACCGTTGCTGTCGATGTCGTCGGTCGGGCGCTTCGCACGGCTGTCGGGGACGTGCGAGGCGAGATAGCCGACGTGGCACGCGCGCTCGGCCTACCGGTACTGGACGCGCGGGCGCTGGACGCGATCCGGGACGCCCTCACACCGCCGGACGTGACCACGGTCACAGCAGGTACGGTAGGTACGGCGAGCCACCGCCTCCCTCCTTTGCCCGCACTCGGCTCGTCATTCCTGCCCCAGGCGACGATCGTGGAGACCCTCTTCACTCATCTGCGGCAACGGATCGGCGTGCTGATGGGAACGGTCGAGGATGGACGCGCACCCGCCGCGCTCGTTACCGCACGCGTCCACAATCTGGTCACCGCCTACCTCATGCTGGGTTTCGCCCTGCTCACCGCCCTCAGGCCGTTCGAGATGGACGATGTGTTGGTCGATCTGGTCGATGTCGCGGCGTCAGGCCCTACCGCTGACCCAGCGATCCTGGCGCGCGTCCTGATGGTGGAAGCCAAGGGCAATGTCCACGCCGACGAAGACCGGTGCATCCCGCTCGGCACGTTGGCGGCCCAGATCGTGCGCCAGGCTCACGCCTTACCGCTGCGCCGCTTGCTGATTGAGACGGGCCATGCGGTCCCCGCACCATTGCGCGGCCGCCTCTTCTATCTGGTCGATACCGACGGCGCGCTCCACCCCGCCGACGAGCGTGGGCTCAAACGCGTGCTGCACGAGGAACTAGACGACCGTTTGACGCTCTCTGTGGCGCTACGCCTGTACGACTTCCGGCACATCGTCCGGAGTTACTGGGTCGTGCGGGGACCTCTCGCGGGATTGGCCGGCGCGTGGGAGACCGACGCGTTGATGGGACACCGCTCGCCGGCCGGCTGGCAGGACGCGTTCTCCTGGCCGGCAGTTCCCCCATGGGTGACGTTCGGGCCGCAAACGCTGCGCGATCTCTTCAGCCCGAGCGCTTTCGACGACAGGATGCGCAGCCTCGCGCGGGATTATGGGTACGAGCCATTATCAGTGCCGGATCAGGAAGGCAAGGCGCTCGACACCCAATGGAACGACGACGCCAACCGGCAACGGCTCCGACGGGATCGCGAGGCGCTCCAGAGTGACGTGCGCGAGGTGGGCGTCCAGATCCAGAACAACATGCTGCATGTGCCGGGGATCGAGGACGCGCGGCAGAAACGACAGGTAGCGCGAGCCCTTGGCCGTGCGAGCCGGGAACGCGCGCTCCCGTACCTGACACCACGGGGAGTGCGGGACCTGGTCTCGTCGGCCGCAGCGTGGTGCCACCTCCCCCCCGAGCAAGAGTCGCTCGTCGCGTCCACCCTGACGCGCCTGCTATGCCGTCGATGGCGCATACCGCACCCGCGCGCGTCCATAGGCAAACCATCTACGGGGCGGCTCGATGTTGTGAATCTCGCAGTCATGCGAGAGGCGCCGCTGTGGTCCCTGCGCCTGCTTTCCCGCCGTTTGACACGGTCATTCCCGCGAAACATCCTCGTCGGTGAGAGCGACGCCGACCTGGTCGCGGCGCTGGCGATCCTCGCGGTGCTCGAGGAAGCGGTCGTGCTCAACGTCGGGTGGAGTGACCTGATCTCGCCAGAAGCGCGGGTGCTGATTCATGAAAATCAGGTGTGGATCGCTCCGCATGGCTCGGAGTCCGCCACACCGCCGTGGCGCATCACGCCCGGCTCTCACGCACACCTGATCGCGCTTAGCCTCGCGTACCGCGCGAAGAGACGAGGGGCTCTCACCACGTGGCTGATGCCCGACAGCACATGGCCACCCTGTATCGAGGTGATGTTGGTCCCACCTGGTGAGACCCGTGCCGTGCGCAAAGCAGTCCGCGCCGCCTGGGCGGCACTCTGCGCGAAGGAGAATCTACCCGTCATCCCGCTGCACGTCGTCGACGCGTGGGTCCGTTTCGGAGCGATCCAGAGTACCGCGCCTCTTAGTGTCACCGCGTGCGGAGGCGCGGATCTGTACGCGACCAGCGTGCCGCCGTCCCACGTCATCCTGCCCGCCTACCGGAGTGCGTATGCGCGACCGACGAGGCAAGGCAAGGCCGGTGACGGCAACGGCGCATGGGTGGTGTCGCCACCGCTGCTGGCAATAGTGGGAGCGGCCCCATCTCCGCGAGACGCCCTCGTGTACGGTCCACTCCCTCCCTCCACTCTTGTGCCACTTTCCACTAGTAGCATGGGGACGGTGGAAGAATCTGAGGGTGACGGCAATAGCGCCTCACTCTTGTTGGACCTGCAGCATCGCGTCTATCGTCTACGGCAGTCCGCTACGGTCACGCCGGACCAGTGTGCAGGCGAGTGCATCGATGTCGTCGCCCGCACGCTGGGCACGGCCATGCCACGTATCCCGCGCGATGACGCATGGTGGCGGGCGATGCAAGATAAGGCCCTCGACGAGCCGCGTCCCGTCGCGGAAGCCAACGCTCTGTTGCTGTATCTCTGGGTCATAAAGGCGTCGCTCACGTACCGCACACGCCCGTGGACGGTCACCACGCTCGCCGATTACGCGGGCGTCCTCGTGCGCTTCGTGCGCAGCCTCGGCGATATCCCGCTCTATATGCTGATGACTGAGGACGTCGCTGACTTCCTGGGGCGGTATGCGTCACGCGGCGCGTGCGATGTCGTACGGGCGGCCATCTTCCACCTTCTCGACGACCTGCCGAGCTTGCGCCTAGGTTCGAACGTAGACCGGGGCGACCCATCGTTGCATCGTCACCAGAGAAGAACTCCCATGATCTTGGTCGATGTCCACGTCTTCGCCGCCTATCTTCACGCCAACGATCCCACCGGCGTAGCCGACCCTATCGAGCGCGGCCGGCGCTTGCGGAACAGCGTGATCGCCATCCTGGGGCATATGGGACTGCGCGCCGGCGAAGTGTATCGACTGGAGATACGCCACGTCGAAGTGGGCCGGGGCCCCGACGGCGAAGGCGACGGATACGTGTTGATCGAGCGGAGCAAGCGCGGTACGACGCGACGCGTTCCCCTACGATGGTTCCCCGAGAACTGGCGCAATCTCCTGATCCAGTGGACGCTACACCGGCGGCACACGACCAGCAATGAGACGGCGCCGCTGATCGTACGTGATGATGGGACGCGCCAGGCCCGCCCAGCCGCGATGGTGAGACAGGTGGTGAAAGATTTGCGTGCCCGCTGTGGGCAGCCCCTCACCTTCCATGATCTACGCGGTAGTTGCGCGAATATGCTCTTCGCGCAGGGCCACGACGCGCGATCAATCGCAGTGCTGCTTGGGCACGCATCGGTTCTCTCGACGTTCTACTATTTGCATCTCCTCGACCAGTATCCCCCCGCGAGGACGGCGTTGCCGTGGGCAGACAGCGTCGTGACCGTGGCCGACCTGGCACGCCTGACGGGTGCTGAGGAACGTACGGTGCGCGATTGGGGGCAGCGAGACGCCATGGGGCTCCAACCGCAATCACAGGGAAGAGCCGCTACGCGACTGGAGAAGCAGAGGCATTCGAAGGGCATTCAGGACCATCACGACAAGCCAGCGACACCGGGACGGCCCCCGCTCGGGTTCCAGGTCGACAACGCCTGTGTGAACCTGCACGCATTGGTAGAACGTGGGCTCACGATACCGCGTTATCACTCGCAGCTCATAGCGCCGCACGACGATGGATGAAGGGATGAAGGGAAGATACAGATGCCTTCAACAGAGTTACATAGATTATTAATTACGGCGGCTTTTAGTACGGTTAGACCGAATGACGCGTTAACTCAACGGTTGTTATGGGGAAAGAATGGTGAGCTGAAGGGCCAAGCCCAGACGATTGTGATCTCCGCGGTGACCGGAGATCAGCGCGCGGTCCGCATCGTCGAGATAGAAGGAGCGCGCGAGCTCGACGGGCGACAACTCCCCGGCGTAGCGCCTATACCGTCGCTCCTGTTCGTCCGTCAGGAAATCGACGGGCATGGCGCCCCCCTCCCCTGGTCGTCGCACCCACCGGTGGGCGTCTTCCTAGCCCTCGATGAACTTCCCGTCATCACGGCGCGTCGTCGCCACCGAGGTGGACGGCCTTCAGGGTCGCCAATTCGGCCCTGAAGGCCGCGTCCATCTCCCGCTTGTGTTCCGGCGCCAGGAAGCTGTGCCGCACGCCGTTGAGCAGGATCTCGTCGATGGCCGGCACGCCCAGGCCGAAGGGGTTGCCCAGCAGGACGACCTCGTCGTTCAAGGTGGTATTGAAGAGCGGCGGGTCGTCGGAGTTGATCGTGACGATGACGCCCGCCGCGTGCAGGCGCGGCAAGGGATGCGCCGCTAGGTCCGGGTAGACGCCGATGCGCACGTTGCTCGTCGGGCACACCTCCAGTGGGATACCGCGCTCGGCCAGATATTCCACCAGCGCCGGGTCCTCGCTCGCGCGCACACCATGGCCAATGCGCTCCGCTTCCAGAGCGTGCAACGCCCCCCAGACGCTCGTGGGGCCGGCTGTTTCGCCCGCGTGCGGCGTGCTGTGAAGTCCCGCCGCCCGCGCACGCTCGAACCAGGGCGCGAACGGCTCCGGCGGGTGGCCAGGCTCGATTCCGCCCAAGCCCAGCGCCACCACCCCGTCCGCCTGGCCAGCGATGGCCGCGTCCGTCACATAGTCGGCCAGCGCGCGGCCGTCCGCGTCGAGGGGGACGTGGCGCACGATGTCGAAGACCCAGGCGATCTCCACACCGAAGTCGGCGCGGGCGCGCTCCCGCCCGCGCGTCAGGCCGCCGAAAGAAACGTCGTGCGGGATGCCGAGGTCGCGGTGCGTGCCGGGCGAGAAGGTGACCTCGGCGTAGCGGACGTTCTGGCGGGCCATCGCGGCCCCGCACTCGTGGGCGATCAACTCGTAGTCGTCCACCGTCTTGAGGCAGCGCGTGATGGTCAGGTAGATCTCGGCGAAGTGCGGGAAGTCGCGGTAGGTGAACCAGCGGCGCACCCCGTCAATGGTGTCGGCGGGCAACGGGATGTGGTTGCGCTGGGCCAGTTCCAAGAGCGTGGTCGGCTGGATCGCGCCTTCCAGGTGGACGTGCAACTCGACTTTGGGCGCGGCGCGTAGGTAACTCACAATGGACATAACCTTACCTCTCATGGGGGGCATCGCCCCCATCAGGCGCGACGATGGGGGACAGCATCACACCTCTTCTGAACGTTTTGACGACATAGTACTCCACGGTGCGGCGATCTCCCCTCAACGCCGCACAGCCTCGGCCGATTGCCGTAGCCGCTCCCGTTCTTGGGTGACGAGCGCGTCGTCCAGCTTCTCGAAGAGCGCGCTCGGTCGCTCAAGTCGGCGTCCCGCCTCCATGGCGCTTGGTCGCCAGCGGTCCGTCGTCCCCTCTTCCGGCAACGGATGATAGCGCAACACCTCGTGCGCTCGTGTTGTCTCCTCGATCCGCTCGATCGCCGATGGGCCGAAAAGCGGTCGTTCGTGACCCAGGAAACGCTGCACCCGCTCGCTCGTGAACGGGAGGGCCGGTGCGAACAGGATTGACAACGAGTCGATCGCGCGCAAGGCGACGAAGATGGTCGTCGCGGCCGCCTCGCGATCCGCCTTGATCTGGAACCAGGGCGCCTTCTCGTCGAGGTACCTATTCACGGCCCGCGCGAACCCCATCGTTTCCTGTAGAGCGGCCTTGAACTTGGTGCGCGCGTAGAGGGCCCCCACCGTGTCGAACCCGCGCGCGATCGCGTCGAGCAGCGCTGTGTCGCGCGCGTCGAGGTCTCCGGGCGTGGGGACCTGTCCGTCCCAGCGACTGTAGGCGAAGCTGACGACGCGCTGGACCAAGTTGCCCCATGTCGCCAGCGCCTCATTGTTGGTGTGCTCGACGAAGCCCTGCCAGGTGAACTCGCTGTCACCGGTCTCGGGTGCGACACTCGTCAGATAGTAGCGCAGCGGGTCGGGCGCGTACCGCTCCAGATACTCCGGCAGCCAGACGGCCCAATTGCGGCTGGTGCTGAACTGCGCTCCCTCTAGGTTAAGGAACTCATTCGCGGGGATGTCGTAGGGCAGGGCGAGCGTCGGGTCGTAGCCGATGAGCTCGGCCGGCCAGATGACCGTGTGGAAGGGGATGTTGTCCTTGCCAATGAAGTAGTAGCCCCGCGCATCGGAGTCACGCCACCATGCCTCCCACGCCGTCGGGTCGCCCTGCAACCGCGCGCACTCGATGCTGGCGGAGAGATAGCCAATCACAGCCTCGAACCAGACGTACATCACCTTGCCCTCGTAGCCGGGGACCGGGACGGGGATGCCCCAACTCAGGTCGCGCGACACGGCGCGCGGACGCAGGCCGTCGCGGACGTAGTGGAGGGCGAAGTTGTGCACATTGGGGCGCCACTGCCCCTGCGCCTCGATGTACGCGAGGACCCGCCCTTGAAGCGCGGGCAAGTCCAGGAAGAAGTGAGTGGTTTCGCGCGGAACTGGCAAGCGGCCGCAGAGGCGGCAGCGGGGCGTGATGAGATCGGCGGCGTCAAGGGTGCGCCCGCAGTTGTCGCACTGGTCGCCGCGCGCGGCGGGATAGCCGCAGTGCGGGCAGGTCCCCTCCACGTAGCGGTCGGGGAGGAACTGGCGATCCGCCTCACAATAGAGCTGCGTCATCGCGCCGAGCGCGATTAAGCCCTCGTCGTAGAGCGTGCGGAATATACCCTGGGCGACGGCGGCGTGACTCTCGGTATCCGTATGAGTGAAGAGGTCGAAGGTGATGCCCAGGCGCACCCAATCGTCGAGGAAGCGGCGATGGTAGTGCTCGAAGTAGGCGCGCGGCGGGATACCCTGCGCCTCGGCCTGCAGCGTCACCGGTGTGCCGTGCGCGTCGCTGCCGCTGACCATGAGCACATGATCGCCACGCAAGCGGTGGAAACGGGCGAAGATGTCGGCCGGGAGATAAGCGCCGGCGATGTGCCCGAGGTGCAGGTCACCGTTCGCATACGGCCACGCGACAAATATGCCGATGTGCTCGTCCATTGTCCCTCCCAAAAAGAAGAGAGGCACCTCGATGTCTCGAGGTGCCTCGTCCGTTCTACGTGCTCTGTTGGCGGCGCGCTACGGCCCGCCTCGCGCAAGCAGACGAGGCTTGCGCATAGGCATGGACATAGGCATGCCGTGCCGCATGATTGCACCGATGGCGATAGTGATGTTAGTGGTGTGCTTTCCCGTCTGCATAGTCACAATGATAGCACACGGCTGACACCGAAGGGCAACGGCAGTGTCGCTATCGCAGCTAATAACCTTTGGTGCTAGTGGCATACTGTCACAAGCTGAACTGGGCGATAGAGCGATGGGTGCGGCCGTGCTCATCGACGGGGAGGCCGTCCCATTGGACGAGGATGTTGAACAAGGCCACCGT
>JAABUM010003935.1_pt1 | contig 17470 bp, 16 predicted proteins | sample 5559161 | NCBI WGS metagenome assembly JAABUM01 (sample SAMN10711868, study PRJNA513369) | rock metagenome | isolation source: Antarctica rocks | place: Antarctica: Victoria Land, Siegfried Peak nord | reverse complement strand
TACGGCGCTGCAGCCCTATTTCAACAGATTGGAGGGAGCCCTTGACCGCTGGATCGACCAGGCCAAACTTGCCGCCTAAACTTGACGCAATCGCACGATATGTCCCTGTTCAAGACATCTAGCCACTTAGCGCCCAAACGGTAGCCTTTTGGAGGGTGCGGAAGAGGTAGGTGTGGACGATTATTATTACAGCACGACAAAGAACAACGTGCCCGATAAAGTCGTAACACACTGAGGACGAGAAAAATGAACGAATTCGCGGTAAAGATGATCGTGGCGGCGCAGACGGGTATCGCTAAGTTGCGTGAGCGGGCCGAGGAAGGCCAGGGCATGGTGGAGTACGCGCTCATCCTCGCCTTCATCGCCATCCTGGTGATCGTGGCCCTCAAGTTCCTGCAGCCGGCCATCTCCAACACTCTCAACAACGTCAGCAACAGCCTGTAGGCCGCGTCTTGCTTCGAACGAAGCGGGATATCCAGGGGAGGGAGAGACAACGATGGTTGTTCCTTCCTCCCCTTGCTTTATACTTTTGCCCCTAGCCGCCGGTTTTCCCCTTGCTTTTGCCCTGTAGCTGCCGATTCATGTAGCCGCATGATAGTACTAATGGGCTATGGATCGCGCGCTCCACGCCCGCTATGGTGAACCTGGGTACAATGGCGCCCTCATAGCGCACCCCCGGAAACGCGCGGGGGTTGCATGGCGAGGGGTTTGTGTAGTACACTAGGCCACGCCGCTTGTCGGCTGGCCCCGGACCTCGCGTGGAGTAGGGAGCGCTGTTTTGAAACGACTGCTGATACTGGCCGCGACCTTCAGCCTTATGGCCGCCGGTCAGGCGCTATGCCAGACGACACACGCTGCGGCCGCGGTCCAGGACACGGGCGGCTCCTCCAGCGGTTCGTCTACTACCACGGTCCCGGTCTCGTCGACCAACTCCATCCTCACCACGGCGCGGCAGTATCTCGGCTATCCATACGCCTACATCGGCGACGACCCGTCGACCGGCTTCTCGTGTATCGGCTTCGCCCACTACGTTTTCGCGCAGAGCGGTATCTACGTGCCTGAAGAGTTGGGCCAAGCGTACGGCAGCGCGCCGCACGTCGACGAGAGCAACTTGCAGCCGGGCGACCTCGTCTTTTTTCAGAACACGGTGTGGGATGGCATCTCGCACGTCGCCCTCTACGTCGGCGGCGGTAAGATGATCGCCGCCGACTCGTTCCAAACCGGCGTCCAGTGGGACAACATCGACGACTCTTACTGGCAGGATCACTACCTCGGCGCCACGCGTCCACTGTCCAACCCGACAGGTACGCCCCTGAACCCACCGGCGGCGTCGATAGCGTCCGGCCCTTCGTTGACACCTCCCGGCGGCGCGACCCTTGCCATTAAGGCAGGGACGGTACTCTCACCAAATGGGCAGGTCAGCGTCTACAGCGGCCCTGGTTCCTCTTACGCCACGATCGACGCTCTCTCGCCCGACACAGCGTTGACGACGGTGCAAACTCAGGGTCAGTGGGTCAACGTCTCGTACAACGGCGGCGACCAGTACGGCTGGGTCCATGGCCGCGACCTTAACCTGCCGCCGGGCGCGGACGGCCCGGCTACGAGCACAGCTGGCAACGCGGATGGTTCGTCGGCTACGCAGCCGGTCTCCGCCACGGTGACGCCCATCGCGTCGCCGCCGGTCTCCGGCACTATAGGGAGCGGCTCACCCGTCCAGATAGTCAAAGGCTTTCACGCTACCCAGCAGGGCCAGCGTGTGCTCGTCGTCGCGGCTCCGCTCCTCTACGTCCGCGCGGCGCCGGACCGCCATGGGCGCATTGTGCGCCGCGTCCACGCCGGCGACCGCTTGCGACTGCTCGGCACAAAGAGCGGCTGGGACTACGTGGCGCAGCGTGACGGCGCGCGTGGCTGGGTCAACGCCCGCTGGGTGCGCTGATACTCGTCGCCTGCGTGAGTCCGTACGCCCGCTTAACGCGCGCCCAATTGGCGAGGTAGGCGGCGGGGTCCTCGCCGCGCTCGCCCCAGTCGCCGATGGCGCAGACAGGCTGGCCGCCGTAGACCGCCCGCGCGCGCTCCAAATAGCGCGGCGCCGTGCGCGTGTCGGGGTGCAGGAAGGGCAGGTCCGTGCCGTTGTCGGCGAGGCCAAAGGCGGCCACGCCGAACACGAGCGTCAGGCGCACGCCACGCTCCGCGCAGGCCGCGGTGATGAGGCGCGCGCCTATGATGGCGCCGCAGATGGTGAAGAAGATCAATTCGGCGGGCGTGTGGTAGGCGAAGTAGTCCACCAGGGCCACGCGCGCCGAAACGCCGGTGGCTACCGTATCACCGATGAGCAGTGTGCGCGGCTTGTGGGCGTAGCGCCGATACGAGATGTCGGCTACCCACGCGCCGTCGTGGCTCTGGCGGCGCGTGGCTTTGAGTTCGTCGACCGGCAAGGAGCGTCCGAACACCCGCTCGTACGCGGTGGCGAGGCCGTAGTAGCGGCCGCCGTTGAGGATGAGCAACTCGGCGATGTCGGGCACGTCGAGGCGCGGCGCTAGCAGGCGGCAGCAGCCCAGAGAGGCTTCCAGGCAGACGCGCGCGAACTCCGCGCCGACGAGTTCGCGGCCGAACAGCACGCGCTCGACCGCCCGGTCCTCCATGATGTAGGTCTCGTCGGGCAGGCCAGGAATAGCGACGCGGCGCAACTCGCCCGTGTTGACGCTGTTGTCTTCCACCTAATCGCTCTCTTTCCAGCGGCTAGTAATTAGTAGTTAGTAGCTAGAACGTGTTTCTAGCTACTAACTACTAATTACTAGCTACTATCTAAGGATACAGCCCCCGCACGCGATGGGCCTGGGCGACGCGCTCGACGGCGATGGCCGTAGCGGCCTCGCGCATGCTCACGCCGTCGCGCCGCTGTCGCGCTACCACTTGCTCGGCCGCGCGTATCATCACGTAATCGAGTCGTTCGGCCACCTCGGCGGCCGTCCAAAAGTTCTCCTGGATGTCCTGCACCCACTCGAAGTAGGAGCCAACCACCCCACCGGCGCTAGCGAGCACGTCGGGCAACACGCGGACACCCTTGTCTACCAGGATGGTCTCGGCGGCCGCGCTGAGTTCGGCGTTCCCGCCCTCGATAACCACGCTCGCGCGGATAACGCCGGCGTTGTCCGATGTGACGATGTGCTCACTCGCGCATAGGACCAGGATATCGCACTCCGTCGCCAGGATGTCCTCGCGTCCGACCGTGCGCGCGCCGGGGAAGTCGCGCACGGTCCCTCGCTCGGCCTTGTGCCGGCGAAGTTGCGCCGCGTCGAGCCCGCTGTCACGGATGACGCCGCCGCTGCTATCGGAGACCGCGATAACGCGGGCGCCCTCGGCGGCGAGCAACGGACCGACGGCGGCGCCAACGTTACCGAAGCCGACCACGGCGACACGCGCGCCGTGCAACGGCGTCCCCAAGTCGGCGCTCACCGTCTTGACCACCGCCACGCAGCCGCGTCCGACCGCCTCTTGCCGCCCCTCCGAGCCGCCGATCGCCAACGGTTTGCCCGTCACCACGGCTGGGACGGAGTAGCCCACATGCTGGCTATAGGTGTCCATGATCCAGGCCATCTCGCGCTCGCCGGTGTTGAGGTCGGGCGCGGGGATGTCGCTCTCGGGGCCGATCAGGATGGAGATTTCGCTGGCGTAGCGGCGTGTCAGGCGCTCTAGTTCGGCGATGGAGAGGGTCGTCGGGTCGACGTTGACGCCGCCGCTGGCGCCGCCGAAGGGGATGTCCACGACAGCGGACTTCCACGTCATGAGCATGGCGAAGGCCTGCGCCGTCTCCAGTGTGGTATTAATGTCGTAGCGGATGCCGCCTTTAGCGGGGCCGCGCGCGATGCTGTGCTGCACGCGATAGCCCTCGAATATCTCCATGCCGCCGCCATCGCGTTTGATGGGCACGCTCACGATCAGGGAGCGCTTGGGGTGGCGCAGGTTGGCGCGCAGCCCCTGCTCGATGCCGAGTCGCGCGGCGGCGTTGTCGAAGTAGGCGTGGACAGTGGCGAGAACGCCGCCGTCGAGCCGCGCGGCGGGCGTTGTGGCCGCCGCGTTGGGTGTGCTAGCTGGCGCCATATGCTGCTCTCCTCCTCATTGAGGATAGTCTTCTATTCTTAGCTGATGTGTAGAGGGACGCGTCCCTCTACACATCAGCAAGGACGGGGCCGCGCAGGGGGGGCGCCCCACGATGGTGAGACGCGGCCCGCCGTGCGGCGCGGCGCGAGACGCGCGGTGCACGGGCGCCCGCTCGGCCCGCGCGCCCGTGCACCGCGCTCAGCCCGCCGTCCATGTCCCGTGCAACGCCGTGCATCCGCGCCGTGCCCCCCGGCGCCCCTCCTCAGGAGGGCGCGTCCTCCTACCAGGGCCATTATCGCATGCATGATGGGGGTGTCAAGGAACACGCGGGCCGCGCACCCCGCGCGTCCGCGCCCGCCCCAGCGGCGCGGCGACACGGACAGGCCCCTGGAGCGGTGCCAGGGCGGGCGCGGACGCGCGGGCGCGGACGCGCCTGGCCCCCTCACAATCGTGGGGCGCGGGGCCGGGCAGGGGCTGTGGGTTGTCCTGGCCCATCGCTGTATCAACCATCGTTATGAAATTGGTGATCGTGATAACCTAAGGACGGAAACAATGCCACCACAAACATGACAGTACACATGGGGACTGGAGGGACAGCATGGCTACCAGCGACGTACCAACCGCCAACGCGCGAACACCTATCCGCAGTGTGCGGCGCGTGATCGATGCGGATCTCATCAAGCACGTCGCCGATACCATCGTCGCGCACTTCGATTTTGGCAGCCAGGCGTGCGGCGATGCTGGGCCGGATAGCGACCTCGATATCTTCGTGGAGATGGACACGGAACTGCGCCCTCTACAGCGTATGGTCGCAGTTAGTTCTATCTTTGGGCTACGATCGTGGCCCATGGATATAGTGGTTTACACGCCGCAGGAATCTGAGCGGATGCGCCACGCGAAATGGTCGTTGTTAGGCACAATAGAGGCGGAAGGGAAGGTGTTGTATGCTCGCCGCTGATGCCGACTATCGCGTGTGGCTAGCCAAGGCTAATATTGCTATGCTACCGCTCCTGCCAGTTATAGATGCGTCGGCGCGCGCCGACACGAACGCGTATCCCGGCGATTAACCTATGCGCATACTCGTCATCAGCGGGCCCAATCTCAATCTTCTTGGGCGGCGCGAACCGGGCGTCTACGGCCAGGACACGCTGGCGGATATCCATGCGCGGCTGGAAGGGCGCGCCGAGGAGTTGGGCTGCGGCGTGCTGACGTTTCAGTCCAACCACGAGGGCGCGCTGATCGACTTCTTGCACGCGCATATCGACGACGCGGATGGCGCGATCCTCAACCCCGGCGGCTACACGCACACCAGCGTCGCTTTGCGCGACGCCGTCGCGGCGATGCCCTTCCCCGTGATCGAAGTCCACCTCTCCAACGTCTACGCGCGCGAAGAGTTCCGCCATCACTCGCTCATCGCCCCCGTCGCGCGCGGCCACATCGTCGGGCTCGGCCCCTACGGCTACATCGCCGCGCTGGAGGCGCTCATCGCGTTACGGCGTAGTTAGTAATTAGTAGGTAGTCATTAGAAAACATGAGCGTTTTCTCATTTATCTTGCTTAAACACCTGTTTGACTCCTCTAACTACTACCTACTAATTACTATCGACCAGCGTCCGGCGTGGTATACTCAGGGTACGAGGATTGACCGGGGAGCGCCGGCTTTTTTGCCGCTATCATCCTCACCCTCCCCGGCCTCTGCGCCATGACTTGTCCAACTTGCTATCATGTTAACTCACGTAGCGCCGCTTTCTGCTACAACTGCGGCGTTCGCTTGACCCCGGCCCCCGACTATGGCGACGCGCGCTCATCTCGTATGAGTGGTGAGCCTAATCCACGGACAGGGACGGGCGGCGCGGCCCCAGCGTACGACACGCCGCGCGCGCCCGACGCCATCTACAACGCCGACGGTACGGTCGCCCTGGGCCGACCCCGGCCTTTCGGCGCCGCGACGAAAAGGCGGCAAGGCGCCCTTGGGCGCTTGTTCGCCCCGCTGGCCGGCCTCGGCGTCCTGCTCATCAAGCTGAAGTTCCTGCTCTTCGCGCTGCTCAAGTTCAAAATCTTCCTGACCGCCGGCACGATGTTGATCAGTATCGTGGCCTACGCCACGCTGTGGGGCATTGGGCTGCCCGCCGCGATTGGCTTCGTGGCGCTGCTCCTCATCCATGAGATGGGGCACTGGGTCGTCATGCGCCTCAAGGGCGTGCCGGCCAGCGCGCCGATCTTTATCCCCTTCCTGGGCGCGGTGATCGGTATGCGCGGTATGCCAAAGTCCGTCAAGGACGAGGCCGAGATCGGTATCGCCGGCCCCATCGCTGGGACGGCCGGGGCGCTGGCCTGCGTCGGCTTGGGCAACCTCTACGGTGGTCACCTGTGGCCGCTGTTGGGTGTGATGGGCCTGTTCCTCAACATGTTCAACTTGCTGCCGGTCTCGCCGCTCGATGGCGGACGCATCGTGGCCGCCGTGTCGCGCTGGTTGTGGATCGTTGGGCTCATTGGGTTGGTCGCGCTGTTCGTCGTCTGGCACAACCCCTTCTTGCTGCTCATCGGCGTCATCGGCGGCGCCGAGACGATCGCGCGCTTCCGCGGCCGCTACGCGCCGACCGCGCGCCCCGGCTACTCGGACGTCACCGCGCGTGAGCGCATCGTGATGGGCGGCCTCTACTTTGGACTCATTGGGCTCATCGCGGCGACCATGCTGACCAGCCCCGTGCTGGCTGGCGCGCTGTAAGCCGCGCGCCCACTATCTATACGGGTAAGGAACACCAGGAGCACGGCGTCGGGCATCCGATGCCGTGCTCCTGGTGTTCCTTACCTGCAGCGTATCCTGAGGCTTTTAGGCGGCGAACAGCGACTGTAATGAGCGCGCGACGCCGTCTTCGTCGATAGGCGTCTCCGTCCGGGCGTATATCCAGGCGTAGCCCGGCGCGGCGGCGCCCGCGCCGAGGCGGTGTAGCTCGTACTCCTCGATCACCCCCTCGGGACCGCTCATTGTGCAGCGCGCCTGACCCGCGGGGAAGGCTTGCGCGCGGTCGGCGCCCTCGGGCAGGTCGGTGATCGCCTCGATCTCGAAGGCCGCCGTCCGCGCGCCGTTGGAGACCCGCAGTGTATGACCGCTACGCGTTACGGCTGGCTGCTGCCCTGTTGCTGTTGTCGCACGCGCGGCGGCGCTCGCGATCAGCGCGAAGAGCGCTTCGATCTGATCGTCCACGAGTTGGCGCGTTTCCGCCAGGTATTCCTGGTGCGCCTCGCTCGCGCCGCTAGACTCATTGTTGACGGTGTTAGTGTTCATCGGTTCTGCTCCTCCATCACGCTTCACCACGTTCGACATGCCCGTCGGCGCGTTTCTTACTGGGGCTTGTAGAAACGCAATATTTATTCCGCATGACCGCGGGCGGCTCTTGTAGGGCTGCCATCTGTCACCCGGCGCCCATCATTCGGGGGATTGCGCGCCGCGCCGCGCGCTAACTAAAGTAGCTATGTGGAAGCGAGAACAGAGGATTTAGACGTAGACAGCGATAGAGCCGTGGGGACTGGGCGACGGCCGCGGGGACCTGCCGCGCTGGTACGGCCGCAGATGACGCGGCGTGGTGAGCGCGTACTCGAGGCCATCGCCACGTTGGGGCACCCTACCGGACTTGAGCGCGGCCTAGGGGATTATCTCGAACGCGTGGCCGCGGTCGCATGTGACGCGCTCGACTACCTTGTCTGCGTCGTCTATCTCTACGATCGCTCCGACGACGCGTACTACGCCGAGGCAACGTGTGGCGTCGGAGCCGTCGAGCGCCACGAACTGCTCGCCACGCCCGTCCCCGCGCGCGTCCTGGGGCGGCTGATGGGGGAGCCGTACCGCCTCGATTGGAGCTTCTATGTCCCGACCGACGCTCCGGTGTGGAACGATCCTGAAGTGTGCGCGTGCTTCCCGATGTCGGCGACGCCTGCCCCCTTGCGGTCGGCGGGTTGGCAGCCCGGCGACCTGTTCTTCGTTCCGCTGGAGATCGACGGCAAGGACCCGACGGGATTTCTCGTCGTGGATGAGCCGATCGACCAGCGGCTGCCCGATCCCGAAGCGCTGCTGGGCCTGGCCGCGCTGGCCATGAGTTGCGCCAACGCCGTCGAGAGCGCTCACCTCTACAAGACGCGCAGTGAGGAAGCGGCCATCTCGTCGGCCTTGCTACAGGTCTCCGAAGCCGTTGGCACGCCCGACCAGGACCTGCTCTTCGGCCGCGCCAGCGCTATCCTGGCCACGCTGCTCGGCGCCGACCACTGCGCCGTGTGGCACATCGAGGACGGCGAGATCGCGTTAAGCCTCGTGGTTGACGCCCTCCATTGGTCGGATGACCCGGCCCTACCGCGCGCGGCCTGGGATGGGGCGGACGGCCTGCACAGCGTGCTGGGGCGCGGCGCGCCCGTCGTCGTCGATGGGTTGAGCGGTACCTACGCGGGCGATCCCGCGGGCGCGCTCGTGACGCGCCTGGGCCTCGGCGCGGCCCTGCTGATTCCGCTTTTCCTGCACGACACCCTCAGCGGCGCTATCGTGGCTGGTTGGATCGGCGCGCCACGCCGCTTTCATGCGCGCGAACTCGACATCGCGCGCGGCGTCAGCCGGCTCGTCGGAGTGGCGCTACAGAACGCCCGCCTGTATCGCGATACCACGCGCCAGGCCGAGCGTAACGCCCAGCTCTATGAGCGCGAGCGCGAGGCCGTGCGGCGCCTGCAAGAGCTTGACCAGCTGCGCAACGACTTCGTCTCGACCGTCTCGCACGAACTGCGCACGCCGCTGACCGGCATCAAGGGCTTTGCCGACACGCTGCTCACCTACTGGGAGCGTATGGACGACACGCGCCGCATGGACATGGTGCGCAAGGTCAACACCTCGGCCAACCGGCTCGAGCGGCTGGTGCACGATCTCTTGTATATCTCGCGCATCGAGTCGGGCGTGCTGCCGTTGCGGCAGGCGGTGGTCGCGCTAGAGCCTCTTATCGGCGCGGCCATCGCCGAAGTCGAGAGCAAGTATCGCGGGCAAAGGATCGAGGCGCGGGCGCCCTCCGTCCCACTATATGTCCTGGCCGATCCCGACCGTGTGCAGCAGATCGTGGTCAATCTACTCGACAACGCGGCCAAATACTCGGTCGAGGGGCGTCCCATCCGCGTGCGCTGGTCGCGCCAGGGCGGCTATGCGCGCGTCGCCGTCACCGATCGTGGGCCCGGCATTGAGCCGGACGACTTCGCGCGCCTGTTCACCCGCTTCGGCAAGCTTGGCCGCACGCCGCGGGCCGGCCATGTCGGGACCGGCCTGGGCCTCTACATCTCTAAGAGCCTCGTCGAGGCCATGGGCGGCGCGATCACCGTGCGCAGCCGCGTCGACCGCGGCTCCGTCTTCTCGTTCACCTTGCCGCTCGCGCCATAGCGATAACGGAGCGTACTCCCTGGGACCGCCGGCGTCTCGCTGGCCAGCGAGACGCCGGCGGTCCCAGGGAGTACGCCAGCGCGCATTAATCAGCGTGTCCTTAGCCTGGCACATCACGGATCGTGGCGGTGGTGGTTAAACCGCACGATGTGTTCTGAGGCTGTCGCCCAAGGAGCGACAGGACGACGGTCCACGCACGGGCGACGAGTTTGACGTTCGGACTCACTCTGCCTGCTGTAGGCGCGCCGACGAATCTTCCGGGCTACTGTTGTCTTGCCGACGCCCGACGAGCCGCCAATCAGCAGCACCGACCAGTCCCGCCGCCCCTCGTCTATCGACATCCTCATCAACTCCGACCATCGACCATCGACTATCAACCTCCGACTACGGCACGTTGCGGCCCCACGCGGCCGTCCACAGGCGGTACCAATCTTCGCGGGACAAGGTTATATGCGTCGCGCCGGCGGCCTCGCGGATGTGCGCGGGGTTGGCGCTGCCGACCAGCGGGATGATCCCCGCCGGGTGAGCCAGCAGCCAGGCCAGCGCGATTTGCGCGGGCGTGGCGTCGTAGCGCCCGGCCTGCGCCGCCAGTTCGGCGCGCAGTCCTTGCAGGCGCGGATCATCGCCGGATGAACCGCCCCCTCCCGCCAACACGCCGTTGCCGAGCGGGCTCCAGGCCAGCGGGGTCATGCCCAAGGCCATGCATTGGTCGAGCGCGCCGTCGCCGCCGTCCCAGCCCTCGTAGAGGGGGGCGAGGCGGGTCAGGCTGATCTCGATCTGGTTGCTACGGATCGGCGCGTCGAGATAGCGTTGCAGGGCGCGGATCTGCTCAGGGTAGTAGTTGCTGACGCCGACCGCGCGGATGAGGCCGCGCCGAAGTAAGTCGTTGAGCGCGCCGGCCGTCTCGGCGGGGTGGGTCAACGGGTCGGGGCGGTGCAGCTGGTAGAGGTCGATGTAGTCGATGCCCATGCGGCGCAGCGAGCGCTCGACGCACTCTGTGAGGTAGGGGGCGCTGAGGTTGTAGTGGCCCTGACCGAGGACGATGCCACCCTTGGTAGCGATGACGATGCGTTCACGCGCGCCGGGCACGGCGGCTAGGCAGTCCTTGAACACCTCCTCGCACGTCCCCGCGCCGTAGATATCGGCGTGGTCGTAGAGGGTGATGCCGGCGTCGAGCGCGGCCTCGAACGCGGTGATGGCCCGCTTTCGCTGCGAGGGGCCTAGCTCGGCCGGGTTCCACGTCCCCGTTAGCCCCATGCAGCCCAAGGCGACGCGCGACACGCGCGGCCCATCGCGCCCGATCGCTTGCTGTGGCAGCATTGTCTCCGTTGTTTCGATCATTTTATTCTGTTTACCCCGTCTCTTTCGGGTGGCTGATGTTAAGGACGCTGGAGGGATAATTCCTGGTCGGGATCACGTTGCGCTAATAGCGCCGCAGTGAGGGCGGGATCAGCCAGGACGCGAGCCGTCTCTTGCCAGCTGTATCGCGTGTCGTCGTACTGTGCCCAGTTGTTCGTCAGCAGGGCGGATGGCAAAATAGTAGCGAAATCCTCTTTCATTTGCCGCCGCTCCTCTGCGTTGAGTGGCTCAATCCAAGCAAATTGCTCGTGGCGGTGCAGGTCAGCTAGCGGTTCCTCAAACAACGGCAGGATAGCCAGCAATTCCTGTCGAGCGCGCGTCTCCGCCTCAGGCTCCTGAACACTTGAAAGCGTGGTCATGGCCGCCCCCTCTATGGCCTAGATTGTTGTCCACGTTCTCATAGTAACATGGTCTATCCCACGATGAGACGCGATAACGGATGCCGCGCATTCGTCCGCTGGCCGCCGACCAATGACGTTCGCCGGTCTGTTAAAATGGTCGTAGTCGATGTGAATAGCGATGCCACGACGGAGTAAAGTACCCGCGCGCGGGCCGGACAGGGAGCGGGGGCCACCGACTGTAAGCCCCCGGCGGCGGACGCGCGGCGAAGTTCACTCCTGAGACGACGGCTGAACGACGTCTAGCTATGTATGGCTATGTTGAGTAGGCTGTCGCGGCGCCCAGCCGTTACCGGGCAACGAGCGGATCGTCTTGTCATGAGATGATTCATAAGGGGTGGTACCACGGAGGCCAGCTTCGTCCCGGACGAGGCTGGCCTTTTTGTTTTTTCGTTGGGCATGGCAAGCCCGCGTCAGCGATATGGCGTCATGGTTGTAGGGGCGTATCGCCATACGCCCGACGGTCGCACGCGAGCGGATCATGTGCGCCTCGCGATTAAGCCTACGGGCTGCAAGCGCCGGGCGTATGGCGATACGCCCCTACACCGCCAGGGTACTGCCATGCGACTTTAGTCGCGAATTCAGCGGGTTCAAGGAGATAGTCATGAGTGATATCGTCGAGCAGTTGGCCGAACTGGGCCGCGCCGCTGAGGCCGCGCTAGGGGAGGCGCCCGACGCGGCCGCGCTGGAAGAGTGGCGCGTGCGCTACCTCGGCCGCAACGGCGCGCTGGGCGCTTTAATGGAAAGGATGGGCGCGTTGCCCAAAGAAGAGCGTCCCGCCGCCGGGCGTGAGGCCAACCGCGTCAAAAATCTGTTGGAAAGCGGCTACGGCGCACGCGCCCAGGAACTGCAGCAGGCGCGGCTGCTGGGAGACCTCGCCGCCGAGCGCATCGACGTGACCATGCCGGGACGCACACCGGCGGTCGGCTATCCGCACCCCTTGCGCGAGACGCTGGAGGAGATCATCCGCGTCTTCGCCGACATGGGCTTCACCGCCGTGGAAGGTCCCGAGGTCGAGTGGGAGCGCTACAACTTCGAGTTGCTCAATATCCCCGCCGATCACCCCGCGCGTGACACCATGGACACCTTGTACGTCGACCAAAAGCTGGGCATCCTGCTGCGCACGCACACCTCGCCGATGCAGGCGCGTACCATGCTGGCCCAGGAGCCGCCCGTACGCATCATCGTGCCCGGCCAGTGCTACCGGCGCGAAAACGAGGACGCCACGCACCTGGTCGACTTCTCGCAGGTCGAGGGCCTCGCCGTCGACACGGACATCACTTTCGCCGACCTCAAGGGCACGTTGGCCCTGTTCGCGCGGCGCATGTTCGACGCGCGTGCGCGCTTCCGGCCGCACCACTTCCAGTTCACCGAGCCGAGCGCCGAAATGGATGTGACCTGCCCCGTCTGCGGTGGCAAGGGCTGCCGCGTCTGTAAGTTCGAGGGTTGGGTCGAGTTGCTGGGCTGCGGCATGGTGCACCCGCGCGTGCTGCGCATGGTGGGCTACGACCCCGCCGTTTACTCCGGCTTCGCCTTCGGCCTGGGCATCGAGCGCGCCGCTTTCTTCAAGTACGGCGTGCCCGACCTGCGCCTCTTCTACGGCAATGACCTACGTTTCCTGGAGCAAGCGCGATTGGAGGGAGCGCGATGAAAGTATCGTTGAACTGGCTGCGCGACTACGTCGATATCGACCTCGCGCCGGAGGAACTCGCCGCGCGGCTGACTATCACGGGGACCAAGGTGGAGGGCGTGGAGTACATCGGCGCGCAGTGGCGCGACATCCTGGTCGGGCGCATCGCGCGCCTTGACTCCCACCCCGACCCCGAGGTGAGCCTGCAACTCGCCACGGTCGCGCTCGGCCCCAAAGGCGAGCAGACCGTCGTAACCGGCGCGCAGAACATCGCAGTGGGTGACAAAGTGCCCTACGCCGGGCTCGGCGTGACGCTGCCCAACGGCGTCACGCTCAAGCCGCGCAAGTTGCGCGGCGTTATGTCCGAAGGTATGGTGCTGGCCGACGACGAACTGGGGCTCGGTGACGACCACAGCGGCATCCGCATCCTGCCGCCCGACGCGCCCGAGGGACGCGCGCTCTCCGAGTTGCTGGGCGACGTCATCTTCGACCTGGAGATCACCTCGAACCGGCCCGACTGCCTCTCCGTGGTTGGCGTCGCGCGCGAGATCGCCGCGATCACCGGCAAGACGCTGCGCCTGCCGGGCGTGCAGATTGTCGAGGGCGAGGAGCGCGCCGACGATCTGCTACGCGTCTCCGTCGAGGACCCCGCGCTGTGCCCGCGCTTCACCGCGCGTGTGATCACGGGGATCACGATCGGTCCCTCGCCGGAGCGTCTGGTCACGCGCCTACAGGCGTCCGGCGTGCGCTCAATCAACAACGTCGTAGACATAACAAACTATGTGATGCTAGAGTACGGCCAGCCCATGCACGCCTACGACCTGGCGACGCTGCCCGGCGGCGCCCTGGGCGTGCGCCACGCGCATGTGGGCGAGACGGTAGAGACGCTGGACGGCCAGACGCGGCGCCTGACGCCCGAGATGCTGGCCATCGTCGACGGCGACGACCGGGCTATTGGTATCGCCGGGGTGATGGGCGGCGCCGAAACCGAGATCGGTGAGAGCACGACGGCGGTGGCGCTGGAGGTGGCTAACTGGAACGGACCCAACATCCGGCGTACCTCGACCGCGCTGGGCCTGCGCACCGAGGCGTCGGGCCGCTTCGAGAAGGGGTTGCCGCCGTACCTGACCGCCGTGGCGACCGAGCGCGCCGCCGCATTGATGGAAGAACTGGCGGGCGGCGTGGTCGCGCGAGGGCTGATCGACGTGTGCGCGATGGAGCAGCAGCCGCGTGTCATCGTCCTGCCGGTGTCGGAGCCGCGCCGCCTGCTAGGCATGGACATCACCGTGGCCCAGATCGTGGAGAGCCTGGAGCCGCTTGGCTTCGAGGTCCGTCTCCCGGAAGCGGACGCCTCGGACGATGTGCAAGAGTTGGAGGTGGCGGTCCCGTTGTGGCGCGAGGACGTGGAGGAGGCGGCGGACATCGTTGAGGAGATCGCACGTATGGTCGGCTACGACACGGTCCCCGAAACGCTGTTGCGCGGCGGCGTGCCGGCGCGCGGTCCCGCGGACGCGTTCTACTGGTGGCGACAACTGCGCCCGTTCCTGCTCGCCTGCGGGCTGACCGAGGCCTACACCCATCCGCTGACGGGCGAGGCCGCGCTGGAACGCCTGCGCGCGCCGGGCGTCGAGGGCGCGATCGAGTTTGGCCCGCTCTCCGAGGACGAGATTGCCGCGCTCGCGCCCAACGCGGCGGCCGTGACCTCGGCGGGCGCGACCTACGGTCCGATGCGGCTGGAGAACCCCCTGTCGCCCGAGCGCGCCGTGCTGCGCCCGACCCTGATGGCGGGGCTGCTCGACGCGGTCAGCCTCAACCTACGCAACGGGCGGGAGAGCGTGCGCCTGTTCGAGTTGGGCCGCGCCTACTACCCGCGCGTCTTCGCGGCGCCCGACCCGTCGGTGCAGCCCGCGCTGGAGCGGCGCACGCTGGGCGTCGCGCTAGCGGGGCTGCGCGCGGAGCGTACCTGGGATGGGCCAAATAGGGAATTCGATTTTTACGACCTCAAAGGCATCGCCGAGGAGTTGATGGCCTACTGCGGGATCGCGGGCTACGTGGTCGAGCCGGAGGGACATCCCGTGTTGCACCCCGGCCGCGCCGCGCGGCTGCGCCTGACCGACCGGCGCGGCCGCTCCTCAACCGAACTGGCCGTGCTCGGCGAGGTCCACCCTGCGGTAGCCGCGCGCTTCGACCTGCGCGCGCGCACGCTGCTGCTTGAACTCGACGTCGACGCGCTGGCCGCGGCCGCCACGGCGACGCGTTCGTATGAGGAGGTCTCGCGCTACCCGGCCATCGCGCGCGACCTTGCCGTGGTCGTTTCAGTGGACACGCCTGCGGGCGACGTGCTGCGCGCGGTGCGGCAGGGCGGCGGCAAGCTGCTGCGCTCGGCGGACGTCTTCGACGTCTACACCGGCGCGCAGGTCGAGGCGGGACAGAAGAGCATCGCGCTCTCGCTGGTGTTCCAGGCGCCCGACCACACCTTGAGCGAGCGCGACATCGATGGCGTCTTCGGCAACATCCAGCGCCGCCTGCGCGACACCGTCGGCGCCACGTTCCGGGGCTGATATGGGCGACAAGATCGACAGCATTACGAGAGGAGCATACTAGTGTATAGCCCAAGATAAAACGCTTCCTTTGCGTGGCCGGACTGTAATAAGGTCTTCTAACATGAGTGCGGGAGTTACGCCATGATGACATATAAAGGTTACAGCAGCCACGTCGAGTTCGATGATGAGGCCGACATTCTTCACGGCCGCGTCATTGATATTCAAGACGTGATTACATTCCAGGGCGAGACGGTCGCGGAGATCCATCAAGCTTTTCATGATTCGGTCGATGATTATCTTGAGTTCTGTCAAGAGTTGGGCAGAGAGCCCGAGAAACCACTTTCAGGACACCTGATCTTCCGCACCAGTCCAGAGCGCCATCGCCGGATTTATCTGGCGGCCCAGAAGGCAGGGGAAAGTATCAACTCGTGGATGGACGATATTCTGTCTGAGGCTGCGGATGAAGCCTTGCAGCTCTTTGACGCCTCTATGGAGGAGCGACAAGACGCGGTCGCCATGACCGAGGAGCGGCCGGTTAAGGTCGGCTAGCCACGCGTCAAATGACCAGGGTATGACCCTTTTCCGTCCGCTGATGGGGGGTGACGAGGAGATAATTCATGCCCGATATCGTGCTAGTTCTGGGGCTACTCGCGGCGGTCGCCGCCTTGGTCCCACTCGCCGGCCGCCTCGCCGTCCCCTATCCCATCCTGCTCGTCATCGGTGGCTTGCTCCTGGGCTTTGTGCCCAATCGGGTGCTGCCGGACGTGGTGCTCGAACCCGACCTCGTCCTCCTGCTTTTCCTCCCGCCGCTCCTCTACTGGGACGCCGTGAACACGTCGTGGCGCGACTTCCGCGCCAACCTACGCCCCATCATCTCGTTGGCCTTCGGCCTGGTCGTCGCCACCACCCTCGGCGTCGCCGCCGTGGCCCACCTCCTGCTCAACTTCCCCTGGCCGGTTGCCTTCGTGCTTGGCGCCGTCGTTTCCTCGACCGACGCCGTGGCCGCGGGGTCGATCATGGGACGCCTCGGCGTTCCGCGGCGCATCGTGGTGATCCTGGAGGGGGAGAGCCTCGTCAACGACGCCACCGCCCTCGTCGTCTACGGCAGCGCCGTGGGTGTCGTCGTCCACGAATCTTTCTCGTTGCCTGACGCCACCCTGCACTTCGTCGCCGCCAGCGTCGGCGGCGTAGCGGCGGGGTTGGTCGTGGGCTGGGTGGTGCTGCGCCTGCGCCGGCGCATCGACGATACGCGGGTCGAGGGCATGGTCGCCCTGCTCACGCCCTTCGCGGCCTACCTCCCCGCCGATCTCCTGCACGGATCGGGCGTGCTCGCGGCGGTGGCGGCCGGCCTCTACGTGGGCCGCCGCTCGCCGCTCGACATCGCGCCCGCGACGCGCCTGGAGGCCGATGCGATCTGGGAGTTGGGCACGTTCGTGATCAACGGGCTCGTCTTCATTCTCATCGGCCTGCAACTGCACCCCATTGTCCTCGATCTGTCGAGGCAGCCCTTCTCAAAGCTGCTCTGGGAGGCCGCCGTGGTGAGCGTGGCTGTCATCGCCCTACGCATCGCGTGGGTCTATCCGGGCGCCTACCTGGCCTACGCGCGCATACGCCTACGCGACGGCGGCGCGCGCCCGCCCTCGATCGCTGAACTCGGCGTCGTCGCCTGGGCTGGCTTGCGCGGGGTCATCGCGCTGACCACCGCGCTGGCCCTGCCCGCGCGCACCAATCGCGGTCCGTTCCCCGACCGAGAGCTAATCCTCTTCCTGACCTTCGGGGTAATCGTGGCGACGCTGGTGGGGCAGGGGCTTACCCTCTCCCCGCTCATCCGCTGGCTCTCCATCGCCCCCGATGACATCCAGGACCATGAGGAGCGGGAAGCGCGGCGGGCGGCGACGCAGGCTGCCCTAGTAGTCCGTCACCTATCTTTTTGACAGTTGACCGTTGAATAGGGCATCCTTTCAACAAGAGTCGTGTGTGGACCCAGGCGAGGAGGATACGTCGTGAATAAGAAGTATATCGTGACCCTGACC
>JAABUM010003933.1_pt1 | contig 17476 bp, 19 predicted proteins | sample 5559161 | NCBI WGS metagenome assembly JAABUM01 (sample SAMN10711868, study PRJNA513369) | rock metagenome | isolation source: Antarctica rocks | place: Antarctica: Victoria Land, Siegfried Peak nord | reverse complement strand
CGCCTGCTCGCGGCCCCGCCCATGCCCGCACCGCCCCTCGCATGGCGCGACAGGCAACGCGGCAGATTCGGCCACAGCCCGCGTACGAACGCCCACCGCGTGCGCGACCGCCGACCACGCGCCCCGTGCAAGGCGCGCAGCATAGCATACGGTCCCACCACCATGTTCCACCTGTTCCTCGTTGTACGCCCCGGCCCGCCGCGCGACGTGCAGGGCGGGCGAGGAGTGGCTTGCGCGCCAACCGCCACGACGAGCGTACACGCGAGCCACAACCGGCCCGACGCGTGCACCGAGCGGGGCGGGCCAATGACGACTCGCCCCGCTCGGCTACTCCCGCATCCTGCGGGGCGCTCAGCGCCCCGCCAGGATGCGCCGCCCGAACTGGCCGAGGAGAATATCGTACGGCGCGGCGTTCTCCGGGTGGTACTCGAAGCGCGCGCGCTCGAAATACTGCACTGTATAAATCTTGCCATCCTCCAATATCTCGGTCAGCGTCTCGGTCAGCGGGTAGCCGAACTGGGCCACGCCGCCGTCGGCCTCCCAGGCGGCCAGGAAGCGCGGCGCGATGTTGTGGCCGGTCGCTGCGACGTACCGCGCGCCATCCTGCGGCGCGACCGGCGGATCGGCGGGGTGGATGCGCCGCCCGAACTGCCCGAGGAGGACATCGTAGGGCGCGGGCTGCGCGGGGTGCGCCTCCAGCCGCACCCGCTCGAAATACTGGACCAGGTGGACCTGCCCGTCCTCCAGCCGCTCCGGGAAGGGGTCGCTGAGCGGGTAGCCGTTGAGCGCCAACCCCCCGTGCCCCTGCCAGTAGGCGAGGAAGGCCCCGCCGACGCAGCGCCCGGTGTCGCCGTAGCAGACGGTGTCGGCGGGCGTCATGTCACGGTGCTCGACGGTGCCGCCTGCGGCGGTCGGGGCACCGCCCACCACCAGGACGGTCCCGTTGACCAGCACGGCGCTATGCCGCGCGCGGGGGGCGATCATGGCCGGGGAAGCCTGCCAGCTGTTCGTGCCGGGCAGGAACGTGACGGTCGCGGCGAGCGGCTTCCCGTTCGTCCCCTCGCCGCCGGTCACCAGCACCGTGCCGTCGAGGAGCTGCGTCGCGGCGAAGAAGGACCGCTGTGGCCCGAGATTCCCCGCGCTCGTCCAACCGTTCGTCTGCGGGTCGTAGCGCTCGGCGGTCGTCGGGCCGGTCCCGGCCTCGCCGCCGACGATCAGCACCGTGCCGTCGTGCAGCAGCGTGGCGGTGTGTCCGCTCCGCGCGCGGCTCAACGGCGCGACGAGCTGCGAGATGTTGCTGGCCGGGCTGTAGATCTCCACGCTGGCGAGCGGGTCCGACCCGGCATTCTCGGAGTTGACCATCTTCGAGACGGACCCGCCGACGACCAACACCCGGCCATCCGGCAGCAACGTCGCGGTGTGCGAGAAGCGGGCCTGCACGAGCGGGGCCGCCGGCGTCCAGGCGTCGAGCGTCGGGTCGTAGCGGGCGACCTCGGGACGGGTCAGGGTGCCCTGGCGCGGGCTGAGCCCCGGCACCGCGCCGCCGGCCACCAGGATCGTCCCGTCCGGCAGCGCGGTCAGCGTGTGGTCCCCACGCCCCCCGATCGGGATGTCTCGCTGCTGCTTCCAGGCGGCGGTACGCGGATCGAAGCGCAACACCTGCGCGGTCGGCGCGAACGGATTGTTCGCGAAGGTCGTGGGCGAGCCGCCGAGCAGCAGCGCCGACCCGTCCGGCAGGGCGAGCAGTTCTCCGGCACCGATATTGAATGTGCGCGGCCCGATCGCCGTCCAGGTGGCGTCATCGCGCGAGCGGATCGCCGTGTACGTCTCGGCCACGGCCAGCACGCGCCCGTCCGCCAGCAGGATCGCCCGCGGGTAGGGCGCCAGATCGTGCGGCAGGGGGCCATCCTTCTGCCACTGCGACACATCCGCGCGCGCCGGGGTCGCGAGGCCGGGCAGCGGGAGCAACGCCAGGAACGCCAGCAGGAGGCCGCACAAGAAGCCCCACGCGGGACGCCGGTGCTGGTGGGCCACTCGGCCGTGGCGGGCAACATGATCGGCCTCGCGGCGGGCGGGGCAAGCATGGTGCGCGGATCGTGCGGCGTGGTCGCGGTCGGCGGTCATCACTCCTCCTACTCCGGTCGGGACGACCATCTTGATCGCCCCACACGCACTATAGCCCCCCGATCTGAACGAAAGCTGAACGAAACCTGCGGCGAGCGAAACGAGACCTCTATGGGAGGTGCGCCGCCCGCCCCGCGCGGATTCGACCTCGCACCGGACAGCCCCACGGCGGTCGTCAGGCCGCTGGGTCCAATTGTGGCGTACAGGCAGGCGCGTCGCCGCGACGAATCCCCCATTCGCCCGCAAGACGGCGCACGTACCGACCCCGGCCTATCGGACCCGCTAGCGCCATAACGATGGGCAGCGCGACAGGGCGGGCATGGTGCCCGCCCTGTCGCGCTTCGCTGCCCTCGGGGTTACCCCTGCGACCGCCAATGGAGCGCGCGCCTGATTCGCTGTCCGTGTGCGTGGCCCAGCCAGCGGCGCATCCTCCCGATCGAGCGGAACGATGCCCCCGCCTCGTATCGAGGTGGGGGCGTTGCTGCCCTATGCAATGGCCGGGCGTGGTCCGCGCACCACGAGGGCGCTATTGATCAGCGCGAGGATCTCGCTCAGGTCGAAGGGCTTCGCGACGAAGCCGTGCGCCTGATAGCGCACCGCATGCTCACGGGCGCGGAGCAGATATTCCGGCTGAGTCGAGACCACGATGATCGGGATGCGCGTGGTGGCCGCCTCCGCGTGGAGTTTTTCCAGCAGCTCCCAGCCCGCCTGCTGCCCGATCGCCAGGTCGAGGATGAGCACGTCGGGCTGGAGCGCGGCGATCTGCGCGTAGGAGGTGGGGACGTAGTTGGTCGTCGTGACATTGAAGTTCTCATCTTCCAACAGATCGCGCATCAGATTCAGGAAGCTGGCGGCACCGTTGATCACGCAGATGTGCGTCCGATCCATCTGCACTCGTTCGCGCTGGTCGATGGCCTCCTGGCTTGTCATGGCCTCCCCTGACGTGCGGCTACGGCACGATTATCCATTACGTATTCGCGGTATCGTCGGGTCGCCGCGCGGGGCGGCACCTCGCGCGGCGAGCGGCAGCGGCACACGACGCGAGCGCAACGGCCCCGGCAACGGGCCAAGGCCATTGCGACAATGGCCGCGCGGCGATCAGGCGACCTGCGCGATCGGGATGAGCATCGTCGCGACGATCGACAGCAGGTGCGCGAGGTCGAATGGCTTGGCGAGGAAGCACGCCGGATGTGGCACCTGGCCGGCCGGGGCGGCGCTGAGCAGCAGGATCGGCAAGGCACTGCCCGGGCGAGCGTGGAGCAGGGCGATCAGCTCGCAACCGGTGAGGTGGGGCATCATATTGTCGGTCAGGAGCAGGGCGGGGCGCGTCGCATCCACGAGCGCGAGGGCCGTCGCACCATCGCCCGCCTCGGCGACCGCATAGCCTTCCTCGCGCAACACCTCGGCGAGGAAAGCCCGGATCGCGTCGTCGTCGTCGGCGAGCACGATCAGCGGCGGCATCGGCGAACTCCTTTGGGGCGGTCCCGGACAATCGTCGGGACTACCCAAAAAGAAACCCGCATGGCTTGGGTCGGGGTAATCGTTCCTATTATAGCACGGCAGGACACGCCGACGCGCCGCGCGCCGGGCGTTGGCGTTCCAGCGGCGCGCATCACTGCGCGCCGCATCGGTCGCTGTTGCGGTTATGTTTACGGGAACAGCGCGTATGCTATGCGTGGCAACCGTGCCCTCTACGCCCCCCTTCGGCTACAACGGCGGCACGACCCGTAGCGCCCGCCCCGTAGCGCCCGCCCCGTAGCGTTCGCACACGGTACCGCGACCACCCGCACCCTCGTCGCCCGCCCAGCCGAGGCGCGGGGGCCGGTGCCATTCGCCGCGCTGCGGCGTGACGACAAGCACGGTCGCCCGTGCCGCTGGGGCGCGAAAAAGGGGCCGGTCATGGTGACCGGCCCCCGGTGGATGTGGTGACGTTGCGTCGTTGCCCGTGCGGCGCAGGGCAGGGACGTCGTTGGGACAGAGACTACCCCATGCCGCTGATCTTCTCGGCCACGATGGTCATGATCACGCGGACCTGGTCGCGGCCGCCGTACCAGGCGTAGGGGCCGCCGGTGTACTTCCGCGCGAGCTGCTCGATGTGCTCCGCCCCGCCCTCCGTGGTGGTGCCGGTCACGCGCCCGCGCACCTGGAAATAGCGGAAGGGGTTCTGCGGGTCGGCGATGGCGAGGGCGATGCGGGGGTCGCGCGCGATGTTCCGGAGCTTCTGGAAGCCCTCCACGGTGTTGATGATGATGTGCTCGCCGTCGGTGTCGACCCAGGTCTGGGTCACCTGGGGGGCGCCGTCGGGCATCAGCGTGACGATGTAGCAGGGGCTCGGCGCGCGCAGCAGCGCGAGCAGGTCGGCGGTGAGCGGCGTGGCGGTCATGGTGGCTATCCTCTCCACGAATAGTTCGATCCGCGCGGGGTACGGGCTGACATGCGGGGTCTCGACCCCCTTTTCCCGGTGCACCTGCCCCCGATGGGTCGATCCGCGCGGCGTACGGTGTGCCGGGTGTCCGGTCGGGATGCTGGTGCGAACGGCGTGGCGCGGCGTCTCGCGCCGGTCACCCGGATTACGTGCCGCGCCAGACCGCTCGCCTTGCACAATACGCGCCACAACGGGGCGTGCGGCGGGGGTGTGCGCCCGGGACGGCTGCCGTCGCCGCGCCCCCCCCCACCCCCGCAGCGGCCACCCGCGCCGCCGCGTCACCGGGACGGCACGAGCGCCGCCGCCAGCACGTCGCGCAGCGGTGTGGCCGGTCGGTCGAGCAGGCGAGCGAGCGTCGGGTCCGCCGGGGCGAACGCGCCCTGGCGGCTCGCGGCGAAGAGGCCCACGAGCATGTCCGCCGCCGCCTCGGGGACGCCGCGCGCGACCATGCCGTCCCGATACGCGACGTCCGATACGACGATCCGCCGGATCGGGCGACCGGTCAGCGCCGAGGCGAGCGCCGCGACGCCGGCCATGTCGAACGCCTCCGCGCCGGTGAGCGCGGGCGTGACCCCGTCGAGCCCCCCTTCGACCAGGGCGAGCGCCGCCGTCGCGGCCAGATCGGCGTGGGTCGTCCAGGCAACTGGCCCGTCCTCCGGCACGGCCAGCTCGCCCGTCTCGACGGCGCGGCCCAGGAGCATGACCGCCGTCGTGGCGTAGAAACCGTTGCGGAGCGCGGTGAAGGCCACGCCCGACCCTCGCAGCAGCGCCTCGGTGGCGGCATGGTCGGGCATCGGGGGGAAGGGCGAGGCCGGATTCGCGCCCATGTGGCTCGTGTAGAGGATGCGTCCCGCCCCCGCCGCCCTGGCCGCGTCGATCGCCGTACGATGCTGGCGGACCGCCCCCTCGCCCGTGGTGCCGGCCGAGACGATCAGCACCTGGGAGGCCCCCTCGAAGGCGTGGGCGAGGCTCGCGGCGTCCGCGAAGACCCCCCGGCGAACGCGGACCCCCCGCGCCGCCAGGGCGTGCGCTTGCTCCGGGTCGCGGACGCTCACGCCCATCTGCGCGGCGGGGACACGCGCGAGCAACTGTTCCACGATCGCCCCGCCGAGTTGACCATTGGCACCGGTAACGATGAGCATGACAACCTCCGCTTCGCTGCGTCGCGCCGAGGAACGACCGTGCGTCGCCGCCCTCGACCACCGGGAATCGCTCCCGGTATCGATGCTAACAATACAGTAGTATCAGTGCTAATTCAACCGGCGCTAACGGTATTCTGCTATCATCGTTCCATAAAAGGGATCGCGAGCAGCGGCGCGAGTGCGAGGGTAGCCCCTTCATCGAGACGTTCACCGGTCCACGGACAGGACCATGATCGGCGGCAGGAGGGTGGGAGCGATGGGCGCGCGCGAGGAGACACGAGAGCGGATCGTGCGGGTCGCCGCCGCCTTGCTCGCCACCGGTGGGCGGGACGCGGTGTCCACGCGGGCGGTGTCCGCCGCCGCCGGGGTGCCGGCACCGACGATCTATCGCCTCTTCGGCGACATGCGCGGGCTGCTCGACGCGGCGATCGGCTTCACGCTCGCGGCCTATCTGCGCGAGAAGACGGATCGGGCGAGCGTGGGGGATCCGGTGGCGGACCTGCGCCACGGGTGGGATAGCAACGTCGCGTTCGGCCTCGCCAACCGGGCGATCTATCAGCTCATGTACGGCGATCCCCGGCCCGGTGCCGCGCTCTCCGCAGTCGTGGAGGGGGGCGAGATCCTGCGCGCGCTGGTCACCCGCGTGGCCGAGGCGGGTCGGCTGCGCGTCGGGGTGGACCACGCCGTGCAACTGATCCGCGCCGCCGGTACGGGCGTCACCCTGACGCTGCTCGGCACCGCGCCCGCAGAGCGCGACCCCGCGCTCTCCGCGGCGACCCGCGAGGCGATCCTGGCCGCCATCATCACGGACGCGCCCGCGCCGGAGACGATGGCGGGCGCAGGCCGGAACCGGGCCGCACACCGCGCCGTGGCCTTGCGGGCCGTCCTCGTCGAGGTGCAGGAGGAGTTCACGACCGGCGAACGCGCCCTGCTGACAGAGTGGCTCGACGCGATCGCCACCCTCGCCCGCTGACTCCCGCCCCGGCGAACGCGGCGTACCGGCGCCCTGTGCCACCGACGCGACCAGGATGCCCCCCACCTCGCAGGTGCCGGTCGCCTTCCGCAACGCCACCCTCGGCCCCATCCACGCCCCCGGCCCTACCAGGATCGCCGCGACCTGCCGCGCCTTCATGGCCCGGCCACCGGCCGCACCCTGCGCCATCGGCCTGCTCCACAACCTTGAGACCTGACACACACTCGTACTATACTGCGACAGGACACAACGCCATGAGCCCGCGCACACACCACGCCGCACACCCGCAGGAGCCAGCCACGATGATGGAAGAGCACGATATCGACATGCGCCACCACGCCGACGAGGCGGCCCAGATGGACCGTCAGCATATCCTGATGGTCAATCGTACCCCGGCGCTGCTCGATCTCGTGCGCGTCGTCTTGGATGGGGAACATTACAACGTCACCACCACCAACGCCGTCCCGCTCACCTTCGCCCTCATCGACGCGGCCCGCCCGGCGCTGATCATCATCGACCTCATGGTCGCCGAGACGAGCGGCTGGAACCTCCTCGTCCGACTCCACACCGAGGCAACCACCGCCGCGATCCCGATCATCATCACCGCCACCGATATCCGGCTGCTCGACCGTGCCCGGCGGTACCCTGAGCTCTTCGGCGCGCGGAGTTATCTGACGGTGCCCTTCACAGTGGAGGCGTTGCTCCGCCAGGTCCGGGCGCTCATCGGGACGTCCGAGCCGGCGGCAGGCCACATCAGTACAACGGATCTATAGCGGAGGGCGGAGAAAACCCGATGGCGCATGACGAGACGATGGGCGTTCGCGAACAAGCGCAGATGGCCGCGCGGCATATCCTCGTGATCAACGGCGATCCGAGCTTCCTCAACCTCATGCGCGATTTCCTGCAAGATGAGGATTACAACGTCACAACCACCAATTTTGTCCCCGCGACCTTCGACCAGATCGCTGCCTTACAACCCGATGCGCTGATCATCGATCTCGCCATCGGTCGTCGCGCAGGTTGGGAGCTGCTGGAGCGCTTGCACAAGAGGGTCGCCACGAGGGCAGTACCGGTGATTGTCGTCTCGACCCAGCCGGACTACCTCGAGCGGGTGCAAGCGCAGGTAGGGCGTTACGGAGCGGTCGAGATCCTCGGCAAGCCTTTCGACCTCGCCGACCTGCTGTCCCTGGTCCGGGTCGCCCTCGCGAAGCACCAGCCAGCCCCGAACGTTTAGGCCCTGCCACCGACGCTGTATACGCGCCGTTGGGGCCTCTTGCGCGCGCCACGGCTACCGCCCCCCCCGCCGGAGTTCGCGAGGCGGAAGATCCAGAGGCCCCCGCTCGGCACAGCGACTACCGGTACAGCGAGCGCCCCAAGCAGCGTATTGTTCAACGGCCCTCTTCCCTACCCCTGTCACCGCTCATCGAAGTGTCTCGAACAGCGCCACAGCGATCGACTATGCTCCCCTGAGCGGGCCAGGGCAGCAGCGAACAGCCCTGGCACCGGGCGCACGAAACCCTCCGCCGGAACGCACCCATGACAGCAATGTGTAATTACAATCTGTTGTGTTATATGAATATAGCGCCGTGCAGCACGCTTGGCGGCGACGACCTGGCCGCATTACGCCCGCTCGCCGGGTGGAGACCGAACCCCCGGGCGACCGCGCGGGGGTATCGCTCCATGTTGCCGTCACGTACCCGCTGCTCAGTCGGCATGATCGACCCGGCGTCGAGCAGGGCACGGCGACGGTGGCGCACCGTGGCCTGCGGCTCGCCCGGGCCATCCGCGGGCTGCCGATCGGTCGCGGCCTCCTCTTGGCGGCGATCGGGGAGGGAGGCCGCAGCGGCTCGGTGAACGCCTTGCGCTGCCGTGGGCTATCGACGAGGGGGCACGGCACAGGGATGAACGGCTCCACCAGACCCCCCGCCCTCAGACTCCCGAGATAGCACACCGTGTCGGGATTGCAAATACCCTGCGGGTAGAGAAGAGCCGCCCGATCTGGCGGGGCAGGGGCCAGATTCGACGCGCCGCCGCGCGATTACCAAACTTTGGTAACATCCGCGAACCATGCGCTCGCCCTCTTCACCCGTAGTGGCGTGGTTTTGCCGCATGGCTTTTCCTGCATCAGGAAAAGAAATCACGGGCGGAGTCCCGAGCGCTATGTGCCCCTGCCAGGAGCGCCAACGACGTCTCCCGCGCCGGATAATCGCCCACGCTGCCCCTGCTTCTGGCGGGGTTCGGGGCGGAGCCGCCTTACACGCACCGGCACACGCCCGACGACAACGCCCCCTTCTCGGCGTGCGACGCGGTCGCCGGCGTAGGCGTCGTCTGTCGCCGTCTGGGGTTATAACGGCGTCATCCGGCACCCCGCCGCCACATTGCCGCCCCCTTGACAGATCGGAGCACGACCGCAGGGCGGATCGTCGAAACGCGGCTGCGGCAGGAGGCATGGATGCACGGTCAGATCGAAGGAATGGCCCCCGAGACCCTGGTCGCCACGGTCAGGCCGCACTTCACGGGCGGCGCGCGCGTCGTGCCACACCTCACCATGAGCCCGTTCGCCCTGCTCGCGGCGCTCATGGCGCGCTGCCTTCTCTCCTGCCTCGGCTATCTCCTCCTCGGCGGCTGATCGTGCTACGACGAATTGGCCCGCCGGTTGCCGGTTCTCACCCGCCCCGCGCCAGAGGGACCGCGCACTAGGGCCTCGTTCTGGCCCGGATCGCGCTCGCGACACCGCCCCCCTACAGGCGCCGCCCTCATAGAGCAGCGTCGCCTCACCCCAATGCCAGCCGCCAGACCGGCTCGCCGTCGCGCTCCGCGCCGGTCGGCAGGAAACCGGCCCGCGCGTAGAGGCGCTGCGCGGCGACGTTCGCGGGGTGGACGGTTAGCAGCGCCGCCCGCGCGGCGAAGGGCGGCGCGACCAGCAAGGCCAGGAGGGCGCGCAACCCCGCCCCGCCATGCCCGCGCCCCTGCGCCGCCGCGTCGATGAAGAAGTGGTAGAGCCAGCAGGCCGCCTCCTCCTCATCGTGCGACACCGCCACGAAGCCGACCAGCGTCGCGCCCGCGTAGAGGCCGTAGGGATACCAGCGGAAGCCATCGGGGCGGATGAACGCTTTGGCGAGGGCGATCGCGGCGACCGGCTGGCTCCCCGCGACGAATGGGAGCTGCGCGGGCGCGACTCGCAACGCCAGCGCGGCCCGCCAGTTGTCGCGCGCGATCGAGCGCGGCACGATCGTCGCCGCGCCGTCCGGCCCGCAATTCGCGATCCCGATCACGTAATCGTCCATCTGCGCTCCCCGCGATCACACACCGCCCCATGCACCGCCACGTACCGCCACGCCTCGACCGCGCCCGCCCTGCACCCACCCTGCGCGCGCGGCCCTGTCAGCGGCATCCTACCCCACTTGCCCCTCCGCTCACACCCTCGGCGATGTCCACGCCCGATCGGTGTGAAGCGCGTGGACGGTGGTAGGCAGGGCAAGGAGGACGTGGGCCGCAGGGACGCAGAGACACGGAGCACGAGCGAGAGATCGGGCAGAAAGAGGGTGCGAATGGGGCAGGTAGCAGCGCGATACGGGTGAGAGCGGGGCGAGCGCGCGCGAAAAGGGCGCGACGGCGCGCGATCATGCCAGTGGAGATGTGTGGAGTAGCCCGGCGGGTCGGTGTGCGGCCCCATGCGGCGTCGCCCTGATGTCCACGTCGATCGTGGTGTGAAGCGCGTGGACGCCTCGCGGTGGCGGCGGGCACCGTCCACGCGCCCGATCGTGTGAAGCGCGTGGACAGCCCCCACAGGCCGGATTGCCCGCGTACGTATGTGCGCCGCGCGATCGGTCGGCCCACACGGCGATCACACATCGCGCGGTATGGTGTGAGGCGCGTGGACGGAATGTTTGTTGTGAAACTGGTATACGCAGGCCCGATGTGGCCATCCACACGCGCCACACGCACCCTATGGAACGCCGCGCATGTCCACGCGCGATCAGTGTGAAGCGCGTGGACATGCGCGGCCGGGGGCGGGGGATCACCGTGGAGGCGCGGAGATGCAGAGCGACGAGAGGGGAAGAGGCGAGAAGAAAGGACGGAACAGGAGACACAGAGGCACAGAGGCACAGAGGGGGGAACGGGAGGGAGAGCGGGGGAAAAAGGCAGGGGCCACAGAGACACAAATATACAGAGAACGGGCGAGAAAAGGGCCGGAACAAGGAGATATAGAGCGGCGGGAGCATCGAGCAGGGGCGCAACAGGACATATAACCGAAGTATGAGCAGGGGTTGGAACATTCCAGTCCCTGCAAGGCACCTTGTGGCGGCGCAGCCGCCCTTAGCCTGGACGGTGTACCCATGAAGGGCATATGTTATCCCTTGGAGGCAGTGCGCCCTTCATGGGGGGGAACTACTGTCCTTCATGGGTACGTCAGTCCAACAGCCATCGCATGCACAACGGCTCTCCTACGCCGGGGAACGGCCCTCACCCCGGCTCGCAACTGCTCGCCACCCGCCGCCCAGAGGGCACCCGCCAATCCGGGAGAGGGGCTTCGTTATGAACGTGGGCGAGGTATGGCGGGCACCCTCACCCCCATAGCTCACGCGCCACCCCGCCGCCCAAGGGGCACCCGCCCATCCAAGGAGCGGGGGAGTATCGCCAAGCCAAGGGCCTGCAAATATGCTGATAACCTGGCTATGGTCCTTGCGACCCACCCCCTACGTCCGGGCGAGCCGCCACTCCGCCACGGTCGCCACGAAGCAGACGTAGACCAGCCCGCGCACCCCGGCGACCGCGCCCGCCCGACCGGGCGAGCCGGTCAACGCGAGGACGAGGAGGGGCCTACCGGCGCTCGGTCTCCGCGAGCCAGCGCTCGAAGCGGTCGATGTGGCCCTGGACATCGGCGCGGAACTGCCCCAACGCCGCGATCTTGCGATCCGCCTCGTCGCGATGGCGGCGCAGGATGGCGAGCACCCGCTGTTTCGGCTGCACGCCGCTCGGGTCGCTGAAATAGAGGTCGATCACCTCGCGGATCTCGTCCAGCCCGAGGCCAGACCCCTTCAACTGGTCGATCTTTCGCAGGCGGGCGAGCGTCACCGCCGTGTAGTAGTGCTGCACCAGCCCTTCGCGCGCGCCGGGCGGGAGCAGCCCGATGCTCTCGTAGTTGCGGATGGTGCGTGGCGTCACCGCGGCGCGCTCCGCCGGCTCGCCGATCCGCATCCGCTCGGTCATCGCCCACCCCCCGCCTTATGTTCGTGCGCTCGTGCAGCAGCGGCAGCCTCGCGCCATGCCCTCGACAGAGGATAGCGCACCGGGGGGCGCGATCCCACGTCGCACGATGAACACACGTCACGGCGTATGGATGACCGCTGGCCCGGCACCGACCGGGCCGTGCGGCGCACCGTGGGTGACGTAGCCGGCGCAGCGCGGGCGATCGGCGGCGAAATAGGCGGCATCGGCGGCGGCGGCGGGCGGGGTGGCGAAGGCGACGCCCCACGACGGCGTCGGGCCGCAGGTGAAGGTCCGATCCCAGGAGTGGACCAGTCGCGCCCCATCCACCGCCCCTACCGGCAGCGGCGCGGCGGCCCCGCCGGGCGACCAGACGAGTTGCCACAACGCCAGCGCGATCACCATCGCCACCGCGCCGCACCAGGTGAGCGCCGCACGCATTTCCCGCCCAGCCATCGCGCCTCCCCGCCGCCGCATGTCCACATGTCGCATACACCACACAACGCATCCACGCGCAACAGGTTACCCATTGCGCGTGAATGCACCGGCCCAGACATATGACATGCGCGACTTTTACCGATCCCGATCACAAATCCCCGCAAGACGACAGTGCCGCTGGCGTAACTGTTCGTACACTCTTTCTCCCTCTCCTTGTCCTTTGCGTCTCTGCGGCGCTCGTCTCTTCCCGCCCACTCGCCCAGCGGCTCCCCCTTGAGGGGACTCCGTCCACTTCGTCCACTCATCTATTGGTGTGACCGGCGTGGACGCCCGGTGTGAGCAGCGTGGACGGGAAGCGTGATCGGCGTGGACAGCGCGCCCGTCCATGCCGATCACACGCGGACGCCACCTTGTGCCACGGTGGCACTCTTTCGGGCCTTCGCCGGGTCCGATCTAGTAGGGGGGCCACGCGATCGGACACCGTGGGGTGTCCACGCGCTTCACACGATTGGCCTCCGTGGACACATACCGGGCGGGGGGCCGAATCGGCTTAAAAGTATGATCTAGAAGTGTATTAACACATTATGCCGGAGACCTCCCCCCCGCCGCGCCGCCGATCAATAGTGGGACTGGGTGCGATGGGCGCGCGACACGGGAGTGAGGACGACGACATGGCATTGGCGCAGCGCGAGACGCTCGACCCGGCGCAACGGGGCGCGGCACCGGTCTCGGCGGAATCGAAGCGGCGGGTGCGGCTGGCCGATGGTCAGCGCAAGGGCTTCGAGACCGCCTGGAACGAGTACTTCGACTGTTACGCCACGACGACCTACCTCGAGACACCGTTGATCCGGTTGGAGGACATCGCCTACCACCTCTATCTGAAGAAGAACATCAATCCGACGAATCCGCGCTGGGAACTCCCCTCATTCCGCCAGTTGAAGCGGATTTTGGGGCTCAGCCAGGACAAGATCCAGGGGATCGAGGCGCGGCTCGGCGCGGCGGGGCTGCTGCTGAAGGAATCGGGGGTCGGCAAGGGGCGCAAGGGGGAGAACGTCGCCAACGACTATCTCCTCTACGAGCCGCGCGCGCTCGCCGATTTCCTGGTCGATGTCGCGGGCGGTCGTCTCGCGGCCCGCCTCAACGAGAAGGGGCAGCGGCGACTGGCGGAGTTGCGGGAGCGGTTCGCGGACAGCGGCGGCGCATGGATAGAAGCACCCGGCGTTGCAGCGGTGCATGCAGGCGGTGGTGCGGCGGGCGACGCGCAGGGGATCGCGATAGCGGAGGGGCGACCCACGACCCCCGCGACGCGCACTGTCCCTGCAACCGTCCCTGCACCGGAGGGCGGTACACCCCCGCGCCTGCACCCTGTACCGCTCGTCGGTACGGCTCCTGTACCGGCTGGCGGTCCGCACCCCGTACGGCGGGTCGGTACAGGGCGCGTAGCGGAAACCGGTACACACAACAGACCCGATCTAACAGACCCGATCCAACAGACCAAAGAACAACAGGGCGGCAACCCGCGAACGAACGCGGATCGATTCGCTAAAGCGGAACCCGCCCCGGTTGTTGTTGTTGCGGTCGAGGACGATCGATTGACCGAACGGGGGATCACGGCGGGCGTCGCGGCACGCTTGCGACAGACCGTGCCCGCCGCGACGATCGCCCAGCAGATCGAGATCTTCGACGCCCTCCGTGAGGCCAACCCCGATGATCCGAAGCTGACCGCCGGGCGCTTGCGGCGGCAGATCGAGCAGGACTGGGCACCGCCCGCCGGATTCGTCACGGCGGCGGCGCGGGCGGCGCAGGAGTCGACGCAGACGGCGGGGGCCGACGAACGGGCGGCGCGGCAGGCGGCGCGCTCCCGCGAGGTGGCGGCGGCGAGCGAGGAGCGACGGACGACGCTGGCGGCGCTCGGCCTCTCCGGGTCCGATCAGGCGACCTGGACGCGGATCGTGCAGACGACCCCGCCCTTGCCGACCCCGTTCCGCGATGCGCTCTTCCACGCGCCGCGCGGCGACGAGGCGGCGGCGGTCATCTTCCGCGACCGGGCGGCGCTGGAGCGCGCGACCGGCCCGGCCCACCTCCAGGCGCGCGCCAGGGTCGCGGCGCGGCTCACCAGCCTCTGCGGGCGACCGAGCGCGGCGGTCCACTACCTCCTCTACGATGATGTGCTGCGCCTGCTCGGCGATGGGACGCAACAGGGGGCGGTGGAGAGAGAGAAACTAGAGGGTTGAGCGGCAGTAAGAGTATTTGCTGCCGCAGCTATCGAACCGCGATCGACGGTGGTTACAACGAGTTGTTATCGATGGGGATATGGTGGTGCACCGGGATGGCATACGAGGGCGGCAACGCAGGGTGGAGCAGTGCTGCCTGCCGCCACTCCGCCGTTGTCCGGTCGCGTCATTTCAGCCCGGCCTGCCGCGCCCGCACGATCGCCTGGGCGCGATCGGCCACCTGGAGCTTGCCGAAGATCGTGCTCACGTAGTTTCGTACCGTCTTCGGACTCAGCCCGAGCCGTTGCGCTATTGCACCATTGTTCAGCCCGGTCGCCAGTAGCCGCAGGACGCTCTGTTCGCTCGCGGTGAGTTCGGGGAATGCCACGATGCTGTGGCTCGACCGTACCGCGAAGAACGTCATCATTCGCGCGGCGATTGCGGGGCTGAAGATCGCCTCCCCGTGACCGACTGCGAGGATCGCACGCGCGATCTCCTCGTCGTCCATGTCTTTCAGCACGTAGCCGCGCGCGCCCGCGCGCATCGCCGCGAACACCGAGTCGTCGTCCTCGAACATCGTCACGATCAGTATCCGGCTCTCCGGTCGCGCCGCGATGATCCGCTGCACCGCCGTCAGCCCGTCGCCATCGGGCATCTGCAAATCCATCAGGATGATGTCGGGCCGCAACGTGGTCGCCAGTCGCACCGCCTCTGCGCCCGAGGCGGCCTCGCCTACGAGACGCACGGCGGGCAATCCCCCGAGGAGGGCGCGCAACCCCTTGCGAAAGATCGGGTGATCGTCGGCGATCAGGACCGTCAGCGTCGCGTCATTCGTGCCATTCATGCGGGACGCCTCCAGGGGATGTGCGCGCCGACGCAGGTGCCGCCGTCGGGCGCTGCGGCGATGCTCAGCGTGCCGCCGAGTTCGGCGGCGCGCTCTCGCATCGAGGTCAGGCCGATGCCGCCGCCATGTTCGTCCGGCAGGCCCACCCCGTCATCCCGGATCGTCAGCAGCACCGCATCCGGCTCCGTCGTGAGACGCACGAGGCAGGTGGCGGCCCCCGCGTGGCGCGCGACATTGTGGACCGCCTCGGCGGCGATCCGATAGAGGGCCACTTCAAGCGCCGCCGAGAAGGTCGGGAGCGGCGCAGGTAATTCCAGCGTGAGGGTCGCCGGGGCGACCACTGCGCTCAAGCTGCGCAGCGCGCCGTCCAGGCCATGCTCGTCGAGCAACGGGGGGCGCAGGTCGTAGACCAGGCGGCGGATCTCGGCGGTAGCGGCGCGGACATCATCCCGCAGTTCGTCGATCTGTGCCTCGGCGGTGGTCGGTTCCTCGCGCAGGGTGCGCCGCACCGCCCCGAGTTGCATCCGCAGCGCCGCCAGGGTGGGGCCGAGGCTGTCGTGCAGGTCGCGGCGAATGCGGCGGCGCTCCTCCTCGCGGGCGGCGATCAATGCCTCGCGGGACGCCTGGAGTTCATCGGAGAGCCGGGTCGCGTGGAGGGCGATCCCGACCTGCCGGGCTAGATCGTGCAGCAGGCGTAGATCGTCCGTCGACAGGACACCGTCGGGGCGGCGGGCCGCCGCGCGCAGCACGCCGATCGCCATGCCCTGGTAGGCCAGGGGGAGCTCCACGATCGCCGCGCCGGGCGGTGGGGTGCCATGGGCGGTCATGTGCGCCGCGCCGTTCAGGGTCGTTGTGATCGTCACGTAGGGGAGGCGTAGCGTGGCGGCGATCGTCGCGGCCATCGTCCCGACGATCGCGCCGGGCGAGCGCTCCTGCTCCCGTTCCAGGTGCTGGCTTACCTCGCTGAGCACGGCATAGGGATTATCGTGCCAGTCGTAGACGAATCGGTCGATGTGCAGGCGCAGCCAGGTGTGGATCGCCGGGAGGGTCACGACAACGACCAGCAGCGCGAGCGCGAACAGCCACCAGGGTCGGGGGTGTTCGTTGCCGATCAGGCCGCCGACGGCCACGACCAGGATCGCAACGGTGCCGCCATAGCAGAGGAGCAGGGTATAGCGCAGGCCGCGACTGAAGACGGCATTGCGTGCCATCACAGTCGAGCCGTGCCGCGTGCCGATTTCGGCGCGCGGCACGACTGTCTGCGTGAGCGGCTGGTCGCGGTGCGGTACACGCGGCTCCATCTGGTCAGATCGTGACCGGGCGCGGCGCGGCGCGCAGGAGGAGGACGATGATGGCGGCGCACCAGAGGATGCCGATCACGCCGAGCAGCCGCAGGATGAGGACGGGCGCGAAGAGCACGGCGGGGAGCCCGGAGAGGATGCTGAGTGTGGCCACGCCGATCGCCAGCGTGACGCCCCACTTCTCGGCACGCCACACACCATAGGTGGCCACGATGCCCAGGACGACCAGGACGAAGGTGAGGACTGTCAGAGCATAGGGTGGCCCCTCTTGCCCGGCGATCGCCTGTGCGTTCTCGCTCGCGCCGGACGCCAGGCGCGGAATCGCTTCGAGGGCATTGAGCAGGCTGTAAACGAGTAGGAGGGCGGCGGCGACGATGTAGGACCGTGGGCGGCTCATCGGACGACTCCTTTCGTGGTTGAATAACGGACGTTGGAGTCAGCATACGGTCCTATTGTCCCATGGTCACGAGGCCGGTGTCCCACGCCTTTAGGCTATCGCGTCCCCCGCTGTAGGACAACCGTCGTACCATGAACGACAGATACGGAAGGCGACAGATACGGACAGGGCTACTGCGCCGAGGAGTAACACGGGGCAGCGTTCCATCTTGGTCAGTGATTTGCGTAGCTCCTGGTGGCGGCACACAATCACCCGCCGCATGGCGTTATGGAACCGGAGGCTCAGAAACTGTCTGATAAAGGGTGGCGCGAGGGTGGTAAGGTCGCCGTCTCGCCGCATCGCTCGTTGTCTTCCCGCGTCCGTACTGGCGTAGCCGATGGGGCGTGCGGCAGCAGGCCGTTCTCTGGC
>JAABUM010003932.1_pt1 | contig 17479 bp, 19 predicted proteins | sample 5559161 | NCBI WGS metagenome assembly JAABUM01 (sample SAMN10711868, study PRJNA513369) | rock metagenome | isolation source: Antarctica rocks | place: Antarctica: Victoria Land, Siegfried Peak nord | reverse complement strand
CAGCGCCATCTTCCCTTGCCGCGTCGCCTCGCGCCCGATCCTTTGCTCCCTCCTCCCGCCCTGCCCTCACACGACCGCCCCCATCCTACCATCCCGCCCTTGCCCGTGCACACCTACCCATGAAAGCCATGCTGGAGGAGATGACCCGCACCGGGACAGCGGCGGCGCGCAAGATCGCGCACGCGCGCATCCTGCTCAAGGCCGATGCCGCGGCGGGTGGCCCCGGCTGGCCGGATGAGCAGATCGCTGCGGCATTGGATGTGAGCGCGAGTACGGTGCGCCGCCTCCGCCTGCTCTTCGTGGAGGAGGGGCTCGCCCTGGCGCTCAACCCGCGCCCGGCCCAGCGGGTGTACCCGACCACGCTCGACGGGGCCGGCGAGGCGCACCTGATCGCGCTCACCTGCAGTGCGGCCCCGGAGGGACGGACCCGTTGGAGCCTGCGCCTGCTTGCCGACCGCTGCGTCGCGCTCGGGTATGTCGAGGCGGTCTCCCACGAAACGGTGCGCCAGACATTAAAAAAAACGAATTGCAGCCTTGGCTGAAGGATTGCTGGTGCATTCCCCCCCAGGCGAGCGGGGCCTTCGTGGCTCAGATGGAGGAGGTGCTCGACGTGTACATGGTGCCGAAGGACCCCGATTTTCCGTTGGTGTGCATGGACGAGGCCAGCAAGCAATTGGTCGGCGAGACGCGTGCGCCCTTGCCCATGCGCCCCGGCGACGTCGCCCACGAGGACTATGAGTATGTCCGCAACGGGGTCGCCAACCTGTTCATGTTCTGCGCGCCCCTGTGTGGCTGGCGCCATGTGACGGTGACGGAGCGCCGCACCAAGGTGGACTGGGCGTACGCCATGCGCGACCTGGTTGATGTCTATTTTCCCACGGCCACGAAGATCCGCGTGGTCTCCGACAACCTGAACACGCACGACCCTGGGTCGCTGTACGAGGCCTTCGCGCCAGAGGAAGCGCGGCGCATCCTGGAGCGGCTGGAGTTGCACCACACGCCCAAGCACGGCAGTTGGCTCAACATGGCTGAGATCGAACTCAGTGTGCTCGGCCGGCAGTGCCTCGATCGGCGCATCCCCGACCATGCGACGCTGGCGCGGGAGGTCGCGGCCTGGGAAGCGCCCCGCAACGATGCCGCCGCCGCCATGGACTGGCGCTTCACGACCGCCGACGCGCGCATCAAACTGAAGCATCTCTACCCCGTCACCACGCTGCCGGCTCAGGCCACCGCACCGGCCAGCCTGATCCAGGCTACCGACCAGGTCGCCTAACAGGCCAGCCCTTTGGAATCGTCTACTGTGCAGAGTTCGCTTGACAGACTACTAGGCGCGTATCCTATCCACGTATACCGGCAGGAAGCCCGCGATCCCAGGACTTCCACACCTTAACGACAGCGTACACCGTGGACTAATCGACAGGAACCGTGGGTGTGGCGGCGAAGGTTCGTAGGTAGATGAAGGCTGCGTCGAGCGCGAGGCGTAGCGGGCGCACGCTCTTGTGTATCTGCGTCAGCAGCAAGCCGCCCTGGATGCTCGCCATCGTGGCAGTTGCCAATACTAGCGGATCGGCCGTCGCCGCCAGCTCACCACGGGACCGCATGCGCTCCAACCCACGCGCCATGTAGCCCTGCCACGCGTCGAAGGAGTTGACCAGATCACCCCGCGCGTCCTCGTCCCGGTCGACGAGTTCGCTCGCGAGCGAGCCGAGCGGGCACCCGCCGACGCAGCCACCCTCCTCCTGGAGTTGCACCAGGGTGTCGAACCAGGCCGCGATGGCATCCCACGAGTCCAGCGCGTCGAGCAGCGGCCGTTGCGCGTCGAACACCCGCAGCGTCTGCCGCGCGATGACCGCGCGGACCACATCGCCCTTGTCGGCGAAGTAGTGGTACAGCTGGCCCTTGCTCACCCCCGTCGCCGCCATCACGGCATCGAGGCTGGCGCCCCGTACGCCATGGGCAAACATCAGGCCCGCCGCGGCCTCTACGATGCGCGCGCGGCTAGCCCGTCCCCGCCGTGTCTTCGGCTCTGTCCCCGCGCGCGCACCCGTTCCTGTTCCTGTTACCATATCCCTATTCTAGCACCTCCCCCTATTGTGGACTTGACGGTCCATTCTTCGTCGGGTATAGTTTGGACTGCATGGTCTACCGATGGGGTGGCGTGGGCGAGACACCAGGACCACGCGAGCGTTACGTAAGAAGTAAGAAGGAGGATAGTATGCGGCTGGAGGGTAAGACGGCGCTGGTCACGGGCGCTACATCCGGGATCGGGCGCGCCATCGCCGAGGCGTTCGCCCGCGAGGGCGCCCGCGTCGCCGTCACGGGCCGCGACGCGGCGCGCGGACGCGCGGCCGTAGAGGCGATCGCGACGGCGGGCGGAACGGCCACGTTCATCCAGGCCGACATCGCCTCGGTCGACGGGGCGCGCGCGGTGGCCCACGCCGCCACGGAGGCACTCGGCCGTGTCGACATCCTGGTCAACAACGCCGGGGCCTTCCCGTTCGGCCCCACCGCGGAGACCGACGAGGCCACCTTCGATGCGACGATCGCCACGAACGTCAAAGCGCCCTTCTTCCTGACCGCAGCGCTCGCGCCCGCCATGGCCGCGCGCGGCATGGGCAAGGTCATCAACATCACGACGATGGTGGCCTCCTTCGGTATGTCGGGGATGGCGCTGTACGGCGCCTCGAAGGCGGCGGTCGACCTGCTGACCAAGGCCTGGGCTGCGGAGTATGGTCCGCAGGGCGTCAACGTGAACGCCATCTCGCCGGGACCGACGCGCACCGAGGGGACGGCGGCGATGGGCGAGGGGCTCGACCAGTTGGCTCGTCAGGCGCCGGCCGGACGTCCGGCGCACCCGGAGGAGATCGCCGCCGCGGCTGTCTACCTGGCCAGCGACGAGGCCGACTTCGTGCACGGCGTCACGTTGCCCGTCGACGGGGGGCGCGCCGCCGTGTAACCCGCGCGCTACCGCCTACAGCGGCTCCACTTTCGGACACTCGTGAAGGGATTATCGATGCGCCGACCGCGGTCAGATCACCACGGCAAGACAGGATATAAAGGGGGGAAAGGGAGGGGATGATGAAGGAACAACGATGGCAGAGGCGGGCACATCGCCCCTAACGCATCGCCCCTAACGCATCGCCCCGCTCTAACGGTGACCCGTTGTGGGACGTGCTCCTGCCGGAGGCGGTTGTGATCGCGCCCACGGGGGTGGCCTGGCTGGCTTTCGTCGACCCGGACGACACGCGGGGTCTGGAACCGGCGGCCCGCGCGTCTCCGCGCGCACGCGACGCGATGCCGTGCACTGAGGCGCGCTGGGGGACACGCACGAGGAATCGCGTGCGTGTCCCCGACCGTAGATGAGCGACCATGAGGGCACGTACAGCAGGGGTGGACCTGCCAGAGAATACCCGAGAAGGAGAGATGAACGTGAGCGATCTCACAGGCAAAGTGGCCCTGATCACCGGGGCCGGACGCGGCATTGGCCGCGCCACCGCGCTGGAGTTGGCGCGGCGCGGCGCCGATGTCGCGCTGGTCGCCCGAAGCGACGCCGACATCGATGAGGTGGCGGCGGCCGTCCGCGCGCTCGGGCGCCGTGCCCTGGCTCTGCGCGCCGACCTCGCGGACGGGTCGGCGGTCGGCGGGGTGGCGCCCGCCGTGGCGCAGGGGCTCGGACCTGTGGCTATCCTGGTCAACAACGCCGGGATCGTCGGGCCATTTGGTCCGTTGTGGGAGCTCGATCCGGCGGAGTGGGAGCGCGCGCTACGCGTCAACCTAGTGGCGCCGTTCCTGCTGGCGCGCGCGGTGGTACCCGGCATGCGCGCGGCCGGGTGGGGCCGCATCGTCAATGTCTCGTCCGGCGCGGCCCAGCGTCCAATGGAGCGCACGGGCGCCTATTCGACGTCCAAGGCGGGTCTGGATATGCTGACGCGTCAACTCGCCGTCGAACTGGCGGGGACCGACGTCGCCGTGACGGCGGTCTACCCTGGCATTGTCGATACGACCATGCAAGCCAGCATCCGGGCTCAGCCGGCGGAGGTTGTCGGCGCGGCGACGGCGGAGCAATTCCAGCGGTGGCAGGCCGAGGGGGCGTTGCAGTCGCCGGACCGGCCGGCTCAGCTCATCGCCGCCCTTGCCGCCGCGGACGACCTCTCGTTCACGGGACACATCGTCACGATCGACGACGAGGAGGCGCAACGTCTGCTGGCGGGACACGCGACGGCATCGCCCGGTCGCTGACCGGCGTCGCCCGCCACGGCGACCGGGCGTGGCGGGCGTGGGGGCGCCCACGATGGGCGGGCGCATGACACCTGACCGGATGTGTCTGTGTAATGATCGATGAGAGGCTGCGACAGGCGGGAGGGGGTGGTATGAGGAGATCGTGCCTGGTCGCGGTGGTTCAGGCCGAGGTTGCGCCCGATCTAGCGGCCGGCCTGGAGAGGACCGCGGAGTTCGCCCGCGCGGCCGCGCGCTCAGGGGCCGCGTTGATCGTCTTCCCCGAGACGTGGCTCCCCGGCTACCCGGCCTGGCTGGACGTCTGCCGCGATGTCGCGCTCTGGGATCACCCGCCGGTCAAGGCGGTCTTCGCGCGCCTGGCCACGCAGAGCGTGGCCGTGCCCGGCCCGGCCGTGGAGACGCTGGCCACGATCGCCCGCGACGCCGGAGCCACGCTGGTGCTGGGGGTGTGCGAGCGCGTGGAGCAGGGCGCGGGGCGGGGCACCCTCTATAACACCCTGCTCACCCTGGGGCCGGACGGCCGGCTGCTCAACCACCACCGCAAGCTGATGGCGACCTACACGGAGCGCCTCGTCTGGGGCGCGGGCGACGTCGAGGGGCTGCGGAGCGTGGACACGCCGGTGGGGCGGGTCGGCGGGTTGATCTGCTGGGAGCACTGGATGCCCTTGGCCCGGCAGGCGTTGCACGAGGCGGGGGAGGATATCCACGTCGCGGTGTGGCCGACGGTCACGGAACTGCACCAGGTGGCTAGCCGCCACTACGCCTTCGAGGGGCGCTGCTACGTCCTGGCCGCGGGCGCGCTGATGCGGGCCGCGGCGCTGCCGGCCGAGCTGGAAGCGCATCCAGACCTGATCGCGGACCCGGCGCAGTGGGTGCTGCGCGGCGGCAGCGCGATCATCGGCCCCGACGGGTTCTATGTGCGGGAGCCGGTCTACGACGAGCCCTGTGTGCTGCTGGCCGAGCTGGATCTGGGCCGCATCCGCGAGGAGAGCATGACGCTGGACGTGAGCGGCCATTACCACCGCCCCGAACTCTTCACCTTTCAGACGCATCGCACGGGACGCCGTCGTGCGGGCGTGGTGGATGACGTGACCACGGGACAATGGGAAGGTAGCGATGTCAGTACCCTATCTTAAGGAGGCCGTGGCGCGGGGTGAGCAGGAGACGCTGATCCGCTTCGTGCGCCTGCACCTGGGCGACGGCAACGAGGAGGTCGGCCGCCGCGAGATCGACAAGGCCTGGGCCGAAGCCCTCACGTTGCTCCTCGACGCGCCGCCGGCGGACCGCGCGTTCATCGTCGAGACCCTGGCGACCAAAGACCCGACGACGCTGGCCCACCTGTTCTTCGACCTACACTTCTACCTCGTCACGCAGTCAGGAGAGTGGATCCATGACGGAAATCTCTAACGTTACCACCCGTGATCAGCTGCGCCCCGGCCTGTGGGAGACAATCGACGAGCGCTACCCTGGCGTTATGATCACCAAGGAGGACAGTGTCCCGTTGGCCCGCCTGGACAGGCCGCTGTCCACGGCGCGCCTGGCCTTCGTGAGTTCGGCGGGCGTCCAGCCCACGGGGACGCTGCCCTTCGACGTGGCGCACCCCATCGGCGACTACAGCTTCCGCCTGGTCCCGTCCGGCGCGACGCCGGCCGATCTGGAAATCCACCAGATCAAGTACCCGACCGTCGGGGCGAATCGCGACCTGAACGTCATCTTCCCGATCGAGCGGCTGCAGGAACTGGCCGCCGAGGGCGTGATCGGCGGCTTGACGGACAACTTTATCTCGTTCATCGGCTACAACATGGACCCGGAGCGCCTGGAGCGGACGCTGGCCGAGGACATCGCGGAGGCGGTGGTCGCCGAGGGGGCGGACATCGCCCTCCTGGCGCCGGCCTGACCGCTCTGACATCAGTCCGTCGCGCTCGTGCAGCGCGCTTTAGAACGACGGGGCATCCCCACGGTCTCGGTCACGGTGGCCCGCGACATCACGGAACATGCCCGGCCGCCGCGCGCGGTCTTTGTGCCCTTCATGATGGGCCACCACTTCGGAGTCCCCTTCCATCGGGCGTTGCAGCGGCGCATCATCCTGGCGGCCCTCGACCGCATCGCGCTGGCCGAGCGGAGCGGGGACATCCACGACCTGCCCGTGACGTGGGCGCAGGCGCGCCGGGAGGGGCAGGAGATCGAGCGGCGGCTCCACCAACATCAAGACAGACCATAGGCATCGCATAGGGAGGAAACGAGAAATGGTGATAGGAGTGGGTGACAAGCTTCCGGATGTCACGTTGCAAGGATTGGATGGAGAGACCGTCACGCTCGGTCATCTGCGCGGCAAGCGGCGGTTGCTCTTCTTCTGGGGCTCGTGGTGAAGCTGCCGCGCGCAGCTGCCCGGGTGGCAGCAGGTGTCTGATGCTCACAAGGATGCGGATTTCGAGGTCATCGCGATCGCCATGGAGCACACCGGGGCGGAGCAGGCCCGTCCATTCGTCGAGGTGGCCGGGGCGACCTTTCCCACGTTGGTCGATGACACGGGCGCCACGGCCACGGCCTTCGGCTTCAAGGCCGTGCCCAATGGGGTGCTGATCGATGCGGACGGCGTCGTGCGCTACGCCAAATACGGGGGGTTCTCGGTCGAGCGGGGCGAGGATCGCGCCATCGTCGAGCGGTTCGCGGCGGGGGAGAACGCCAGCGAGAGCCCGGCCGCTACGACGCCGTACACGCTTGATGCGACCACGCAAGACCTCGTCGCGACGCGGTTGCGGCTGGGGCGGCTGCTGGACAGCCTGGGCCGGCGGGAGGAGGCGGTGGTGGAGTGGCGGGGGGCGTTACGCCACGACCCCGAGAACCTCGTGATCCGCAAGCAGATCTGGGCGGCGTTACACCCCGAGAAGTTCCATCCCACGATAGATTGGGACTGGCAACGGGAGCGATTGGCGCGGGAGCGGGCGGAGGAGATCGCGGCCGGTGTCTGCGGTCCCGACGGCTGCCCGTTGCCCGCGCGCTAGCCCTGTCAGGGCGACATGGCGCCCCTTTGCCACGTCGTGTCGCCCCGACACCACCTGACGAGAGCCGGCGCGACGCGTGAGGCTCCGGCCGCGGTGAGGAACAGGGCGCGGGACCGCGTGGGCTGTGCGCGGAGGACACAGGGCGCGGGACCGCGTGGGCGTCGAGCGGCGAGAGGTTGCTGGGTATAAGGGGGGGATCATGGAGGACAGGGCTGGTGGATGACCTTGTGCTGCCGGTGCAGCCGGACCTGCAGCGGTTCCTGCGCCGTGCCCTGATGGCGCTCCGCTGGATCACGCTCGCCGTCCTGTTTTTGATTACCGCCATGCAGCCCACCCCGGGCCTGGTGCGCTTGCCCTCGTGGGTGCTGGTCCTGCTGTTCGCCGCCGTCAGCCTGCTCGTCGATCTCCTCGGCGCCGGCCTGCCCCCGCTCCGGGCACTCCCGACCATGGCCCTCCTGACGCTGCCGGTGGCCGCCCTCCTCTATGCCCTCGCCGGCGAGCCCGGCGGCCCGCTCTTCGTCCTCTTCTTCCTGACGGTCGACTACGCCGCCGCCAGCATGACCTTGCGCGGCACGCTGGCCTACGTCGGCGCGACCGTGGTCATCGTGGCCGCCATCGATCCCCTGCTCCCCCTCTGGATGCACATGGCGACGGACGGACGCATGCTCGTCGCCCGCCTGGTCACGCTGGCCCTGGTCGGCGCGGGTATGGCCCTCCTGACGCGGCGTCTGGTGCTCGAGCAACAGGCCCACCGCTCCGTGCGCGATGAGGCCGAGCGCCTGGAAACCCTCGACCAGCTGCGGGCGGACTTCATCGCCACGGTGTCCCACGATCTGCGCACCCCGCTCACGGCGGCGCGGGTGGGCCTGGGCATGCTCGACACCGGCTTCGGCGACCGGCTGCCGACGGACGAGCGCGGCCTATTGGCCGACGCGCGCCTCAACGTCGAGCGCCTGCACCGGCTCATCGACGATCTGCTGGCGTACAACCAATTGGAGGCCGGTATCCTGCGGCTGGAGCGGGACCTCATCGACCTGCGCTCCGTCGTGATGGAGGCGCTGTCCTCGGTCCATGCCCTCGTCCAGGACAAGGGCCAGCGCGTGGAGGTGGACCTGCCTCGGCCCCTCCTGGTTAACGGCGATGCGCAGCGGCTGTCGCAGGTCGTGGTGAACGTGCTGGCGAACGCGCATCGGCACACGCCCCCCGGCACGCGCATCGCGCTCTGGGGGCGGGCAACGGACGCGGAGGTCGTGCTCGTGGTCAGCGACAGCGGGCCGGGCCTGCCGCCCGAGGAGGCGGAGGCGGTTTTCCGGCGCTTCCACCGCGCGGGGAGCGCGGCCGGATCGGGCTTGGGCCTGGCGATCGCCCGGGGGATCGTCGAGTTGCACGGGGGGCGCCTGTGGGCCGAGAGCGCCCCCGGCCAGGGGGCCACCTTCCGCATGGCCCTGCCGCGCCACCACGACGGGAGTGACGCATGACGTTCACGCTGCTCATCGCCGACGATGCGCGCGAGATCGCGCGGGCCGTGGCCTACGGCGCGCGCATGACGTGGCCGGGCTGTGCGGTGGCGCTGGCGGCGAGCGGCGACGAGGCGCTCCGGCTGTTCGCTCAGACGCAACCGGACCTCGTGGTCCTGGATGTGTCCATGCCCCCGCCCGACGGCTTGGAGGTCCTGCGGCGCATCCGCGAAACCTCCGCGGTCCCTATCCTGATGCTCACGGTGCGCGAGGCCACGCTGGACAAGGTCCGGGCGCTCGACCTCGGCGCCGACGACTACGTCACGAAGCCGTTCGACCACATCGAGCTCCTCGCACGCCTGCGCGCCCTGGTGCGCCGGTCGCACGCCCAGCAGGTTCCTGTGCTGCCCGTGCCCGTCGTCGCCATCGGCGACCTGGTCATCGACGTCGCCGCCCGACGTGTGCGTGTCCATGGAGAAGAGGTCCGCCTGACGCCGACCGAGTACCGCCTGCTCGCGGAACTGGTGCGCCAGGCCGGCGCCGTCGTCCCGCATCAGGCCCTCATCGCGCAGGTCTGGGGCCCCGATTTCAGCGCGGATGCGCAGCATCTCAAGGTGTTCGTGCGCCGGCTCCGCCAGAAGCTCGGCGATGACGCCGAGCGCCCCCGCTACATCCAGACGGTGTGGGGGATGGGCTACCGCTTTACGCCGCCCGACTGAACACGCCGGGCTCCACGTCTCCGTGCTCGCGCGCGGTCAACGCGTGTGTAGGCGCCGTTTGTCACTTCCTCACCGGATCTTACAGCGTGGGCAAGAGCAAGAAGCGATGGACCTCCGTGACGAGGAGCGATGGGGCTCCATGCGGGCGACGTGAACCGCGCTCCCAGATCCGTCGCGCGGCCCGCATCGGCCTGCGCGATCACGGACGGCGCGGAGCGGGCGCGGGCTGATCAGCGCTGTTGTCCGCGCGGGGCCGTCTCGTGGTCGCTGCCCCCAAGATCGACGATCGTGCCCGGCTCCGTCGCCGTCAGCAGGGCGAGCGCCCGGCGCAGCACCGCGCGCTGGGCGGCATCGTCCCCCGGCGGCCCCACCGTCTGCCCGTTCGGATACCCCGTCACCAGGGCGCGCGGAGGCCGCACGCGCGCGATGAGACCGCGCCGGACCGCCACGGCCACGGTCGGGACGCCCCGGGCCTCGATTGCCCGTCCAATCAGTCTCGCGGACTGATGGCAGATCGGTCAGACCGGGACCAGCAGGGCCGCGTCGGGGCGCAACGCCGCGACCTGATCGGCGAGCGCGGGGGCGCAGGTCTCCTGAACGGCGGCCCAGTCCGGGTTGTAGCCCATGACGCTGAAGCTGGGGTCGAGCACCGCGCCGATCACCCCCGCCTGGGCAAGCTCGCGCAGGCGATCCACAGGGTAGACGACGTTGAGGTCCCGTGCGGCCGCCGCGTGGCCGTCATGTTCGTGCGCCAGGCCGAGGCGCGCGGGCGGCGTCGCGAGCGGGATGGGGCGAGACGAGAGATCTCCATAGGGGTTGGCCGCGTCGAACGGCTCCTGGCGCCCCTGGACGAAGACGCCGGCGCTTGTGACCAGGGCGATGCGGGCGGCGGCCGGGTCGCCCGTAAACGGCGTCCAGGGGACCGGCTCGCCCGTCAGGTCCAGCGCGGGGTATCCCTGGAACGCGGTGCCCCAGTCAGCCCGCTCCAGCGCGGGACGCCGCTCCTCCAGCCAGGACCGCAATGCCGCACGCCGCGCATCATCTGTCCGCATGTCTGTCTCCTCGTGTCATGTGCCCTGCCGCTCTCGGATGGACGCGGCGCCAGCTGTCTCAGATGGAGCGGTAGGGGGAAACGGCCGCCTCCAGGCGTGCCCTGGTCGCCACCATCCGCGCGTCAACCTCCCCCGGATGCGCCGGTTGGCCGCGATCAAGGGCGCCCATCGCTCTGGGCCTATTTCCGCGGCCTTGACCAGGAGGGTCGTCTCCCCCACCCTCAGGGGCTCACGGTGACGGCCCATCAGGGTCAGCCGCGCGCCCGCGCGCCCGAACACCATGGCGGTCACCCGTCCACTCTCGATCTCCACCCCGGTCGCCACAACAGATCGCCCCGCGACGGCCACCAATATCCCTTTCCCCCTCCCCCGCACCCCATGGTCCATGACCACGGGGTTACGCCGCACATGTATGTCAGGAGGCTATATCCAGTCTAGCACGAGGACCGCGACCCGGATTGACAGGGGGCGCTACGCGCTCAACATGAGGGCATCATGCCGCACCGTTGTGGGTGATGAGCCGCGTCCAGGCCCGTCCCCTGGACGCGTGCGCCATCGTGGCCGCAGCCGACCCCGACCCCACGACGATGCCGGCGCGCTACCCGGCGCGCTACCCGGCGGTCTATCACGCGTGTCCGCGAGCCTCTCAGGCGCCCGGATGCGGTATCTGGCGGTCGGTCACCATGTCGTCACCATTTCGCCACCGTTTCGTCACCGGATAGCTCCCTGCCGTTCACCGTTTCAGCGCGATTTCGGCATGCCGCGTGCCCTCACAGGAGGGGGGCACGGAATGGGGGCCGGGAGGAGAGTAGGGTGATGACACGACTCGTGGACGTGCTCCAGGCGCGCGGTCTGGATGCCGAGCTTGACCCCTCCGGCCTCCTGGCCACGCTACAGGGGGATCGCTGTTCCGTGTATGTGTATGAGGCGCCCCGGGGAGACGGCTACTACACCTGGTGCGACGATCCGGCGGAGCGGACGGTTGAAGTCTACAGCAACCCCGCCGAGGCTGTCCAGGCGGGGCTACGCCGAGAGGCCTACGCGGCGAGCGCGGAGGGAGGGAAGGGATCACTGACGCTATGAGTTCAGGACATGCGAAAGGGGGGGGCTCAGCAACGCCGTCTCGACGGGCGCCACGTCCATTGGCTAGATGGGCGCATACTCGGATCGCGCCAGAGGAGGGAAGGACGCCGCTGACGCCTACGTCAACCGGATCAGGCCGATCTGGGTGCGCATTCATCCACCGCTACTGGTGGCGACGCGATCGAGAACATCCGCATTCGTCACTACACCGCGCTCACTGACAGGTTTGACTCAACCAAGGACGACGACAGAACGCCCCACGAGGAGGAGGAAGGAACATGAAGAGACGGGCATCGCTCGTATCGCTCGCGCTCGCGCTTGTGGCGCCGGCCCTGGCACTCGCGGGAGGTGGTCCCCCAGGGGGCCAGCATACTCTTGACTGGCCGTTCTACGGCAATGATCTCGGTGGCATGCGCTATCAAAACGTTGACCAGATCACTCCGACCAACGTCGCTCATCTCACACCGGCGTGGATCTTTCACACTACCGTCATGAACAAAGAGACCTCGTTCGAGGCGCAGCCGATCGAGGTGGCTGGCACGCTCTACATCGCCTCTCCGCACGACCACGTGTTCGCCCTTGATGCGACCACCGGCGCCCTCAAATGGACCTACAATCCTATCGACATGCCGCCGCTCTTCCGACTCGCGCTCTGCTGCGGACAGACCAGCCGGGGCGTGGCGGTTGGCGCCGGCAGGGTTTTCGTGGCGCGCATGGACGCCGTGCTGGTGGCGCTCGACGCGGCGACCGGCCGCGTCGAGTGGGAAACTCGCGTCGCCGATTGGCACAAGAAGTACGCCGAGAACATGGCGCCGCAGGTCGTCGCCGGTATGGTTCTGATGGGTAGCTCAGGTGGCGAGTACCAAAAGCGGGGTTTCCTCGCGGCCTACGACGCCGCCACGGGGCGGCAGCTCTGGCGTATCCATACCACGCTCCCTGGCGCGAGTTGGGCGGGCGCCTCATGGCAGCGCGGTGGGGGTAACATCTGGGTAACGCCTGAGGTCGACCCTCAGCTGGGCCTGATCTACGCGCATACCGGCAACGCCTCGCCGGACATCAACGGCAGCCGACGCGCCGGCGACAACTTGTACACCGATGCGCTTCTGGCCGTTGACCTGCGCACGGGCGCGGTGCGCTGGCACTTCCAGGAGGTGCACCACGACATCTGGGACTACGACACCGCTCAACCGGCCCAGCTTTACACCCTCGTGAAGAATGGCCAATCGATCCCTGTGATCGGGCACGCCAACAAGGACGGGTTCTATTTCATCCTCGACCGCCGCACCGGTCAGCCGGTGTATCCGGTCCGGGAGGCGCCCGTCCCCACGAAGCCTGAGTGGCAGCATCCCGCGCCCACGCAGCCGGAGTCGACCATCGTGCTGATTCCGCAAGCAGTGGAGTCAACGCCGCCGGGGCTGACCGCGGCGCCGTTGTTCACGCCACCGCAAGAGCAACCCCTGCTGGAGCAACCGGGGGCCGAGATATCTGGACCCGAATGGACACCCGGCGCCTATAGCCCGCGCACGCGTTATGCTTACATCCCCGCCGGTGGGTATTCACCCTGGCTCTACCATGCCACGCCCACCGAGGTGAACTCCTATGGCTCGACCGGCAGCCCGCCGGCAGTTCCGGGTCTGAAGAGCTATGGGCTTTTCGACGCCGTGGACACGACAACCGGCCGGATCGCGTGGCAGACGCGGGTCCCTGATGTGACCATCAGCGGCGCCGTCGTCGCGGGCGACCTGGTGTTTTGGGGCCTGGATGACGGGACGTTCCTGGCGCAAGACGCGGGGACAGGCCGCATCCTGTGGCGCTATCACAGCCATCTGGCCGGTGTAGGTGGCGCGAATGGCTCCAGCGCGGCCTACGTGGTCGGCGGCCGGGAGTACGTGGTGATGGCGTTTGGGGGGAGCAGCCATGTCCGCGGCGATACGGGTATGACGGCCTCACCTCTCGGCGACGCGCTGATCGCGTTCGCGCTGCCCCGGGAGGGCCAGAGCGCCGCACGGGTGGTGACGGCGCAGCCCGTGCAGGTCCCGCTCGGCGCCCCTGCCGCCGTGAGCGGGGTGGCACGCCCTCCCGCGGGGTCGACGGTGATCGAACTCAAGACGCACGATCTCATCTATGACCCCCATAGCTTCACGGTGCGCGCCGCCGCGCGGGTCGCGGTGCATGTTATGGACGATGGTCTCCTGCCGGCGAGTTTCGCCGTTAACCTACCGACCGGAGCGATTGGACTGGCCCAGCCGCTAAATCCTGGCCAGGAGACCTATCTTGCCTTTACCGCGCCACAACGTCCAGGCGCGTACGAGTTCTTCGATGCGATCCAAGGAGACAAAGGATATGCGCCGGCGGGCATTATGCGGGTCGTACAGAGGTAATTCAGCGTGGCCACGGATGGGCTGACAGTGGCAGACTGTCCACTCGGCCCCAGCGCGTCAATCGTTTATCACGGTGAGGAAGACCTTCTATGTCAAGGGTAGATAAAGGTAGATAAAAATGTTGCTCTCCTTTGCAGCTATAAGGGGTGGGAGGTGTATGGTGGGGGCAGAGACGCTCCGGCTGGGGCTTGACGCCGCCCGGCACCCCTGCGGCCTCTGCTGCGCCGAGGGAGCGGACGGGACGACGGGGCGTTGTGTGGCCGTCCGCTCCCTCGGGCTCCGCAGCGTAGCAGGGGACCCCGCCGGGGTCGTCAAGCCGCGGCGCCTGCGCTTGTCGAGAGCACGCGCGTGGGGGCTACGCGCTCCCACACCCATGGGAATCGTGCTGGCACAGGGAGCTAAAGCCCTATTTTCCTGCATGTGCCCCCCTACCATTGATGGAGTAATTGTTTCCGGCAGGATCTGCTTTCATGAGGCCGCTCCCCCTCCCCATGTAGGAGCGACAACCCGTCGGCGCCGATCCGCTAGGCACGCAGTGGCGCGTAGCCATGCCATGTGTAAGTGCCAGCTTTGAACTGTTACGCTTTGCCGGGTTAAGGTGTATCACCCGCACACCGTCTTTTTTTCAAGGAGTGGGCGTCCCGTGAGCGTAAAATGGGGTTCTAACCGCCTTGACCAGCACGACCTATCTGTAACACCGTAAACCGGCTTTTTGTCACAGATCGAAACTGGCGCTTACACCATGCTTCGGATGTTATCGCCGTACTCGTCTTTGTACCGCGGTACTGCGGCTAATACACCCCTCCGCCGCGTCGTACGCCATCCACGTCGTGTGCTCACTGGTGGCACGCGTGCGTTCCGTCTATATATGTTCATCGAGGACCGATCACATTTACCCGTTAGACACGGCCATGTAGGCCGTGCGCGGCGCGTCCACGGGATGGTGTACAGCCTCGGTAGTCCTGAAGTGAGAGATAGGCAGACCCTTGTGATCAGTCCAACCTACAACGAGCGCGACAACAGCGGGCCGCTAGTCCGGGCGGTCCTAGCCGTCGCCCCCGCGCTCCATATGTCTAAAGATGGTCGTCACGCATGATGCGCTATCTTGGATTTACACCCGCGTCGACGCCGTCGTGGGTTGCCCCCATACGCCTGATCCTGATGACGCATGGGCGCCGCTTTGTGCGCTTTGCTGTGGTCGGCGGGGTGGGGGCAGTGTTCAACACGGCGTTGCTCTATCTCCTCGTCCACGTCGGTCGCTGGGCCTACGTGCCCGCCGCAGCCGTAGCGACGGAAGTGGCGATCCTGACCAATTTCGCGCTCAACGATCGCTGGACCTTTCACGACGCACGCGGTCGGTCGCCCTGGACGGGTCGCCTGGCTCGCTACAACGCCATCGCCCTGGGTGGATTGGTCGTGTCGCTCGTGGTGCTGGCGCTGCTCACCGCGACGTTCCACCTGCACTACCTCGTCGCGAACCTCATGGCCATTGGCGGCGCGACCCTGTGGAACTACACGGTCAACGCGCGCTTCACCTGGGTCGCGCACCGCGCCGACGGCCTCGTAGTGGAGGTGGTCGAAGCCGAAGTCGCGTGGTATCGCCGCGTGGCGGGCGTCGTCACGATGAAAAATAATTGCCGGCGAGAAAGCACGCCACCGCATGAGCGAGGCAGCGCATCGGTGTCCCGTCCCGCCCTACTGTCGCGCGTCGCTTCATCTTCAGGGGCGAGTGGCCGCGCGACCCTGGAGAAGTTACCATGACCATGCAGACCCTCGTGATCATCCCGACCTATAACGAGCGCGACAACATCGCGCCGCTGATCCGAGCGGTTCTGGCCGTCGATTCCGCACTCGACGTGCTCGTGGTCGACGACAACTCACCCGACGGCACGGGCACGCTCGCCGATGCGTTGGCGCGGGAGACCGACCGCGTGCGGGTGCTGCACCGCCCCGGCAAGGGGGGGCTTGGCACTGCCTACCTGGCTGGATTCCGCGACGCCCTCGACCGCGGCTATGCGCGTGTCATCGAGATGGACGCCGACTTCTCGCACCGCCCCGAGGACTTGCCGAGCCTGTTGCACGCCGCCGAGACCGCCGATGTCGTCGTCGGTTCACGCAACGTGCCCGGTGGTCGTGTCGAGAACTGGTCGCCGGTGCGTAATGCGATCAGCAAGGGCGGCAGCCTGTACGCCCGAACCGTCCTGGGTCTGCCGATCAAGGATTGCACGGGCGGCTTCAAGTGTTTCCGACGAGAGGCGCTGACCGCCCTCGACCTCGACGGGGTCCGCTCGACCGGCTTCGGCTTCCAGGTCGAGTTGAATTATCTGTGCCATCGCGCCGGCCTGCGCATCGCTGAGGTGCCCATCGTGTTCCCCGAGCGCACGCGTGGCGCCTCTAAGATGTCGGGGCGTATCGCTGTGGAGGCCGCGCTCATGGTGCTCCAGTTGCGCCTGGATCCGGTGTATCTTTTGGCGCGCAAGATGGGGGGCGTCGTCCTGGCCACCCTGGCCATCGCGGTCCTCTTCTGGCTGCTCTACGCGTACCCGGCGCTGCTCCTCGTCGCGGTGCCCGCGCTACTCTGGGCCGTGAACGAAATCTCGCAGCGACACATCGGGATAGTGGGGCGTGCCCATCGTCCCGATGTGTCGCCTAGCGACTAGATGGCCGCCTGCCGCGCCTAGCCGTCCCCTCAACGTTTTCCCATTCGCACAGCCCAGTAAGGAACGACCACCGTCATGCAACTAGAATTTGTCGACGCCGCGACCCTTCCGCACGTCGATCTGCGCCCGGTTTCCCCCCACGCACAGTATCCTCCGGCCGATCCGGTCGATCCGGAGGCGGCCAGGTTGATCCCTCAGAGCAGTGCCCGCCGGTACGGCCTGCTCCCCTTCGCCACCACACCGGACGCCGTGCTCGTGGCCGTTAGCGACACCGTCGAGGGCGACGGGCTGCGCGCGCTGGAGCACTTGGAGCTCCCCGTCCAGTTCTTTCGTACATCGCACAGCCAACTCACAGCCGCTCAACAGCGCGTGTGGACGCCCGCGCGCGACGCCCGAGAGGACCGCGACGCCGGCGCTCCTTTACCGTTGCGGCGGCGCCATCCCGCGTCGCGGCGGCTGGGCGAGTTGCTCGTGGACGCGGGCGTCATCGATGTCCATGTCCGGGACGAGGCGGTGCGGCGGCAGGTGGAGACTGGCGGTCGCCTAGGCGCTATCCTGGTGAGCGCGAACAGTGCGACCTCCCTGGATGTCGCCCGCGCCGTCGCGGAGCAGCACGCCCTCCCCGTCGTCGACCTACAGGCTGGCGACGGGGCGGGCCTCGGGGCACTCGACCCGTCCCTCTTCCGCGCGATGCCCGAGGGCTTCTGGCGCGACGGCCTCCTGGTCCCCCTCGGGCTCGACGGCGCGACCCTGACGGTCGCGCTGGCTGACCCCGCGGACCGCACGGCGACGGAGCGCCTACGCGAGAGCACCGGCTGGGACATCCGGCCCGTGGTAACCGGCCAGCGCGACATTTCGGCCGCGCTACAGCAGGTCTACGGCTCCG
>JAABUM010003931.1_pt1 | contig 17480 bp, 18 predicted proteins | sample 5559161 | NCBI WGS metagenome assembly JAABUM01 (sample SAMN10711868, study PRJNA513369) | rock metagenome | isolation source: Antarctica rocks | place: Antarctica: Victoria Land, Siegfried Peak nord | reverse complement strand
ACCGCAAATGATCATTTGTGGTCCAGTTTCGGGGCTGGAAGCCCGTGTTAACGGCCGAGTTGGCGTCGGTATCCTGTCACAAACTGGGACACTAACATGACTGAGCCGCTAACACGGGCCGAAATCGACATGTTATGTTCTGTGGCTGTTTTACGCACTTTTCGTTGTCTGACCCCAGCCTGCGGCACCAGCGTAGCATCGGCGAGAAAGAATCGCCGCCCGATCCCCTGCTGGGGAGATCTCTCTCTCACACGGAGGCCGGGGTATGGCCGCCGACGATCTGTGTCGCGAAGCGGAGCATGCGCTCGAGATGGATCACAGAGAGGTTGACCTGGGCGAAGGACCCCATGTGGCCGCTGTCGAACCACTGCACCTCAACCGGCTTGTTCAGCGTCTGCAGCGTCGCTGCATAAGCTTCCACCGGACGTGGTGGGGTGCGCGTGTCGTTGCGCCCTTGGATAATCAGCACGGGCGCAGCCACGTTCTCGGCATAGGTGATCGGCGAGCTGGCCGCGAATTGTGCGGGCTTCTCCTGGGGGCTGCCGCCAAAGAAGGCCACGATGACCCCTCGGAGCACCTCCGCCGAATCCTCATACTGCATGGCCCAATCGGCGATGGCGATGCCGGCCATGCCCCCTGCCCAGAGGTCGGGCCGTTTCCCTAGCGCCTGCAGCGTCAAGTACCCTCCGTAGGACCAGCCCGTGAGGAAGATCTGCGCCGGCTGGGCGACGCCCTCCCTCACCAGCCAGTCGCGCGATAAGCGCGCAGAAGGTCTGGGGTAGCCTGGTCACGGGACAGAGCACATGGGTCACAGGGGGCAGCGTTCCAGAGCAGGGGCACGCCGGGCCAGATAGCGGACACCTCCCAGAGCCACCTACCCCAGACCTTCTGCGCGCTTACAGCGCCCGGCTCGGCTCCCACCGGCCGCATACTCAGATAAAGATACGGCTCAGCAAGCGTGCCGTGAACGAAGGGACCGCGATAGCGCACCGATCCATCGGCCGGATGGCGCACGACAGACACGGCGATGTCAAAGGCGATCGTTCCCTGGGCCTGGATGGCTCCTGGATGGAGCCCCAGGTGACGATCTTGCACGCCGAACTCGGTGGGCGTCGCCTCGCACGCGGCGAGGTCGGGGCACGTCATCCGTAAGCGGATGGTACGCGCCGCTGTCGGCATCGGTCACCTCCCTCATGGGCAGCCTCTCGTGCCAGTGTAGCACCGGCGACGTAGTTTGGGGACGTTGCACTTGGCCTGCCGCCGGTGATGATTAGCCCGCGGTCACGGCTTTTAGATCATCGAACGTCTCGCGGATGAGTCGCGGCAAGTCTCGCGGGTCACTGTCATCGATCCAGCGTGCGAACGCGATCGTGAAGACGGCGACCCCTTGTGCTGGCCGCTTGACTCATCTGGGTTGGTTTCTCCTCGCTTTGTGCAAGACGTGCGCTCCCCGCACACGCCCTTCCGATGCATCCTGAGCACTAGAGAGACTTCAAACCTCCTGACATAGATGATGCATAACTATGCACGCGCCTGGGTTGGAATGCACTCATGCGGGGCAAGATCATTCACGCTCTCCGTGCAACGTGGGCGCTGATCGCGCGCATCTTTCCTCCTGCCGCTGCATGCGCTGCCGAGTCCGTCTCTCACGTCAGATGGGCTTCCTGATGGACAGGCGAGCACCACTTGTGAAAAGGTCGGCAGCATGCCATGATCAGCCTGAGGGTCGTGGCCACCCGCATGGCGCGGAGCACAGGAAGGGGGCACGGAAACCATGCCGGAGCGCGCACAACAGAGGACAGACAAGCACGCCCCTAGGAACCGGCGCGCACGCAGCGTCTGGCCTGCTGCCGCCCTCGTGGTGATCCTGAACACGGCCTTCCTAGGGGCGACGCGGCCCGTGCGCCCCCACCGGATCGCGCCATTCATCGTCTCCCCGCATGGTCTGCTGCCGGCGATCAGCGGTCACGTGGTGATCTGGCTCCAGAGCAGCCCGGCGCGGCCGCGTGGGCGCCGGGCTGCAGAGGACCTCTACGGCAAGGACCTGGCCACGGGCCGCACCTTTGCCATCACGACGGGTGGCACGGTTGCGGTGGGAGGAGGAGAAGGCGCCCCCGCCATTCCAGCGATCAGCGGAGCGACAGTGGTCTGGGCAGACTGCCGCGCCTGCTATAGCGCGTCTGGTCTGCCGGGGTTCGGCGGCGCTCAGATCTACGCCCGCAATCTGGCCACCGGCCACGCGTATTCCGTCGCGACCGCACGGGCGGGCGGCAGCCCCTGGTCCCCGGCCCTCAGCGACCACGTGGTCATCTGGAGCCAGGAGGGCAGCCAGCCGGGCCTCTACGCGCAGGATCTGGCCACAGGGCGGCAGGTCCTGGTGGTGCGGGGGATCGGCGGCGGCGCAGTCAGCGATCAGACCGTCGTCTGGCTGGCTCAGCACAGGGGCCGGTGGACCATTGATGGCAAGGACCTCGCCACGGGACGGGCCTTCTCCAGCGCCCTGGACACGGCCAGCGCTCCGGGGCACAGGCCCAGTGACCTGCTCCTCAGCGGCCACCGGGCCGTCTGGACGGAGTTGCAGCCCGACCATTCCGTGGCCATCCTGGCCAAGGACCTCGCCACGGGACACGTGACCAGCGTGACGGCCATCCCCGAGGGCCACTACAACCCCCAGTATGGTCCTCATGTGGCTTTCAGCGGGGACCTGGTGGCGTGGGATCAGGCCGGCAATCCCGTTGGGTCGCCCACGCCCAACTATGACATCTTCGCCCGGGATCTGCGTGTGGGTCGGACGATGCGGATCACGACTGACGCGCACGATCAGCTCTGGCCCGCGACCAATGGCAAGACCATCGTGTGGGAAGACGTCCGGACAGGAACATGGTCTGTGTACGGGGCCACTGTGCGGTTGCCGTAGCGCGTTAGCATGATCGCTATCTCAGAGGATGAAGAAGTTAGCAGTCTCCTGATCGTCAACAAAGAAGCATGAGCTATGCGCTCCTCGCACACGCCCTTCCGAGACATCCTGAACACTAGAGAGACTTTGCTCCTCCTGACATAGATGATGCATAACTATGCACGTGCCCGGGTTGGAATGCACCTATGCGGGGCAGGATCATTCAAGGTCTCCGTGCAACATGGGCGCTGATCGCTCACGGTACTCTCCTGTTTCTGAACGTGAGGCCCCTCACCGAGGAGGGCACACCACCGGGTGGAGCGATGCGGTTGCTCGCAAGCGCAGAATCGCTAGCTCGGAGCGGAGGACAAGCGCGCGGAAGGATGATGTCTCTGGCTTCTCACCCCACGGCTGGCGTCCTGCCCCGGCTCGACCGCAGGCGACAGGGGGCCGATGGGACCACCGGGCTCGTCAACGCAGCCGGTGCATGCGTCGTGGGCGTGCTGTACACGGGAGAGAGCCGTGAGCACCCCTCCTGCTCAGGGGGGCGCACGTAGCGTGCTGAGGAGGCAGGGTATGCGACGCGGGCGCACGGCAAGGGCGGAGTGACGGTGCCCGGCAGGATCCCCCGGTCGTTAGAGACGTACAGGAAGCACCGGCCGCCCCTGGCCCACGATCCGCGGACACAGGGGGAGGCGGCCGAGCACGCGGGGGAACGTGGCGTCCGGCGCGCGATGCTGCTCACCGTGCTTATGCTCCTCCTCACGCTGCTCCTGGTGGACGTGCTGCCGCTGGTCCTCGTCTCAGGGTAGCGGCGGGCGCTGGTGGGTGCCTCGCCGCCGCCGCACGTCACGCTCCTGTCCTCGCCGCCACGTCCTTCTCCTGATGGCTCTCGGCGCACCGGTCGGCTTGGCTCCATCCACCACGCGCTCTCCGACGCGCACAGCACTGCCACGCCTGCGGCACGTAGCAGAGCGCGTACATGTCAGCGAGGCGCGTGCCTCGGCCATCCGTGTGCGCTGGCCCGACCAACCACCCTCTCAGGGACAATCATCCACAGGTGCTGTCGAGGTCTACGCTAGGGTGCAGAGGTCTACCGCCTGGAGCACTCGCTTTGTGGAGAGGTGGCTGGGTGCTGACCGCGCGCACATGCTATGCTGCGGGAGAGGGTGGCCCTCCGGTCACGGGCGGCGGTCACCGGAGAGCCGTGGGGGACGCTCTGACCCTGACAGGAGAGACGCGTGGCCCGGGCGCAGCAGCGAACAGCGGACGACATGGCCTGGTTGGTGCGGACGACCACGCGGCTGGCCGCGTGCCGCACGGTGCTGGCCCTGCTTGACCTGGCGGATGAAGGGCTCCGCGCGCGCCTGCCGCACGCGCGGGTCGGCCTCCTGCTGCGCGACAGCACGGGTACGGCTCTGGTAGAGCACCAGGCGAGCAACGCCCTGAGCAGCCCGGGCGTTGCCCACGGGCACGAGGCGCCGCTAGCGGAGGGACATGATCTGGGGCGTCTCCTCGCCGATCCGCGCCTGCAGGCCAGCGGTCCGGGGTTCCTCTTTCTCGACGCAGCGGGCCCGGGCGCCGGCCGGCCGCGCCCGGTGCTCTGTGTGGCTCTGCGCGCAGCGGACACGCTCCTGGGCCTCCTCGTGGTGGAGACCAGGCGCGGCCAGCGTCCCCTCACGGCCACGGAGACGTCCCCCCTTGTCGCGTTTGCTCTGACCCTCGCCGCCGCCCTCGCGAGCGTGCGGGCGCGGGAGGACCGCGCGCACCGCGGCACGCGGGAGACCGCCCTGCCCCCTCAGGTGGAGCAGGTGCGCTGGCTGCAGGAGGCCAGCGCGCGCATGGCGCTGCCGCACGATCTGGAGGACGTGCTGGACACGATCATTGACGCGGTGCGTAACGGTCTGGGCTACGACCGCGCGGCCATCTTCCTGATCGAGACGGGCACCGGCGAGGAGGTGCTGGAGGTTGCGGTGCGCGGCAGTGATGTCGCGGGGCGGACTGTCCGGCGGTGGGCGTCGACCCCCTTTGACCCGCGCTCGCCCACCCTGGTCCAGGAGTCCCCCGACCTGCACCACCTCCTCCAGGGGCACCTCTTCTACTACTGCCCTGATCGCTGGGCGATCACGCCCCCGCGGTACCGCGCCACTCTGAGCGGGCGGATGCGGGAGCAGCTCGTCGTCGCCCTGCGCCAGGAGGAGGCGCTGATTGGCTACATCTCGGTGGACAATCTGCTCAGCGGGCGCCCCATCATGGAGGAGGACGCCGCTCCCCTGGTGGCCTTCGCGGTGCAGGCAGCCCTGGCGATCAGCCGTGCCCGCCTGTGGGCGGAGCACGCGACACAGGGCAGAGCCCTTGCCCAGCGGGTGGCCGAGCTGGAGTGGGTCCGGGAGATCAGCCGGCAGGTGAACGCCGCGCGCACCCTGCACGAGGTGATGGACGTGGTCTATGACGGCATCCACGGTGGCCTGGGCTATGATCGCGTCGGCGTCAACCTCTTTGACCACGCGACGGGCCTCTTTGAGGAGGTGATGGGCACCGACGCGGCCGGGGACAAGGTCTGGGAGAACCGCCAGGTGATGCTCGCCGACGACAGCCCGATCTGGCGCTTCCCGGGCATCGCCGCCGTGCTGCGCGGCGCGGAGTACTACTACACGGCGGCGGCCTACGCGGAATGCCCGCCTGAGTTGCGCCACCTGTGGGATGGCGAGCCCACACACAACATCATGGTGGCCCTGCGGTTAGGCGCGCAGGCCATCGGGGTGATCTCGGTGGACAATCTGGTCACCGGGCGCCCCATCACGCCTGAGGACGGCGGCCCGCTGGTGGCGCTGGCCTACCAGGTGGCGACGGCTGTGGAGCGGGCGCGCTTGCAGGAGCGTGAGCGTGCTGAAGCAGAGCGCCTGGCGGCCTCGGAGGAGCAGCTGCGCGCGGTGCTGGCCACCATGGCTTGCGGCCTGGTCATCGTGACCCCCGCGGGGACGATTGCCGAGGCGAACGCGGCGGCCCAGCAGATCCTGGGGCAGAGTCTGGACGCGCTGCACGGGCGGCCCCGGGCGGACACCCTGGGGGCCACCGCCAGCGCGGACGGCACGGCGCTGCCCATCGCCGAGCGCCCCGTCATGGTGGCGCTGCGCACGGGTCAGCCGCAGCACGGCGTGGTGATGGCGGCCACGCTCCCCGATGGGCAGCGCCGCTGGCTCCAGGTGGATGCCACACCGCTGCGCGACGCGCAGGGCACCCTCCTGCACCTGATCGTCAGCTTTATCGACATCACGGCGCGCAAGCAGGCGGAGGAGACGCTGGCGCACCAGGCCCTGCATGATAGCCTGACCGGGCTGCCTAATCGTGTGCTGCTGGCTGATCGGCTTGAGCAGGGTCTGCACACCGCCCGCAGAACGGCCACCCCACTGGCCCTGCTGCTAGTGGACCTGGATCGCTTCAAAGAGGTCAATGACACGCTGGGCCACCCCGTGGGCGACCTGCTCCTTCAACAGGTTGCGGCACGGCTGCGCGATGCCCTGCGGCCCACGGACACCGTGGCGCGTCTGGGCGGGGACGAGTTCGCCGTGCTCCTGCCCGCCACGGATGCGCACGGGGCCGGCACGGTGGCCACCACGCTGCGCCAGGTTCTGGAGCAGCCGTTCCCGGTCGCCGGTCAGGTGGTCGCCGTCGGCGCGAGCGTGGGGATGGCCCTGTGTCCCGCCCAGGGCACGGACGCCGCGACACTGCTGCGGCGGGCGGACGAGGCCATGTACGTGGCCAAACGGGCGGGCCGCCCTGTCTCGGCGCCACAGCACCACGGAGAGACTGTGGATGCGCCTGTGGCATGAGGTCTGTGGTCGCTGCCGCCGCCCTCCACCCTTTCCAGACCAGACCGCGCCAGAGGAGTGGGGCCCTCCCGCACGCTCGGCGCAGCCTGTTTCCTGGGCGTTCCAGAGGGGGACGAGCCCCCAGGGCTCGATTTGCCACGGGCGTGGTGACGGCCCCTCATCTGACGGTTACTCCCCTCTGGAACCTGGGCCGACCTGCTGCGCCGAGGGTGGGGGAGACCCCCTCTGTCGTGACGACGTGTGGTCTGGACAGGCCGCTGCGAGGCGCTGTCATCGGGAGATCACCCGGCCGCGGGACGCGGTGGCCCGGGAGGCGTGGTCATGGGGGTCCCGTCTGTCGGCTCCTCCAGGGTCCGGTCGCCAGCCACCGCTCCAGCTCGGCCGCGGGTACGGGACGGCTGAGATAGTAGCCCTGGGCCACATCACAGCGTGCCGCCCGCAGGCGGTCCCAGACCGCGGCGCCCTCCACCCCTTCGGCCACCACGGTGAGCCCCAGGTTGTGCCCCAGGTCGATCACCGAGCGCACGATGGCCGCATCCTTCAGACTGGTCACGCCCATGCCGCGCACGAAGGACTGGTCAATCTTCACCTCGTCCACCGGCAGCTGCTTGAGATAGGCCAGGCTGGAGTAGCCCGTGCCGAAGTCGTCGATCGACAGGCGCACCCCCAGGGCCACGAGGCGCAGCACCACCGCCTCGGCCCGCACGGGGTCGGCCATCAGGGCGCTCTCGGTGATCTCCAGTGTCAGCTGCGCGGGCGGCACGGCATACCGACGGAGCACCTCTGCCAGCATCTCCGGCAGCGTGGGGTCCTGGAGGTTCCGTGTGGAGAGGTTCACCGCCACCCCCAGCGGATGTCCGTGCTGCGCCCAAACCTGGCACTGGCGCACGGCTTCCTCCAGGATCCACAGCGTGAGCGGCCCGATCAGGCCCGTGTGCTCGGCCAGGGGGATGAACTGATCGGGCCGCACCAAGCCCCGCTGGGCATGCGCCCAGCGCACCAGGGCCTCCACGCCCACGACCCGGCCGGTCGCCAGCTCTACCTTGGGCTGGTAGTGCAACAGGAGCCCTCCGTCAGCGATCGCCGCCCCCAACTCCCCGATGAGGGCGAGACGGTCAGGCGTGTAGGTGTCCTGCTCGGGCGCATAGATGACGTACTCCACGCTGCGCTCCTTGGCCGTATACATGGCCACGTCGGCGTGCCGCAACAGCGTCGTCATGTCCGCGCCCTGCTCGGGTCCCAACGCGATGCCCAGGCTGCCCTCCACGTGTACAGCCTGCGCACCGATCAGCACGGGAGCGTCCAGGGCCATACGGATCTTGTGTGCCGCAGCGCGGACACCGCCCTGGTCCACCGCCGTGAGCAGAAGGGCAAACTCATCACCCCCCAGGCGGGCGACCGTATCCGACGCCCGCACGATCCCTTGCAAACGACGCGCGATCTCCTGGAGGAGCACATCGCCGGCGTGGTGACCAAACGTGTCGTTGACCTCCTTGAAGCGATCCAGATCCAAGAGCAAGAGGGCCACCTGCGTCTGCTCGCGTTGAGCCACCCCCAGAGCCTGCTGCACCCGATCGTGCAGGAGGAGGCGGTTGGGCAGGTCGGTCAGGGCATCATGCAGCGCCTGGTAGGTGAGCATCTCCTGCGTGCGCTTGAGCTCGCTGATATCCACCGAGACGCCGATGATCCCGGCCAGCGCTCCCGCCGTGTCATAGATCGGGGAATCGGTCACCAGCGCCGGGAAGGTCGTGCCATCGCGGTGCTGGACCAGGAACTCTCTCGTCCAGGTCTGGCCCGTCTGCACGCGGGCCATGATCTCCTCCGCCTGCTGTGCCGAGGCTGTGGAGACCATCACCGCACGGATGTTACGGCCGTGCGCCTCCGCCGCGGGCCACCCATAGAGCATCTCCGCCGCATGGTTCCAGTACACGATGGCGCCGTCCACGTCCGTGGCGATGACCGCCTGGCCCACCGTCTCCAGCAGACGCGCCTGGAAGAGCAACTGCTCCTCCGCCCGCCGGCGCTCGGAGATGTCGCGGATGATGGCCGTCACGGAGGTCTGCCCGTCGGCCCTCCCGGTGACCAGCGAGTATTCCAGCGGAAACACGGTCCCGTCACGGCGGAGCCCGACTGCCTCCTCGATCTGACCGAGCCTGGCCAGCCTGTCCCCCGTGGCCACGCTGGCCAGCAACGCGGTGCAGGCCGCACGATAGGGCACGGGCAGGAGGTCGGGCAGCGCGCGCCGCAGGGCGTCCTCCTCGGTGTAGCCGAAGAGCGCCTGTGCGCCGGTGCTCCAGAAGGTGATCTGACCCTCCACATCGGCGGAGACGACGGCCTCCCGGGCGGAGTGGGTGACGGCACGCACGCGCTGCTCCTGCTCCGCCCTGCGGTCCTGCTCGGCCTGCTTGCGCGCGGTGATGTCGTGCTGCAACCCGATGAAGGTATGCACCTCCCCCTCCGCGCTGCGGACCGGGCTGATCATCACCTCGTTCCAGAAGGGCGTGCCGTCTTTGCGGTAGTTGAGCAGCTCGCAGGTGAGGGATTCCCCTGCGGCGATGGCTGCGCGGATCTGCGCCACCACCACGCGGTCTGTCTCTGGCCCCTGCAAGAAGCGGCAGTTACGTCCCACCGCCTCCGCGGCCGGATACCCGGTGATGGCCGTAAACGCCGCATTGACGTAGATCAAGGGCTGATCGGGGAGGCGCGGGTCGCTGAGCGTCACGGCGGCCCGCACGGTGGCCAGAGCCGCCACCAAGCGCTCGTTCTCTTCCTGCACGTGGCGCCCCACGGCACCTCCGTCCGCATCGTGGGGCGCTGGCGCGGCGCCCGCCTCTCCGGGAGCAGGCTGCGGCGCGTCCTGGTCCTCTGCGTGCGCGTGGTGTGCCTGCTTGCCGTGTGGCATGGCTCCTGCCCTCTCGGTCGCTCCCGCTCAGCGCTCTCGCTCCTCCCTTACTCTACCCGACCGACGTCTGTTTGCGCGCCTCCTCCGCGCCCCGCTCCTTTCCTGTCGGGCTTCTCCTACTCCTCCTTCCCGGGGCTGGGGAGCGCCCACCACAGGCCTGGTGGGCGGGCCGCACGATGGCTTATTGCCCGAGCGTGGGCGTGCCGGGCCATGGCCGGCGACGGACCCACCGCGTCTAGGGGCACCACCGTCCTTCCGTGCTGCTGATCGACTGTGTCGAGAGAGCAGCACACGACTGTGCACAGAGGCACTGAGCGCACGCGGCGCAGCCCGGTTACCGGCAGGGTGGGAGAGATGACACGATGACAGACAGCGACGCGATGGGCCGCCTCGGCGCCGCCCTGGAAGCTGCCGGAGCAGCAACAGACCTGGACGAGGCGCTGCGGATGCTGCGCGTCCTCGCTATCGAGCAGGCGCGGGTGACGGAGCAGTTCACCGCCATCCTGGCCGGGGAGGGAGACCCATGAAGGTGCTGGTGGCCGACGCCGACGCCGTGCCGGCCACCTGGCTTATCCGCGCCGTTGCGCACGTGCTTGGTGTCTCTCGGGCATGCGCTGATGAACGATAATGGGGGATGTCACGCAAGCTATACGCTCGTCGCGTGTAGGCGTTGACGTTGTTCTGAGTGGTCACTGCCGGGCATAGCGCCTGTTCCCTGCGATGGATAGTTATTCATTCTGCTGGATGTCTATGCGCCACAGGGGGTCAGTCCGATGCTGCTGGCCCCAGGCTCTGTGCAAGGGGCGCGCTGTTATCACGAGACAATGTTGATGAAGATCTTCTTGAGGACGAGAGGGCGCATCCATGGCACAGGTGAACATCACTCCGGACAGGTGTGATTAGTGTAGCAGGGGAGTCACCCCTCGGTTATGACTTCTTGGCCTCCTGATGAGGATGCTACAATGACTGCATGCTCACCTCTTCTCGTAGTTCACATTCCCATTACCTAGTTGCGGCGTTTTGAGTGTGATCTCTATGTCTGCTGTTCCCGCGTTGGGTGGACTCAGAGCCGTCTGTAGCCGACTGGACCCCTACCTGGGCCGGGACGCCTCTGGCATTGATAATGCTCTCTAGTCGAGTACGCCCTCTGTTGGTGCTCGTGAGCGGGAAGCCTGGCTCTGGGAAGACAATCCTGGCGCGCCTGCTCGCTGACAGCCTCGCCCTGCCCCTCGTGTCCCGTGACGCGTTTAAGAACGGCCTCGCTGAGACACGTGGTGTCTCAGATCATGCAGGCATGACGACGGCGACACTGACCTCCGTCGATGTGTTCTACGGGGTCACCCTCTACCTGCTCCAGGCGGGGGTCAGCCTCATCGCGGAGCAGTCCTTCCGCCGAGGCCTCGACGAGCGTCATATCCTGCGGCTCATGACACAGGCGGGGATGGTGCGCGTCCACTGTCAGACGTCAAATGAGGCGGCCCAGCGCCGTTTTGTTGCACGCGAACAGCCCCAAAGATCGGACCGCTATTGGATGCAAGGCGCGGGGAACATCATTGTACAGATGGAGCAAAGCACGTTCGACTGGGCCGTCTTCGAGCCCCTCGATGTCGACGTGCCACTGCTATCCGTTGATACAACGCACCGCTATCAGCCTGATCTGGAGAGCATCGCCGCCTTTTGCAGAACCGCGGTACTGGACCGCTAGATAGCGGCCGCTTCCGCCTTGCTGTGAGAGCCGGCGCAGGTCGGCACAACGCCACCGGAGCAGACCAATAGTCGGAAGGGTGATCACGACACGGGAGCCGCGGGTATGACGGAAGAAGCAGCTTTTTGGACTGAGGCCTGGCGTCGGTTCCTCCAAGGACCTCGGGTGCGCAACGCTTTCACCGATGCGGCGTTTGACCACTGGACGCCTGCTCGGCGGTATCTCACAATCGTGGTGGATTTGTCCAGTGCTGTGACACTGGCCACCGTTGCCGCGGAGATCGCCGCCGCGGTGGAGAGTCCCGCCTTTAGGCTGGTCGGCCTGGACGGACTGCATCTCACGATACAAGAAATCGGATTCGCCGACACGATCGAGGGAGAGGACCACGCAGTGATTGAGCGCGCCATTGGCCACGTGGCGACAGTGACCCCGCGCTTTCAGGCGGCGGTGACGGGCGTCGGCTCCTTTGCCGACGCCGCGTTCTTTCAGGTCGAGCCCTGGGAACCGTTCCGGGAGATGCGTCGGCAACTCTGGGCTGCCTGCCCCCTTCTGAGGGATCACGGACCAAGCGCGGATGTCCCCGCACTGGAAGGCGGCTTTGCTGCCCATGTGTCCATCGCCTATTACAACGATGCCGCACCGACCTCAGAGCTCGCGCAACGCCTCGCGCGCTTTCGGGGGTTGACGCTGCCGCCTATCGACGTCACCGCACTCAGCCTGGTCGCCGTGCGCCCACCCACGCACCGTTACTTCCAGTGGGATGTGCTACAGCACGTCCCTCTCGGCCCCGTGCTGACTCTGTGAGGCGAGAACATCGCGTAGCCCTGGCATGTGCGATGATGTCTGGGGAAGGCTCCCTGTGGCCGACGTGACGCGCAGCCACACACCCGCCGTCGCGTTAGCCATGCCCAATTGTGCGCGTGCCGAGGGTGTGCCTGCTGCCAAGCACCTGCTCGTGCATGGGATGTTTGTCCTCTGGTGGGCAGAGACAATCGAGGCCCGGCGCACTCCCTCTCGTTTGGTTCAGCATGGCGATGAAACAATGGGGTTGCTGACGCAACGCGCTGGCGTCGCTCTCGCTCGGTACGGCGTCTAGCGCTAACCGATCTCCGTCTGCTGGCCAGCACTCCAGGTGAGTCGTCTCCAAGAAACGGTGGGGTGATGAACGAGGAACGCATGGTAAGGATCAATAAGTATCTTGCTAAACACCTGCGCCACCAGCCTGAGCGCATCGGGTTAACGCTGGCGCCTGATGGATGGGTCCCCATTGAGGTGTTGCTTGCCGCCTGTCAGCGCCACAACTTCCCGCTCACGCGCGGGGAGCTCGACGAGGTTGTCGCGGGGAACAACAAACGGCGCTACGCGTATGACCCCTCGGGCACACGCATCCGAGCTAGCCAGGGGCATAGTGTGCCCGTCGATCTGCACCTGCCGCCGGTTCCACCGCCAGACATGCTGTATCACGGCACCGCCCGGCAGTCACTGGAGCCCATCATGCGCGAAGGCCTTCACAAACGTGCCCGGCAGCATGTCCACCTGTCCGCTGATCATGCCACGGCCCACGCAGTGGGAGCACGGCACGGGCCTCCCGTGGTCCTTGTGGTCGCTGCCGGAGCAATGCATCGGGATGGCTACACCTTCTACCGCTCGGATAATGGTGTGTGGCTGGTCGATCATGTGCCGACGGCGTATGTGCAGGTGCTGATGTGAACGACCACAGGCTGCGCGGGGCGCACCAAGGGAGTGCAGGGCGACGAGTCCAGGGCACGTGGGCAGCGCCACAGCACCCTGGTGCAGGGAAGAGCGGGTTCTGATGGTCCGGAGGAGTGCTGCTTCACCACCGGCTGTTCACGTTGCCGGCGCCGATCGCTTTCATAGCTCTCAAGGGGGGGCGGTGAGGGGGCGGTGTGATGTCGCTTCGTTGAGGGCCGCGCCATGCCCGTGCCCGCAGGAGCATCGAGTAAGGACCATGACAGAGTATCTGCTCGTTGATGCGTAGACTGCGCTGGCACTGAGGACCCACTGCATGAGGACACTGCCTGTACAACCCATACCCGCTGGCATGGCGGACGCAGCGTTCCATCTTGTTCATCTGAACGACACGGAAGGGGCGGTCGCTGACGTCTGGCCCCCCATAGCAACTGCTCTACGGATGCTCCGCCGCCAGACGCGCCGCGATCTCCTCCTGCACGCCGGGGATGTGCCTCTGGGGTCCCCGGAGGGCGAGGCCGTGGTGCGGATCATGAACAGCCTTGGGGTTGATGCCGTGGCGCTGGGCAACCATGATCTTGACGCGGGCCTCGCCACCTTTGCGGCACGCGCTGGACAGCTGCGCGCCCCCGTGCTGTGCGCCAATGTCGCGGGCCTTCCGCCAGGATCCGTCCGACCGTACCGCCTGGTGCGTCGGCGCGGCCTGCGTGTCGCCATCGTGGGGATCACCTTGGCCGATCTTCGGCACACGCAGCCCATGCGCTACACCCTTGGCCTACGTGTTCAGCCTGCCAGTGAGGCGCTGGACGACCTGGTCCCGCGGCTGCGTCGGCGAGCCGATGTCGTTGTCGTGCTGAGTCACTGTGGCTATGATGCCGACGTCGCGCTGGCACGAGAGGTCAGCGATATCGACGTGATCGTGGGCGGGCATAGCCATCATCTCGTGACCGCGCCTGTCCGCGTGGGTGCGACAGCGGTGGTTCAGGCTGGCGCGGGAGGCGGGTATGTAGGCTGGCTCATGCTCCATCGGGAAGACGGGCCGCGGGTCAGCGGTGGTGTCGTGCCCACGGCAGGCCTGGAACCGGACCCGCGCACCCGCATATTGTGCCGAGCCGGCCAGTCGGAGAACGCAATGCCGCGCATTGTGGGGCACACGGCAACCGACCTCACCTCGCCCACGTATGCGCAGGAAACACCGCTGGGCAACCTCACTGCTGACCTGATGCGCACCTATGCTGGCACGGACCTGACGTTGTTGCGCTGCGGCACGGTCAACAATAGCCTTCCCGCCGGCCCTATTCGTCATCAGGATCTGGGTCTGTTGAACAACTGTGGCGCTGACCAAGTTGTCCGGCTTCGCCTCACGGGCGCGGAGATCATCGCCCTCCTAGAGTATGGCGCCCTGAACGACTATTTCCTGCTGACGACGAGTGGCGCTCGTGTCACCTATGATGCGACGCGTCCAGAGGGGCAGCGCGTTGTGACGGTAGACACGGACGCCGGTCCTCTCCACGGCGACCACGACTACACGGTGGCCTGCTCCGAGGTCCTCGCCCATGGGGCCCTAACGTAGCGAACGGCGATTTTTCGGCAAAGTAGCGGCCTAATGGAAGCCCCAAACAGCCCAGAAGTCTCCCGCGAGATCTAGGGCAGTCCTGAAATGTTCGTAGTACGCGTCTGACCACGAACATCGGCCTTCCTTATGGTCCTCTCCGCCACCGTACACCTGAATGGAGCCGCGAAAAGTTCGCAGTCTACTCATTCTGCGAACTTTTCGGTGCAGCGGATAGGCGGTCGCGTCTCGAACCGACAGGTGAACATCGTTTCAGTTTGCCGTTTTTTTCGCCTTCGCTACGTTAGGGCCCATGGGGTGGGAGGATACCCGGGGCTGCGTGACAAACCCCGCACGCTCTTGCCGCGGACAATCACCGATCTATTAGCACAGCATATCGCTGCCCACGGTGTGATCAGGCCAGCGATCGACGGTCGCCTGACGGTACACGGCACTCTCCAGACTGAGGCCCTGAGCCAGCCCACGACGGCACACTAGATTCTTGTGGGGCCAAAGTCGGTGCGATTGAGTCAAGTTTTCTGCCGTCCTCTGGCCCTTGGTACACCTCGTCGGTCTGAGGCGGAGCCTCGCTAGTAGGTCGTACCGTTTAAATCTGACCGTTGGTTGAGGCGCTTGATCCTCCTTGTCCTGGGGCAACATAGGGGCGACTATCAGTGGGATTATCTACTAAGCGGCCCGGCGGTGTAGGTTCGTACTTTTGTCGGTGCCGATGAGCCGTGGCTCCGGCGTCGTTTCGGTGGCGCAGACGACCGCCAGATCTACGAACTCTGGCCGGCGGCCCACTTAGGGATCATCAGTGTGTCATCAGGAGGACCAGTTGACCGCCGTGAGACGATCTCGCGCTGAACTGGTGAAGCCACTGTGCCGATACTCCATAGCATGGCCGTACAGTCAGGCGACCGACAGCTGGCGACATCGTTGCACGACACGCCGCTGATTCAACCTGAGGCCTGTTGTGCCCGTCTATCCCTGGGTCTTCTACTCCCTGGGTGTGACAGGTCTCGCGCTCGACCACTTGGACCGCCACCACAGAGGACAATGTGTTGCCATGAACGCCAGAGTGGAGACGGTGTGATGCCGCCGGATAGACGGGCGGAGGCGGGGCGGCGTGCTGAGGAGCAGATGGCCTTCTATCTCAGGCGGGCGTTCGGAGACACGGCGAACCTGGCCATCCTACACGATCTGCGTCTGGTGCTCTCAGATCAACACCCCCAGGACGCGGCACAGATCGATCATCTGGTGATCCACCCCGGGGGGCTGATCATCGTGGAGAGCAAAAGTGTGAGCACCCGCGTACGGTGCGATGCGCACGGCCATTGGACACGGCATGTTCCTGGACACGGCAGTCAGGGCATGCCTTCGCCCATCATCCAGGCGCGCAACCAAGGCGCGTTCCTCCGCCGGTATATGGCTTCCGCATGGCCCACACTCACGCAGGACTGGCACGGCTCCGTCCTCGTGGCGATCTCTGATCATGGCAGAGTGGACTACGACGGTGAGAGCAAGGAGATTGCCCTGGCCCAGCGCGCCGTCTGCAAAGCCGACCAGGCGCCCGACCGTGTGCGTGCGCTCGTCCAGAAAGCGGTCCCCCTCCCCGCAACGGACTGGGACCCTTCATCCGTCAAACAGATGCTGGCTTCTCATGCGTGTCCCCTTGCTGTGCCGCCCACGCCTTTCTCCGCGCTGCCTTTCGCGGAGGAGTTCCGTGCCATGTTTGGGGCCGACACAGCCAAGCTCTTCGCTGCACTGCTGGGCGGCGACATGGAACCTCCTCGCTCTCGGCGACGCAAGAGGAGCAGGATTCGTGATGATGACGACGATGACGACGATGACGATGGTGATGACGATTAAGGCGGCATCTACCACACACGCCGAGCGACTAATCCCCATAGGCCATTTTCTGCGGGGTGCCATCCAGCAGTGGCAGAAGAGCTGCTGGCGAAATCGGCGGCAAGGGCTCTGTCGGCAGGGCGGCGAAGAGGGAGCGACGCGTGGAAGCACGGGGAGTGTCCGCGAGCCTGGCTCCGAGGCGGAGCACATGCATGGCCATTGTGGTGAGCACGTGCCCGGCAGACGCGTTTTGCTCAGCCCCACAGACCAGGCACGCCGGAGGTCGCCAGCACGCATGCCTGGGGAGAGTGTCCCCTTGATACCGGCGCGTACCGCACAGGGCTCCGTGACGTCGGGCAGTGCTTGCCGCTGGCTCGCTGCATGCACGGCTCCGTAGGACGGCTGCGCATGGATCATCAAGGCCCACGGGTGTGGCAGACTGGGTACAGCGTGGGCGAATGGGCCAGAACTGACACGACAGAACCCTTGCTATACTGGACTGGGCCAATGCACTATGCGTGGCTGTGTTGGTCACGGCGGGACACATCAAACAGACTCCTCGTACGACAGCACGAGGGAACCCTGGCTATTGCGAGATGAGGCACTGGCCCGGCCCCAACGCTCAGTGACGGACCTGGCGGGACCGTTGATCCGCTCAATCAGGCATGCATGTGACGCCGAGGTGCTACTCCAGCGGGACAACTGCCTGGCATTGGATGGCCTGTGGGCAGCGACGCCCTCATTGTCTCTCCTCCCCAAGAGAGCAACGACGAAAGATGTGTACGACATGCACAGTCACACCGCGCCACCGCCGCCGGCCCCGTCACCGCGCTTGAACTCTCCTACACCCAATGCGTCCCTGCGGCGCTTGATCGTCTCGGACCTGCATGGCGATTGGCCCAATCTGCGCGCTCTGCTCCATGCGGTCGGCGCTCTAGTACTACAACGACGGATTAGGCAGCTAAGAACGCAGCATCCGCATCACGCTGCCGACGGAGACGACGTTTGATGTGCGACTGTTTGGCGCGCTC
>JAABUM010003930.1_pt1 | contig 17482 bp, 26 predicted proteins | sample 5559161 | NCBI WGS metagenome assembly JAABUM01 (sample SAMN10711868, study PRJNA513369) | rock metagenome | isolation source: Antarctica rocks | place: Antarctica: Victoria Land, Siegfried Peak nord | reverse complement strand
GAACCCTGGGAGCGCTGGGTCCCAGCTGATGGCAAGGGGCTGGAGGTGTCGAACCGTTGGGCACTTCTTGCCGCGGCCAGGGTGACCCTCGTGCACTTTGCTGATGCGCGCCACATTCACTGCATCTGCGGCACAGCGAGCATACAAGTTGCAGACAGGCGCGGCAGGCCGCCTGCACTCTGCTCTGCTGTGAATCACAACACGCTGTCCTGTCTGAAGAGCATTTGCTGGCATGCAACATGTTACCTTATTCTGATAATTTCAGCAAAGAATGACGCCCGTTCTCAAACATTGGTGCTCCTTTTGGTTTGTTGTGATTTCTCAGGCTCCTCTCAGGCGCACGTCATTCAGATGACGGCACATCGTTTGTGAATCAGCTGCATGGAGCTAGGTGATGCCAAATATGCACAATCCGAGGTCTGTTGTTGCCGATCGAGATGCCTGCAGTAAAGGACCCTGGCGAAGGCCTCCTCCAGTCCACACTAGTCTAACTCTAACGCGGGCGCGGTCGCCATCGAGCGCCGTCGCCATAACAAAGTGACTCCGCGGCAGTTGGCAGCGCCGCACAAACATGCCTTGAGTCCCAGCCGTCAAGAGCCCACGTTCACAGGGTGACGCCGCGGCAGTGGGCGGCGCCGCACAGGCACGTCTTCAGGCCCCGCAGCGTCCGGTCGACACCGCTGGGCAAGTAGTCCAGCGTCAATTCTTCGCCCGGGGCGATGTAGCGCAGCGCAAAGAGCGCGATGCGGGTGTAGCCGTAGCGCTGGCGCACCTCCACCGCGGCGACGTTGGCGGCGCAGCTGTGGTTGAACAGCCTGCGGGTTACGAGAGTCACATTCATGCTACAGTTTTTTGTGGTAAGGGTCATGTTTCATTCCACCACCGCGGCGACGTTGGCGGCGCAGCTGCAGTTGGACATGCGCATGCAGGCGCTGCCTCCCACACGAAGGTCACGTGCGCATTCCAGACTCGACAACGGCGTCTGCATTTCACTTGCATCAGACTGACAGCCCAAAAGCCATCGGTGCACTCGATGCCAAACATGCATCGTATATATATATATATGGGGTTCAGAATGCGCATTGGGCTACAGGATCCGAGACGACTCGCCTGTGTACTCGATCAGCCGTCTCCGACGGTTGCGCCGCCGGTGACCGCCACCTCGGGTGCAACACCAGCGCCAGGATGTCCCGCCGCCGAGTCTCGGGCCGGCGCTGGGTGGCGTCTCTGCCGCCAGCGCCACCAAGGCGCCTGATAGCGCCGCTGACGGCGCGGATGCCGAGACTGGACAAGAGCGAGCTGCTGCAGGGCTTGCGGGAGTGACTGCTGTTTCACGGCCGGTCGCGGCCTCTGCCGCATCGGCTGCGTCTGGCACTGCCGTCGCCAGCTCCGGTGCTGGTTCGTCGTCCGCGCCTGCTGGCTGCTGCAGCGGCGCCATGCATGCGGGCGCCTCTGCCGCCGCCGCTGCCGCCGCCGCCGCCGTCAAAGCCGTGGGCTGTGAGGTTGCCTCCCGTTTCTCCCGGGCGTGCTCGTGTCCCGCTGACTCCTGGGCTGATTGGGCTCGAAAGCGCGGTCTGCTCTGCTCTCGCCGCTGTTGTAGGCGTCCGTCAGAAGCGCAGGCAGCCGCACCGCCGACATCGCTGCCAGCTGCGACGGCGCGACGGTGTCTGTCTGGTGCAGCCCCCCCAGGTTCTTCATCACTGTCACGCTGCCTCAGCGGTGCCTGAAGCGCGTGTGTTTCGTCAGCAGCACCTTGAGGCTCAGCAGTGGCTTCCTGCGGGTGGACATGCAAAAGCACCACTCAAAGAGGAACCATGCAGCAAAAATGCCGCGGCAGTGTGCCTCTCTGCGAATGCTGTATTGGCCTTTGGTCCGCCTTCGGACGCATGTCTTTGTGATCGCGACTTCAATGTACGTCATGCAACTAGATCTACATACACTAGAGCGAAGCATTTATCGCGTCACGAATGATGCAGCGAAAAATTGAAGGACGCACTCTCCGAAATCCCAGGGAATCTGCATTGCAACACCGCTGCACATTTGCTCAGCTGTCGCATGGTCTTACACACGCCACTGCAAATGATCCAAGCTCGCTGAGACTGCTCAATCTGCGAGGCAAAGAATGAAGTTGAAAGCTTACATTCAAGCGCTGACGGGACATTTGCTGGCGGAAGATGCAGCGGCTCGTTCTGAAGGAAGAACCATCGAAAGTGTTGTGCCCTGCAGATGGCTTCAGCAGCGTGGCAGCATGCCGCTGCTGCTCAAGGGCCCGTGAGCCGTTCAGGCGGCCGGCGGCAGCAGTGGGTCGTCGTCCGTTCGGCAGGCGGCGCCTAGGCAGCATGCTGCCTAGGCTGCGCAGGCTGGTTTTGGTTGGTGGTTCAGATGTGGTGTTATGTAGTGGTACTCTAGGCTTTGATCAGGCTTTGGACATTACAGACAGGCCATTGTGTTCATACGGTGAGCGTTCCCGCGGGTTCCGCCGCTGTTGCCGACACGCCCCGGTGTGGTGACAGGCACAGGCTACCATACTGATGCCGGTGCCTGCGAGGTCACAGGCCTCGACGCCCTTTTTGTGTGTGGTCCTGGGGAGGCCCACCTCTCCCATCGTTCCAAGGGAACACCCACCCACGTATGATTGAACATGCCAAAGTCGCTGGTCATTCGCATCGCCGCCTCGCGGCGGCGGCGGCGCTGGTAGCTCCGCAAATAACCGCAGATCCTGCCGCGCAGCGCTGCCCTTGACGCCTTTTCAGGCTTTTGCTCATCGTCAGCGTCATTGTTCACTCATAGTGTGGCCAGCTAGAATCTTTGCTCGTAGGGCCCGGGGCCGCTACAGCGGCACCGCCGCTGGCCGCCTGGCTTCGCTTACAGCTATTCCGATTACCCCTATTAGTTGCTCATTGCACATGCTGAGCCTGGGTTGTCACGCCGATCAATCAATCAAACCATCCAATGTGCTGTTCTGCCAGTGGAGCTTGATGTGGGCACCAACCCAGTCCCCTCGTCCCACGAAATGCGGACGCGCCGCCGCCGGTCATTTGCTGCGTTCCAGGGCACGCCAGCCGATGTCCCGCCGGCAGAAGCCGTCCTCCCACTGCACCTGGTCCACTCCCTGTTGCGGCAACAGGAACACACGGTTAAATCAAGAGCAGCGCCACGCAGGCATGCGATGCCTTGCAGAGTGCATCTGGCTGCCAATGCTCGGTGTTCTACACCCGGAGCACAGAGAAGGAAGCGAGATGGTAAACATGTCCAGGGGGATATCTGCTGTGCAGATCACCGAGCGGGCAAGTGACGCGTGATGATATCCATCTTTCGAGTCATCAGTTTCGCACCTCGTATGCTTTCCGCTGCGCCTCGGCGATGTCGCCGCCCAGGGCCGTGACGCCCAACACGCGCCCGCCGGCGGCGACGAGCTCCCCTGAGCCGTTCAGTGCTGTGCCCGCATGAAACACCTGAGCGCCAAAGGCACTCTGGGTTAGGGTTTAGGGTTTAGGGTTTCTCTCGGGGTCAAGCTGTGAGCTGGATAGTAGAGGTGCAAGATCAGCTGCATACTTGCAATCGGTTGCGCATGCTTGTCACCAGTTGAGCCTGTGCATGGCAGCTGAGCCATGAGCGCAATCAAGTTCCGCCTACCTCTGCGGATGTCACATCCTCCAGGCCGCTGATCCTGCCGCCCTTGGCGTAGCTGCCTGGGTAGCCGCGCGCAGCCATGACCACTGTCAGCGCCACCTGCGGCGACCACTGCAGCTGCACATCTGCGAGTTGCCCCCGGCACGCCGCCTGCGGGCGGCAAGCGAAAATTCGAAACCGATTGGAGTGTTGAAGCGGACGGTGTCTAGGTGAACATGTGGTGCCAGAACTGCGATCACTGGAGCTGCGGCATCCAGCTGCGGCACAGCGTCTGCACACGGCATTGAAGTTTCGACATAGCGTCACTGGGTGCTGTGCTGATAGGCAACTGGATCAGCACCTCCAGTAGCAGCACGCCAGTTGCAGCGCGAGTCACGTCAGCAGACAAGTGATAGAGCGGTAAACGAATGGACCATCTTGTGTGGTGGGCTCAGTACTTCATAAAGATGAATTGATCTACAGCAGGGGCAACCCCCTTTCGGTGGATTGACAGATTCATTGTGCATCATCAGCGTCCACCACATCAGCAACTTCCTTCTGACTCAAGTTTCCGACTGCGAGAACGCACCTGCGGCACGGGCAGCAGATCAGTGTCCAGACAGCTGAGCAGATTTGCCTCAACACAGCTGAACTTTCTCATCACGACTTTCTTTCGATTTCATATAGCTTCTGCAGTGTTTTTGGCTCAACGAAAACGCGCCTGCAGCGCCGGCAGCAGGTCGCTGTCGAGGCGGCTGAGCAGGCCCTGGCATTCGGGGTCGCCAAAGCGCACGTTGTGCTCCAGCAGCAGCGCCTGCGCCAGCGGGACAAACGCTGGCACGCAGTCATTCATGAATTAGGATGCACACATGCAGCTGTCCTGTCATGCTGTAGCAGACCGCTTGACGCGTGGCTGCCAAGAGGACGAGGTGGAATGGGACTGACTGAGCAGAATGGAGGGTTCACACCTTGCCGTCACGGATCATGAGGCCCGCAAACAGAACGCCCCTGAAAGGTGCACCCTCCGCCACCATTGCTGACGCTGTTGCCTGCGCATCAGTTGGGCAGAGGGTTCAGGAACCCGTCCACATCCGCTTGCTGGACCGCGCCTGCTGTCGCCTCAAAACCACCACCTGCAAATCAATGTGACATGCCGCGTTCACAGCCAAACGGGTCGCCTCAATAATCAACTGTGTAGGTAGTCGCCAAGGCGAGACAGAGCCAAGCGAGCCGTCGTACCTGCACAATGTCGCGCATGACCTGCCGCTCGATCTCGGGGGTCACCACTGGCGCCGGGGAGTAGGCGCCCATGCCGCCCGTGTTGGGCCCTGCACGCCGGCAGCACAGACACAAAATTGAGCATTGGCACTGCGCAGGCCGTCACCACTGCTGCCGCCGCAGGCGCAGGGCAACAGAACTGATGCCAGACCACATGGCCACATGCGGCATCGTCCCAAACAAATGTGTCGTTCAGCTGGAGACTGACCTCTGATCCAACTGGCAGGAAGACGTCTGTTGGAAAGGGGTGGAACATAGTCGGATCAGGTGGAAAAGACGGATGGGCGCGTACCGGTATCCCCCTCACCGACGGCCTTATGGTCCTGCGCGGGCGCCGTATGCCAGCGCAGCAGTGCTAAACACCTGACGAGCTCCAAGGTAGACACAACAGGATGAGAATGCGCACCGGTGTCGCCCTCTCCTACGGCCTTGTGGTCCTGCGCGGAGGCGAGCGCTACGCACGTCTCGCCGTCAATGAGCGCGAAGAAGGACGCCTCCTCGCCCTCCAGAAACTGCTCCACCACGATCTCCGCGCCTGCGACAGGTCGGAAAATTGGGCTTCATAAGGGTGTCAATAGGGTTTGGCACTTGAGGACAGGACGCCTGCTCGTCCACCAGGAACGGCTTCACCCACTATCTCCGCGCCTGCGAATGGCACAGACGATTTGACACTAATACCACCTTCTGTCTTGGACCCCCCTAGTTGCTCCGCCATGCCATGGGCTAGATGCCATTTGCCCACAGTAGCAGATGGCAAGCACCGCGTCGACCGCCGCCTCTGCCTCCTCTGCGCTGAAAGGCATGAAGCCTTCATGATCAGCGGCTCGGACCAAAAACCTAAAGTGAAGAACTGGAGGGCTGTCTCGCCTGCGGACCCAAAGACGGCGTCCACCAGCATCGCGTCCACGGCCGCCTCGGCTTCCTCCACGCTCTGCGCCACAACCACGCCCTTGCCGGCCGCCAGGCCGTCCGCCTTGACGACGATCGGTGCGCCTTGTTGCCGGATGTACTCCTGCAAAAGACATAGACTATCAAAGGTAACAAACTGTTTGGGAATGTGACGATACCTCTGCCTTCCGGAAGTCATTCCTGCTGATTATGGGAGTCCAACTGGCTTGCAAATGGGCAGGATGTTGCTTGTGTGTTACCTTTGCAGCGGCGGCGTCGGTGAAGCTCTCCGAGGCGGCGGTGGGGATGCCGTACTTGGCGCAGAGGTCCTTCAAAAAGGACTTAGAGCCCTCCAGGCGAGCCGCCGCCGCTGATGGTCCAAACACGCTGCAATGAACACCATGTCGCACACAGTTGACAAGACGGTCAAAGGCGCTGGCCAAAGGTGCGTGTCACTGGTGTGAAGCACAGTATGCACCCTGCGGGAGGCGGCAGCAGCGCGCGCCATCATCTCGCCAGTGCATGCCATCGAGCTGGCATCATCGATACCCATCATGAGTACTGGTGCTGCAGGCATTGACGCTGTGCTGTCAGACACGCTGCTGTCTGGACAGCTGCTGACCCAAAGCAGTCCATCAGAAGCAGCAATAAGAGAACGTACTTGATGCCGGCTGCCGTCAGGGCGTCTGCCAGGCCCGCCACCAGAGGCGCCTCCGGGCCCACCACCACCAGCTCCACGCCGTTTCCCCGGCAGAAGTCTGCCACCTGTAGGGATGGGGCAGGTGGATCGGAGTCTGCCGAGATGACGCACGACGAGCTGCCTGAGGCAGTGCTTCGCCAAAACAAAAGCAAACACGCACGCCGTCGATCTTCTCAGATTGGTTCAAAACAGAACGACGGGAACCTGCCTGGTGTCGATCCCCCATGTCGAGGTCGGCAGCAATCTAGGCTCGGCGGTGTCCGGGCTGCCAGCTGACCTTGCAGCGCCTCAAATTTTCAAGGTTTGTACACGATTGGCTTTCGTATCTTACCGCCTTGTGGTCCCCCACGTCCAGGTCTACAACATTCTGCACACCCGGCTCAACTGCGGTGCCAGGGTTTCCCGGTGCCGCGTAGAGCGTCTCGCACGCCGGCGACTGTGCAAGCTTCCAGCTCAGCGCGTGCTCCCGGCCGCCGCCGCCGACCACTAGCACATTTACCTGAATTGCCGCATGGGAAAACATTGACCAACAGGTGGCGATGCAAGCCGCTGCTGCAGGGATCTCTTGACTCATTTGCAGGAACGTGCATCAGCGCGCTTAACGGGTTCAAGTCCAGCTGCTTTGGGTGCAACGGCAGTAGTCAAGCCAAAGCAAGCCCGGCATTGATCCCCATATGGTTGAGATATCTGCGCCTACCTTTGAGCCGTCAGCGGCGATGCGCATGGACCATCGTACTTGCCGCCGGCGGCACGCGCTTCTGCACCGCTGCAGGTGCCACGGGCTGACGCTGCCGCGGCTGAATGAGCTGCTTGCGCTGCTGGCCAGTGAAGACGCCGTGCAGCGCATCGCCGCGCAGCCCGGCAGCCGCATGCTGCAGAGTGCAGACCACCACCGTCAGACTCTGGGATGTCACTGATTGTTTGCGCAACATGAACATGCATTCAGGAGCTCACCCTGCCACGGATGGTTGGCCACGGCAGTCCAAGTATTGAATTTGCTCGAGATCGGCTTGCGCGTATCGCTGATCCGATCGGCGGCGAGGGGGTGCAGCAGCAGGCAAGAGTGACCTGTCAATTACGTTAAGCGATTGAAGACACCACAAACACGTCTGTGCGTGACAGGTGAGCTTCCGAAACGTCCGCCGACACGAATGCAAGTGAGATTTTCGAATTCGCGGCGGGAGCAAGCAAGCACAGACCTACTCAGAACAAAGACGCCAGACAACGTCTGACAGAATACTTAAGTGCGCAATGAGGTTTGCAAGTCTTGTCAAAGCTCGCTCTGCCAGGACAAGCACTGTTAGCTGATAAATTAGCCAGAAACTTAGCGGCAAAATTCACACAGCAGGTGCAGAGCGCCTACTCGTCACAATCGACGCCGCAAACTGAGCAACTCATCTCCACAGCCGATCCCAAACCCCTAAGCTGCACCCTCGCCCGCCGATTAGCCGCACCTGATAATTTACTGATCTGAGCCTGCGATCTGCGACCTGGGGAGGCTTGCGACCGAATAAAGCTGTGGTCAGGACCGATCACAGTGTGCGTTACAGGAGGCAGCGCCGTTGTCGCGGACTCTTCGTCCAGCAGAGCTTCTTCTGCACCTGTCAGCGACACATACACAGCTGGCAGCACAAGTCCAGCAGTCCAAAAGTCCTGAGACCTCCAACACACTACCGAAACGACTCGCAACAGGTCCGCTGGAATGGCTTGGCTGCGTGACCCGTCTGAATTCGTTCAAGGGTTTCTCAGGTCGTGGCAAGCACAGGCGTGCCGCTCTCCACTGACCTGCGAGTGCAGAGGCACCATGGCAGGCTTGAATGGCCCTGTCGTTCTGCTCGTGCAGGCGGCGAATGACGTCGTCAAACACGAACCTCAATGCGGTGGATATCGAAGCAGATGATGGGCAATCAGAGCCCGCCTTGACAGAGGCGCATGTGCTGGATATCTTCAGCCATTGGGAAGCAGGTGCATAACGTCGCCTAGCCCTGCTTTCTTCCTGTCAGATGAGGGTGCTCTGCGACGATGTTGATGCCGCCACGACGATCATCCTATACTTTCGGCGCCTTCATCCACTTGCAGGCCGGCCTGCGCTGTTTGCGGAGAACGTCGCCGAGGATGTCGACTGGACTCAGGTGTGCCTGCATGATAGCCAGAAGAGTTTCGCAGGGCGTGTTCATGTCAGCCTAAGCTCCAGCCCAAGTGAGGCATAGAGATCCTACCTGGCGCGCAGATGGGTACCCACCCGCTGGCGAAGTGCTACACCTCAAAGTATGACTATTTCGAGGTGCGAATCTGCCTGCCTGATCTGTGCAAGAAGAATACTCGATCATGCCCAATCATCCATCTAGTTGACCGATTTTCAGTTGCATCAGATGCGCCACAACATGCAGTCTGTTGTGCGCTGCAGGCTGAGGACGGCCCCATCGTTCGCACAAAGAAGGCGATCCGCGGCTCGCTGCGGCTGCACGTGCAGACGGTGCTCATCTCCGGTGCCTGGGCGACCGTCGAGCTGCACGCGGAGGCGACAGCCAAGGGCGGCTGGTCGTTTGACAACCACTACTGCTGGCTGCTGGGCTTCCGGCACGGCCTGATCGCAACGGCGCGGTCCTACATCGCGGACGCGGCGCAGGTTACGCGGCTCATAGAGGAGAGCGAAGCCTGAAGGCGGCATGTATGACGTATCGTACGCAGTTATATAAGTAGCAGACGGGCTGGGCGAGTGACCGTTGCGTGGTTCTCGAGGTGTTCAAGGCGCAGTTGCGTGGCGGTTGAGAATTGTCTTCAGCAGGCCGTGCGTGCCCATGACTATGGTCGCGCTTAGAAGTCTTGTGGTCATCAGATCCAGTTGAGTTCAGAGTGTTGGTGTTTGCAAGGGGAGTGAAGGGCCTTCACTCCAAAGATGCGAAGTGATGCACATTGGTGACGGGGGATTTATGTGTACGGGTGAGATCTGCAAGCTCAGTCAGATTCCGGTAAGACAGACGCCACTGTCCACTGTGCAGACTTGTTGATTCGTGAGGGCCATCGTAGCAGAGTTTTCAACAGCTTTTGAACTGACGATCGACTCTGCGGTGGTGGAGAGGTGGGTATCACATCCCATGTACCGCCTGTCAAACTCGCCTTGTACGTAGACCTGAACTGGCCTGCGATCACCACCGACATGCATGCAAGTAAGAGCTGCCACAGTCTTAAACGATCACGAGATGAGGTACCAGGACAGGACCTTTCACACGCTGCTTGAGTTGCTCGCCACTTTCGAAACCTCGCACCTCCTGCTGCAACGATCAGATTCGTGGTTGGCTGTTGATTGCAGGCCTGCGATCAGCCTCCGGCATGACGGTGCTGCCGCCCGTCCCCGGAGAGCCGTACACCTGGCCATTTGATGGGCGGTGGGCGCCTGAGGACACCGCCCTAATCATCATTGACATGCAGGTGCTGCTCATGGTTTGGTGTTCTTATCAAGTGGCTGCGTGATCCGATGCGCAGCTCCTGGCTGTCCCTGAGGTGCGCCTTCTGACAATGTGACTGCGAAGCCGCCAAGGCTATAACGGCCATGCATGCCCAGCTTCTGCCTGTGTTTGCAGGTAGACTTCTGCGGCGAGGGTGGGTATGTTGATCAGATGGGCTACGACCTGGCGCTCGTGCGAGCGCCCATCGAGCCCATCAAGTACGCTCTCGGTGCCTGTTACACAATGGGGCCTCTGCGCGCCGGCGGCGTCCTGCAGTCGTTCCCAGCAGGCAACCGCACCGAAACCCACCCATAAGGACAGATAGCAGCAGCTGCCCCGCTTGCGGCACTCGTCTGGGCACTCTCGGCGAGTAACAAGTATGGTAATGAGACAACCTGCAGGCGGGTGCTGGCGGCGGCGCGGAAGGTGGGCATGACCGTCATCCACACGCGCGAGGGGCACCGCCCCGACCTCCTGGACCTGCCGGCGAACAAGAAGTGGCGCTCCAAACAGATCGGTGAGCACTGGATTGTTCATGGTGGCGCGGATGTGTGGGGCCGGAGTGTGATGCCAGTGCTGGTGCTGAAGTTGGGAGGCCGGAAGAGTTTGTGGTCTTTTGAGGTTGACATTGTCATTCAAACTATCGTGAATCTTCACCCGCCTGGTTGAACAGGCGCGTGCATCGGGTCGAAGGGGCCCTGTGGCCGGGTGCTCACTCGCGGCGAGCCCGGCTGGGATATCATCCAGGAGCTGTATCCGCAGCCGGGGGAGGCAATCATCGACAAGCCTGGCAAGGGGTGCTTCTACGCCACAGGTACAGTTAACTGGACTGGCCAACACAGCTGGAAGAGACAGCTGCCAGACTGCGCTCTCTGCTAGCAAGCTGTGCACTAAGTACTGAAATCCATGCCTGCTGCAGAGCTGCAGCTGCTGTTGTGCTGCCTTGCCAATTCGCTGGCATAGCATGTCGTGCCGACTGGGGCCTTTGCTACCTGCAGACCTGCAGCTGCTGCTGGCCAAACGCAGGCATGCGCAACATGCCGCAGCGCACCTGAATGCAAAGGTTTCGTCACACCAGTGGAAACGTCTGCCTGATCACGTGCACAGCTCTTCAACTGTGCCACTTCACCTGCTGCAGACCTGCAGCTACTGCTGACCAACGCGGGCGTGCGCAACATCATCTTCACTGGCATCACCACCGATGTATGCGTGCACACCACCATGCGCGATGCCAACGACCGCGGGTGCGTTTCTTCAATTGAGAATATGCACAAACTTCAGTGAACAAACTCCTGTCTGTCCTTTGGCATCACCACCGTCGTGAGGGTGCACACCACCATGCGCGATGCCAACGACCGCGGGTCCTTTTGGTCTGATCGCTTAGTTGAATGAAGACGTAGACAGGTTGGCACTGAACCCAGAAAGCTGAGGTCGAGTGCTTGAAGCGCGTTGCCTACCACACTCGTATTCCTGGTTGCACCCTGTGCAAATCACACTCTTCGTGCCGTTTGAGGTCTTCTCCTGCGCTTTGCAGCTACGAGTGCCTGTTGCTGTCGGACTGCACTGCAGCGACGGATCCTACCAATCACGCCGCCGCGCTGAAGATGGTCACCATGCAGGTGCGAGATGACTGTGTGTGAACGTGTCTTTTTTGTGATCCTGTCCCGCTGCATAGTTGCTGAAGGCGTCACGGACATTTGACGCAGGAGGGATCGCCGCTACGCCATTGCCTCGACTGACATTATGCAGTGGTTCCAGCCCGATCGCCATCCTCGTTTTGCACGGCAGGGCGGAGTGTTCGGCTCGGTGGCAGACTCAGCGGCGCTCGTCGCGGCCCTGGACCCCGAAACCTCTGCCGCGGCGCCAGACAGCGTCTCGGCAAAGCCGGCGGCGCCCGCCGCGCCTGCCGCCAATGGGCACGCCGCCGCCGCCGCCGCCGCGAAGCCTGCGACCGAGGCAGGCCGCACCGTCAGCATCCCGTCGGCGGCACCATACCCATACGAGCTGCCGGCAAGCTCCTCGTTTGTTGGTTCCATTGGGCCTTCAGCATTACGAGCGGTGGCCGGCCAGAACGAGTATGAGTCCCATGTTCGGCGTCATGATTTGAAATGTTGAACAAGAGAACATCCTTGAGGCTTGACTTTGGCGTGTAATGCTCCCCTCTGATGCAGGTGGGGGAAACGGCGCTGGTCATGATCGACTTCCAGCGCGACTTCTTCCTTCCAGGTGGCTTTGGCGACGCCCTGGGCAACGACATCGAGCTGCTCAAGGTCAAATTTTGTGCCAGAACCCTCAACGCTCTGCTTTTGTTCCTGTCGAAGCTCTTCGCCTGGAGCCATGGTTCACCGTTGACAGCACTCAGCGCCTGCGAGCATGCTTGAGCTGCTAACTTCGAACGGCTCTCCAGTTGAGTCTCATTTCCGTTGAGAGGCCTGCCTTCGAAGAGTTTGTTGCTGTACGGGGTATGAGTCGAGTGTCTTGTGTGCACAGACGTGCGTGCCGGGGGCGCAGCAGCTGCTGGAGGCCTGCCGCGGCGCTGGCATCCCCGTGGTACACACCCTCGAGGCACACAAGGTGCGCAAGAAACTCGTGCTGCAGCACGGAATTGGTGCAGCGCTGCACAGAACCTGTCTCCCTCCTCGTCTCAGATGCATTCGTGCCTGGGAGCGGGCAGGTGCAGGGACAGAGCTCATGTGTTGCCCTTCGATTTCCGTAGGGACACTGTGCTCTCGCCCTTCCCCTGTTGTTTCCAATTGCCGATCAAGGCCTCGCCCTCTCTGACCACAGGAGGACCTGTCGGACCTGCACCCAGCAAAGCTCAAGCGCGGCGACCCGCCGCCGAGCAGCCGCGTCCATTCCCTGATTGCCCTTCAACGTGTTCCATATCGCCTCCATACCGCCTACCAAGGTTTACCTTTCCCTTCCAACCTACAGGAGGACCTGTCGGACCTGCACCCGGCGAAGCTCAAGCGCGGCAACCCGCCGCCAGGTGGCCGCATTGGCGACGCCTCCGCCATGGGCCGCATCCTGGTGCGCGGCGAGCCGGGAAACGGCATCATCGACGACCTGGCGCCGGTTGAGGTGCGCCATATGTTACAGTCCCGAATGAAACATAGCATCTTCCGCCATGGGCCGCATCCTGGTGCGCGGCGAGCCGGGGAACGGCATCATCGACGACCTGGCGCCGATTGGGGCTGGCGTCAATGTGTATGGCTGGTCAGTGGGTGCCGTGTGTTGTTCCCCTGTCTACCCGCTGCAGCATGCGGCGCGGCGGCGGCGGCATCGTGGACGACATGGCGGCCTGCAGAAGCAAGCATACACTCCTCAAAACAACCTGAACCTCTCATAAGACCTGTGCGCTGGCATGCAGCTGGCTGGCTGGATTTGCTGACAAGCGTTTGCAACGACCATGTGCACGGCTGCTCTGGTGCATCGCGCAAGGTGGTGACGGACGAGATTCCGTCTCTGCAGGGGGAGCGGCTGCTGTACAAGCGCGCCAAGGGCGCCTTCTACGACACGGACCTAGACGCCTGGCTGCACGAGCGCGGCGTCACCCACCTGCTTATTGCGGGTGTCACCACCGAGGTACATTGAGTGCTGCTTAACAGCGCCGAAACACACTATAGATGCATGCATGCATTGGCTGTGTGTTTATACGGCGTCACCCACCTCCTGCTGCAGACATCACGACAGAGGTGCGGCGATGCTGTCATGCTGGCCATGCCTGGGAATGTTTCGATCAAATCACCTGTGTTGGGGTGCACGAGCGCCGCGCCACCCACCTGCTCATCGCGTGACATTGACTTGCATCCTTTGATACTCAGTGCTGTCAATGCTTTGGCCGCAGGTGTGCGTGCAGACCATGGTGCGGGAGGCCAACGACTGAAGCCGGAAATTTTCCATTGTTTCATTTTCTGTTTCCTTCCTGAATTTTTTCGAGTGGTTTCGGCTGTAGGTGTGCGTCCAAACGACGATGCGGGAGGCCAACGACCGGGGCTTCGAGTGCCTGCTGGTGGCCGACGCAACCGCTTCCTACATCCTCTCCTTCAAGCGGGCCACCCTGGACATGGTGACCTCCCAGGGGGGCATCGTCGGCTGGACTGCGGATGCCGCGGCGGTTGCTGCCGCCCTGAAACCTTGAATCATGACGAATTTTTGGAATGGTCACACGATGGCGTTGTCGGCGGGACTGCCAACACGGCGGCAGTGGCTTCCGCCCTGAAACCCTAAAAGCAGAAGCACGCATTCTGGGGCGCCCACGCGAAGGCACAGCGGGCGGCGACGACGCGGTGGTGATGGCCGGCGCCCGGAAGCCTGACTCATGGTGAATTCGTGGATGGTCACACGGTGGCATCGCCGGCTGGGCTGCATTTCCCGCCGCCCTTCCAAGCCTGGAAAGCCTGGCGCAGCCTCTGGGGGGCGGCAACGCCGCGGGCCAGAGCCGCTGGACTGCTGGCATGGCTGGCGCCGCGCTGCGCGGCTGAGGTTCGTTTGCGGTGTTGCGGCAAATCTTTGCAAGGGTGGAGATCCGTGGAGCCAGCCGCGTGCATCCGCGTGGCCTTCCGCAGTGCTTGCATGCCGCTGTTCAGAGGAGGAGGATGAGGAAGCAACGACGAAGAAAATTTCGATGACTTGTTGAGTGTTGATGTATAACTTTTGAAATTGGTTATAATTACCAACTAGCTTCCAGCCGATTTCGGCCAATTTCGGCGCTGAAATGACTTGTTGAGTCTGCGTGAAGTCTCAATCAATGTTAATGTCCATGTCTTCATGAATGCTCATGCATCCTCGGGAGTTGTATCTGTTTGTCGAATTTCAGTTGGTGGATGAATTAGCGCGCGCGCATTCAGCTCTGGTGTTTTGAGTCTGTTGCACCTTCCAGGAGATAGTCAGATTTGTGAATGATGGGATCGGCAGTCGATTGCTTCATTACAAGTCATGTAATGCAGACCATTGCTGCAGACGCACTACCAGCAGCAAAGTGATATGTAGCGCACAATCATGGATGTGCGCAATGAGCGGCATGTGCGCAGTCCAAGTCAAGACGACACAGGGCGGACGACGCCCAAAACAAACGACAGAGTTGACATACTGACGTAGAGATTCTGTTCAATACCCTCCCCTGCAAAGGTCCAATGACACGGTTCCCAACAGGTTACATTCACGGCTAACCGACAAGCGGCCCCATTTAACATTCCGCACATCTTTTGCATCAACAACATCCCACCCCGAGCTGAATAGGCCAGCGCTTCTAGTTCTTTCGTGCGCTCCGATCCGGTTTTGGCATGCCAACGCGGCCCCAAGTCGACAGCCGCAGGCTGCGGCGCACCAGGCGTCGAGCTCGGGCTGCCGCCGTTGTTGCTCGGGCGCCGCTGTTTGGGCTCAGACAACGCCGCTATGTTTTTGTTTTGGGGGTGTCATATTTACACCTTCTCGTGCTCGCGGCCGGCGTGCGCGGTGTCGTCGGGCAGCGACTCGGTGCTCGACTCCTCGTCCTTGGCCTGGAGCAGGATAAGTTTTGTGAGACACCAGGACCTTATAATATCATGCAGACAACGGCGGGCTTGTCGGGCAGCGACTCGCTGCTCGTCGACTCCTCGTCCTTGGCCTAGAAATAATAAGGAGATCTCCTTCTTTCTCTAGAGAAACGAGAGTTTGCATGAGCATGCATAGAAGGACGCACTAGTGCTACTCAACTAGGTTTGCACGTAACATTCATGATGCCACGACACCTGCGACCTGGTCCAACCACCAGCATGTGCAGGCACATTGCAGAGGAAGAGAGGAAAACTCACGACAGATGGACATAAGGACTTCCGAAACCTCAAGTAATGCGCACCAGCTGCTGCATCTTCTCCTGGGCGCGGTGGCCGCCGACGCTCGCGTCGTATGAGTGGGAGGCAAGCAACGCGTGTGTGCACTGCATTGAAATAGAGGATTACGCACAAGTTATGGCGTTATGACAACTTATGGAATATCAGACCAGGCATGAATGGCCCGGGGAGACCAGGGTTTCACCTGTCGCGTCCAGGAAGTCTACATATAGAAATGTAATCAACGCGAGCCACGCCTGCGCACGCACGACTCGTCAACACGAGACTGCAGTGCAATGTGAATCTGGTACACAGCATGCAGGCGCCAAGTCACAAATATGTCAGCCGCGCCGCCGCCACTGCAACTCACATGCAGCAACACCGATAAGCGAGCAGACAAGCTTGCGCATCAAACACAAGAAACGGCGCTGGAAAGACTGATATGCATCATAAGCCTGTAGCTTATGCCGCAGTGCACGCCAAGCCTCTGCCCATGCTGCTGAAGTGCGAACTTTGTTGAAAGCAGTGAAGAATGAGAGAACGTACACGCCACATTCTCCTGGTAAGATCCTGTCAGAATGAGGGATGAAAGGTAATATGACGCACCGAGCCCTGTCGTCGCCCGAGGCGTCTGGCTTGGTGACCACCTACTTGAAAAAGTCCAGGCGCTCCTGCCCGCCTGCGCGGCAGCATCGGTGAAATGCATGATTGGTCAGCGAAATCTTCAGTCAGGACGAATTGGCACCTTTGCCACTGCTGGATAGTGCAATGTTGGCAGCTTTACGCAAAGTCCTCCATTCTAGCGCGGCTTCTGTGAGCGGTAGGCAGGGAGCGCGGAGGGCAGTCGCTGTTGCAACCTCTGGCGCAGCGGCTTGACACGAAATGCCTTGCATACCTGCGATGGCAGAGTCCTCGCCGAAGTAGGATGCGGCGTGCCCCGGGATCCAGCTGATGAAGGTGGCCTGCATGGCGCACATCAAGTCGTGAAATCATCTAATAACAACTCCGTGAACCTACCACAGCAGCCGTGTCTGTTCGTTCAGTGCTTGGGTTTTCTCCTTCTTTCCCTGGAAACCAAGAGTGAACTCTCCGAGACCTCTTGATAGCAGACTCTGTGAGCCAGACACATCTCGTAAGCTTCACGCTATGTCAGGCGATGATGCCCGTCCTCCTCTGCCGCGCCATCGCGTGCCGGCGCCTGTCCCCGGCTGGAGTGGACGTATGGGGCCAGGATCGAGGGGACCCCGAAATCCCCTCCCAGCATGCGCCAAGCGGTCTTGCAAGGTGCGCTCGGATCCATGATGCCTTCTCTGCAATGAGATGCCGTTCCGCGGCGGATCGGCTTGAGACCGCCGCTCCAACGTGCGGAGCAACCCAGCTGATTCGCGTAGGGACTGGGAGCCTGCGCCGAGTGCGTAGACCTGGGAATCTGCACGATCCCGTTAAGAGATTGCATGGACACACATGTGCTGCTGTTGCTGGCCTGGCCGTCTGCGCGTGCCGAAGCGAAGCAGGAAGCAGTGTTACGACCATCCCAGGCAGCGCGCGCCTGCACAGATTGCTCACGCTGGACAAAGCTGCGACAAATTGTGGGACTTCCATGATTCAGAGCGCCACGAACCAACTGTTTTGACGCACGGCTATAAGCTGGCACGTGGGTGAATGGTGTCAGTTTTAAAACCCCCGACGGCTCTGCCGTGTGTGGCCGGCCACACACGGCAAGGGGCTGCAGGCGCCTGCAG
>JAABUM010003928.1_pt1 | contig 17486 bp, 14 predicted proteins | sample 5559161 | NCBI WGS metagenome assembly JAABUM01 (sample SAMN10711868, study PRJNA513369) | rock metagenome | isolation source: Antarctica rocks | place: Antarctica: Victoria Land, Siegfried Peak nord | reverse complement strand
GCCAGCCGTAGTAGACGTTGATCACGTCCGGGCCCTCGCCCGCCTGGATCGCGGCGGCAAACTTCTGGCGGAAGTCATCATAGGGGAAGTTGACCTGCTTCACCTTGATCTTCGGATTGGCCTGCTGGAACTCCGGGATCAGTTGGTTGACCAACTCGACCTTGGAATCGAACTGGTATTGCCAGTATTCGATCTCCACGTCGCCCTTCACCTGCAAGGCCGAGGTGAAGCTGCTCGGCCCCGCGCCCGCGCCCGCCGAGGGGGTCGCACCCGCCGCGCTGGTGCCGCCCACCGTCGTCGTCGCGCGCGTCACAGTGGGGGCCGCGCCGGTCGTCGGGGCACTGCTCGGCGCCACCGAGGGTGCGCTGCTGGCGGCGGCACCACCGCTCGTGGTCGTCGCCGCGGTCGTGCCGCCGCACGCCGCCAGTAACGCCAGGCCCGCCAGGCCAAGCGCCCCACCAGCCGCGCCGCGCAGGAGCGCCCGCCGCTTCAGTCGTCCCGCCACCATCGCGTGCTCTTCGGTCCGTTGAGTTTCCATCGTTTTGCTCCCTATTCGGGGTCATCGCTGACCCAAGCTCTCATTACCCCGACTTGTCCCGCGGGAGGGTGCTCTCCGGTTCAGAGGGTAATCCCGAGGATACGCGCCGCATTGCCCCCGAAGATTAGTTGCAACTGCTCGTGCGTCATATTCATGAAACGGCAGATACGCAGCTGGTCCTGCAAGTAGCGGATCGCGAAGCCGCGCGGGAACCAGCTGGAATCGCTGCCGAAGATGATCCGTTCCGGGCCGATCGTCTCGAAGAACTTGCGGAAGAGATCGTCCAGCGTCAGGTCGTAGGGCATCCAACGGACCCACTGGTTCGACCCGGAGGTGTCCACGTAGACATTCGGGCAGGACCAGCAGAGGAAGAGGAGATCGGCGACGTGCTGGATGCCGAAGTGCGGGATCACGAACTCCACGGTCGGGAAGTCGCGGGCCACCGGTTCGAGGACCGCCGGGCTGATATTGGGATGATAGGACACCCCGCCCGCCGCCCCCAGCATCCCGAAGTGGATCAGCACCGGGATGCTCAGTCGCTCGCAAACCTCCCAAACGGGATAGAGGGCACGATCGTTGATCAGGGTCGGGATCGTCGGGGCGAGCAGCTTGTACGCCTTGTGGCCGAGCTGCGTGACCGCGCGCTCCAACTCCTCCGCCGCATCGGGGCGGGTGATGTCGTGATGGGCCATCCCGTAGAACTTGTCGGGGTACATCGCCACGGCGCGGGCCAGCTCGTCATTGTCACGCCCGGTGACGAAGCCGATCCGCTCGATGCCGTATTTGTCGAGCTCGGCGGCCCAGCGCGTCGCCTGCTCCTCGGTCGTGCGCGGCTCGGTCTCCGGCTCGGGGAAGTCGAAGGCCATCCGCCACTGCGCCTGGTAGCGCGTCAGCTGTTCCCGTCGCTTGGCCTCCCGCTCGGCCCCGCCCGCACCAGGGCGCGGTTCGCGGGTGCGCCGTCCGCCCTGGCTCACATCCCCACGGATCGGGAAGTGGGCGTGGAAATCGATCACTTTCAGGTCCTGGAACATCGGGCTCCTCCATCGATCACTCGTGCGATCCGCCTCGATCGCCGTCGCCGCTGTCGGCCGTCGCGCGCGGCGTTCAGGGGCTTGGCCCGACGGCGGCGGTTTCGGCGGCGACAGCCCGCGCGGCCGCCCGTTCCTGCGCCAGCGCCAATGCCCCGATGATGCCCGCATCGACGCCCAGTGCCGCCGGGACGATCTCCGGGACATGTGGCACCCGTTCGATCAGCCGCTCGCGCAGGGCGGCGTGCCAGGGGGCGAGGCCCAGGCCGACCGCGCCGCCGATGATGATCCTGTGCGGGTTCAGGACACAGGCGATGTTGCCGAGCGCCAGGGCGAGCGAGTCGAGCGTTTCTTCGATCACCCGCGCGGCGATGGCATCCCCCGCCGCCGCCGCCGCGACCACCTCGCGTGCCGAGGGGGCCGGGCCGGTGAGGCTGCTGCGCGCGGTCGGCGCGGCGGCGAGCGCCTCGGCCGCACGCCGCGCGATCCCTGGCCCGGCGGCCTGCCCCTCGAAGGCCCCGAAGTGGGGATAGGGGCGGCGCAGATCCTCGCGCGCGAGCAGGAGGTACCCGATCTCACCCGCCGCGTCGTTCGCCCCGCGCAGGATCTGCCCGTCGACGATGATGCCCGCACCGATGCCGGTCCCGATGAAGACGCCGACGACGTGCGGCACCTCGCGCGCCGCCCCGCGCCAGTGCTCGCCCATGACGGCGAGATTCACGTCGTTCTCCAGATAGGTGGGGATGCCGAAGCGCGCCGTCACCAGGGCGGCGAGCGGGAGTTCGCGCCATGCGAGCCCAGGTGCCCAGACGACGACTCCGTCGGTATGGCGGGTGACACCTGGGATCCCGATGCCGATCCCGCGCACCGGCACGTCCAATGCCGCGCCCTCGGCGACAAGTTCGCCGATCAGCGCGAGCAGGGCTTCGAGTCCTCCGGCTGTGCCATCGGTCGGCCAGGTCGGGACGGTACGGCGAGCGAAGAACGTGCCATCGAGATCGCCGAGAGCCCCGGCGATCTTGGTGCCGCCCACATCGACGCCGATCAGGAGGGCGGCGCCGGGGTTGTAGGCGAGCAGGATCGGACGTCGCCCGCCACGCGAGGCACCGCGCTCGATCTCGCGCAGGATATCGGTCTCGATCAGCTGAAAAGTGAGACGCGAGACCGTTGCGGCACTCAACCCTAGCTCCCGAGCGATATCGCCACGCGAGATCACCCCCGCCCGGCGGACCACAGCGATCACCGCTGCGGCGTTCATGCGCGCGATCAACTGTGGGGAGCCGGTGCCGGGCATCGTTACCACGGTTTGTTTCTCTCAGCACGAAACGAAGTATGGGGGTGAGTGTAAGCTGCACGCTTACCCTTGTCAAGGGAAACGCAAGCGCGCTAAATACCCCGCAAAGGCGGTCAGGAGTGACGCCATTAGCTCGCCCGTGTGTATGGGCGGGGGCAACGCCGAGACGACAGCCTCGTCGAGGGCGGGTCATGTCTTCCCGACGGCGTCCCGGCGCACGGTGCCACCGCCGGGGCCCGCGTCGTGGGCGGCGGAGCAGGCCGCACGGCGCAACCGCCTATATCCGCCCCCGCGCTCTTGCTGTCGTCCTGGGGCCAGCGGGACGCGCTACGACCAGTTCTTGTCGGGTTGTTCGTGCAGTTCCCGCGCTGCCCGGGCCACATCCCGCAGGTCGACCGGGTTGTCGAAGGGGTCCGCGTCGAGCGTGGTCACCCGATTGAGGCGCCGCTGCCACTCGCGCAGGCGCGCCACGTAGTCGGCGGCCGGGACGCGGCGCAGGTCGTCGCCGTCCGGGACGAGGTCGGCGATCCCGCTGTGCAGCCACTCCCCGGTGTGCCAGTCGGGCATGTCGACCGCCGGGAAGAGACAGACGGCATGGAGATCGATGCCGCGGTCGATCGCCGCCAGGGCCTCCTGCATCACGTCATCGAGCCACGCCTCCCGTCCGTCGCGCAGGCCGCTCGTCTCGCCGATGATCATCGGGCGCCCGTAGCGCTCCCAGGGGATCATGAGCAGATCGCAGAGCGGCACGATGCGGTCGTCGTCGGGGGGGAGCGACGCGTGCGGGCCGCCTTCGCGATACTCCATCTGCCCGAAGGAGTAGCAGTTCACCCCCACGATGTCGAGGATGTCGGGGCTGCCACCATATTCGGGGTGCTGCTTCCCCGCCAGGATATCCCAGGCGACGAAGGTATCCTCGTAGGTCTCGTGGTGCGCCGCCGCCGCGAGGTCCGGCCGATCCCGCGGGGCCACCACATTCACGAGCGGATCGATGTTGACCATGCGCGCCGCCGGGTCGACCGTGCGGAGGGCCTGCACCCCGGCGATGGCGGCACGGCAGAGGGCACGGCGCAAGGCGAAGCGCCGTTCGTCGCCCTGCAGCCCCGGCGCGACCCAGCCCCACTGCCCCCCCATGAAGGCGAAGAAGGTGATCTCGTTGATCGGGGTGAAGAAATGTGGCCCGGGGAGGTGGACCCGCGCGATGACGTACTCGGCGGCGGCGCGGCAGTAGCGGGCGAAGCGCGCGGCGAAATCCGGGTCGAGCGGGTCGGCGTCGATCGGGTAACCGTAGTGGCAGAGATCCCAGACCGGCAGGATCCGCGTCCGATTGATGGCGTCGAGCACCGGATCGAGGGACGAGAAGTCGTAGTAGCCGCGCTTCTCCACCAGCGGCCAGGGGATCCCCTCGCGGGCGACGGCGATACCGACATCGCGCAGGAGTTGATAGTCCTCCTGCGCATGCTCGTGGTGTCGTGTCTCCGCCACGAGGTCGCGTCGCCCCCGATCTTTCCAGATGAAGGTCGAGCACTCGAAGCCCGAGAGGAAGAAGGTGGGGAAAATCCCGGGGCGCTGATCATCAACCATGTCGTGCCTCCCTGCATCGTGCGGCCCCGCACCAGCGGTATGCGGGGCGCGTCTCCAGCCTGCGCCATGCACGCCCTGTGCCGCAGCACCAACCACGTCGTAGCACAGTGTTGCCGCGGCACTGTATACCCCGAGCGTTGGCCGTGCATGACACGGGGACATGCAGGGTCTGAAGTTGCCGCACTGACATAGACAAGTTACCGCTAGACGGCGGCTAGAGCGGCGCTCATAATGATTGGCCCGGTAGCTGGTAGCCGCAGTGACGGAACCAGTTGCCGGTCTCCTGCGGGGTGATCGCCTCGAGGGTGGCGGCGGTGGCCCGCTCCAGGTCGGCGCGGGTGCGGGCCGCCGCCCGGCGGAGGGCGACCTTCACTTGCGCGAAGGCCAGCTCGATCGGGTTGTCATCCGGCGAGTAGGGCGGGAGGAAGAGCAGGCGGCAGCCGCGCGCCTCGATGAGGCGGCGGGCGGCGGCACGCTTGTGGACGGCGCGGTTGTCGAGGACCACCGTCTGGCCGGGCACGAGCGCCGGGACCAGCAACGCGCGGACGTAGGCGAGGAAGGCGGGGCCGGCGAGCGCGCCCGTCGGCGTCATCGCCGGGCCGGGGCCGTGCGGGGTGAGGGTGGCGACCAGGGTGACGTTGTCGCCCCAGTTGTGCGGCACCCGCCCATAGGCGCGCTCGCCGCGCGGGGCGCGGGCGTAGCGCGGGGTCATGGCGACGTGCGTCCCGCGCTCGTCGAGAAACACGAGCGTGGCCGGGTCGAGACCCGCCGCCTCGGCCCGCCACGCGGCCCGTTTCGCCTCGTCCCGCTCGGCGGCGATCGGCGACTTTTTTTGCGCGTCCAGCCCACGCGCACCAGCGCCCGCCCGAGCGTCGAGCGACTCGGCGCGGCCCCGTGGGCGGCCTGGGCTCGCCTTCGCCGCCAGCGACCCGCCCGCCCCCAGCCGCACGGAGCGCTTCACCGTGCTCAGCCCCACCTCGTACCGGCGGGCCGCCTCGGCCTTGCTCATCCCCTGCTCGACCGCACGCACGATCCGCGCGCGCAAGTCCACGCTGTACGCTTTCATGCCCCGAGGATAGCATCAGGCCAACCTCTCTGCACACCGCTCTAGAGGTGACACCGAAAGGCCAAAGTCGAGGTTAGGGGTTCGAGTCCCCTGGTCGGCTCCACGGAAAACCGCAGTAGAATACGGAAAATGCGAGCACGAGGGGATTCCTCCTTGGTGGCTGTGCCGTTTGACAGCAACGTTGACGGCGATCGGTGACGCTATGCACACCCTCGGGGGGCAGCGTTGCGGATGGTCAGCCAACCGGGGATGCGAGTCCCTGGAAACCCTGCCACCGAAGCAGGCTGGTCAGCCATCTTGCGTGTTGCTCAACCCGTGAGACCTGTCCCTGCTCGGTACGCCATTACTCGGCGGCCAATCGGGTGGTCGCGCGGTCGAGGAAACCTGGCACAAGGTCCACCCCCCAGCCTGGCAGCGTAGGAACCGCGACCGTCCCCGCGAGCACGCGCAGGCGCGGCTCGTAGAATTCCTCCCACAGGGCGTCCGGATCGGCGTGCCATTCCTGATAATCGTGGCACGCGGGCATGGCGGCGGCCAGGTGCAAGGTGAATACTTGCAGCAGGGAATGGTTCGCGCAGTGTGGCGTGCACGGGCGCCCGGCATTGTCCGCCATCGCCGCCACGCGCGCGGCACGCCCGAGCCCACCGATGTAGCCGATGTCGAGCTGCACGATGTCCATCGTGCGGTGCTCGATCATCCGGGCGAAATCGTGCAGGTCGTTGTCCTGCTCCCCACCAGCGACCGGTATATCCAGTGCGGCCGCCACGGCGGCGGTATTCTCCCACTCGGTATAGGGGCACGGCTCCTCGAAATGATGATACCCATGCCGCTCCAGCAACCGCCCGATCGCGATCGCCTTATGGGCGGTGTAGGCCCCGTTCGCATCGGCGTTGATGGCGATGTCCGGGCCAACCGCCTCGCGCATGGCGGCGATCAGTCGCTCGGTTCGACCTGGACGCGCATCGGCATCGCGCCCCATACGGCCACCGATTTTGATCTTGACGCCACGAAAGCCATCCTTCTGGACCAGCACGGCGAGCCGCGCCGCTTCGTCCTCCGGGCCGATCTCGCGGCTCATGCTCGAGGCATACATCGGCACCGCCGTGCGCGCCGCACCACCGAGCAGCGCGTGGACCGGTTGCCCGGTCGCCTTGCCCAGGAGATCCCAGATCGCCGTCTCCACGCCACAGAGCGCGCGGTAGAGGAACGAGCCGGTGAATTTGTATTGCGTACGCAGGCAGCGATCGACGAGTTGCTGGTGATCCCAGGGGTTCTGACCGAGGAACAGGGGGGCCACGAGCGCGTGGAGCACCGCAGCGGTGATATCGGCGTGGCGCGGTGCCGTCTGTCCGATGCCCTCCAGCCCGGTATCGGTGCCGACACGTACGACCACGACCATATTCTCCGGCGAGATAGCGGTCTCTAGCCGCGTGATCCGCATCGGTCCCCTCCTTGGTACGGTTGAAGCAGGGCAGCGGCACGGCGCGGGCGGGCGATGCGCCCGCTGCCAGCGGCACTTATTCGGCGAGCGCGCGGAAGACCTGGTAGAGGGCGGCTTTCTCCTCGAAGCCGATCCCCGGCGTCTCGGTGAGGCCGACGTGACCAGCGACCACCGGCACGGTATCGGCGAAACCGCCGAACGGCTGGAAGATGCCGGGATAGGATTCATTGCCGCCGAGGCCCAGGCCCGCCGCGAGGTGCAGCGCCATCTGGTGCCCGCCGTGCGGGATGCAGCGCCGAGGCGACCACCCATGCTCGCGCAGCATCGCCAGGATCCGCAGGTATTCGACCAGCCCGTAGGCGAGGACCGGATCGAACTGGAGGATATCGCGGTCGGGGCGCAGTCCCCCATAGCGGATGAGGTTGCGCGCGTCGTGCACGGAGAAGAGATTCTCGCCGGTCGCCAGCGGCGGCGCATAAGCACGACCGAGCGCGGCCTGCGTCGCGTAGTCGAGCGGATCGCCCGCCTCCTCGTACCATTTCAGGCCGTAGGGGGCCAACGCCTCGCCATAGGCGACCGCAGTCGCCTCGTCGAAACGCCCGTTGGCATCGACCGCGAGACGGTGCCCATCACCGTTGACGACGACCAGCGCCGCCTCGATCCGCCGCAGATCGTCCGCGAGCGACGCCCCCCCGATCTTCATCTTCACCGCGGTGTAGCCCAGATCGAGGTAGCCGCGCAGCTCGTCTTGCAGGGCGCGCTCGTCCTTACCGGGCTGATAATAGCCCCCTGCGGCGTAGACCGCGACGCGCGCATCGGCGACGCCGCCGTTGTAGCGATCGGCGAGCACCCGGTAGAGCGGCTGCCCGGCGAGCTTGGCGACGAGGTCCCAGAGGGCCATGTCGAGCGTGCCGACCGCCACCGCCCGCTCGCCGTGACCGCCGGGCTTCTCGCCGGTCATCATGATCCGCCAGGCGCGCTCGGGGTCGAGATTGATGCCGGCCTCATCGAGGAGGTCGCGCGGCGCGGCGCGGAGGAGACGCGGGATGAAGCGCTCGCGCAGCAGCCCGCCCACGGCATAGCGCCCGTTGGAGTTGAAGCCGTAACCGATGACCGGGCGACCGTCGCGGACCTGGTCGGTCACGATCGCGACAACCGAGGTGGTCATATCGCGGAAACTGATATAGGCGTTGCCCATCTCCGACGCCATCGACGCGGTCGTCTCGCGGATCTCCAGAATCTTGACCATCGCCCCTCCCTCGCGCATCTTCCACCCGACCGCCGCAGTATAGCGTGCGGGGTGGCGACCATCGGCCGCCACCCCGTCGGCAACCCACCGGCACGCTTCAGGCGATACGATAGGGGGCCAGCGACTCGTAGTTCGGGTCGGCACCGATGCCCGGCACGTCGGGCGGGCTGACGGTGCCGTCGTCGTTCAGGCGCAGGGTGTGATGATAGATCTTGCCCCACATCGGGTCGACCGTGTCGCGGTAGAACTCCAGGATCAGCCCGTTACTGATCGCCGCGACGAGATGGACATGGATGTCCTGCGAGCCGTGCGGCGCGATGTCCAGGTCGTGCGCCTGGGTCAGCGCCGCGACCTTCATGAATTCGGTCACCCCGCCGAGCACCTTGGCGTCGGCGTTGTAGATCGCCGCCGCATTGTGCTCGATCAGGTCGCGGAAGCCGTAGCGGGTGTATTCGTTCTCGCCGGTGGCGATCGGGATGCTGGTCGCCTCGGCGAGCTTGCGGTGCCCCTCGTAGTCGTCCGGCTTGACCGGCTCCTCGAACCAGTAGGGGTCGAATTCCTCGATCCGCTTGGCGAAACGGATCGCCTCGTAGTAGCGATAGGCGCAGTTGGCATCGACGAGCAGCTTGACATCCGGGCCGATCGCCTCGCGGACGGCCCGCACGCGCGCGACGTCCTCGCCGAGTTCCACGCCGCCGACCTTCATCTTGATCGCGCGCGCGCCCATCTCGACGTTGTCGGTCATCTCCCGCTGGAGTTCCTTCAGCCCCTTGCCTTGCTCGTAGTAGCCCCCGGCGATATAGGTCGGGACGCGATCGCGGAAGCCGCCGAGCAGCTTGTAGAGCGGAAGATTGGCGGCCTTAGCCTTAATGTCCCACAGGCCGATGTCGATCGCGCCGATCGCGCGCGTCGTCAGCCCGCGCCGCCCGATCAGTTTCGGCACCCACATCTTGTGCCAGAGCCGCTCTACATTGTGCGGGTCCTCGCCGAGCAGCAGCGGTGTCAACACCTCCACAGTCGCCCGCCCGATCGGGCCGCCACCGCCGAGACCAATCCCGGTGATCCCCTCGTCCGTCTCGATCTTGATGATCTCCAGCCCGGAATGGGTGTAGGTGTGCAGGCCATTGGAGATCGGCGTGTGCCGCGGCCACTTGTACTCCTCGGTCGTGATCCCGGTGATCTTCATCCTTGCTCCTTATCCCTGGACTCTGCCGTCGGTGCCCCGACACGCGCGAGGCGGTGCTACGACCCTCACGAATTGATCGACCATTCCTGCTCGCGGAAAGAGCCCCAGATCGAGTCCGGGAAACCCTGAACGCGCTTGTCGATGAGGAAGTTGCCCTGCTCGAACCACATGTAACCCATCCAAGCGGACTCGTACATCAGCGTCTGTGCCTTGACGAAGAGATCCTGACGCTTCGCCTGGTCGTACTCGGCATCGGCCGCCTTCAAGGTGTCGATGAGGCCCGGCACCTTGGCACGGCTGTAGGCAGAGTTGCCCTCTTCCGCCCAGGTGATCAGCAAGTCATCGGTCGGATCGATCAGGACACCGGCCTGCCGTGTCGCCATCTCGAAGTCATTCTTGAGACGAACTTTATCGCCCCAGGCCGTACGCTCGACCACATCGAGGGTGATCTTGATCCCGACCTTGTCGAGCATCTGCTGGATCAACTGGGCCTGCTGCTGGTCGACCTCGCGGTTGTGCAGCGTGAGTCGGACCGGCACGGGCAGCGTCATACCTGCCTGTTGCAGGAGGGACTTGGCTTTCTCGGGATCGTACGCGTAGGCGGGCACCTTATCGCTGTAGCCGATCTGCCCTGGGACAAGCTCATAGGGGAGGACGACGCCCAGCCCCGCACCGAGTGCCTTGGCGATCGCATCCCGATCGATCGCGTACTGCACCGCCTGTCGTAGCGGCAGGTTATCCTTGAAGGGCGGCTTCAGTGCGTTGAAGAAGAATTGCCGCTTGACACCATTGAATGGCGCGTCGATATAGCGCGCCGTGGCGATCTGCTTCGCCGCCGGGACATTGCGCCCGGTGACGTTCGCCATCAGGTCGGCTGTGCCAGCGCGCATCTCGTTGAACTGTGTCGTCGCCTCGACGATCACGCGGTAGGTGATGCCGTCCACGTAGGGAAATGGTTGGCCGTCCGCACCTTTCCCCCAATAGTTCTCGTTCTTCGTCACGACGAGCTTATCGCCGGAATTGAAGCTGACGAACTTGAAAGGCCCGGTCCCAACAGGGGTCGCTTGCAAAGCAGCAGCACCCTTCTGATCGGCAAACTGCTTAGAGACGATGAACGTATTCACGTTCGCTTCGCTGAGCGAGGTCAGCGAAGCGGAACTCGGACGGGTCAGGTTCACCCGAACGGTGAGCGGATCGATGACCGTTGCCGGGTTCTGCCGATCGACGGCCTGCAAGTAGTTCGCGGCGAAGCTCTTCGGGTCCTGGACCATGCGGCCGATATTCCAGGCGACCACCTCGGCGGTCAGATCCGAGCCATCGTGGAACTTCACCCCCTGCCGGAGTTTGAAGGTCAGGCCGGTGCTACTGGCCTCGTAGGATTCGGCCAGCTGCGGCTGGAGCGCATACTGGCCCTGGGCATTCGGCCGCCAGCCGAGCAAGGATTGGTAGCAGGCGGAAGCGGTGGGGCCGCTGGCGTAGATCGGATCCATCGAGACGAAGTCGTTGACCTGCATGATCCGCAGCTGTCCGCCCCGCTTGATCGCCGCCGACGCGGTGCCGGTTGTCGCGGTGGGTGCCGCGATCGTGCCCGCCGCGCGGGAGGCGGTCCCTTGTACCGGCGCGGGTGGCGCGGTGGGCGGGATGAGCGCACTGGTAGTCGGCGTCGGGCCGGCTGCGGCGGCGGTCGTCGGTACCGCCGCGCCCGGCGTTGGCGTCGCCGGGGTTGCCCCACAGGCGGCGAGCAACGTTGCGGCGGCGAGCCCGCCGCTCCCTCCGAGAAACATCCGGCGCGTGATCCCTGTCCCTAATGCCATCGGGTCGCTCCTTCCGCCCGCTCGGGCGGCGTGGTGGTAACGCGGTCTAGCGACGACCGCCCAGTCGGGGGTCCAGGGCCTGCCGCAGGCCGTCCCCCACGAAGTTGAAGGCCAGCACCGTCACGAAGATCGCGGCACCGGGGCCAAAGGCCATCCACGGCGCGGTCTCGAGGTATTGTGAGCCGGTACGCAACATCGCCCCCCAACTCGCGGTAGGGGGCTGAACACCGACCCCGAGGAAGGACAGGGAGGCCTCGGTGACGATCGCGCTCGCCACCAGCAAGGTCGCTTGCACGATGATCGGGGCGGTGATATTCGGCCAGATATGTCGCGTCATGATCTGCAACGGCGGGGTGCCCAGCACGCGCGCCGCATCCACGAACTCGCGTTCCCGCACCGCCATCGCCTGGCCCCTGGTCAGACGGGCGATCGCCGGGGTCGAGACGAAGCCGATCGCGATCATCGCGTTGCCGATGCCGGGTCCGAGGGCGGCGGTGATCGCGAGCGCGAGGATGAGGCCGGGGAAGGCTTGCACGGCGTCGGTGAAGCGGGTGATCACGGTGTCGGTGAAGCCGCCGACGTATCCGGCCAGCAGCCCCAGGCTCACCCCCACGCCCAGGGCGATCCCCACCGCGATGATCCCGACCTGGAGCGACACGCGCGAGCCGTAGATCAAGCGCGACAGGACGTCCCGCCCGAGATCATCGGTGCCCAGCCAGTGTGCAGCGCTCGGACTTTGGGTGAACGCGAGATAATCCTGATCGTTCGGATTGTAGGGTGCCAGCAGCGGGGCACCGAGCGCACAAATGCACACGAGGCCCAGGATTGCCAGGCCAACCCCTGCGAGACGGGTAGCCAACACCCGCCCGAAGAGCCGCAATACACGCCGTGGCCAACCGAGCGTCAGATCATTGGCGCGCACGCGCGGGGCCCTACCAAGCACTGCGGTCGGTCGATCGGTAACCTGCCCCATAGATCTTCTCCCCATCTCCACCCCGCAAGCAGGGGCACACGAGCGGCCGCGAGCGCTCAATGGACCCTGATCCGCGGATCGACGTACCCATACGCCAGATCGGTCAGGAGATTGGCGATCAGGACCGCGAGGGTGAGCATGAGGACCGCGCCCTGTAACACCGGATAGTCGCGGTAAAAGATGGCGTCGACCGCAGCACGCCCCACCCCCGGGATGGCGAAGACCGTCTCCACGATCGCCGCGCCGGATACCAGGCTACCGATCTGCAGCCCGAGGATCGTGATGACCGGGATCAGCGCATTCTTCAGGGCGTGCAGGGCGACGACCCGACGCTCGGCGAGGCCCTTCGCACGCGCGGTGGTGATGTAGTCTTGCCCTAATACTTCGATCAGTGCCGACCGGGCCTGGCGCATGATGACCGCCGCAGAATGGGTCCCCAGCACGACCGCCGGCATCAGGAGCATCTTGAGGCTCAGCAAGGGATCGACGAGCGGAGAGGTGAAACCGCTGGGTGGTAACCAGCGTAGCAGGACAGCGAAGAGGTAGACGAAGATGAGTGCCTGCCAGAAGCTGGGGAGCGCGACGCCGCCGAGCGCCAGTATCGTGGCGACCAGATCGAGTTTGCTCCCAGGGCGAAGCGCCGAGAGGATGGCGATGGGGAGGCCGATCAGGATGCCGACGAGCAACCCGGCAGCACCGATATAGAGGCTGATCGGCATGCGCCGTAAGAGGACGGTGGTGACCGGTTCTCGTGTGCGGATCGAGGTGCCAAAATCGCCACGCGCGACATGCCCGAGCCAGTTTCCATATTGCTGCCAGAGCGGGCGATCCAGGCCCAGTTCGTGTCGTAGGGCCTGGTACGTTGCCGTACTACCGGCATTCTCGCCGAGGATCGCGATCGCCGGATCACCGGGCAATACGTAGAGGAGCCCGAACGATATCATGCTCACCAGGAGCAAGACTGGGATCATGCTCGCGATCCGGCGCAGAATATATTCGCGCATCACACCCCCTGTGGTGCCGATCGTGGTTGAAGGCGACGATGCCTTACCGCGAAGCGCTCGTTGCACTCAGACCAGTTGCCAGACCAGCAACTTACGTCATCGACCGCTACTCCCTGCAACGACCCCCGCATATCGCGACCTGCCGCTGGCGAAGCCGCGATCATGCCCGACCCGGACACTTTTGTTCATCGAGGAGCTATATAACACGGTTTTTTCTATGACGACGTTACCATACGCCCCATAAAGCGGCATGTCAAGCACAGCGATACGCTGTCCCGATAGCCGACTTGGGGCGGCCCCTTCTCCGATCGACACGTGTCGGTCGGCAAGCCACAACCAACGAGTCCGTTGCCGCTGAAAGCACCGGACCCGTAATTCTTGGCCTGTCCACCTGATACGTCAGATCAAAAGTCGGACCGATTTGGGAGATACTGTGCCATGCGCGAACCTTGTCCCTTTCGATTCGGTCCGCTGCAAGGTGGCATCCGACTGTGAGCGGGAGAACAATACGTGGCACATGGTATAACGCCCCGAGGCGCGGTCGATCGCGAAACTTCCCGTGTCCACGGTCAACTCGCTCGCTCGCCATTGCCAGAATGCTTCACCACCACAATCCGGACAGCGCAGCGTCGGTGCTGTCGGCGGGTGGGCAGTGGTGCTATGGCGGTAGCCGTGACGGCAAAGATGACAACAGCAACCGGTTGCAGCGGAACTACAGGGCGAGGCAGCGGCGCTACCACAAAGAAGATTGCAGCAGAACGCAATGGCAGTGCGGATAGCCCGAGATTTCGTACCTGGGTTCGAGCCCCCTGGTCGGCACCACGAAGAACCTCAGTCACTTCGTGGCGGTATTCGGGCGAGGGCAGTTTGCCGCCCGCTGTTCTGTCTGGACAGCGGCGCGGCGGGCTGCGCTCTTCGTGTTTTGGGAGGTCCGATCGATGGGAGAACGCATGGCCTGGCGTGCCAGCGTTGCGGGATAGGGATCAGGTCGATAGTACAGGAGCAGTGCAACCCCCCGCCCCAACGACCCGACCGGTCGGCAGCGCTCACTCCCTCAGGAAGCGCAGGGCGACCGCCGCGTGCATCGCGACGCCGGTCGCCAGGGCATCCTCGTCGACATCGAAGCGCGGGTGGTGGTGGCCGAAGGTGATCCCCAGCGCCTCGTTCCGCACCCCGAGCCGATAGAACGCGCCCGGCGCGGCGTTGACGAAGTACGACATGTCCTCCGCGCCCATTCCCGGCGGCGACTCCACCACGCACTCCGCGCCGACGACCTCCAGCGCGACCTCGCGGACGAGCGCGGCCATCGCGTCGTTGTTGACGAGTGGCGGGTAGCCGAAGGTGTACTCGATGTCGGCGGTCGCCCGGAACGTCTCCGCCACGCCCCGGCAGACCGCCGGGATTCGCTCGGCCAGCAACTGGCGCGTCCCTTCGTTCGTCGTGCGGATCGTCGCCTTGAAGGTGGCGTCCTCGGGGATGACGTTGCTGACGGTGCCCGCGTGGAGGGTACCGACGGTGATCACGGCGGGCGAGAAGGGGTCCACCTCGCGGCTCACCAGCGTCTGCAACGCGACGATGCAGTGCGCGCCCACCACGATCGGGTCGATCGCCAGTTGCGGGCGCGCGGCGTGCCCGCCGAGGCCCCGGATCGTCACCTGCGCCGAGTCTGCCGAGGCGTTGACCGCGCCGGGCCGCACCGCGACCAGCCCGGCCTGGACGTTGGAGCCGACGTGGATACCGAACGCCGCGTCCACATGCGGGTTCTCCATGACCCCCGCCGCGATCATCGGCTGCGCCCCGCCCCCGTTCGCCTCCTCGGACGGCTGGAAGACGAACTTGACCGTGCCGGTGAAATCGCCCCGCCGCTCGGCCAGCACCCGCGCCGCGCCCAGCAGCATGGCGGTGTGCGCGTCGTGGCCGCAGGCATGCATCGAGCCGACGTTCTCGCTCTTGTATGGCACGTCGTTCAATTCGGTGATCGGCAGCGCGTCCATATCGGCCCGCAGCAGGACACAGCGCCCCGGCCCCTTGCCGCCGTGGAGGATGCCGACGACCCCGGTCCGCGCGACCCCCGTCTGCACGGCATCGAGGTTGAAGGTACGCAGCCGCTCGGCGACGAAGCGGGCGGTGTTCTCTTCCTGAAAGCCAAGTTCGGGGTGCTGGTGCAGGTAGCGGCGATCGGCGATGACCCCTGGGGCGATCTCCTCGGCGCTCTCGATGATCTCGGCGACATCTACCATCGCGGCGGCTCCTTTCACGCACGGCGCAGCATACGACACAGCGGCGTCATCATAGCAGGAGTGCCGCAGTAGCAGCGGTCACACGATGTGGCGCTGCCGCGCACGTCCACCCGCCGGGGACGATGCTCGGGGCCGAATGGCCGCGACACGGCACTTGGCGGGCGCTGACCGGTGCCAGCGCCCGCCAGGTGCCGCATCGCGTAGCCGATCATACAGACTATGACCGGCACGAGCGGGGATTGACAACGCCTGGGTTAAGTGGTTAACTCAGGCGCATGGGATGCAGCGAGCGCCGACCAACAGAAGCGTGCGGTGTGTCGGGGGTCGAACCGCCCCCGGTGGTACGCACCTTCCTGGGCATGGCCCGGCTGATCCAGGAGACCGAGAGGCGCCTATCGGCGCATCTGCGCGAGCACCGGCTGAATGCCGGGCAGCTCGATCTGCTGATCAACGTCGGCGGGGCGGAGGGGCTGACCCAGCAGGAATTGGCCGAACGGCTCTGCCATTCCAAGGCCAATGTCTCGCAATTGCTGGACAAGATGGCGGCGGCGGGGCTGGTACGGCGGCTGCCGCAGGGGCGGGCCTACGGGCTCTACCTCACCGACGGGGGGCGCGAGCTGCTCGGGCGACTCCTCCCCGAACACGAACGGCTCATCGACGAGCAATTCGCCGGATTGACGCCAGCCGAGCGCGGCGACCTCTTCCACCTCATCGGCAAGCTCGATCCGGGCGGGGACGCCACGCCCTGATCGCCTTTTTTGGCGCTAAGTTCAGCGTTGAACAAGTTCACTGTCGAACATTCAAGAGCAAAGGAGCCACCGGTGAACGATACCTCGTGAGCGCCGCCCCGCCCCCCTCGCCCGCGCGCCATCCGTAGCGGCGCGCTACCGCACCAGACCCTCTCGTGATCGCCGAATATGCAGCAAGGAGTGAGACACCATGACCGCACCGATCGACCAGGCCACGACACCGACCGGCGGCGCACCGAGCGGCACGACCCCCACAACCTGGCGCGTCGTCCCCGAGCGTTCGCGCGCCGACTTCGTCATCGGCAAGCGCCTCTTCTTCGTGAAGCACATTGAGGTTCCCGGGCACTTCGGCGGCGTCACCGGCACCGTGACGCTCGATGGGGCGGAGCCGTCCACCGCGCAGGTCAACCTCGCGATCGCGGCCGCGACGGTCGACACCGCCAACGCGCGCCGCGATACGCATCTCCGCACCGCCGACTTCTTCGATGTCGAACAGCATCCCGCGATCACCTTCGTCAGCCGGACGGTCGAGCCGGTCGACGCCGCCACCGGACGGTACCGCGCGACCGGCGACCTCACGATCCGCACCGTCACGCGCGCGGTGACGCTCGAGGTGCAGGTCACGCCGCCGAACGCCCACAGCGGCCAGGGACCGGCCCACATCACCGCCACGACCGTGCTGAATCGCCACGATCTGGGCCTGACCCTCACCAATCCGATCATGAAGGCGGCGGATGAGGCGACGGTGACGGTGGAGCTGGACGTCGTGCCGCAGTAGGTCGCACCACCCACCCGTAAGACTGATTGAAGCCACACTATCAACGCATACCACTCAGCGCGCATAGCGTGGGCGCGGTCGTGATGACCGCGCCCACGTTCTTATCTGGCCGTCGGGGCGACCTCTCTCGTCCTCGCCACACCGAACGCATCCCGCACACAGCCAGACACAACGAGGTTGGGCGCGGTCACCACCCCATCGCGCGCGACCGAGCGGCGGGCGTTGACGACCGGATCGCGCGCGCCTATAGTGACGGCCGCGCCGGGTGTGCGGCGCGGCGTCGGGCGCGTCGGTGCGCGCAGTGGGGGGAAGCAGTGAAGATCACAGCACTGAAATGCGCGATCATCGGGCAAAACCCGGTCGTGCGGATCGTGACGGACGCCGGGATCGAGGGCTACGGGGCGGCGGAAGCCAACAAACCCTTCCTCAAGCCATACATCCTCGATTTCGCGCCGGCGCTGCTCGGCCAGGACCCGACCGACGTCGAGCGCGTGATGCTCCGCATCCGCCAGCGCGGCGCCTTCAAGCCCTACGGCAGCGCC
>JAABUM010003927.1_pt1 | contig 17487 bp, 15 predicted proteins | sample 5559161 | NCBI WGS metagenome assembly JAABUM01 (sample SAMN10711868, study PRJNA513369) | rock metagenome | isolation source: Antarctica rocks | place: Antarctica: Victoria Land, Siegfried Peak nord | reverse complement strand
CGTTCGTTGAGCCAACGCGCGATTTGTTCGCCTTCGTGATCGAGCGCCAAAAAGCCGTAGCCGCCGCCGGGAACAACCAGAACGCCGCTTCGATTGGGCGCACTTGCCGGAAAAAATTGAATGGTCATTTGTTTTTGGGCCACGTTTGCGGGCGATTCCAAAAATCATCCTCGCGCCCGCCGTAGTAATCGTTCAAAACGGTGTCCATCACTTCCATCGTGCGCGTTGCCGATTCGCCCGTTGAAAGCGCCTTGCCCTGCCCGCGCAGTTCATCCACAATGGTTTGAACCAAGCCCTGATGAACGTGCGGCGGCTTTTTGCCATTGAAGGTTTGCAAGCCCGTTGGCAGTTCCAATCGCACGTCATCGTCGCCAAAACACGAGAGGGAAATTTTGCCTTGTGTTCCGAAAATCTCGATGCGGTCGGCGCGCGAAAACGAGGCGAAATTCCAACTCGCCACAGAGGGAACGCCCGCCGCGAGAAACGACATCGCCACGCCGTCTTCGACTTCGATTCCCGGCGTCGCGCTATTGCGCGCCCTGCCCGCCACGTGTTCGAGCGGCCCGAAAAGAAAGTCGAACACGTCGAGCAAATGCGAGCCGAGGTCATAAAACAAACCCGCGCCCGCATCGGTCGCGTTCAAACGCCACTGATCCAAGTTGTTCGGAACAGGCGACAAAAAGCGATAGGAAACGCCGCTCAGTTCGCCGATGGCTTTCTCATCGAGCAACCGTTTCGCGGTTTGAAACCGTTCCAACCCGCGCCGGTAAAACGCCACAAAAAGTGGCACCTCGGCTTGCTTGAATGCCTGCAACATCGCGCGACTTTCCATCGCGCTTCGCGTCATCGGCTTTTCGACGTAACACGGCTTCTTCGCCCCAGCCACTTTGAGCGCCAGTTCCAAATGCGAACCGGGCGGAGTGGCGATGTAAACCGCGTCCACGTCGGGGCGGTTGATGAGTTCATCAGCGTCGCCAGTTGAAAACGGGACGTTGTGGCGGCGCGCGAAATCGGCGGCTTTGGCCGCGTCGCGGCGCATCACCCCTGCGAGTTCGGAGCCTTGAGCGAGTTGAAAAGCGGGGCCGCTTTTGACTTCGCAGACATCGCCGCAACCGAGAATGCCCCAGCGAATGGAGTTGTTCATGGAGTGTTCAAATTCACCACAGAGACACAAAGACACAAAGGAGAAAGAAAAATTACTTCATTTCCTTTGTGTCTCTGTGGTGAATTTGCCTCAGGCGGAATTTCCCTTCAAACGCGCGTAAGCCAGCAAGCCGCAAATCGTTTTTGAGTCGCGGATTTTGCCGTCATCCAAAAGCTGAAGCGCTTCCTCCAACGAAACGGGCACGAACTCGATGTTTTCGTCCTCTTCGGGCCGCGCGCCGACGTTGGTTAAATCTTCGGCGAGGAAGCCATACATCATCTCGCTCGAATAACCGGGCGCCAAAAAGCATTGGAACAGTGGCGAGAGTTTGCCGATTTGCATTCCGATTTCTTCGATGGATTCGCGTTTGGCGCACTCGTCGGGCGCTTCGTTCGGTTCGATGCCGCCGGCGGGAAGTTCTAAAAGCCATTCCCCTGCGGCGGTGCGCCACTGGCGGATGAGGCCGATTTTGCCGTCGGGCAGGACGGGCACGATGCACACGGCGCCGCCGTGTTCGAGAACTTCCCGTTTGGCATGGTGACCAGATGGCAATTCTATGGAATATAGACGCAGGCGAACGACTTTCCCGTTGAACAGGTTTTCGACTGACAGAATGGTTTCGGGCGACTGGCCCGACGACTCACTGGAAGTTGACATGATGCTTGGCGGGCGAGATTCCGAAGACCTTCAATGCCGCCCCGAACCATTTTACGCGCCCCCGCCACACTCGGCTTCCCCTGCGCCAAACCCGCTCTTTCGCCGCGCCTTCTGGCGCGCTCGGCCCGCCACGCCGAAGACGAAACTCTTGCGCCAACGCTTGCCCTCCCGCTTCGCCCGCGCCGCACCCCTGAAGACGGCACCCATCATTCTCTGCGCGAAGCGGTGTGCGGCCCGTCACTGCTGTTGCTGGCTTTAACGGCGCTTTCGAACGCGCCCAAACGCAACGAAGACCGCCCGCCTCTTCCGCTCGCGGTCGTCGCCGCGACGCCCGCGTGCGTTCATGTGCGGTTGTGTTTTGCGCGCGACAAATTCACTTCTGGCCCGCTTGAGTTGGCGCTCGAAATCGAAAACTGCGCGTCGCATCCGGTCGCGCTGTCGTTTGGTTCGGGCCAAAGCTTTGACTTCAGCGCGACCCGCGAGGGCGAAGTCGTTCCATTTTGGCGCTGGGCGAGCGGTCGCCGTTTTCTGCCGCAACTACGCGCACTCAAGTTGGATTCGGGAAGCGTGATGCGATTTGAAGCGCAATGGCCCGACGCGCCAGTTGGAACGTGGCAAATCGAGGGAAAAGTGACGGCGAACGGCGGGTTTGAAGCGGAGCGAGTGGAAGTGGAAGTAGGTTGAATGTGATCTCAACTGGTTAGGTCTTTCCGCACCAGAACCACTTTGCCCCGTTCACAGCGAGTCCATTTTCTCCTGTGCGCCGCGTTTTCCTCGTAGTGCCAGATAAAACTCCATTGAGGCTGGCTTTCAACCGTCATAAAAGAATGAACCCAGCGTCCTCCTGACAATTCCACTACAATCTCCGGCAAACGCCCTTCTAATTCAACCTGTTCAATGACCAAGCCTTGCAATTTTTGGATGCCGCTTTCGATCTGTCGCTTGGAGTTCCAACTACCAAAAGCAATCGAACTCTGTCTTTCAACGCGCCAGCTCCACTCAATCATGAGAGAAACCTCGCCGCGAGAACGAATGATCGGTTCGTTGTCGCGGCGTGTCAGTTCGTATTGCGTGAGTTGGCCGATCTCAAAGAAGATGGCCGAACCGTAGCCGCACCATGTTCGAGAAACCGGTTGACCAATCAGTGGACGCGTGAGTTCCAAGAACTGGGCGCGAGACAGAATCCGCTTTGTCATTGGTGCCAGCTTAGCCAAAAAACACTTCCGCCGCGCGATACAAATCTGGATCCAACTCTTTTGGCCCTTGCGTCGCTTCATCGAGCGAAACGCTGGTGATTTTCGGGCCGTGAATCGCCACCATTTGTCCCCACTGTTCGGTTAAGACGAGTTCCATCGCGCCGATGCCGTAGCGCGTGGCCAGAACCCGATCAAAAGGCGTGGGACTTCCGCCGCGTTGCGTGTAACCCAGCACTGTCACGCGCGTTTCAATCGAAGTTCGTTTTTCGATTTCCCTCGCCAATTGCCGCCCGATGCCGCCCAAGTTGCGCTCGTTATACAGCATCTCTTTGGTTTCGTCGGACAGAAAATCTTCATCCTCGTGCGGGCGCGCGGCCTCGGCGACGACGATGATGGAAAACGTCAGTTTGCGCTTGCGCCGCGCTTCGATGAGGCGCACGATTTCCGACATCTTGAACGGTTTTTCGGGCACCAAAACAATGTCGGCGCCGCCTGCGATTCCGGCTGTGGCAGCAATCCAACCGACCATGCGGCCCATGACTTCCAAAATCATCACGCGGTCGTGCGATTCGGCGGTCGTGTGCAAGCGGTCGATGGCGTCGGTAGCGATGGAAACCGCCGTGTCGAAGCCAAACGTCATGTCGGTTCCGCGCAGGTCGTTGTCTATTGTTTTGGGCACGCCCACGACGGGCATTTTGTGGCGATGCCACATCTCGCGCGCGGCGGCGAGCGTGCCGTTGCCGCCCACGACGATCAAGCCTTCCATTTCCGATTCCTCGAAGTTGCGCCGGATTTTGTTGAGCGCATCAGGGTCAGCGAGCGGATTGGTTCGGCTCGTGCCCAAAATCGTTCCACCGCGCGTCAAAATCCCCGCGACCGAAGTGCGCGTGAGAGGCGAAAAATCGCCGTCGCGTAGGCCGTCCCAGCCGCGTTTGATGCCGAGTATCGGCACGCTGTCCAAAGCAGCGCGGCGCACAACGGCGCGAATCACGGCGTTAAGTCCGGGGCAATCGCCGCCGCCTGTCAAAATTCCGACCGGTCGTTTCATCAGCGCTCATTTTACGCGCGGCGCGTTTCGAGTGGATTTCGGGATTTGGGACTTGAACCGGAAGTGTCTTCCTCACTGTGTTCGGCCCTCACCCGGCCTTCGGCCACCCTCTCCCACTTCGTGGGAGAAGGCCGCGCCGCAATAATTGGTCGTGGTGGGCAACGACGCCACATGCGCAACGACGCCACATGCGCAACAACGCCAAGTTGCACTTTTTGGCTATGGCAAATTACGACCAATTATTGCGGCGCGGCCTTCTCCCACGAAGTGGGAGAGGGTGGCCGAAGGCCGGGTGAGGGCCGAACACAGTGAGGAACACGCCTTTCGTTCAACGCTTTTGGGCGCGTGGACGCCCGAATCTGTGAGAAAATCACCTCCGGTTCAACGTCAACTCACCAAACGCGGCGCAATCGAAACCACCGGCGATTGCGGCTCTTCATCGCGCAGCAGCGTTTCGAGCATCGAAAACATGGCGCCCGCAACCTCCGCCGGGTCGAATTCGAGCAGCGTCACGGTGTTTTCAAAGCCCCACAACAAGTCGGAATTTTTGTTGGTGTGGCTGGCGACTTTGAGCGTCGCGTCTTTTTCTTTGCCGACTTTGATGCCCAGATGAAGCCACGTCGCCAGAGCGCCGCGTGTCATGTCGTCGTCGAGACAAACCACGCCATCGGGCCAATTGGCTTTGTCTTGAAGTTCAAAAACGGCGTGCGCGGCGGCTTGACCTTGTTCGCGGTTGCGAACGCGTTCGTTGACCTCGGCGGGTTCGTGGTTGAACTCGTCCAAACGATAAACCAGTTTCGGATCGAATTTGAGTTTTCCTTCGCCAAGGGCGGCTTGATAAGCGTCGAGTTCCTCGAACGTGCCATCGGCTTCACTGGGGCCAAGCCCAACGCCAACGGGCATCCACAGCGCGATGCGTTTGCAGCCTTGACGAATCAGTTCGCGCGTGCCGAGTTCGGCGGTTTTGGCATGATGGATGCGCACGCGATACGGCGCGAGCGGCGCGTAAGCGAGGGCAACGATGGGCAGATTTTGTTTGAGCAACCAGCCCAGCGCCTTCGAGCGCGAGTTCGCGGCGTAAAGCAAGCCCGACACGCGGCGCGTTTTGATCGCTTCGGCGAGGTCGGGATGAACTGGCACGTTTTGGCTTGGGTCAGCTAAGAAAAGCGAAAAGCGTTCGCCCGCGTCTTCGGCGCGGCGTTGCGCTTCGTGCAAGAGTAAAGAGCGAAACGGCGATTCGCCCATGCCAAAGCCTTCGCGGTCATAAACCAGACCAACGGCGTTTTGTCCGGCGCGTTCGGTGACGTAGGTGCCCGAACCTTGACGGCGAATGACCCAGCCCTGCGCTTCGAGTTCGCTCAACGCGCGGTTGAGCGTCATGACCGAAGTGCCGGTTTCTTCGGCGAGTTGCGCCATCGTCGGCAGACGGGCGCCCGGCCCCAACTGCCGCGCCATTTTGATGAGATGCGCCGAAAGCGCCTGCGTTTTTGTGGTGTAAGCCAAAGGTTTGCGAGCCATGAATTTCTAATTTAACTGGTTATGCGCATTTATGTTTTCTTAACGCGTAAAAACCACCGAGAACGCGAAGCGTAAGCGAGTGCATCGAAACAGCCGCCGAAGGCGCATCTTCTTCAATCAGGATGCGCTTCGCGCTCTGTTCGATGCACTCGCTTACGCTTCGCGTTCTCGGTGGTTAGCCGTGTTGTTAGCCGTTGGTTCGCTCGAACTCGCGCATGAATGCCGTGAGCGCCTCGACCGATTCGGGTTCGACCGCGTTGTAAATCGAGGCGCGCAAGCCGCCGACGCTTCGGTGTCCCTTGAGGCCGACCATGTGTTTTTGAGCCGATTCGTCGGCGAACCGCTTTTCTAATTCTTCGGTTGGCAACCGAAAAGTCACGTTCATTTGCGAGCGATTTTCGCGCTCGGCAAAACCTTGATAAAAATCGCTCGCATCAATCTGGTCGTAAAGCAGTTGCGCTTTAGCTGCGTTGCGTTGCCTCATTCCGACCAAACCGCCGTGCAATTCGATCCACTGGCACACAAGGCCGATCATGTAAATGCCAAACGACGCGGGCGTGTTGTAAAGCGAATGTTCTTTGGCGTGCGTCGCATAAGACAGCATCGTCGGGATTTTGGGCAACGGCTCGATCCAATCGCGGCGCACGAGGACAACCGTGACGCCCGAAGGCCCGATATTTTTTTGCGCGCCGCCGTAAATCAAGCCGTATTTTCCGATGTCAATCGGGCGAGAGAGAATGTCGCTCGACGCATCGCACACCAAACGAACGCCGCCCGTTTCGGGTTCGACGGGCCATTGCACGCCTTCGATGGTTTCGTTCGAGGTGAAGTGAACGTATTTGGCGCCCGCGTCCAATTCGAATTCGTCGGTTCGCGGAACACGGCGCCAGCCGGATTCTTCGCTCGACGCCGCGACGCGGGCCGCGCCTTCTTTGCGGGCTTCGATGATGGCTTTGCGGCCCCATGTTCCGTGAACCAAATAATCGGCGCGCGCCTGATTTTGAAGCAGATTCATCGGCGCCATCGAGAATTGCAGGCTCGCGCCACCTTGTAGAAACAAAACGGCCCAGTCGTCACCTAAACCGAGCAGGCGGCGAAGGCCCTGCTCGGCTCCGTTGTTGATGGCCTCGAATTCGTTGGAGCGATGGCTCCATTCCATCACCGACATTCCGGTGTGTTGCAGGTCGAGAAGTTCGGTTTGCACTTGCTCCAGAACGGGCCGGGGCAAGGCGGCGGGGCCGGCGTTGAAATTATGAACACGCATAAGGAAGAACTGTAGAAGTTTTACGATTTGCTCATCTTGCCAGTGCCATTGACTCCCTTCATACTGTTGGACAACCAACCAAGGAGGTGGTCCATATTAGTAGTAGAAAACAATTTGGCCGAGGTGAGCGCGAGTCCTGAACTCGCTCTTGAAGGCACGATTTGAAAATTCAGATCACCTTCTTGACAGCCTCAAGAGCGTGGTGGAACTATCCGGTTCAGGATAATCCCGCGCGCTCACCGCATAAACAAACGCCGCGCTTCAGTTGAAGCGCGGCGTTTGTCTTTTCTTTTGGCGTTCTGTCAAAAGCAAAAACGCAGGGGTTGAACTCCAGGAGTGGCGCTTTTCAAAGCTCGTGTCAAAGCGATGTGCCGGGATTCGCTCCAATCCGGCAAACTTTGGCCAACCGTGGACACGTTCAACTTTTCGTTTTTCGAGGATAAACCCGAAGACGCTTCTCCAACTGGCGACGAAAGCGCCCATTCCGCTTCCTCTGAGCCTTCTCCCGCTCCAACTCCAACGGAGAAAGACCCGTTCGATTTCGGCGATTTCGATCGTGCGTCCGAAGCGGAGGACTCCGCTTCCGACCCTTTCGCTCCCGACGCTTTTTCCCTCGACGATGCGCCGTCTCCCGGCGTGTTTTCTGTGGCTTCGGCGCCATCGGAAAGCGCGCTCGAACTTGATCCGAACGCGCACATGAATCTGGATGACGTGCTGACTCCGGGCGCCGAAGCTGAATTCCCCGACCTGTCTCTGGCGCCGCCCGATGAAGATCCGCTCGCCTTTAGCGATCTATCGTTGTCGTCCTACGAAGCTGCAACCGAAGAGCAAATACCCACATTTGAACCAAGCGTGACACCGCAACACACGCTTGCGCCCGAACTCGCCCTCGCTGAACCGGCGCCGTCGTTTGAGCCGGTTTCAACATCGCAGGGAACACTCGCACCCGAACTGATACCGACGTTTGAGCCGACGCCCGCACTCGAAGCGTTGCAGGCGATTTCGGTTTCTCCGGCGGCAGAACCCACGATTCCCGCTACGCCGCGCAAGCGGTTTCTGACGCAGGATGAACCTTACGGCGAAGTCGCGCCGCATCGCGGACGGCTTCGCGTAGCTGTTTTGGGCGCGTCGGGCATCGGTTTCAACCACACGCACTGGCTCGATAAGCACGGGTGCGAGGTGGTCGCGTTTCTGGGTTCGAGCGATGAAAGCATTGCCAACACAGCGCAAAAATTGGAAGCGGAATCGGGTCACGTCCTGCCGGGATTTTCCGATTTGGAACAACTGCTGAGCCAAACGCAGCCACAAGCGGTTTGTATCGCCTCGCCTCCCTCGCTTCATTTCGCTCAAGCGCTCACGTGTCTCGAAGCGGGCGCGCACGTGTTGTGCGAAAAGCCGCTGGTGTATGCCCAAGGCCGCTCGAAACGCGAAAACCGCGACGGAGCGCGCGAACTTCTCAAAATAGCGACGAAGAATGATCTGGTGCTCGCCGCGCAGCTTCAATACGGTTCGGCGACGCCGATTTTGTGTCGTCTGGCGGGCGTCACGCCCTTTGAAGTCGGCGACTTCGCGATGGAAATCGAAACGACCAACCCACGCTCGTCGCGCGACCCGAAAGAACTGTGGGTTGATCTGGGGCCGCATCCTTTGTCCGTCGCGCAGTTTCTGGCGGGCGAAAACGCAGAACTCGTCGAAGAAACCCTGCAAGTCCAACCCGCGCGCTCGGACTCTTCGACGGAAGTGTCGGTTCGCTTTGGCGTGCGGTGCGAGGGCGGGCGCTTGCTGATGTGCCGCGCCATTGTGCGTTCGTTCGAGCCAAGCGGCGAAGAGCCGCGCCAGCCGCGCCGCCGGTTCGCGTTCAACGGGCGCATCGTGCAATACAACGGCGTGAAGTTGACCGACGGCACTTACATCGCGCAATACATTTCGCCCGACGGCTACATTTCGCACTATCCCGACCCGGTCGATTTTTTGGTCGGCAACTTCGTGCGCACTTGCTGGGGCGACGATCAACTTGTGCTCAGTTCGGCTCAGGGCGTGCAAAATCTCGACTGGCTGTTGACGATTGGCGACAAAATCACTTGAAGCGTTTCCATCAATCAAGTGCATGAACCAGATTGCGCGCGGGTTGAGTTCCGGTTGTCTTGCCGTGGGGCCGCAACGAAAGCCAATCCAAACCCGGTGTAGGCGTCCGGCGCGGCCACGCGTATAAAGTCGCTTCCAGTTGCGCGCGGCCCACATCGTAGATTTCGATGAACCGCGTGCGAGCCAGCGCGACACGCTTTCCATCGGGCGAAAACCCGGCGTCGCTGATGTCATTGGTGTCGCGCGAAAGCGTCGCTATGGCGCGGCCTGCCCGATCAAACACGCGCACGCTTTCGCCGACGCGAAGCAATCGCTGCGCGCCGGGGCCAAGAGCCATCACAAACCCGTCTTTCAACTCGCTCGTGTCGCCCACAACTTCGCCCGAAGGCCACGCGAAAAGACGCCCTCCCCACGACAAAAAGCGCGAATCCGGCGAAAACCGGGGCGACAAATCCCAGCGCGCCTCGCCCTGCTTGTCGCGGAGCGAAGGGTGCTTCAGTTCAAACGAGCGTCCACCCGCACGCAGTTCATAAACGCGCAAAATCAGCGTTTGAGAATCGTCCTTAGAGTTGTCCCAAAAGCACATCCACTTCCCGTCGGGCGAGACAACTTCGCTAAACCCGCCCGACTGCGCGTTTTTGAACAGCAAAACCGGCGGCGAAGAAAAAGCCGGACGCTCATAAACGGCGTTATCGAGATTGTCTCTAAGTTGCACCACGCGTTGGCCCTCAGGCAGCAAAAACAAGCCGTGAGCGCGCGGCTCGTTTTCCCCCGGAAAAGTCGGCTTGCCGATGAACGGCGCCAGCCAGTCGTTTTGCGCCCAGCCGTTTGACTCGCCCCACGAAGAAATGCGATAAAAATCGCTGCTCCACACGCGGTTGCCAATTGTCCAGCCGATGCGCATCGGCGAATGAGAGCGTCCCAGATGTTCGAGAGAAAAATCCCCGGCGTTCCAAATTTGCACGCCGCCCAGGTCGTTGCGCCTGCAGTCGTGGTCGTTAAAACTGGCGGCCACAAACCGCCCGTCGCGGCTCCACGCCAGATCTTCCAGGCGCGGCGGTGCCGGGAACAGCGCCACTTCGACGCGCGCTTGACCGTTTTTGCCGCGCTTTATCACCTCGTTTTGCGCGAAAAGCCGGGTCTGGTCGGGCGAAAGCGCCATCGGCTGCGCCGCTTCCACTTCCACACCCTTGAGCGCACCAACACGGCGCACTTCGAACCCATACGTTCCACTGACACCGAGGTTGTTGTTGTCGAGCCACGCGAGCAGGCGCGGCGTGTCCGACCCCGACGAGTTGAACCACTGCACCCGTTTTCCGGTGCGCGCGTCCCAGATTTTGACCACGGGCGGATGCTCGTTTTGCGTTCCGTCGTTGGGGCCTTCGGGAAAAGAAAAATCTACGTGCGAGGGATCTTCGCCCAGCGTCGCCACGTGGCGGCCATCGGGCGACCACACAACCGGCGCCGCGACGGGCGCATAAGCCGACGACGAAACGCGGTCGCCCAGAATCGCCGTCATCTTGCGCGCGCGCGCATTCCACAACCGCATCCGCCCATCGCGCAGTTGATCGGCGGCGAAACGTCCGTCGGGCGAAAAGGTGATTTCAGCGGGCCACACACCGGAAAACTCGGACGGTTCCGTTTGCGCCCGAAGCGGCAGGCGCGCGTTGAACCAGCGCCGCCTCGCCAGATTCAAAACGCGAAAACGCGCGCCGCGATGAAACCACAGCGTCCGGCCATCGCGCGAAAACCCGACATCGCGCCAAACCGCGCGCCGTTGGCCGCTTCGAGACGACACCAGCCAGGCGCCCGTGGGAATGAAACGCCCTTTCTCGTCGGTGCCCTCGACATCTTCCAACACCAAATCGCCGCCGCACCACGCGCGCAGGCGCGGCGAACGCTCCTCACCCTCGACATCGCGTTCAAGCGGCAAAAAGCGCAGCAAACGCAGCGTGCGCGCCTCACGGATGGCGATGCCGTGCGCGTTTTGCAGCGCTATCTGGCGCCCATCACTTTTCCACGCCACATCATCGGCGTCCAACTCGAAATCCACCACCTGTTGCGGAGCCGCAAAGCAAGGCAAAGCGCCCGCACCCAACACCCAAAGCAACAGCAGCCTTTTCCTGTTCATGCAGCCGAGTATAAAGCTAATATCAGGTGTTATGTCGCACAGGTCAGGGTTTGCCGCCAAGCGAGCGAATGAGAAAATAGCCGCCGACGATGGCCGTCGAGATGATCACCGCGCCTTTCCATTCGAGCGGCAATGCCGAAAACACGATGCCCGCAACCCACAAAACGGCGGATACAATCAGCGTTTCCTTCAGCCACGATTTGGCGACTTCGGTTTGCGCGAGCGTGTTGGCGAAGCTCAAATGCAAAATTTCGCCGCAGTTCGGGCAAGTCGTGACGGCGAGCGGCACTTGCGCCTCGCACTTCGGGCAAATTCGAATGTCGCGTTGTTCGAGCACCTTCCCACCGCTCGCCACCAACGCCTGTTCTTCCAAAGCGCGTTTCAAATCGCGCTTCCACTTGGTGGTGAACGGCCCTTGCGGCATCAAGTTGATGGCGCGCCGCCACGCCGAAATCGCGTCATCGCGTTGCCCATCTTCCCACAACATTTCGGCGAGACGCGCGTAACTGCCCGCGTTAGTCGGGTCATGCTGCACGACGCCGCGATGCCGCTCGTATTCCATGCGCCGCTCGTCACGCATTCCCTGCGAGTTGGCGTGAGCCACGAGCACGCGCAGTCCCAGACCAAGTGCGATGACGATACAAATCAAGGAGAAGGGATTCATGGTGTGGAATTAACTCGATGGTTACGAAAAGCGCAAAGTTCTCTTAAACACAGAGAAAACAGGGGAGCATGAGGTGACACAGAGAAGAATTTGCGGCCATAGATGAACACAAAAAGCACAGATGTTAATTGAATGGTTTTATCCATGTCTTCCGTGTTCATCTATGGCCGCAAATTCTTCTCTGTGTCACCTCATGCGGTAGTGGTCTAATTCGAGGTGATGTTGATTGGAAGGGTGCGCCAGCCCCGCTGCTACTTTGCTCCAGCGGGGCTAACGCACCCTTCCAATCCATAACCGATGCCGGTGCCCTTGTCACCTCGCGTTAGACCACCACCCCTCATGCTCCTCTGTTCTCTCTGTGTTTAAAACAAAAGTTGCACTTCTTCTAAAAATACGCGATTTTCATGTTTTCCCGAACGCGCGCCATCACTTCTTCGGCGCGCTTTTTCCCGCGAGAAGTTCCGTCACGCAACACGTCCCACACGAAATCCGGCGTCGCTTCGAGTTCGGCTCGCCGCTCTCGAATCGGCCCTAACATCTCGTTCAGCGCTGTCGCCAACTCCCGTTTAACCGTCACATCGCCCAGCAAGGGCTTGCCCTTTTCGTTTTCGCCGCCTCGGCGATACAACTCTTTGAGCTGCGCAACGCGTTCGCGGTTCGGGTTGAACGCGTCGTGATAAGTGAACACCGGATTGTTTTCGACGTTGCCCGGCTCTTTTCCTGTCACGCGGTTCGGGTCGGTGAACATGCTCATCACTTTTTGCGAGACGGTTTTTTCGTCGTCGCTGAGATTGATGGTGTTGCCGATGCTCTTGCTCATCTTCGCGTTGCCATCGGTTCCCGGCAAACGCCCGAATTGCGCATACATCGCTTCGGGCAACACGAGCGTTTCGCCATACAAACGGTTGAAGCGCTCGACAATATCGCGGCAAAGTTCGATCATCGGCGCCTGATCGTTGCCGACGGGAACGAGGTCGGCGCCAAAGGCTGTGATGTCGGCGGCTTGACTGACGGGATAACAGAAAAATCCGAGCGGGAGGGATTCGCCAAAGCCTTTTTGAGCGATTTCCGATTTGACCGTCGGGTTCTTTTCGACGTGCGCCACCGTCACCAGATTCATGAACAGAATCGTGAGTTCGGCGATTTCAGGGATTTGCGATTGAATCACGAACGCGCATTTGGCCGGGTCAAGCCCAACGGCGAGATAATCGAGGGCGACTTGAAAGATGTTGTCGCGCAGAATTTCCGGTTGGTGCGCGTTGTCGGTCAAGGCTTGCACATCGGCAAGCAAGATGAAGGTTTCGTATTGGTCTTGCAACTTCACGCGGTTTTGCAGCGAACCGATAAAGTGGCCGAGGTGAAGGCGACCGGTGGGGCGGTCGCCGGTGAGGATGGTTTTCATGCCTGAAAGGTTAGCTGGAACAGCGCAAGAGATTGAACCAACGTCGCGCTTCTTTCTGGATTCAATCAATGAGCAAACGGGTGATGTCTTCACGATTTGGCTCGACGCAATCGATGGCTAACTTGCCTTCTCCGTCTCTAACCTCTTTAGATGCGCCACGTTCGAGCAGAAGAATAACCATCTCCTTGTCCCCATTTATTGCGGCGCTAAAGAGTGCGGTTTCTCCGTCGTCGTCCGTGGCATTCACGTCGGCTCCCGCATGGAGAAGCATTCGCGCTATCGCTTCATTCCCCCAAGCAGCAGCATTATGTAGAGCGGAGGAGCCACCAAATTTCGTTATTCTGCTCACATCAGCGCCCAATTCGATAAGAGTGGCAACAACTTCCTCATTCCCATCGCCACTCGCATTGATAAGAGGCGTTATGCTGCCAAGGAAAACGCCGTTCACATCAGCGCCAAATGAATGAAGAACTTTGATGATGTCGCTATGTCCTTCCTGTGCTGCCCAATGAATCAAACTATATCCGCCCTCATCATCGCAGTAGTTTGGATCTAAACCCGATTGAAGAAGAATTGTTGCTTTGTCCGACTCTCCTTCTTGAACGGTGCGAAGAAGTTCATTGTATTGGGTTTTGTTCTGATCTTTCATGGTAGATTATTCGACTCAAAACATACAAGAAGCGGGGGCCAACTTCGGTTGGCGCCGCTTCTTGTATGTCTCGTCAAAAGCGCGATCCATAGCGTTCGTTACGCCACGGGTCGGCATGGTTGTTGTAGCCGCGCACTTCCCAGAAACCCGGTTCGTCGCGCTCTTGAAAGCGAAGACCCACCAAAAACTTCGAGCCTTTCCACGCATACAACTTCGGCACGATCATCCGAACCGGGCCGCCGCGCTCGCGCGGGATCGCTTGCCAGCCGTTGTCCTCGCCATTGATTTGCAGCACCATCTCGTCGGCGATGAGCACATCGCAATCCATCATTTCTTCGAGCGGCGTGTTGGTCGAGTAGCCTTCGCCGCCGTGTTGGATGACGAATTTCGCTTTCATCGTCGGGCGAACGAGCGCGGCCAAGTCGGAAAAATGCACGCCGCCCCAAGGCACTTCGTATTTGCTCCAAGTCGTGACGCAGTGAAAGTCGGTGACTTGGCGCGAGCGCGGCAGTTTCTTGAAGTCGTCCCACGAAAGTTCGACGGGGTTTTCGACTTCACCCCAAATTTTCAGCGTCCACTCTTCGGGCCGGATGTCGGGGCGCGTGCCCAAGTCGAGAATCGGGAAGCCTTTGGTCAAGTGCTGGCCGTCGGGCAAACGTTTGGCGGCTCGTTCTTCGGGCGTGGTGCGCAGGGTTGTGGGTTGGAACTGGCCGCGCTCATCGCGCTTGAAGCGCTCTAACAGGCGACGTTTGGCTTCGATCATTTTGGCCGCGTCGCCCGGCGCGATTTGCGGCACATCGGTGGAAAAATCGGGTTGCATTTGGGTTAGGAACGAGTTGGAGCGCAAGGCGTGCCGCGTCCATTAAGGTCGAATGAAGTCGCCCCACCAAGTAATGAGCCGGACGCGTGAGCGACGGGTTGTAACGGCTCGGTTGATATTGATAAGCGAGCCGTTACAACCCGTCGCTCACGCGTGCGACTCATCACTTGGTGGCGCAGTTCCTACTTCCATTCCTTCTCTATCCGCCGCGCGACTTCGCTTTGCCCGCGTTTGAACGCGGCGTGTTTGTCCAAATCGCGCTTGCGTTGAAGTTCGCTGCCTTTGAGTTGCGGCTCCGGCTTTTTCGGCTTGGGCGCGGCTTTGACGGGCGGCGTAGATTTCGCGCGGCGCGGCGCTTTCACCTTCGTTTCGACTTTTTTGCGAAGTGCCTTGATCTCGCCGGGAAGCAAAACGCGAAAGGCGCCCGCTTGCAAGCCTTCGAGTTCCACGCCCGCGAATTTGGTGCGCCGCAAACTCGAAACAGGATGGCCCACGGCGTCGAGCATTCGCCTGACCTGACGGTTGCGGCCTTCGCGGATGCGCAGCAAAACGAGCGCGTTTTTCTCGGTTTGGCCGACAACCTTGGCGAAACACGGCGCGGTCACGCCGTCTTCCAAACGCACCCCTTTGCGCAAACGGTCGAGTTCGCCGGGTTGCACTTCGCCGCGCACGCGCGCTTCATATTCTTTTTCGGCGCCGTGTGAAGGGTGCGTCAACAGGTGCGTGAGTTCGCCATCGTCGGTGAGCAAAAGAACGCCCGAAGTGTCAAAATCGAGGCGTCCAACGGGATGAAAGGTGCGGAACTTGTGCGGCAGCAAATCGAACACGGTCGGGCGGTCTTCGCGTTTCTCACGCGTGGTCATCACGTTTTTGGGTTTGTGTAGCAACAAAACGGTCGTGGTTTTTTCGCCGATGATGAGCGGACGACCGGACACCACGATTCTGTCGCGTTTGGGGTCGGCTTTGACGCCGGGTTCGGTTGAAAAATGGCCGTTGACCGACACTTCGCCTTGGGTGATGAGAAGTTCGGCGCCGCGTCTGGAAGCGATTCCGGCGCGTGCCATCAGTTTGGAAACGCGTTCCAAACTGGCTTCGTCGCGCTCGCGTTCGTGCGTTGGAACGTAGTCCGTTTCGACGCTCGATTCGTCCACTTCGGCGTCGCTCAGTTCAGCGAGAAGGTTCCATTCATCGTCTTCGAGGTCGCTCAAATCGCTTTGCGATTCGTCAGCGTTCTCAGCAACGATGTTCCATTCATCGTCCTCGAAATCGCTCAAGTCGCCGCTGTTTTGAGGTTCATCATCGGCATCAGGCCCGTCTTCGAAGCGGCTCAACTCGGCAGCAGCTTCAACAACATCCTCACCACTCGCTGTGGTGGCAAGTGGGGGTTGCTCGTCGGCATCATCGGTGTTTCGTTGGGCGCGTCCGGGTTCATCTGGCGCGGCAAAATCAGCGTGGCTGGAAGTCGCGGGGGTCGAGGGGTTCAAAGGTGGGTTTGGATTGGGCATGGCGTTTGGCGCGGCGGCGGCGACGCATTCGCTGGCGTCTCTTGAGCAAAAGTATCGCAAGCAGACCGAAAAACGCGCTCAGCCACGCCAACTTTTGCGAGCGCGTCGGCGAAAAAACGCGTTTTTCGACCACGGGAATCGCGCTCGCCAGAAAAGTTTGCCCCACATTCGCGCGCGCTTCAAGCGGAACGGATGCGATGAGGCGCCCACCCGCAAAGTAGTTCGCGCGCCCGACGAGTTGCCCGCGCTTGAGCGGCGCTTTCAGGTCGAGCATCTCGACTTTCGATTTTAAATCCCCGCGCTCGTCTTTTCGAAGCGGAAGTTCAATGGCGTGCGTTGTCGTGGCTTCAACCGGAGCCGCGCCGCCTTTGATGGCGCCGCGCCACAGCGTTTGGCCGGGTGTGGCGACGACTTGCGGTTGGAACGAAGCGAAGGCTTTTTTCAAGAGCCACTGGGTGTCGAGGTAGGTGAAGTTCCCCTTTGATTTGAGCACGACCGACAGCAATCGCCACGGCTTGCCTTTGGCGTCTCGCGTCGTGGCCGTTGCGATGAGGCAGTGTCCGGCTTCTTTGGTCGAGCCGGTTTTAAGTCCGTCGCACATCGGCCAGCGAAACAAGAGTTTGTTGCGGTTGATGAGCAAGCGAACCGGCCCGATTTTCGAGTTGCCACCGATTTTGGCGGTTTTCTCGGCCACGATGCGGTTCAAAAACGGCACCTGCGTGAACGCGCGGGCAATGGCCGCCAAATCACGCGCTGAGGTGTAATGTTGCGGGTCGTGCAAGCCGTGCGGGTTGACGAAGTGCGTGTTTTTGAGGCCGAGTTGTTTGGCTTTGGCGTTCATCATCCCCACGAAGCGCGGAACACTTCCGCCCACGCCTTCGGCGATGGCGACACAGGCATCGTTGGCCGAGCGAATCATCGCCGCGTGGAGCAGTTCATCGAGCGTGCGCGCCTCGCCCTGTTGCAGATAAATCGCGCTTTCGCCGGTGTGCGCGGCGGCGAAGCTGGCGTGAATGATCTGACCCGGCGTGCCGTTTTCATAAGCGACGAGCGCCGTCATCGCTTTGGTGGTCGAAGCCGGAAAAAGCCGTTGGTCGGGGTTTTTGGAGTAAAGAACGCGGCCCGAATCGAGGTCGAGAACGACGTAGGCCTGCGCGATGGGCGCGTAGTTGGGCGGCAAAACATCTTGCGCGCAGGCGGAAAGTGGCGCGAGAAGAAGGAGTAGGAAAAGGAACAACGGGCGCATGGAAAGAGAAAGTTTGCGGCGGAAGGAGCACAAGGCGATTTCCTCACTGTGTTCGGCCCTCACCCGGCCTTCGGCCACCCTCTCCCACAAGTGGGAGAAGGCCGAACTGCAACTGGCAAGCGCGACTGCATTTGAACGTAGCGGCTAAAGTAACAGTT
>JAABUM010003926.1_pt1 | contig 17496 bp, 19 predicted proteins | sample 5559161 | NCBI WGS metagenome assembly JAABUM01 (sample SAMN10711868, study PRJNA513369) | rock metagenome | isolation source: Antarctica rocks | place: Antarctica: Victoria Land, Siegfried Peak nord | reverse complement strand
GAGTAGCCGCGCCGCCGCGCTATCGAGAATCGCCGCCGATGTGGCGCGTGGCAGCTTGCACGCGCGCCGCGAGTGGGAATGAGGGACCATGAATCTATCCGGGGGCCTCAACGTCGAGGCGTATGACCGCACCTACACCGATGGGCAACTGATCCGGCGGATCGGCGGCTACTTCCGTCCGCAGTTGCGGCGCGTGCTGCTGGTGGCGCTGATGGTGGCGTTCGCCTCCACCGTGGCGACCATGACGCCGCTGCTGATCTCGCGCAGCATCGACTCGCTCGGCGGCGCGCCCGGCCTGCAACTCCTGCTCGGCGGGGCGGGGCTGGTGACGATGCTCGGCATCCTGACCTGGAGCTTCAACTTCGTGCGGCAGTGGTTCGCGGCGCGCGCGGTCGGCGACGTGGTCCTCGGGCTGCGGCGCGACGCCTTCCGCGCCGTGACCGAGCGCGACATGTCCTTCTACGATCAGTTCTCGTCGGGGCGCATCGTCAGCCGGGTCACCTCGGATACGCAGGACTTCGCCACGGTCGTCACCCTCTCGGTCGATCTCCTCAGCCAGCTGGTGCTGGTGGTGGTGATCGTGGTCGTGATGCTGATCGTAGACTGGCAACTGGCGCTGATCGCGCTGTCGATCGCCCCGATCGTGCTGGTCGTGGCGATCGTCTTCCGCCGCCTGGCCCGCCACGCGATGCAGCAGGCGCAGCGCGCGCAGGCGGAGACGAACGCGATCGTCGGGGAGACGATCAGCGGGATCGCGGTGGCGAAGAACTTTCGGCAGGAGGCGGCGCTCTACGACGATTTCCGCGCGGTCAACGACCTGGCGTACCGGCTGCAACTCCTGCGCGTCAACGTCCTCGGCGGCATCTTCCCGCTCCTCAACACCCTCTCCGGGCTCGGCACCGCCGTGGTGGTCTTCTTCGGCGGGCTGCTGGTGCTGAACGGGCGCGTCTCGATCGGCAACTGGTATCTCTTCGTGCAGGGGCTGGCGATCTTCTTCTACCCGCTCGCCAGCATCTCCTCGTTCTGGAGCCAGTTCCAGCAGGGATTGGCCGCGAGTGAGCGGGTCTTCGCGCTGATCGACGCCGAGCCGCGCGTCGTGCAGCGCGCGCAAGAACCGGTCGGACGGCTGGCCGGGCGCGTCACCTTCGACCATGTCACCTTCGCCTACGCGGGCGACGATCCCGCCGCCGAGGGCGTTGTCGCGCCTGCGGCGGCGCAGGCGGTGCTGCGCGATTTCTCGCTCGACATCGCGGCGGGGGAATCGATCGCGCTCGTCGGGCATACCGGCGCGGGGAAGTCGAGCCTGATCAAGCTGATCATGCGCTTCTACGAGTTCCAGGGCGGGCGGCTGCTGATCGACGGGCGGGATATTCGCACCCTCGATCTGGCGGGGTATCGGCAGCAACTCGGGCTGGTGCCACAATCCCCGTTCCTCTTCTCCGGTACGGTGGGCGACAACATTCGCTATGGCGTGCCCCATGCGACCGACGAACAGGTCGCGGCGGTCGCGCGGCGGCTCAGCGATGGCAGCTGGATCGACGATCTGGCGCATGGCCTGGGGACCGATGTCGGCGAGCGCGGCGCGCGCCTCTCGCTCGGGCAGCGACAGTTGGTGGCGCTGACGCGCGTCCTGCTGCAAGATCCGGCGCTCATCCTCCTCGATGAGGCGACCGCCAGCATCGACCCCTTCACCGAGGTCCAGGTGCAGGATGCGCTGGCGACGGTGCTGCGCGGGCGCACCAGCATCATCGTCGCGCACCGCCTCTCCACCGTTCGCACCGCCGACCGGATCATCGTCCTCAGCGGCGGCCAGATCATCGAGCAGGGGAATCACGAGGCGCTACTGGCACAGGGCGGGCACTACGCCACGTTGTATGCGACGTACTTCCGGCATCAGGCGGAGGCTTACGCGGCGTAGGGGTATGGCGAAGCCCTCACCCCGGCTCGTCGCCCAAAGGGCACCCGGCTCGCCACCCGCCGCCCAGGGGGCACCCGCCACTCCGGGAGAGGGGCCTGCTGTGTGACGCTGCGGCGTCTGCCTCGGCCTGGTCCTCTTGGAAATAACCGCAGTCGCGCGAATAGGACCGCCCTTGACCACTTCGCGCGCTATGATTGCGGCGTCGGGAATTTCGAACGATGGTGCGAGCGCGCGGAGGTAAGGGTGAGGCAGCTTGACGTACAACCCGTGTCCGCGCAGACGGCGGAGGAGCGCGAGGCGTTGCGCGCCCTCACCGCGACGGTCTATCCGGCCGCCGAGCGTGCCGCCGATCCGGCGCAGAAGACGATCGCGTGGGCGAGCCCGGAGTGGGGAATCCTGGTCTGGGACGATGACGGTGCGTTGGTTGGCTATGTCGGCATCGTCGCGCGCGATGTGACGCTCGATGGGCGGGCGGTGCGCGTCGGCGGGATCGGCGGCGTCAAGACGCACCCGGCGGCGCGTGGCAAGGGCTATGCGCGCGCTGCGCTGCGCCGTGCGGCGGCGTTCATGGCCGACGAGTTGGCTGTGGCGTTCGGGGTGCTGGTCTGCCGCGAGGGATTATTGCCCTTCTACGGGGGGCTCGGCTGGCAACCGTTCGGAGGGGCGCTGCTGGTCGAGCAACCGGGCGGGCGGGTGCCCTTCACCTTCAATCGCCCGATGGTGCTGCCCGCACGTGAGGCCGCGCCGCCAGGAGGGACGCTCGATCTCTGCGGCCTCCCCTGGTAGGGGCACCGAGGCGATGACACCATCGGGCGCTGGCCGATAGGGACAGTTCGGCCAGCGCCCGATCGCGCGTACAACCGGGACCGGCTAGTAGCCCGCCTGCTTGTCGATCACGTTGATCAGTTCCTGGCCCGTCTGATAGCGCCGCAAGTTCTCCACGAAGATGTCGATGCCGCGCTGGCGGGTCTGTGGCGTCGTCGCGCCGTTGTGCGGCGTGACGATCGCGTTCGGTAGCGACCAGAAGGGGCTGTCTGGCGGCAGCGGCTCCTGGTCGTGCGCATCCAGGCCACCCCCCGCGATCCACCCCTCTTGCAGGGCGCGCAGGAGCGCCGTGTCGTCGGCGATACCGCCGCGCGAGAAGCAGATGTAGTAGGCGGTCGGTTTCATCGCGCGGAACTCCGCCTCCCCGAGCATCCCGACCGTCTCCGGCGTGCGCGGCGCGGTGACGACCACGAAGTCCGACTGCGCCAGCAATTCGTGCAGGCGATCGTGCGTGAACAACTCGTCGATGTTCGGCGTCGGGACGGCGGTGCGGCGCAGGCCAAGGGTCCGCATGTGGAACGCCTTGCACTTCAGCGCCAGATCCTGCCCGGAATAGCCGAGGCCGATGATGCCGCAGGTGAGGCCGTTCAGCTCGCCGTGCGGGCGCGACTCCCAGCGGTGTGCCTCCTGCGCGCGGTGCCAGCGCAGCGCGTCGCGGTTGAGCATCAGCATCTGCATGATCGCGTGCTCCGCGAGCGGGATCGCGCCGTTGCTCTTGCAACTGGTGCAGAGGGTATCGCTGGCAAGCATTTCGGGGTACATCAGTGCATCGGGGCCGGCCGCCCAGCTCTGCACCCACTTCAGCTTCTTGGCGCGCGCGAGCGCGGCGGGGGAGAGCCCTCCCGCCACCACCTCCGCCTCCTCGATCTGCGCCTCCATCTCCCCCTGGCTGGCGAAGTGGCGCACATCGGCGCCCGGCGCCGCAGCGCGAATCTGTTCGAGTTGGCCCGGCGTCATCTGGCCGGACATCCACACCGTCAGCATCGTTCCCTCCTCGCGTGCTTCGTCGCACAGGATGCGGGCGCGCCGTCCGCCCGCGCCCCGCGCCCGCAGTCTAGCACAGCGCGTCAGGTCGCCTGTGCGGGCCTTCTGGTACAGCGCTTGCTGGGGTTAGTCGTGCGTTGCCCGCGCGATCCTGGCGACGGGGGTATCAGGTGAGGAGGGGACGATGGCGACGGGCGATCGGGCGGTGCGAGACGAGGCGCTGTTCCTACTCCGGCGCGGCAACGCGCACATGTCACTCGATGAGGCGGTGGCCGATTTCCCGCTGGCACGGATCAACGAGCGTCCGCCGCACGTGCCGTACTCGTCGTGGCAACTGCTGGAACACCTGCGGATAACGCAGCGCGACATCATCGACTTCATCCGCGATCCCAACTATCGGGAGATGACGTGGCCCGACGATTATTGGCCCGCGCCCGACGCGACGACCGACGCGGCGGGCTGGGCGCGGACCATCGCCGAGTTCCACGCCGACGCGGCGACGCTGGAAGCGCTCGCCACCGATCCCGACCGCGATCTCCACGCCGCGATCCCCTGGGACGACGGCCAAACCCTGCTCCGCGAGTTACTCGTCGTGGCAGACCACAATGCCTACCACACCGGCGAGCTCGCCATCCTGCGGCAGGTGATGGGGACATGACCGGCGAGTAGGGCGGAGTAGGGCGGAGCGGGCGAAGTCCCGGCGCATTTGACGATAACGCCCCGCGCAGTTAGCCTCCTCGGCAGAGTCGCCGAGGGGGCGACATCTGTGTGGGGGGTGACGATGGCGACGAATGGGCGGGCAATGCGCGAGCGGATCGCGGCGCGGACGATCCCGGTGGGGGCGGTCGGGGTCTGGTGGTTGGGGCAGGCGAGCCTGGTATTGAAGCTGGCGGGGCGGACGATCTATGTCGATCCGTATCTGGCACCGAGCGCGCACCGGCTCGTGCCGCCCGCCTTCGTGCCCGAACAGGTGACCGACGCCGATCTCGTGCTGCTGACCCACGATCACGGGGACCACATCGATCCGGCAGCCTTACCGGGGATCGCGCTCGCCTCGCCGGGCGCACGCTTCGTCGCGCCGCGCCCGACGCTCGATCGTGTGGCGGAGCTGGTCGGCGACGATGCACGGATCGTGGCGGCGACGGCGGGGACGGCGCTGGAGTTGGATGGACTGACGCTGACGCCGATCGCGGCGAAGCACGAGGAGTTCGATGAGGATCCGGCGCTCGGCTTCCCCTATCTCGGCTACGTGATCCAGGCCGACGGGCTGACGATTTATAACGCCGGGGACACGATTCCCTATCCGGGTCTGGTGGAGTCGCTGGGCGGCTTCGCGATCGATCTCGCCTTCATCCCGATCAATGGGCGCGATTTCTTCCGTACCAGCGTCGGTACCATCGGCAACTGCGACTACCGCGAGGCCGCCGAACTGGCCGCGCTGCTCGCGGTCGATACGGTGGTGCCGGTCCACTACGGGATGTTCGCGGGGAACACCGTCCCACCGGGGCATTTCGTCAGCTATCTGGCGGAGCGCGCACCGGGCGTCAACGCCCACGTGATGGGGCGGTACGGTGCCTTCGTCTATCAGCGCCCGTAGCGGGCGATTCCTATAGCGGGGCTGAGAAACAAGAGCGCTCTCTGGTTCGTTGGATGAGCTAATGATGGTGCCGGAGGTTTCGGCATACGAGTAACGGCAAAGGCCGATGAAATCGGGAGACGCAGCGTGCTGAACTATCCGCTGACGATGTCCTTCAAGATCGTGGCGATCAACCCTCAGGTGACGGTCACCGACGCGGGCGGGCAGGTCGTCGCCTACGTCAAGCAGAAGGCGTTTCGCCTGAAAGAGGACGTGACGATCTTCGCCGACGAGGCGCAGTCGCGCCCGCTCTACCGGATGAACGCGAACCGGATGTTCGACTTCAACGCCAACTACGCGATCACCACGCCGGACGGGATGCCGGTCGGCGCGATCTATCGCCCTGGTGCGCGCTCGATCTGGAAGGCGAGCTATCACATCAAGGACACGCAGGAGAACGAGATCGGCCTGATCCACGAAGAAAATGCCTGGGTCAAGGTGCTCGATGCGCTGCTCGGTGAAGTGCCGGTGCTGGGGATGTTCACCGGGTATCTCTTCAACCCGGCCTATCTCGTCGATCTGCGCGGGCAGTCGGTGTTCTACCTGAAAAAGCAGCCGGCTTTCCTGGAAGGAAAGTTCATCCTGGAGCCGCGTGGCCAGCTCGCGGAGCAAGACGAGGGCCTGGCGATCGCCGGGACGATCATGGCGCTGATGCTGGAGCGGATGCGCGGGTAGATCCGGCCCTATGATGTGCGTTGGCCGGTGTCAGGGGACTGAAGTACCCATGAAGGGCACACTGTACCCCGGAGGGCAGCCACTACCCATGAAGGGCACACTGCACCCCGGAGGGCAGCCACTCCCCGGCTGGGGGCAGCCATGAGCGGCACCGGCGAAGTCCGCCTGCGCGGACTGGTACACCGCAAGCCTATTCGGTTGACCATGAACGTGGATGACGGCTCTTCCCCTCTCCTCGGATGGGGAGAGGGGGTGGCGCGTGAGCGCCGGGGGTGAGGGTCGCACCCAGCACCCACCTACGTTCACAACGAGCCCCCTCTCCCTGATAGGCGGGTGCCCTGTAGTCGGCGGGTGCCGCCCGCAGGCGGCGGGGTGAGGGCCGGATGAGCGTACCCTGACCCCGTCGCCGCACGAGTCACCTACTTCGTCATCTGGCGCAAACCATCGAGACTGTAGGGCGCGACGCGCGGTACCTGCCGCCAGTGGGCGTGGCGCTCGAGGCGCTTGTGGAGGCGGGTGCTGGCGTTGATCCCGCGCAAGCGACCCTGCAACGAGCCGCCGCTGAAGAGATAGGCCGCCCCGCTCGTGTCCTCGACGATCAGCGCGGTACGCCCGCGCTGGTCGTCGCAGCGGTAGCGGATCGTGTACTGATTCATGGCTAGTGGTGTCATTATTTGCCGTGTACTCCTCGTGCCGGGCACCACGCACGAGGCGTGCTCTGCATTCGGCACGATCATTTGTCTGGCCCTTAGTATATCAGTACGTTCGCGCGAAGGACGACCGCATAGGCGCGCCTCGCGCGAGCATTGACAGTCCGTCCGGCCCTTCCTATACTGCGCGCAGCGTCGCTCCCCGGCGGGATCTCGCGGCGGCAGCCATAATCGGAAAGGATTTTCGACCATGACAATGTTCCTGCTCGTGGACGTGGCACAGTGCGCGCGCGACGATCGCCGGATGTCCCCTCTTTCTTAACGCTTCAGTCGGCTCCCGGCATCGCGACACGCCCCCAATTCGGTCTCTAGTACATGGCGGCTGGAATAGTTCAGCAGTATCATGGCGGGCAGTGAACTGGTGATCGAGCGGGAGGGAGCGATGCGCGGCCCGAAGCCCCCGGCAGTGATCCTCGGCGAGGGGGAACGGCAGGAGTTGAACGCGCTGGTGCGGCAGCACCGGGCGCCCCAGCAGGTCGCGTTGCGGGCGCGCATCATCCTGGCTGCCGCTGGGGGCCAGAACAATTCGCAGATCGCCCGGCAGGTCGGCGTGGATGTCGCCACCGTGCGGCTGTGGCGTGGCCGCTGGCTGGGGTTGCGGGCCGTGCCGCTGGCCGACCGCAGCGTGGCCGCGCGGCTGGACGACGCGCCCCGCCCCGGCGGGCCGTGCCGGATCACCGCCGAGCAGGTCTGCCGGATCACCGCGCTCGCCTGCGAGGCACCCCAAGCTTCCGGGCGCCCGATCAGCCAGTGGACCGGGCGCGAGATCGCCGAGGAAGTCCGCAAGCGCGGCATCGTGGCCGCCATCTCGCCGCGCCATGCGAGTCGGCTGCTCAAAAGGGGGACCTCCAGCCGCATCGCATCCGCTACTGGCTGACGCCCGCCCCCGATCCCGACCTGGAGGAGAAGGTCGCCGACGTCTGCGCGCTGTACCGGGCGGCCCCCGCTCTGGCCGCAGTCGGCGAGCGGGTCGTCAGCACCGATGAGCTGACCGGCGTGCAGGCGCTGGAGCGAAAACACCCCGGCCTGCCACTCGCGCCCGGCAAGGTCGAACGGCGCGAGTGCGAGTATGTGCGCCATGGCACGATCACCTTCATCCTCAACCGCGACGTCGCCAGCGGGCAGGCCGTCGCCCCGTCCTGCGGCCCGACGCGCACCGAGGCGGATTTCGCGACCCATATCCGCCAGACCGTCGCCACCGATCCCGGCGCGTGCCGCTGGCACTTCGTGGTCGACAACCTCAACATCCATCAGTCGGAGTCCCTGGTGCGCCACGTCGCGGCGGTCTCCGGCGTGACGGGCGATCTGGGCGTCAAGGGTAAAGCGGGCATCCTGGCCAACCAGCGGAGCCGCGCCGCCTTCCTGCGTGACCCCGCCCACTTCATCGTCTTCCACTACACCCCCAAGCACGCGTCCTGGCTCAACCAGATCGAGCTCTGGCTGAGCATCCTGACCCGCAAGCTCCTCCGCCGGGGCAGCTTCCCCTCCGTGGCGGATCTGCAAGCGCGCGTCCTGGCCTTCATCGCCTACTACAACCGCAGCATGGCCAAGCCCTTTAACTGGACCTACCAGGGGAAAGCGCTCGTCGCCTAACTGCGGAACTATCCGTGCCGCCGTGTACTAGCGTTGCTGTTACGCCAACGCTAGATACGTATTTTTCGTGCCCACGTTCCACTCGCCACCCTATCGCGGTCGCCCGTTCGGGCGACCCGGTCACCGTGCGCCCGCGCGGGCGAGGAACGAAGGGATAACGAACGATGTCTCGCGATCGCGGCTTGTCCGGGCGTCGCCCCGGCGCGGCCCCTATCTACCTGACCCTCGAAGGGAGCCTGAGCTTCTTCTTCGCGGTTGCCTACACGATCAACCTCGTCTATCAATACACCGTCGTCGGCCTGAACCCCCTGCAACTCGTCCTCGTCGGGACGGTGCTGGAAGGGACCGCGTTCCTCTGCGAGATCCCGACCGGGCTCGTCGCCGATACGTATAGTCGGCGCCTCTCGATCGTCACCGGCTGCGTTCTGCTCGGCCTGAGCCTGATCCTGCAAGGGGCGATCCCGACCTTCGCCGCGATCCTCCTCTCGCAGGTGGTCAGTGGCCTCGGCTACACCTTCCTCAGCGGCGCGACCGAGGCGTGGCTCGCCGATGAGGTCGGCGAGGAGGCCGCCGCGCCGCTCTATCTGCGCGGCTCACAGGTCCAGCAGGCGGCGGGATTCGTCGGCACCTTCGCCAGCGTCGGGCTGGCGAGCATTGGGCTCGCCCTGCCGATCGTCCTCTCCGGTGTCGGCATCCTCCTGCTCGCCCTGGTGCTGGCGCTGGTCATGCCGGAACGGGGCTTCGCGCCGCTCCCCCAGGTGGAGCGTAACAGCTTCGGCAAACTCGCCGGGACATTTACCGCAGGGTTGGCCGTGGTGCGCGCCAGCCCGATCCTCCTGACGATTGTCGTGATCATCCTCTTCCGTGGGGCGTCGAGCGAAGCGTTCGATCGCCTCTGGCAGGCGCACTTCGTCGCCAACTTCGCCTTCCCGACCCTCGGCAGCCTGGAGCCGATCGTCTGGTTCGGCATCATCGCCGCCGCCGGGCGACTCGTCAGCCTCGTCTCGACCGAACTCGTGCGATGGCAGGTCGACACCGCCACGCAACGCGGGGCGGCGGGGGCGCTCCTCGTCGTCAACGCCGTGCTGATCGCCGCGATCCTGGCGCTGGCACTGGCCGGGAATTTCGCCCTGGCGATCGGCGCATACCTCGTCGCCGCCGCGTGCCGCACGACCAGCTCCCCGATCTACACCGCCTGGATCAACCGGCAGGTCAGCGCGCGCGTCCGGGCAACCGTGATCTCGTTCACCTCCCAGGCTGATGCCCTCGGCCAGGTGGCCGGTGGACCGGCGATCGGCTGGGTCGGCACCGTCGCCTCGCTGCGCGCCGCGCTCATCGTCGGCGCGATCGTGCTCGCACCGATCGTGCCATTGCTCAGGAAGAGTCGTGAGTCGTGAGTCGTGGGTCGTGCGAGAGCAGTCCGTAGTCCGTGGTCCGTGGTCCGTAGAGGGGTTCGTTGTGAGGCCGGAGCTGGGGCGCACACCGCCGCGCCCACCACCAACTCCCTACTGACGACCGACGACCGACGACTTCTCGTCGCACGACCCACGACCCACGACCTCCATCCCCCAGAGCACCAGCGCCACGACGATGTACCCCGCACCGATGAGGCAGACGGCGGACCAGCCGCCGCGCGCGAAGGCCGTTGCGGCGGTCGCGGAGCCGAGCGCGCCGCCGAGGAAGTAGATGGTCATGTAGGCGGTGGTGATGCGGCTGCGCGCTTCGGGGCGCAGGCGGTAGATCACGCTCTGATTGCTCACCTGCACGCCCTGCGCGCCGAGATCGATCAGCAGCACCCCCGCGATCAGCGGGAATAGTTGCCCGCCGCCACCGAGTGCCAGCAGCCCGAACCCGACGAAGGTCGCCAGCAGGAAGCCGCCGGTCGCGGGCCGGGTTAACCCGCGATCGGCGAGCCGCCCCGCGAACGAGGCGCAGAGGGCACCCGCCGCGCCGAGCAGGCCGAACGCCCCGATCGTCGCCTGCCTATAGCCGTAAGGCGGGCGGGCCAGGAGGAAGGCGAGGCTCGTCCAGAGGACGCTGAACGCCGCGAAGCCGAGCCCGCCGTAGGCCATGCGGCGGCGCAAGAGCGGCTCCTCACGGATCAGGGTGCCGACCGAGCGGAGGAGCGCGCCGTAGCTGCCGCGCGCCGTATCCGCCGCGACCGGCAACCGGGGCAACTCGCGCCAGAGGACGAAGCCGAGCGCGACCATCAGCGCGGCGGCGATGGCGTAGACCGCGCGCCACCCGACGACCTGTCCGAGCAGGCCGGACGCCACCCGCGCCAGGAGGATACCGAGTAGCAGGCCGCTCATCACCTGCCCGACGACTCGCCCGCGCTCGGCATCCCCGGCCAGGGTGGCGGCGAACGGGATCAACACCTGCGCGCTGACCGAGGTGAGGCCGATGACGAGCCCCACCGCCGCCAGCGCGCCGACCGAGGGGGCGACGGTCGCCACGAGGAGCGCCGTCACCGAGCCGCCGAGGATGGTGAAGACGAGGCGGCGGCGATCCATACGGTCGCCGAGCGGCACCAGGAAGAGCAACCCCGCCGCGTAGCCGAGCTGCGTCAGGGTGATGACGAACCCCGCCGCTCCACTACCGACCCCGAAGGTCCGGGCGATGTCGTCGAGGAGCGGCTGTGCGTAGTAGAGATTGGCGACCATCAGGCCGCAGGCGACCGCCAGCACCACGATCAGGCGGCGCGAGAGGGCGGGGTGTGACAGCGCGGGTTGCGCCGCCGCTGATTTCTCGCCAGGGATGGTTTCGATCCGGCCCGTCATGCGCGTTGCCTCTTTTTCTGTCGTGCTCGCCCGACCTGTTCGCCGCGCCGCAGCGTCTGCGACTGGCGGGGCAACAGGGGGAACAACGCCACCTCATCAGGCGCTATTCCTGCCGCACCCTTGCGACGCACCGGTGCGGCGACCGCATTTGGTATCCTGTGAGCGGTGCGAGCGTGCCCATTGGCGGGTGTAGTCAGGGCAGGAGCGGAACAAATGGCGGAAATCGGGGCGACGCGTGCGGCAGGGCCGACCGCGCGCGCGCTCTTTTGGGCGTGGGCGCGGATCGGGGCGTTCTCGTTCGGCGGCGGGTCGAGCACCCTCTTCCTGATCCGCCGCGAGTTCGTGGAGGTGCGCGGCTGGCTGGACGAGACGGCCTTCCGCGAGGATTACGCCCTCTCGAAGCTGGTGCCGGGGATCAACATCATCGCCCAGGCGATCCTGATCGGGCGGCGGATCGCCGGTGGCTGGGGGGCGGTCGCGGCGGTCGCGGGGCTATTGCTCCCGGCGATCTTCGTCACCACCGTCCTCGCGGCGACGATCGCCTGGGTCGAGCGCTTCCACGCCGCGCAAGCGGCGCTTGGCGGCGTGATCCCCGCGACGGCGGGGCTGACCCTGGCGCTCACCGTGCAACTCGTCGGGCGTAGCGATGTGAAGACACCGCGCCTCGCCGCCCTCGCCGGGGTCGCGATCGTCGCCGCCGCCGCGCTGATCGGCTTCCTGCATCTGCCGGTGCCGGTGGTGCTGATCGCCTTCGGGATCGTCGGGGCGCTCTTCCCGCACGCGATCGGCATCCCGCCGCGGCAACAGGCCCCACCGATCCCCTCGGCGGATCCCGATGTGCCGGTCGCCGCGCCCGCCCCGGCGACGGGTGCGGGCAGTGGTGTGCCGAGTGCTGAGAGGGCGGACTGATGGATTGGCTGACCCTCTTCTGGGAGTTCCTCAAGGCCGGTCTGCTCTCGTTCGGCGGCCTCGGCAATCTGCCGATCCTCCTCGATTCCCTCGTGACGCATCGCGGTTGGGCGTCCGAGGCGACCTTCTCGGAGGCGCTGGCGGTCGGGCGACTCAGCCCCGGCCCGAACGGCCTCTACGTCGTGGCGCTCGGCTACCTGCTGGCGGGGCTTCCCGGCGTGCTGATCACCACCCTGGCCGCCACCATCCCCTCCCTGCTGGTGCTGCCCCTCTCGTTCGCCTATAGCCGCGTGGCCGGGCATCCGCGTGTGGCGGGGATGATGCGGATGATCGTCTTCGCGGTGGCCGGTTCGCTCGGCCTGACCGGGCTGCAACTCGTCCGCTCCTCGATCACCGCGCCGGTCGACCTCGTGATCGCGGTCGTCGCCCCGGCGATCGTGCTGCTGCGCCCGCGCTGGAATCCGGTCTATGTGCTGGTGGTGGCCGGGGTCGTGGGGCTGGTGGTGCATTGGTAGGGGAGTGGCCCTCACCCCCGCCGCTCGGAGGGCACCCACCAATTCTAGGAGAGGGGGCCATCGCTGTTGCGGATGGGGTGGTCTGCTGGGTAGGTGGGGTGGCCCTCACCCCGACTCGCAACTGCTCGCCACCCGCCGTCCAAAGGGCACCCGCCGCTCTGGGAGAGGGGCACGCTAACTGAGGCGGCGGCATTGCGGGGTTGCTCCCAACCCGTGCAGACGGGCTTTGCCTGTGCCGCGAGGCATCCGCAGTAGGGGACTTCAGCCCTCAGAACTATTCTTACCCTATCCCCAACAGCCGCCGCACTTCATCCACGATCACGGCCCAGGCGGGCGTGGTGGGGTCGATCACGGCCATGTGGTCGGCGTTGGGGATGGCGCGGAGACGGGCGTCGTCGCCGGCGTTCACAGCGGCAGCGAGGTAGAGTTCGCTGATACCTGGGGGGACGATGTCGTCGAGGAGGCCGTGGACGAGCACCTGCGGGACGCCGAGCGGCAGCGAGAGGGCGGGGTCGGCGACCGCGTAACGCTCGGGGAATTCGTCCGCGCCGCCGCCGATGAAGTCGCTGACCGCGCCGTTGCCGAGCTTCTGTGCCCACCCGGCGGTCAGGTCGGCCACCCCGGTCTGACTGATCGCCCCGACGAGTGGCAGGGTATCGGGGCCGGTCAGCGTCGCCGCAGCGCCGGTGCCGAGCGCACCGACTGGCAGCCGCCCTCGCGCCGCGAGCCAGAGGGCGAGATGCCCGCCCGCCGAGTGGCCGAGCGTGATTACGCGCCCCAGGTCGAGCGCGTGGTCGGTCTCCACCGCGTGCAACGTCTCGGCGGCGGTGGCGACATCGATCAGCGTGCCGGGATAGCCGCCGCCCGGCTCGCCGACCCGGCGATACTCGACATTCCAGGTGGCGATGCCCCGCGCCGCGAGATCGTCGCCGAGACGATCCATCAGGTCGAGGCCGTAGCGCGCACGCCAGAAACCGCCGTGGATCAGGATCACGACCGGGTGCGGGCCGGGGCCGTCCGGCACCCGCAGTTCGGCGAAACCGGTCGATGCCGGGCCGTAGATGAAACGCTCCGCCATCGCCCCTCCTACGCCCCCGCGCATCCTACTGTTGCTGTGACTTGTCCACCGCCTCTTTGTACGCCTTGGTGACGTCCGCTTCTTCGGCGCGGGTCTTGTCGCGGGCCTTATCGGCCTTCTCTTGCGCTTTCTTGATCTTATCCTGATCTTTCTGCGCCTGCTCCTGGGCCTTGCGGACCGCCGCCTGGGCCTTGCGCTCGTCGGCCAGGGCCTTCTCGGCCTCCTTGCGCTCCTTCTCCAGCTTCTCGGCGGCCTTCTCGGCCTCGGTCTTCTCGCGCTTGCTCGGATCGGTCTTGCCGGTCAGGGCGGTCGGATCGGACACCGTGGCGCGGAAGACGTTCTTCAGGCGTTCCGTCTCGATCAGTTCCGCCTCCTCGCCCGCGCGCAGCGCCTCTTCCCGGCAATCCTGGAGGGAGGCTTTCAGTTCGTCGCCACGCTGCGGCGCAAAGAGGACCGAGATGGTCGTGCCGACCGCCGCGCCGAGGATCAGGCCGCCGCCGAAACGAAGTGTGCGCCGTGCAAAACCCATCGGAACCCCCTCAGTGAAGTACGACTACGAATGACAACGTACAGCGTTAAGGCAGCGACGGGCGCACGACAGGTGCCGCCCGCCTCGCAGTGGTCAGTCGGTGTCGCGCGCCTCTGCGGCGTAGCGGACGGCGCGCGCCGCGTAATTCGCCGCGCCCTGTCGTCCGTGCCCGGCGCTCGTCTCGTCCAGCTCGCGGACGAGTTTGGCAGGCACCCCGAGGATCAGGGAGCGGGCCGGGAAACTCTTGCCCTCGCTGACGAGCGCATTCGCCCCGACGATCGACTCCGCGCCGATCGTGCAGCCGTTCAGCAGCGTCGCGCCCATCCCGATCAGTGCGCCATCGCCGACCGTCGCGCCGTGGACGATCGCACCGTGCCCGATCGTGACGTTCGCGCCGATCGTGGTAGGGATGCCGATATCCGCGTGGACGACCGCGTTATCTTGCACGTTGCTCCCCGGTCCGACGACGATCGCTGCGTCGTCGCCGCGCAACACCGCGCCGAACCAGACGCTCGCGCCAGCCGCGATCGTGACATCGCCGATCAGCGTCGCGTTCGGCGCAACGTAGGTGTCGGCGGCGATCTGCGGCGTCTTGCCGTCGTAGGGCAGGATCAGTGCCATCGGTCCTCCTGAGTGGGCGAAGTAGGTGTAGTGGGCCAGTGGTCGAGTAGCTGCAATACGCGAGTAGGCGAGGAGATCGGCATCGATGCTGCCCCGATGGGGCAGACGGTAGTATACGCCACGGCGTGACAGTGTGCGGCAGGACGATCATCGTCCCGCCGCACGTGGCTGCTGCGGTTGCACCGTGTGGGGCGGATCATACCGAATCTTGCTTGATAATCCCGATTCGCTCTTCGCGATTGTCAGCCCGCAATGCCTAATATCCGGCGCACTCGGGACGAGTATCGAGGCTGCCGTCTCAGCGGGCCGTGAGGGGATAGCGCTCGTAGGAGATCGTGTTGCCGCAGCTGCGGCAGTTGCTGCGGATCCTGAAGCTGTAGATGAAGCGGCCTTCCGGGGTGTCGCTGAGCAGCAAAACCCCGCCCTGGAACCGCTGCACGGTCGTGGTGAAGCCGGTCTCGTTCGGGGTGCGGGCGTAGCCGAGGCAGTCACGCACGGTGTCGTGCTCGCGCCAGAGCTTGCCGAAGCCGCGCGCGGGCAGAAAGAGGCCGGGGATCGGGGCGGGGCCGCCGCCCGGCTCCTGCCCCTCGACCCAGGTGTCGGGCGCGAACGGGGCGATCTCCGTCGACACGATCCGGCCCGTACCATCGCCGCCACAGAGGGCGAAGATCGTCTTGCGGGTCGCGACGCCATTGTTGAAGTAGGGGTACGGCCCTTCCTGCGCCCAATACATCCGCCCGTGCTCGAACGTTTGCAGCGCGGCGGGGGTCGTCGTCGCCGTGTCGAGCGGGCGACCGAGCGCGGAGCGTACCTGCCCCACCGCGCGGTAGAGTACGCCGAACTCGCCGGTCAGCAGCGCCTCGTCCGTGACGAGCCGCCGCCCGAACTGTCCCAGGAGGATAACATAGGGGGTGTTGACGTTCTCCGGGTGCCACTCGAAGCGGGCACGCTCGAAATACTGCGTGATGCAGCATGCATCCGCCACGCCATCATAACGCTCCTCGGTGATCGGATAACCGAACTGCGCCAGCCCACCGTTCTGCTGCCAGTACTCTTGGAAGCGCGGTGCGATGGTGTGGCCGGTCGCGGTGAAGTAGTACGGCCCGGAGCCGCCGGTCGGGGCGACCGCGAACTCATACGTCCCGTTCTGCACGCCCATGTAGTCCTCGTACAACACCCGCCGCCCGAACTGGCCGAGCAGCACGTCGTTCGGCACGACGTTCTCCGGGTGATATTCGAGGCGGATCCGCTCGAAATACTGGACGGTGTACTCCTTACCGTCCTCCAACGTCTCGCGCCGCTCGGCACTCAGCGGATACCCATTGCGCGCGAGGTCGCCGTTGGCCTGCCAGTAGTCGAGGAACCGGCCCTGGATACATTGGCTGGTCTCGGCGAAGCACTGCTGTGCCGCGCCCACCGGTGCGGCCGACGCCAGGCTGCCGAGGGTCACGCCGAGGAGTCCGAGGACGACAAAGAGACGCCGGAGACGCATCGCAAACCTCTCGCGAGAACACACAGCCCGTCGGTCGGTTCGGCAATCGCCGCCATAAGGGAGTACGTGCGTGGGGGGTATGTTGTTTCGGCGTGAGCGGGGAGCATCGTGATGTAAGGACGGCGTATCGAGCGAGATTCGGTATCAGGAGATGTTGGCACCGTCATCCCAGGTGAAGACGACCTTGCCGGTCTCGCCCCGGTCGCACGCGGGGAAGATGTCGGCGGCGGGGGCGAGGGGGAGGCGGTGCGTCACCAGAGCTTCCAGCGGCACATTGTGCTCGCGGACGAAGCGCAGCATCGGCTCGTACGTATCGAGGGTGAAGACGAACGAGCCCAGCAGGGTCAGCTGCTTCTCGATGAAGGTGCCGGGGTTGATCGCCGGTTCCTGTGCCCCGAAGCCGACGAACGCGACCCGCCCGCCCCCCGCCGCCGTGATCGCCCGACGCGCACCCCCTCCGCCGCGAGCATCGTCGCGACCGCGCGCCCCATGCCGGACGCCGCCCCGGTCACGATCGCCACTTTATCTTTGAGGAAGAAGTCCATCGTCGCACCTCCTACTATGGGCCTGACCGCCCCTCAGCCTCCTCGCCCCGTCGCGAAGAAGCAATGGTCGAGTATCACATAGATGCGATTTGGCGCGGGAAAGTCTGGATTTGGCGGTCACTGGCCGTTACTGATCGTGGTGATAGCCAGGAGCTGCGCCACAACGTCTTTGACGGAGAGCGTGGAGTTGTCGATCGTGTGATCGTAATCGGTCAGCGTTTGTTGTGTGCGGTACAGCGAATGGATTTCCGTTGTGGTGAGCCTGATCGGACGCATGCCGTTACGCCGCTCGATCGCAACGAGGGTAGGTAGGAGCCGAACGATCTGCGGCTGATGCGCGGAAAGTTCTTGGCGGTAAAGCCGTGCTGTCTCCGGTGATAGTACATCATGGATAAGCACCGCAAAATTGTGTGCACGGAAGTTCCGCGCGAGCGCACAGGCGTTGAGCACGCCGATCTGCTGTTGCTGCGCTCCTTCCGCTCCCTCCCACGGGGCTTTGTGCGGTTGGATCACCATCCAGCGTACGAGATCGACGTCGATCACCGCACAGCGAGCTAACTGAGGCGTGGTCATAAATCGGGAGGCCACGCAGCGGCTTGACCGCTGGTGGCCCGGCCCCGCATCATCCCCGTTGCTGAATCGTGGATGGTGTGGGAGTGTGACGAATGATAGGCGAGGCCTCGCTG
>JAABUM010003925.1_pt1 | contig 17496 bp, 14 predicted proteins | sample 5559161 | NCBI WGS metagenome assembly JAABUM01 (sample SAMN10711868, study PRJNA513369) | rock metagenome | isolation source: Antarctica rocks | place: Antarctica: Victoria Land, Siegfried Peak nord | reverse complement strand
TTCCCGGTCACGACTACCGGTGGAAAGTACGAGATCGTGCAGGGTCTGGAGGTCGATGACTTCTCCCGCGGGCGCATCGATGCCACGGTGACCGAGCTGGCCGAGGAGCGCGACGCGGTGCAGCAACAGGGTCTGCTCGGCTGAGCGCAGAAGAGGTCGCTTTTCCGCGACCGGCGTGCTCGGCTACGATGACAGCCAGGTCATGAGTGCCAGCGCGTAGCCCCGGCTTGCTGGACGGCAACCCTCCATCCGCGGTGGGGTGCCCCGGGTGATGACCGGGTCGATCGGAGATTGTCCGATCGTCAAGCGCGGGCCTGTCGTACGACAGGCCCCTTTCTGAAGCGGAGTCCTCATGACCGATGCCACGACCGACCCCAGCGCAAACTGGAGTTTCGCCACCAAGCAGATCCACGCCGGGCAGAACCCCGACCCCACCACGGGTGCCGTCGCACTGCCGATCTACCAGACCACGGCCTACGCCTTCCGCGACACCGACCACGCCGCGGCACTCTTCGGGCTGGCCGAGCCGGGCAATATCTACACCCGCATCATGAACCCGACGTGGGACGTGGTTGAGCAGCGCATCGCCGCCCTCGAGGGCGGCGTGGCGGCGCTGCTGCTGTCCTCGGGGATGGCCGCGACCACGACGTCGATACTGAACCTTGCGCAGTCCGGCGACCACATAGTCGCCAGCCCCAGCCTGTATGGCGGCACGTTCAACCTGTTCACCCACACGCTGCCCAAGCTCGGCATCACCGTGTCCTTTGTGGATGATCCCGACGACATCGAGCAGTGGCGCGCGGCAGTGCAGCCGAACACCAAGGCATTCTTCGGCGAGACGATTTCCAATCCGCGCAACGACATTCTCGACGTGCCCGCCATCGCCGAGCTCGCGCACTCCGTGGGCGTTCCGCTGATCGTGGACAACACTGTCGCCACCCCTTACCTGATGCAACCACTCGCACTGGGGGCCGACATTGTCGTGCACTCGGCCACCAAGTACCTCGGCGGACACGGCACGACCATCGTCGGCGTGCTCGTGGACGGCGGCAACTTCGACTGGACCAGCGGCCGCTTCCCCGGCTTCACCACGCCGGACCCCAGCTACAACGGCGTGGTCTACGCCGACCTCGGGGCCCCAGCCTTCGCGCTCAAGGCCCGCGTCCAGCTGTTGCGCGACCTCGGTTCCGCGGTGTCGCCGTTCAACGCGTGGCTGATCAACCAGGGCCTGCAGACCCTCAGCCTGCGGATGGAACGGCACGTGTCCAACGCCGTGGCAGTCGCGGAGTTCCTCGACGCACGCGACGATGTCGAGTCGATCGCCTACGCCGGACTGCCGTCCTCGCGCTGGTACGAGCGGGCCCAGAAGTTGGCTCCGCGCGGGGCAGGTGCGGTGCTGGCCTTCGAGATTGCCGGTGGTCTCGAGGCGGGCAAGCGTTTCGTCAACGCGCTGCAGCTGCACACCCACGTGGCCAACATCGGGGACACGCGGTCGCTGGTGATCCACCCCGCCTCCACCACCCACGCCCAGCTCTCGGAGACCGAACAACGCTCGGCAGGTGTCACTCCCGGACTGGTCCGCCTGGCCGTCGGCATCGAAGGCATCGAGGACATCCTGGCCGACCTGCGGATCGGATTCGAAGCAGCAGCGAAGGCGTGAGCCTGCTGCACTCAGACGGCCCAGTGCAGACCGTTGCACTGGGCCCGCTGACCTTGGAGAACGGCGCCGTCCTGGCTGATGTGACGGTGGCGCTGCAGAGCTGGGGAGCCCTCAATCCCAACGCCGACAACGCCGTACTGGTGCTGCATGCCCTGACCGGCGACTCGCACCTGGTGGGTCCGATCGGACCTCAGCATCCCTCGCCAGGGTGGTGGGACGGGCTGGTCGGTCCCGGTGCGGCCCTGGACACCGACCGGTGGTGTGTCATTGCGCCGAACGTGCTCGGCGGCTGCAGGGGTACCACTGGGCCATCGTCGCCCGCGCCGGACGGAAAGGCTTGGGGTTCAAGATTTCCCGCGATCACCATCCGGGACCAGGTGGCGCTGGAGGTGGCGCTGGCTGATGCGCTCGGCATCCGTCGATTCGCCGCGGTGATGGGCGGATCGATGGGCGGCATGCGCACCCTGGAATGGGCGGTGTCCCACCCCGAGCGGGTGGGCGCTGCGCTGGTGCTGGCCACCGGCGCCCGCGCCACCGCTGATCAGATCGGGATCCAGTGCACCCAGACCTTGGCGATCACCAACGACCCCGGATGGCAGGGCGGCGACTACTACGAGACCGGGTGTACCCCCGGCATCGGACTGGGCGTCGCTCGGCGCATCGCGCACCTCAGCTACCGCGCCGAGACCGAGCTCGACGCCCGCTTCGGCGACAACGCTCAAGAGGGTGAAGACCCGCGCACCGGTGGTCGCTATGCCGTGCAGAGCTACCTCGACCACCAGGCCCGCAAGCTGGTCGGACGCTTCGACGCGGGTAGCTACGTGCTGCTCACCGACTCGATGAACTCCTACGACGTGGGCCGCGGACGTGGCGGGGTGCGGGCGGCACTGCAGGCCACGCACTGTCCGGTGGTGGTGGGTGGCATCGACAGCGACCGGCTGTACCCGCTACGGCTGCAACAGGAGCTGGCAGAGAACCTCGCGAACTGCGAGGGTTTGCGGGTGATCAGCTCGGCGTTCGGCCACGACGGGTTTCTGCTGGAGTTCGAGGCCGTCGGTGCGCTCATCGCGGAGACCTTGTACCGCTCCTGCTCTGGGTGACTTGGGCGTACTGCAGGTACGGCGTCAAACGGTGCCGAGCGAGTCGATGGAGCTGGCGAGCACGATGATCGCGACGCCGAAGGCGGCGAAGGTCACGACGTCCACGGGTCGGTTGCGCACAGCAAGCAGACCCACCTGATGATCGCGCAGCACAGCACGCAACACGGCGCCGACGAGCATGGCAATGCCCACCAGCACCGCACCCCGACGCCACCGATCGGCCACGATGAAGCCGCCTGCGGCCAGCACCATCAACACGACCAGCGCGAACGGCCAGTGCACGGTGCGCAGCCGCGCCCGCAGCGTCATCAGCTCGGCCTGGACGCGTGCACAGCCTCGGCTCGTTCGACCACATTTACCAGCAGCATCGCCCGAGTCATCAAGCCAACGCCGCCGGGGTTGGGTGAGAGGAAGCCGGCCACCTCGGCGACGCCCTTGGCGACGTCGCCCATCAGGCCCGCGTCGGTCCGGGTGACGCCGACGTCGAGCACCGCAGCGCCCGGTCGCACCATGTCCGCTGTGACCAGACCTGGTACTCCCGCGGCGGCCACCACGATGTCGGCCCGAGCCACCTCGGCCGCCAGATCGCGAGTCCCGGTGTGGCACAAGGTGACCGTGGCGTTCTCGGAGCGGCGGGTGAGCAGCAGCCCGAGCGGGCGTCCGACGGTGACCCCGCGCCCGATCACCACCACCTTCGCGCCTGCGATGGGAACGTCGTAACGACGCAACAGCGCAACGATGCCCCGGGGGGTGCACGGCAACGGCGCTGGCTCACCGAGCACCAGCCGACCGAGGTTCACCGGGTGCAGACCGTCCGCGTCCTTGAGGGAGTCCATCCGCTCCAGCGTGGCTACCTCGTCGAGGTGCTTGGGCAGCGGCAGCTGGACGATGTAACCGGTGCAGTCGGGGTTCGCGTTCAACTCGTCCACGGTGTCCAGCAGCTGCGCCTGGCTCACATCGGCGGGCAGGTCGCGTCGCAGCGAGGTGATCCCGACCTTCGCGCAGTCGGCGTGCTTGCCGCGCACGTAGGCGTGCGAGCCGGGGTCGTCGCCCACCAGCACCGTGCCGAGGCCGGGTGTATGCCCTGCCTCGGTGAGAGCCTGCACCCGAACTTGCAGGTCCGCATAGATGGCGTCGCGGGTGGTCTTGCCGTCCAGAAGGGTCGCCGTCACACCCGCATTCTCCCAGACCTCACTCGGCCAGGTTGACCCGCAGCCCGTGCGCGCCGGCGAAGGCGATGGCCTGCATGGGTTCCACCAGCGCACCGGCCAATGACGCGCCGACCCACAGCCCGGAGTCCACTCGTGCGCCCCGCAGGTCGGCCTCGTCGAGCTTGATGCCGATGGTCCTGGCACCGGAGAGGTCGGCATCGCGCAGGATGGCCTTGCGCAGATCGGTCTCCACCAGGTTCGCCTCGCGCAGCCGACAGCCGGTGAGGTCCACTCCACGCAGGTCCACGCGGCCCAACGAGGTGAGCGTGAGGTCCACCTCATCGAAGGTGAGCGGACGCACCCGGCAGTTCTCGAACACCGACCCCATCAGGGTGCAGTGGTGGAACGCGCTGTGCCACAAGCTAGTTCGAGTAAACGTGCACGACCTGAACGCCGAGCCCTTGTGCACCGATCCGCGCAGGTCGGCGCCGGTGAAGTCGCACCCGGTGAATGTGACGTTCTGGGTGTGCAACCCGCTCAGGTCGGCGTCGGCGAACATGCATCCCTCGTAGCTGCGTGTGCTCCAGAACTGGTCGGCCAGCACCGCGTCGGTGAAGTCAGCTCCGCTGAGCTCCGCGCCGGCCTTGGGGTCATCGTGCGTCTCGTCGTCATGTGCCACGGTGGCGATCCTGCCCCATGCGCACGGTAGGGAAGGATCACGGCTATCACCGGTTTCGGAAGGGGAGCGCGCAGTGGGGGACGAGGCGTCGACGGTGTTGGTGGCGCGCATCGCGCAGAACATGATGGCCGCATGCCCGCCCGGATGGCGACGGGCGCAGGTTCGGTGGCGGCAGGTGGGCGGCCGCCAGGAGCACGACGCGGCCGCGGTGGATGCCGACGGACACGAGGTAATACTGACGGTGCCCGACGACGTGCTCGAGCTGTTCGGTGAGCTCCGCCGCTACCAACAGTCCGTACAGACGTGCCCGTGGTTCAGTGCGCGGGTGCGGCTCGCGCACCCGGATCGCTTTGCGTTGGACACCGATGCGGAGGAACCGCAGTTTCGCGGTGCGCCGCCGGAACCGGTCGACTACGTGCAGGATGCGGCCGTGCTGGGGTGGACGGCATCCTCTCCGTGGCTCGCGGACATTCTCGACGCGGCAACCCTCGCCGGACAGTTGCCGAACTCGCTGCGGGCGGTGGGTGCGACCGACGGGGCAGTCACCTTCGGCAGGACGCCGAAGCCAGACGGGTGGACGGTCGTACGTCGCGACGGTCGCTGGTCGGCTGGCCGCAGTGAGCAGGGTTCGCAGGAGTTCGGCACCGCTCGAGACGCGGCAGCGTATGCCCTCGGCCATGTCGTGCTGGCCCAAACCGAGGTGTACCGCGCCAACCGCCCCATCGATGCGTTACCCGGCGACCCGCCGTTGACCCTGTTCCGCGACCTGCGCCAGCTCGTGGTGCAACCCGGCACCATGCTGGACCGGTTGTGTGGCCCCGATGGCAATGTGACCTACCTGGGCGGCACCCCGTTCCCGATGTGCTCGCTGCCGCCGGAGCTGCTACAGCAACCCTGCACCGTGTACCGGGTGCGTCGTCCGGTGCAGGCACTGATGGGTGAGGCGGTCGCGTGGTTCGGCCAGCCCGGCGGCGGTACCGCCTGTGTGCTCCCGGTGTCCATCGAAGAGCTGGTCCGCACCGGAGTGCTGGAGCTCACCTGAAGTCGCGCGAGGTCGACGACACCCGCAGGTCCATCCGTTGCACATGATCGGCGACCACCGTCACCGCGCCCTCCGCGTTCTGTACCACCCCCCGGACCAGCAGCGCAGGGGCCGAGCGGACCACCCGACGGTAGCGGGCCCACAGGCCTTGCGAGCACACCACGTTCACCATGCCCGTCTCGTCCTCGAGGTTGAGGAAGGTGACCCCACCCGCGGTGGCCGGGCGTTGCCGGTGGGTAACCGCTCCCCCGACCAGCACCCGGCTGCCATCGCGCGCGGCCAGTAGCTCACCCGCAGGAACCACACCCAGCGCCGCCAGCTGCGGTCGCAGGAACTGGGTGGGGTAGCTGTCCGGGGACACCCCGGTGGCCCACACGTCGGCCACCGCCAGCTCCACTTCGCTCATCCCCGGCAGCGCAGGCGCGGTGGTGCCCACCCCGGTGCCGGGTAGCCGGTCGGGACGTTCAGCTGCTGCCGCACCGGCCGCCCAGAGCGCTTCTCGCCGTTGCAGGTCGAAGCACCCCAACGCGCCTGCGGTGGCCAGTGCCTCGGTCTGGGTGACGCTCAGCCCCACCCGGCGGGTGAGGTCGAGCAGGTCCACAAAGCAACCATGCGCGACGCGCTCGTCAACAATCCGTTGCGCCACCCCGTCACCGACGCTGCGCACCGAGCCGAGCCCCAGCCGCACCGCCTGCTCACCGGTGGGGGTCGGCTCCAGGCCGGCGTGGGCCAGGCTGTGGTTCACGTCCGGCCCGTGCACGATGACGCCGTGTCGGCGGGCGTCGGCCACCAGCGACTGCGGGGAGTAGAAGCCCATCGGCTGCGCGCGCAGCAGGGCCGAGCAGAACGCTGCCGGGTGGTGCAGCTTGAACCACGCCGAGTAGAACACCAGCGAGGCGAAGCTCAACGAGTGGCTCTCCGGGAAGCCGAAGTTGGCGAAGGCGAACAGCTTCTCGAAGATGCGGTCGGCGATGTCGCCGGTGATGCCGTTGGTGGCCGCCATCCCGTCGTAGAAACGCTGCCGCAGCCGCTGCATCCGCTCCGGTGACCGTTTGGAGCCCATGGCCCGGCGCAGCTCATCGGCCTCGGTGCCGGTGAACCCCGCGCAGTCCACCGCCAGCTGCATCAGCTGCTCCTGGAACAGCGGCACTCCCAGGGTCTTGGCCAGTGCCCGTTCCATCGACGGGTGCTCATAGGTCACCGGTTCCAGCTTGTTGCGGCGCCGGATGAACGGGTGCACCGAGCCGCCCTGGATCGGACCCGGCCGGATGAGCGCCACCTCCACCACCAGGTCGTAGAATTCACGTGGCTTCAGCCGCGGCAACGTCGCCATCTGGGCGCGGGACTCCACCTGGAACACCCCCACCGTGTCGGCCCGCTGCAACATCTCGTACACCGCCTGCTCCCCGAGATCGAGTCTGGCCAGGTCGACATGCACTCCCTCGTGCTCGGCCACGAAGTCGATGGCGTAGTGCAGCGCTGAGAGCATGCCGAGCCCCAGCAGGTCGAACTTGACCAGACCTACTGCGGCACAGTCATCTTTGTCCCACTGCAGCACACTGCGGTTGGCCATCCGGGCCCACTCCACCGGGCACACGTCGGCGATGGGCCGGTCGCAGATCACCATTCCCCCGGAGTGGATGCCGAGGTGGCGGGGGAAGTCCTCCAGCTGCCCGGCCAGCTCCAGCACCTGCGCGGGAATGTCGTGGTCTTGGTTCTCCTGGCTACCCGCATGCAGCGGTCCCCAGCGGTCGATCTGCTTGCTCCACGCGTCCTGTTGCCCTTGGGAGAACCCGAGCGCTTTCGCCATGTCGCGCACCGCCGAGCGACCCCGATAGGTGATGACGTTGGCCACCTGCGCAGCATGGGTGCGTCCGTAGCGGGTGTAGACGTACTGGATGGCCTCCTCGCGACGGTCGGACTCGATATCCACGTCGATGTCCGGCGGTCCGTCGCGCTCCGGGGACAGGAACCGTTCGAACAGCAGCTTGTTGGCCACGGCGTCCACAGCGGTGATGCCCAGCGCGTAACAGACCGCGGAGTTTGCAGCCGAGCCCCTTCCCTGGCAGAGGATGTCATTGTCGTGGCAGAAGGTGACGATGTCGTGCACCACCAGGAAATAGCCGGGGAAGTTGAGCTCGTCAATGACGGTGAGCTCGCGCTCGATCTGCGCGTAGGCCGCTGGGCTTTGCGACGCCGACCCGTAGCGTCGAGCGGCGCCCTGCATGGTCAACTCCCGCAGCCAGGTCTGCTCGGTGTGCCCAGAAGGAACGTCGAACGGCGGTAGCTGCGGGGCGACCAAGCGCAGGTCGAACGCGCATTCCCGCCCCAGCGCCGCCGCGGCCGGCACCGCACCGGGATGGCGCGCGAAGCGGGCAGCCAGCTCGGCTCCGGACCGCAGGTGCGCCCCTCCACTGGGCGGTAACCACCCCGCGGCCTCGTCCAGGCTGCGCCGAGCACGCACCGAGGCCATCGCCGCCGCGAGCCGATGGCGGGACGGCCCGGCGAAATGCGCTGCAGTACTGGCGATGACCTCCAGGTGATGCTGCGTCGCCAGAGCGGCCAGCGCGTCGTTGCGCTCGTCGTCACCGGGGAGTCCATGGTGGGTGAGCTCCACGGTGACGTGCTCGGCCCCGAACCGGTCCACCAGCTCACCCAGCGCGGTCGAGGCGGCAGCGGGGCCGCCGGTGTATAACGCTTGGCGCACAGCACCTTTGCGGCAGCCGGTGAGGATCTGCCAGTGTCCGCCCGCGGCCGCGGCAAGAATGTCCAGGTCGTAGCGGGGCTTGCCCTTTTCGCCGCCGGCCAGGTGGGCCGCGGAGATCTCCCGGGACAACCTGCGGTAGCCCTCTTGACCTCGCGCGAGGACCAGCAGATGGGTACCTTCCGGATCGGGCACGCCGTTCTGCGGACCGCTGAGCCCGAGACTGAGCTCGGCCCCGAACACGGTGCGCACGCCCAGTTCTCGGGCCGCTTCGGCGAACCGAACCACCCCGTAGAGCCCGTCATGGTCGGTGAGCGCGATGGCCTCCAGCCCGAGCCGGGCCGCCTCCTCGACGAGTTCCTCGGGTTGGCTGGCGCCGTCGAGGAAGCTGAATGAGGAGTGGGCGTGCAGCTCAGCGAAGGGCACCGCACCGGCAGTCGATGGCGGCGGGACGGGCGGCTGGTAGGCGTCACGTTTGCGGGACCAGGCCGGGCTGTCGTTGCCGTCGCCGGGAAACTGGGTTTCATGGGAAGGACGCTCCTCGTGCCTGGGGCGCCCGGACAGCAGCCGCTCCAGCTCCGACCATGGCACCGGCGGATTACCCCAGCCCATCGCCCACCTCCCGCTCTCGAACGTATGTTCTACTCGCTCGAGAGCTCGTCGTCAAGGCGTTTCGTCTGTCGGTTGCTTCAGGGAACCTGAATGAGGTGGATGCTCGGAGCTCGGACCGCCCCGGTGACGATTCGACGGTCAAATGCAACCGGTCGCGCCCGCTCGGCTGCCGCCAGCGCCACCAGGTACGTGTCGGTCAGCTGACCGCTGGAGAGCAGTGCGTCCGGGTCGATGGTGGTGGGATCCAGCAGGCTGACCCGGTCGGCGACAAGCCGGTGCCCTCAGTCGTAGCGCCCTTCCACGTGCCAGCGACCGCTGGCGCAACCCAGCAAGAGGGCCTCGCCATCGCCGAGCAGAACCTGGATACGGACGCCGCGGTGGGCTTCAGCGGGCGCCCACCAACGCTCGTCCACCGGCCACGGACCGCCCCACGCCAACACCAGATGCAATTTGCCGTTGTAGCGCAATGCCATCGGCTCGGCGGTGACCTCACCGCGGCCGGTAACGACCACGGTCGCTCCGGCCACATCCACGAGGTCCGCGGCCAAGTGCTGCATCAGCACCGTCGATGGGGCGGGAGCGGGGAGCTGCCCTGGCCAGGGCGCGGCGGGATCGGTGACCGCCACCCGCTCATCGCCCCAGGCCAGCAGAGTGATCCGCTCGGCCGGCCCCCGTCCACCGCTGAGCACCCCCACCTGTACCGCCTCCCCGCCGAGCAGGCCTTGCACTCGTACCAGTGCGCGCCGGGCCCGATCATCACCTTCGCCGACCCCGCCCCACAAGCCCAGCTGCAGTGCTCCGGCCGCCACCACCTCCACCGGTTCCAGCCGCAACAGCACCACCCCGGCGGTGGGGCGGGAATTGCTGCGGCCGGTGAGCCAGCCGTCGAGCTGCCAGCGCACCCGATCAGCGGTGCCCGCGGGGGTGAGCGGCTCCGCGCAACGCCAGGTTCGGGCCAGTTCCTCGCCGTTGCCGGTCCGGGCGCGCACCAGCAGCCGGGTGCAGGCCACTCCCGCCGCGGACAAGGTGGCGTGTAGGCGCTGCGCCAGGGTGCGAGCGGCAAACGCTGCGGCATCGACCCGTTCCACCGGTGGATCGCAGTGCAACTCCACTTCCAGCTCTACCGGCGCCAGCCGGGCCGCGGGTGGCCGCTCGGGCAGTCCCCTGGCGCTGCGATGGGCTAGCACCGCATCGGCACCAAAGCGTGAGGCGACGTCGGTAGGAGTCAGCGCCGCAAAGGCGCCGATGGTGGACAATCCCAAGCGGCGCAACAGATCTACCAGCTCGGTGCGCTCCGGCGCGGCAAGGCTCGGCTCGTTGGCCAGCTCGGCCACCGCCAGCGACGCCAGAAACTCGGCGCTGCATCCGGGCGCCACCACCCGGCCGCCCCGCGCGGCGATGACCGCGGTAGACAGCACGTCGGCGATGCCCACCTGGCACTCCACCCCGACTCCAGCTACCTCATCCACCAGGCGTTCGGCCGCCGCCTCCTCGCTCCCGAAGTAACCTGCGGGCCCCTGTGCAGCGAGTACGAGCAGCCCCGGACGCAGGACCTCCACCCCCGGTGCCAGCGCATCGACGGCAGCGGCCACTGGCTCGAAGAACCGGCCGTCCCGATCAGGGTCGACCGTCGCCACATGCAGCTCAGGGCAGCGACCCTGGGCTTCGCGACGGCGCAGTCCCCGCCGAACCCCCTCGGCGCGCGCTCCTGCCGTGCAGGCCACCACCCGGTTGGCCGATACCACCGCCACCGGCCGGTCGGCAGGCAGCTCGGCGGCCACCGCGGCGGTCACCGCAGGCCAGTCCGGACACCACAGCGCGAGGGTGCGATACCTGTCCGCCACTACATGCACCCCATTACTGGGCCACTCGCTCAGCGCCACGATGTTCACCTGCCTGCCACTGCACAGCCGGACCCACGGGGCCGGCGGCCAGCAGCACCTGCATGCCGCGGGGCCGTACGGCCTGCCCTCGGCCCCGCACCTGTACCGAGAGCTCACGAGACTGCACCCGGCCGTGGCCACGCCCCAGCCCCGCGCACCCACTGACCCGGGCCTGCAGCTCCAGTTCTGCACCCGGCCACGCCCCGCCGGTGACCACCAGCACTCCCTCGCGATGGCGCGCCCGTGCAGCAAGACCTCTGGCCCTCGACGGCACCACCGCGCCCTTGGAAAGCGCCACCCCGGACAGGTCCAGCACCACCAGGTCCATCCCGTCCAGCAGCACCGCGGCCACGTCCACCGCATCGGGCCCAGGATCGGGTACCAGGGCCACCCGGCGCAGGTCAGCGCCCATCTCCTGAGCAGCCAGCATTCCTAAGCTCGACCGTCCCACCACCGCAGCCCAGCCTCCTTCGGCCGTCACCGAAGCGATCAGCCCGGCTAGCAGCGAGCTGGCCCCTGACACCGACACCACCGATCCCCGGACCAGGCCGCCCCGCGGCAACAACCCCGCCAGCACCCCCGGCACAGCGAGCACGGGTACCGGCCGCGCCACCTCGGCGGCCTGTGCCCCTGCGCCCTTCCCCGGCACAGCAGCTAGCCGCCGACGCAGCGCCACGATCTGCTTCGCGCGGTCATCCGCAGACAGCTTCAGCGCAGCCGTCATCACCACATCACCTCCGCACCATCCCGTACTGCTGGGCAGCTACCGCGGGGAAGGAACGGCATACACCACTTGATCTATGCTCGAACTAGTGTTCGAACGTGGACAAGTACACCCCCTCGAACGTCTGCCGTCAAGTCCTCAGCTGGAGCACGCTAGGTACCGTCCGGGCCCCACGAGGGACGACCCAGCCTGCTCGGCCGACCTCGTGTGTATGGATTGCACGAGATCAGCGGGCCTGAAGTCCTTCCTGTGTCACCCGACGTGTGATGTTCTCGATGGCGGCAACCGTGAGGCCGACGGGTTGGTGCTTGCGTATCGCCTGCCGGAGCAGGCGTCGTACTAGCGCGGAAGTCGGGATGTGTTCCTCAGCGGCCCGTTGTCGCAGCAACCGCCGCCGACATCCTTTCGGCCGACACCCTCATTGCTGCATTGCTGCCCGACGATGCATCCTGAGCGCATGGAGTCCCCCTTTCCCGATGTTCGGTGGGGCGCCGAGCGCAGCCCGCTTCGTAAGCCGTTCATCGCACTGTCCGCCACCACAGTGGGCTCCGCCCTCGTCAAGGCCCTCACGCCGATCGACCGCAGGCTGCTCCTGAAGAGCGGCGGCCGACTGACCGTCCTCGGGCCAATCGGAGCACCTGTTCTGCTGCTGACCACCACCGGCCGAAAGTCCGGCCTGTTGCGCACCACGCCGTTGCTCTACGCGCGCGACGGCAAGCGGGTGTGCGTGGTGGGCAGCAATTTCGGGCAGTCCCGGCATCCACTCTGGTCGGACAACCTGATGGCCCACGCGCACGCCACGGTGCGGATCGGCAGCACCGACATCGAGGTCACGGCGACGCTGCTGGAGGGGGCGGAGCGGGAACGGATGTGGAAGGCGTTCGTCGCGGTCGCTCGCACCTACGACGCCTACCGCGGACGCACCACCCGAGACCTTCGGATGTTCGCGCTGAATGCGGTCACCACTCCGTCGACGACCAGTCGGTGAACCCACTCGGGCGTGACAAGCCATGCTCGAAACACGCTTTGAGTGCCGAGATGCACGCTATGGTCGTTGCGCTGCGTCCCCAGCGACCGTAGGGCGCATCTCGACCCCGAAACGTCAGTGCGCGAAGTGCCGCGACCCGGTCAGGTACAGCGTCACACCGGCCTCCCGGGCGGCCTCGATCACCTCGCCGTCCCGCACGGAACCGCCGGGCTGCACCACCGCCCGCACCCCCGCGTCGATCAGCACCTGCAAACCATCGGGAAAGGGGAAGAAGGCATCGGAGGCGGCCACCGAACCTGACGCCCGCTCCCCCGCGCGCTGCACCGCGAGCTGTGCCGCATCCACCCGGTTCACCTGCCCCATGCCGACACCCACGCTTGCGCCGTCGGCGGCCAGCAGGATCGCGTTCGACTTCACGGCCCGGCACGTGCGCCACGCGAACTCCAGGTCGGCCAGCACAGTCGCCGATGCAGCCTCGCCGACGGCCAAGGTCCAGTGCGCCGGGTCATCACCGTCGGCGTCGACGGCGTCGCGCTGTTGCAGCAGTGCGCCCCCGGAGATGGGTCGCAGCTCGATCGAGCTCCCGGCCGGCGGAGTAGCCATGAGGACCCGCACGTTCTTCTTGCGGGACAGCACCTCCAGCGCACCGTCGGCGTAGGAGGGCGCGATGATCACCTCGGTGAAGATCTCGGCCACTTGCTCAGCCATCTCCACGGTGACCTCACGGTTGGCGGCAATCACTCCGCCGAACGCGCTCACCGGGTCGCACGCATGCGCCTTGCGGTGCGCATCCGCCATCGCGCCAGTACCGTCCACTGTGGATACCGCGATGCCACAGGGGTTGGCGTGCTTGATGATGGCCACGCACGGCCGGTTGTGGTCGAAGGCAGCGCGCCACGCAGCGTCGGCGTCGGTGTAGTTGTTGTAACTCATCTCCTTGCCGTGCAGCTGCTCGGCCTGGGCGAGGCCCGGCGCGCCCCCTGCCGTGACGTAGAGCGCAGCGGCCTGGTGCGGGTTCTCCCCGTAACGCAGCACCGCCGAACGCTGCCAGGTCGCTCCGGTCCACGACGGAAAGGTCGATCCCGCCTCAGGAGGAGCAAGGACGGAGCCCATCCACGATGCCACCGCCACGTCGTAGCTCGCCGTGTGCCGGAACGCCTCGGCAGCCAGCGCGGTGCGCTCGCTCAGGGTGAAGCCGCCACTGTCCACCGCCGCCAGCACGTCGGCGTAGCGGCCGGGCTCGACCACCACGGCCACCGACGGATGGTTCTTCGCCGCAGCGCGGACCATCGAGGGTCCGCCGATGTCGATCTGCTCCACGCACTCATCCGGGGCGGCACCCGAGCGCACCGTCTCGGTGAACGGGTAGAGGTTCACCACGACCAGCTCGAAGGCGGCCACCCCCAGCTCGGCGAGCTGGTCGAGGTGCTCCGGGCGGCGCGTGTCGGCGAGCAGCCCGGCATGCACCCGGGGGTGCAGGGTCTTCACCCGCCCGTCGAGGCATTCGGGAAACCCGGTCAGCTCCTCCACCGACGTCACCGGGACCCCGGCCTCGGCGATCCGCTTGGCCGTCGAGCCCGTGGACACCAGTTCGACGCCTGCGGCATGCAGCCTGGTGGCCAGCTCAGCCAATCCGGCCTTGTCGTAGACGCTGATCAGGGCGCGCTTGATCGGCTTGCGGGCTGCACTCATGGGATTCGAGCCTTCCGTCCGTCGGTGATGATGCCTCTGCGCGCTACCGCGGACACCACGTCCACCAGTAGCCGGCGTTCCACAACTTTGATCCGCTCGTGCAGGCTGGACTCGTCGTCCCCGTCGAGCACCGGCACCGCCTCCTGCGCGAGGATCGGCCCCGTGTCCACCCCGGCGTCGACCAGGTGCACGGTGGATCCACTCACCTTCACCCCGTGGGCCAAGGCATCCGGCACCGCGTGAGCACCAGGAAACGAGGGCAGCAGAGCAGGGTGGGTGTTCAGCGTGCGGCCACCGAAACGCGCCAGAAACCGCGGGCCCAGCACCTTCATGAACCCGGCGGACACCACGAGCGTCGGCTGGTGCGCTGCCACGGCATCAGCAAGGGCCACATCCCAGGCGGACCGATCACGGTGTTCGGGCAGGCGCACCGTGAACGAGGCGATTCCGGCGCCTGCGGCACGATCCAGCGCTGTGCAGGCACGGTCGGTTCCGACAGCAACGATGCGGTATGGGTGTCCGTCGCTCGCGTCGATGAGTGACTGCAACAGGCTGCCGGTGCCCGAGGCAAGGACAACCACTCTGACCGGTTGGCCGTCGCGAGGCGCGTTCAGAGCAGTACTCCTGGGGGCTCGGGTGTCAGTCGGTGCGTGGACCGCGCATCAGCCTAGTCGGCGGCGGCCCTGGGCTGCCCTCAGCCACTGTCTCGTCCTCGGCCGTCGCGTCGTCCGACCGCCACCGCACGGTCAGTACGGTTGCGGACCCGACAGCAGCGAGCCACACCGCACCAACCGCACCGAAGGCCAACGCCGGTACCGCGACAGGGGACATCGCCCCGGCTCCCAGCGTGCCGCCGGCCATGGCGCCCAGCACCGCCAGCGCGAGTCCGACCAGCACGGCCGCGGTCCCGACCGACCGGAGCGCCCGGGTGCGGTCGGCGTGCCGGCCAGCTGCGGTTCGACCCAAGGACACGGCCGCCCAGACGGGGACGAGCAACACCGCGAGCCACCACCAGGAACCGACACCTTGCGGGACGGCGGCAAGCACCGGCAGCGCGGGCAGCGGTGCGTGCACCGCGCCGAAGGCGGTCACCGTGGTCTGCCCGAGGACCGCGCCGGGGCCGACCGACACCGACAGTGCGCCGATGACGACGTTGGGCAAGTACGCGAGCGAGACAAGGATGAGCGCCAACCCACCGGTGAATCCGCCGCCACCGCCGACGAGATCCCCCGCGGCCGGCAAGGAGCACACCAAGCAGAAAGCGGTCACCACAGCCGCGCCGACGACCAGCCGCACCAGCACGCGAGGGACCAGCAGCGCGCCGTCGGCCACCCACGCGGGCAACCGGCGACGAACCCGCTCACGCAGGGCGGCCCGCTGGGCCAGGCCGAGGACGGCACCGAGCAGATGCACGCCGGCCACGATGAGCACGGTCGGCACCACCGGCGGCCCGGCCAACGGCACAGCCCCGGCAAATCCGTGGATCAGCGTCAATGCCAGCGCCGCCAGCATGATCGGGCCGCTGAGCGCGGCCGCAAGTACCCAACGCGCGTCCTCGCCGGTCGCAGCGGCCATGCTGCGCAAGGTGGACCACACCAACAGACCCGTGGGCATCAGCGGCAGCACGCTGAGTGGGCTGCCCGCGATAGTCAGCGGAACCTGATGGGCCGCGAGCCATGTGGCGGCCGCGGACGCACCCACATCGGTCAGGTCGCTTCCTGCGGCGACCAGGGTGACAAGCACGAGCGCTGCGGCAATAGCGGCGGAGGCGATGCTCGGCCCGAAGGCCACGCTCGCCAGGGTGCGCGCCCTGGCTGTGCGGTCAACGTCGGTGTTGCTACGACGTTCGAGCACTGCGGTCACGGCTTCCAGGATTCCACCGCCGCCGCAGTTGGCGGGTCAGGCGCGCCGGACAGCAGACCGGGCACTCAGGTGGTGCAGGTCACTGCTGGTGCGGCGGCCCGTACGGGTTCTCTCGTGGATGAACCGTCGTCTCGTCCTCCACGGCGTGCGAGCCGAATGCCTGCGTGGGAGGGCTGTAGGAGCTGGACTGCCCCTGCTCGGGGTCGTCCTGCTGCTGCCACGCAGGCAGCTCCTGCTGCTGCTCCTGCTGTTGCGGAGGTTGGCCGTAGGACTGCGGCTGCTGACCGTAAGGCGGCTGGTGGGGCGGCTGGCCGTAATAGCCCGGGCCCTGCTGTGCTGGCTGTGCCGGCAGAGGGTTGCCCTGCCCGTAACCGCCGGACTGCTCCGCAGGACCCTGCGGGGCGCCGAACTGTCCCTGGCTCGGACCGTACTGCGACGCCGCCTGCTGCCCATACGGCGATCCACCCTGCTGCCCGTACTGCTGGCCGTACTGCGCGCCGCCCTGCTGGCCGTACTGCTGGCCGTACTGCGCGCCGCCCTGCTGGCCGTACTGACCGGCTCCGCCACCGAACGGACTCTCCGGCCCCGCCTTTTTGGCCGAAGGCGAGATGACGCCGGCGTCGATCAGCATGGCCCCGACGACAGCCGCGGTGAGGATGAGCCCGAGGACCAGCTCGAGGTAGGCCCCCCACGCCAAACTGATCCCACCGCTGGCTCCCACCGCGATGGCGACCAGGATGAGGTACAGAAAACCAGCCACCGCGACTGCAGCAGCGACACCGGCATGCCTGGTTTGCTCGGGCAGGATACCGAGGGCCGCGATGAGTCCGGCAACGAGCAGCAAAGCGAGCGGGGCAGCATGCCCAGCTTGGAAGAAGTTCTGGCCCGAGGACTGGGTGTAGGGACCGGAAACGAAGCTGACCGTCTGGAATGACGTGTAGCCGAGCAGCAAGATGAGCAGCCCCAGACCAGCGGCAACGAGACCGAGGGTCCGACCGAGCCCGTCCTTGGCGTCGCCTCGGTGCTCGCTGCGCGACTCGCTGCCCGGGCGGCGGATGTCGGGATACTGGGCTTCGGGACGCTGGCCTTCCGGAGGCTGGGGTCCACCCTGACCGGGCCCAGCTGGCATATACGTCATCACATCTCCCGTGTCTCTCGGCGCATGGTTGCGGCCAACGGTATCGGATGGAGCTCGAATCGCGGGCCGAGCCGCCACCGGGCCGTCACCCGTGGTGGGGAACGGCCCGGCGAGCGTGAGCTGATTACAGGGACTTCATGATCTCCCGCATGAGGTCGGCGGTCGCGGACGGCGTCTTACCCACCTTGACCCCAGCCGCCTCCAGCGCGTCCTGCTTGGCCTGGGCGGTCCCCGAGGAGCCGGAGACGATGGCGCCTGCG
>JAABUM010003923.1_pt1 | contig 17500 bp, 18 predicted proteins | sample 5559161 | NCBI WGS metagenome assembly JAABUM01 (sample SAMN10711868, study PRJNA513369) | rock metagenome | isolation source: Antarctica rocks | place: Antarctica: Victoria Land, Siegfried Peak nord | reverse complement strand
GGCCCCGCTCTCCGGTGGAGCCGATGTACATGCCGGGCCGCTTGCGGACCGCCTCGAGCCCCTCGAGAACCTTGATGGAACTGGCGTCATAGGCCACGCGGGAGTCTTCCTGTCGCAGAGTGACGGGCGCATCCCTGAGGCCTGATGCGGAACCCGGTGTAGTTCAGAGTCTAGCGGCCAGCGGTGACAAATATGGGGCTGAAGCGCCCTGACGCGCCCGTAGCGCCGCGAACGTCCGCGCGGATGGGTCCCCCCACTCGCCCCCGGGGTCGGGAACGGTCCACGGTCGTCTCAGCCGATTCACCCGGTTCGGACTCAGCCGTAGGTATCGCGCGGACCCGGGCCACGCACTCGCAGGCGCCCGTGCTTCCAGCTCGGGCCGCCCGGCCCGCGAACCGTCAGGCGGGTCACCGTCTGAGGCCCCAGCTGCTGGTTGAGCGTGACCAGGATCTGCCGTGACAGCAGGCGCAGCTGGGTTGCCCACGCCGTCGACTCCGCCTCCACCTCGAGCTCGCCTCGGGTCAGCTGCACGGCCCGGCAGTGTCCGGCGATATCGGGGCCGACCAATGCCTCCCAGTTCGTCAGCACGCCCGCCGCCGCAGCCTGCGCCGTCCAGCCGCGCTCGGCGAGCAGATCCTTGACGGATGCCGCGAAAGGCACGGGCTCGTCGTGCTCGCCCTGGTCGGCTCGGGTCGGGCGGCCTCGACGCGGCTGGGGCGCCCCCTGAGCGCGCCGCGCCGCCTTGGCACGGGCCAGGGACTCGCGGACCAGATCTGCCCCGGCCCGGGCTGCATCGGCCTGGGTTGCCTGCACCGGCTCCTGCTCGTCCTCCCGCCGGTGCTCAGTCACGGCGGTGTTTAGTCATGGCGGTGCTCCTCATCGAGCAGCTCAGTCAAGACGCAACTCCCCCCGCTCCACCCGCCAGCGTTGCCCGCGCAGCTGCTGCGGCACGTCGGCGTCGACCGCGGCACTGACCAGAACCTGCTCGGCCCCCGCCACCAGGGCCGCGAGCCGCTCGCGCCGGGTGGTGTCGAGCTCGGCGAACACGTCGTCGAGCAGCAGCACGGGCTCGCCTCCGCCCAGCTCGGCGCTGCGCAGCAGCTCATAGCTGGCCAGCCGCAGGGCGAGTGCGAGCGACCACGACTCGCCCTGGCTGGCATAGCCGCGGGCGGGCAGCTCCCCGATGGACAGCAACAGCTCGTCGCGGTGGGGACCCGCGAGCGTCACCCCCCGCTCGACCTCCTGCTGGCGCAGCCGGCCGAGCTCGGCCAGCAACGCTGCGCCGAGGGCTGCAGCTGTCGGCTCGGCGGGCAGCTCCGGGACCGACGAGCGGTAGTCCAGGGTGATGGGACCCCTGCCGTCGGAAACCTCGGCGTACGCCTTGTCGACCAGCGGCGCCAACAGCTCCACGAGCCGCAGCCGCGCGGCGAGCAGCTCGCCGCCGAAGCGGGCGAGGTGGGCATCCCAGGTGTCGAGCGTCGACAGATCGGAGCCGCCCCCTCCCGCGCGCCCCGACCGCCGGGCCAGCGACGCGGTGCGCAGCAGTGTGGTCCGCTGCTTGAGCACCCTGTCGTAGTCGGCCTGCACGCCGGCGTACCGCGGTGCACGCAGCACCAACAGGTCGTCCAGGAAGCGCCGGCGATCACCTGGATCACCTTTGACAAGCGCCAGGTCCTCGGGTGCGAACAACACCGTCCGCAGCGTCCCCAGCACCTCTCGAGGGCGGGGCAGCGGTGAGCGGTTCATCCGCGCCCGGTTGGCCCTGCCCGGCACGATCTCGACCTCGAGCAGCGTCGTTCGGCCGTCACGCACCACACCGGCCCGCACGACGGCCTGGTCGGCACCCATCCTCACCAGCGGCCCGTCGGAGGACACCCGGTGGCTGCCCAGCGTGGCGAGGTAGCCGACTGCCTCCAGCAGGTTGGTCTTGCCCTGCGCGTTGGCGCCGAGCACGGTGGTGACGCCCGGCTGGAGCGGCAGCTCGAGCGTCGGGTAGCTGCGGAAGTCGACCAGTGAGAGGTGGGCGACGTGCATGCCGCCCGTCAGCCCTTGTCCGGGGCGCCGGGGTCAGTCCCGGCGGCGGGGGCCGCCTGCTCCGTTCCCGCGGCGGTATCGGCCCCCGGCGCGTCAGCACCCTTCTCGAACGAACCGGCGGCAGCGGTCACCGCATGGCCGCCGAACTGGTTGCGTAGCGCGGCGACGACCTTCATCGCCGGGCTGTCCTCCTGCCGGCTGCTGAACCTCGCGTACAGCGACGCCGTAATCACCGGCATCGGCACCGCGTGGTCGATCGCAGCCTGCACCGTCCAGCGCCCCTCGCCCGAGTCCTCGGCGTACCCCTGCAGCTCGTGCAGGTCCTCGTCGGTCTCGAGGGCCCGGACCAGCAGGTCAAGCAGCCAGGAACGGATCACCGTGCCCTGCGTCCAGCTCTTGATCACACCGGGGACGTCGTGCAGCATGCCGGCCGCCTTGAGCAGCTCGTAGCCCTCGCCGTAGGCCTGCATCATCCCGTACTCGATGCCGTTGTGGACCATCTTGGCGAAGTGCCCGGCACCGACCGACCCCGCGTGGACGAAGCCGGACTCGCCCTCGGGCTTCAGCGCGTCGAAGAACGGCTGCACCTTGGCGATGTCGTCAGCAGTGCCGCCCGCCATCAGCGCGTAGCCGTTGTCACGCCCCCAGACACCGCCGGACACCCCGCAGTCGACGAAGCCGACACCCTTCTCGGACAGCTCGTCGGCATGCCGCTGGTCGTCGGTGTAGCGCGAGTTGCCGCCGTCGACCAGGACGTCGCCCTCCTCGAGCAGCCGGCCAAGGGCCTCGACAATGGTGTACGTCGCCTCGCCCGCCGGCACCATGATCCAGACAATGCGCGGTGCGGGCAGTGCCTCGACCAGCTCATCGAGCGAGCCGACCCTCGCGTCCGGGGAGTGTGGGTCGTAGCCGACCACGGAGAAGCCGGCGTCGGAGATCCGCTGGGCCATGTTGCCGCCCATCCGGCCGAGGCCCACCATGCCGATGGTCCCGCTGGCGCTCTCACTCACGTGCCCGTCGTCCCCCGCTCGTCCGCTACTCGTTCCGTGAATCGTCAGCCGCCGGCTGTTACCCGCCCCTACCCGCTCAGCTCCATCCAGCCGGCACTATCCGGCCAGGCGTACCGGCATCAGCAGGTAGCGGTAGTCCGCCCCGACGGGCGCGTCACCTGACTTGCCGGTGAACACCGCCGGCTTGCGGGCGGCCTCGACTGGGTCCTCGGCGGTGGCGAACCCCACGCACACCGAGTCGGACTCGAGCGCGCCCAGCCCGTCGAGCAGGTAGCCCGGGTTGAAAGCGATGGACAGCTCCGGCCCGTCGAAGTGCACGGGCACAGCCTCACGGGCCTGCGCTTCACCACCGGTCCCGGCTTCGAGCACCAGCTCCTCAGAGCGGAAGGTCAGCATCACCGGCGCCGTGCGCGCCGCGACAAGTGCTACCCGCTTGACCGCCTCGATCAGCGGTGCGATCTCGACCTCGGCCGAGAGCGGGGATGACGAGGGCAGCAGACGCCGGTAGTCGGGGAACTGGCCGTCGATCAGCCGAGTGCTCGACTCCCGCTCACCGCAGGAGAAGCCGGCCAGTGCCTCCCCCGAGGGACCACTGCCGATCGCGATGGCGATCTCCGCTCCTGCCCCCGCAAGTGTCTTGGCGGTGTCTGCGAGGGTGCGAGCGGGCACCAGCAGGGTCCCGATCGCGGCATCGTCTTCCGGACGCCAGGACAGTTCGCGGACGGCCAGCCGGTAGCGATCGGTGGCGGCGAGTGTCAGCCGCTCACCGTCGAGCTCGACCCGCACGCCGGTGAGGACCGGCAGCGTGTCGTCCCTGCCCGCGGCGATCGAGACCTGCCCGACTGCCGCGGCGAAGGCCGTGCTCCCCACCCTCCCGGTCACCGGTGGGAGGCCCGGGAGCGCCGGATAGTCCTCGACCGGAAGCGTCGGCAAAGTGAATCGGGCGCTGCCACAGGTGATCACCGCGCGGGAGCCGTCGACGGAGACCTCGACCGGTGCTGCCGGCAGGCTGCGGGTGATCTCGGCGAGCAAGCGCCCCGAGACGAGCACCCTGCCCTCCTCGGCCACGGTCGCCGAGATGTCGGCGCGGGCAGCCACCTCGTAGTCGAACGCCGACAGCCGCAGCCCGTTGGGAACGCTCTCGAGCAGGAGGCCGGCGAGCACCTGCAGCTGGCTCGTCGGCCTGGTGGGCAGCGTGCGGGCCGTCCAGACGACAGCGTCTGCCAGCTCGTCGCGCTCGACGCGGAACCTCATCGAAGACCCCCTCCTGCACGAGCACGCCAGCGGCTGTCGTTGCCGGCTCGTTGTCCCCAACCCACCACTGCTGTTGTCAGTTGTTCTCCCACAGCATCTCCTGGCGGTCGTATCCGGTGCGGTGGACGGTGTGGACAAACTGCATCTTCGCTGCTCAGCCTCGCCGCACGGAACTCGGGACGGTGTGCACGACGAGCCCGGCACCGCGCCCTGGCACGCGGCTACCGGCAGCTGTCCCGACTATCCCCCGGGGATCCGACAGTTTCTCCACAGCGGCGTCCACAGCCTGTGCGGGGCGGGAGGTGGCCATCACCGGCCCTTGCTCCGGATGCGGTTCGTCAGCTCGGAGACCTGGTTGTAGACCGGACGCCTTTCCTTCATGAGCGCCTCGATCTTGCGGTAGCCGTGGATGACCGTGGTGTGGTCGCGCCCGCCGAAGTGCTGCCCGATCTTGGGCAGGGACAGGTCCGTCAGCTCACGGCACAGGTACATCGCCACCTGGCGGGCGGTGACCAGGGTGCGGCTGCGCGACGAGCCGCACAGGTCCTCCATTGAGATCCCGAAGTACTCAGCAGTGACGGCCATGATCGTCGCAACCGTGATCTCTGGGTCGGCGGCGTCGGGGATGAGGTCGCGCAGCACGATCTCGGCGAGGGACCGGTCGATGGTGGACTTGTTCAGGCTGCCGAAGGCAGCAACGCGGATCAGCGCCCCCTCGAGCTCGCGGATGTTGCGCTCGATGTGGGTGGCGATGTACTCGAGCACGTCGCGCGGGACCGGAAGCGAGTCGGCCGAGGCCTTCTTGGACAAGATCGCGATCCGGGTCTCGAGGTCCGGCGGCGACACGTCGGTGATGAGACCCCACTCGAACCGGCTGCGTAACCGGTCCTCGAGCGTGGCCAGTTGCTTTGGCGGACGGTCGGAGGAGATAACGATCTGCTTCTGCTGCTGGTGCAGGTCGTTGAAGGTGTGGAAGAACTCTTCTTGCGTGCGTTCCTTGTTCTCGAGGAACTGGATGTCGTCGACGAGCAGGACGTCGACGTCGCGGTACCGCTTGCGGAAGGCAGGCTGGCGATCGTCGCGAATGGCGTTGATGAACTCGTTGGTGAACTCCTCGGAGTTCACGTACCTGACCGCGGCGTCGGGAAACAGCTTTCGGGTGTCATGGCCGATGGCGTGCAGCAGGTGGGTCTTGCCGAGGCCGGAGTCGCCATAGATGAACAGCGGGTTGTAGGAGCGGGCCGGCATCTCGGCCACCGCCACCGCGGCAGCGTGCGGGAACCGGTTGCCGTCACCGATCACGAAGGTGTCGAAGGTGTACCGCGGGTTGAGCCGCGGTGGCTCGGGCGGGGGGCCGTTGCGAGCCGGCGGCACGGGGCTCAGGGGAAGCGGTAGCTCGTCCTCGAGCGTCTCGGGCTCGGCAGGCTCCTCGTGCGGCGGGTCGACGACGACCGCGAACCGAACCTCCCGGCCGAGCGCCGCTGCCAGCGCAGTCAGCAAGTAGGGCCGCAGTGTGGTGTCGAGCAGCTCCCGGGCCACCTCGTTGGGCGCCGCCAGCAGAGCGTTCGACTCGCCGACCAGCCCGATCAACCTGGTGAGCCGCAGCCAGACGCGCTGGGTTGGCGACAGGTCCCGCTCGCTGAGGCTGCGCCGTGCCCGGTCCCAGACGCCAGCGAGGCGCTCGAGCTCGGTCGACGGATCCTGAGCTGCTCCTTCCGGAGCGGCTTCGCTGTCGGTGCCTGGTAGCTGAGCGGTGCTGGTGCTGGTGCTGGGCACGCTGGGTGCGTGGCGGACGAAGTCACTGCCGCCGGAGCCCTCGTCGATCTTGAACGCTCTGCCGGTAGCAGCGCCCCCGTCGTCATCTGCCACCAGGACTCCCATCTTCGTCGTCGTTGGCGGGCACGGACGACCGGCGCCTGCGAATCCGCGACGTCCACAAGTTGTCCACAGGCTGTGCACGACCGGAATCCGCCGCATCCTCACAGCGAGGAAGCGGTGGCCGTCTGCAGCAGGCAGCGCAGGCGACGCTAACAGCGCGGGCGAGGCGAGTCGACGGGCAATTGACACAAGTTACGAGCAACAGCGCATCCGCTCGGCGCGCCGCTCGAGCATCGGCGCGTCGCCTGGTACCGGAGCGCGTTTGACCCGTCATCGGCCGCCCCGTACCGTCGAGCGCGGCTGGACCACAGCCCAGGCTCGCGCGCGCCGGGCTCGCTTCACCTACTGATCCGGAGTCCTCGTGAGCAAGCGCACCTTTCAGCCCAACAACCGTCGTCGGCACAAGACGCACGGCTTTCGGCTGCGGATGCGCACGCGGGCTGGGCGCGCCATCCTCAACGCCCGCCGTTCCAAGGGCCGGCACCAGCCGTCCGTGTGAGCAGTGCTCCCGGCGGCGGCTCGGCTTCGCTCTTCACGCGAGCACAGGCTCGTCTCCAGGCGGGGCCGGCGTGCCCGCAGGGGGTCAGTGGTCGTGGCCATGCTGGTTCCGCCAGCGGAGGCTGGAAAGCATGCGCGTGCCATGGAGGGCAAGAGTTCGGACGACCGATTGGTGCCAGCCCGGGCGGGTGTCGTCGTCGGGCGCAACGTCGGTGGGGCCGTGGTGCGCTCCCGCGTCAAGCGCAGGCTGCGGGAGGTCCTCAGAGCAAGGCTTGAGGAACTTCCGGACGGTAGCCTCACCGTGATTCGGGCGCTACCCGGTGCTGACGTGCCCTATACGCAGATCGAGACCTGGGTCGGCTCCGCGCTGCGGGCGCTCGACCCAGGCACTGGCTGCTCTGGGCACACCCGGGCCGCCGCGGACCTCGTTTCTCCGCGGGTGTCGCGCCGTTCGAAAGCCACAGCCCGTTGAGCGCGCAGAATGAGGCGGACGTCACGCCAGGCGCGGACGTCACGCTAGAGGCGAGGTCCGAGCGTGCAGCGGTGTCCGAGCCTGCGGGGTCCCCGCCAGGGCCAGTTGCACGTGGCCTCGCCGCGCTGGTGCGGGCGTACCAGCTGGTCCTGAGCCCCCGGCTGGCCTCCAGCTGCCGTTTCGAGCCCTCTTGCAGCGCCTACGCTCATGAGGCTCTGCTGATCCACGGCGCAGGCCGGGGCGGCTGGCTCGCGGTGCGCCGACTGCTGCGCTGCCACCCCTTCTCGACCGCCGGCTACGACCCCGTTCCTCCGCCTCCGTCGACCGAGACCCAGGACCCGAAGCCGACGGGTGACAATGTCGTACGGCGGAGCGGTTACGACCAGCCGCTCGTTCCAGCGGTGCCGGGCCGCCACGATTTGCCTACCGAGGAGTAACGAGTGCTCGACCCGCTGTACAAACTCGTCGCCCGCGGCATCGTGGTCTTCCACGACGCCTTGGCGCCCGTCTTCGGGCAGAACTCATTTCTGTCCTACGCGCTGGCCATCGTCCTGATCGTGATGATCGTGCGGCTGCTGATCTTTCCGCTGTTCATCCGCTCGGTGAAGGCCCAGCGGTCGATGCAGCTCATGCAGCCGCGCATGAAGGAGATCCGCGAGAAGTACAAGAACGACAAACCGCGGATGAACCAGGAGCTGATGGCCCTGCAGAAGGAGCACGGTAACCCGCTGCTCGGCTGCCTCCCGCTCGTGCTGCAGATTCCGCTGTTCATCTCTTTGTTCCACGTGTTCAACAAGCTCGCCCCGCGCACCGGCTCACGCGGGTTGGACTTCTATGGCACCAGCGGGCTCAGCCGACTCGAGGTGCAGCACATCGCGACGGCCAAGCTCGGCGGCGTCTCGCTGGCATCGGCTTTCACCTCCTCGAAGAACGCGATCGACCTGCTGGGCACGAGTCAGGGCGCGGTGCGTGTCGTCGCCGTCGTGCTGATCCTGCTGATGTCAGCGACGACCTTCGTGACGCAGAAGCAAATCATGTCGCGGGGCGGGCCCGTCGACCCGCAGCAGCAGCAGATCCAGCGCATCATGCTGTACGGGTCGCCGATCATGCTCGCGGTATTCGGATTCCGCTTCCCGGTCGCGGTGCTTCTCTACTGGCTGACGACCAACCTGTGGAGCATGGGCCAGCAGTACTTCATCATCCGCAAGATGGGTCCGGGGCCGGTAGCCGGCGCGGGTGCGCCGGGGCCGTCGAAGAGTCTGCCGCCAAGCCGCCCCGACGCCTCCGCGGGGGACGAGGCCAAGAGCGGCCTGAGCCTGCGCAAGCGGCCGAAGGCGGCCGCGCCCCAGGCAGCCCCCACCCCCGCGGCGGCCACGCCCCGGTTGGTGCAGAAGAGGGTCGCTCCCGCAGCAGCCGGGCGTCGACCGGCGGGTGGCAGCCGCCCGGGCGCAGGCGCCAAGAACCAGCGCCGGGGCCGGCGCTGACCGCTCCCGGCCATGCTGTCCCTCGCACGGCAGCGCACCGCCCACCAGCTGAGGCGGATGGGTTCGACGTAGCCGCCGACTCCGACGAGCCGCTGCCAACCCGCCTGCTGTCTGCCCACGCGACCGATTTCACGTTCCGTACTGGAGAGATGCTGATGTCAGAAGCACCCGTCGCCTCACCTTCTGCCGACCATCAGGAGGACGAGCCGCAGTTGGCCGCCACTGCGTCGACGTCCGCTACCCCGGCCCCGGGTCGTGAGCTCGAGCTGGAAAGTGAGTACGCGGCCGACTATCTAGAAGCTTTGCTCGACATCCTCGACCTCGACGGCGACCTCGACCTCGACGTGGAGGGCGGCCGCCCCATGGTGGCGATCGTCGGCAGCGGGCTGGAGGGTCTGGTCGGCGACCGCGGAGTGACGCTCGAGGCGCTACAGGAGCTGACCCGCCTCGCGGTGCAGCAGCGCTCTGGCAACCGCAGCCGGCTGATGCTCGACGTCGCCGGCCACCGGGCCCGGCGCCGCGCAGAGTTGCACGCGCTGGGAATCGAGGTTGCGACACGCGTCGTCAGCAAGGGCGCGGCCGAGCGGCTGTCACCGATGAGCCCTTTCGAGCGCAAGGTCGTCCACGACGCCGTAGCGACGGTCGAGGGGGTGGCGAGCGAAAGCGAGGGCGAAGAGCCGCAGCGCCGCGTCGTCGTGCTCCCCGCCTGAGACCACCAGCCGACGACCGGAGCTGTGGCGGTAGCTGTGTCTGCTCGTGTCTGACGCACGGTCCACCCCCGACCCGCCGCCGGACTGGCGTCCGGCGGCGCAGGCCCTGTTCGGTGATCGACTCGTCTTCGCCCGCAGGTTCGCAGAGCTCCTGGTCACAAGGGGGACCCAGCGAGGTCTGCTGGGACCCCGTGAGGGCCAGCGGATCTGGGAGCGGCACCTGCTCAACAGCGCCGTGCTGACGGAAGCCCTACTCGCCGAGGAGCGCGTGGCCGATGTCGGGTCTGGAGCTGGCCTGCCCGGTATTCCTCTGGCGTTGGCGAGGCCGGACCTGCATCTCACCCTCATCGAGCCAATGGAGCGCCGGTGCGTCTTCCTGCGCGAGGTTGTGTCCGAACTTGCGCTTGACCAGCGAGTTGTCGTCGTCCGCGGACGAGCGCCGGAATGTGCGAAGCAACTCGTGCCAGTTACCACAGTCGTCGCTCGGGCTGTCGCGCCGCTGAATCGCCTCGTGTCATGGACGATGCCCCTGTGTCAACCCGGCGGGCGGCTTCTCGCCCTTCGGGGGCGCACGGCTGAGCACGAGGTCGAGACCATGCGGGCGGACATCGGCCGAGCGGGTGGCGAAGGGCTGTCACTCACTGTCCTGGGGCGGGGCCTGCTTCCCGAGCCGGTCAACGTGGTCGAAGTTCGGCGGTCGGCGGTGCAGGCACGCAACGCGACAGGGCGACGGGGGGACGCACGACATGGCGGGGGCCGCAATCGACGCTGAATCACGTGAGGTCGCAGGGGGGACGCCGCCAGTTTCACGTGAAACCGCACCGTCCGAAGCGGCACCGATTGCGGCTGCGTTGGCGGCATCCCGTAAGCCCCGTGGCAGCTTTCCGCGTCCCGCCCAGCGTCGGGTCATCGCCGTGGCGAACCAGAAGGGTGGGGTCGGCAAGACAACCTCGGCAGTCAATATCGCCGCTGCCCTGGCACAGGACGGTGCCACGGTTGCCTTGGTGGATCTCGACCCACAGGGGAACGCGTCGACGGCGCTCGGGCTCGACGCTGCGCACCGCACGCCTGGTACGTACGAGGTCCTCCTGAGGGAGGCGACCCTGGACGAGGTGCTCGTGCCGTGCGCAGATGTCGAGCGCATGTTGTGCTCGCCGTCAGCTGTCGATTTGGCGGGTGCCGAGGTTGAGCTGGTCAACGAGCAGCAGCGTGAGCGACGTCTGCACGACGCGTTGCAGCGCCTTGCTGCGCCCGTCGACTATGTGATCATCGACTGCCCGCCGTCCCTGGGACTGCTGACTGTCAACGGGCTCACTGCGGCTCAGGAAGTCCTGATCCCCATTCAATGTGAGTACTACGCCTTGGAGGGGCTGGGGCAGCTCATGCGCAACGTCGAGCTCGTTCGAAAGCACCTCAACCCATCGCTCTACGTGTCGAGCATCCTGCTGACCATGTACGACCCGAGGACGCGCTTGGCCGAGCAGGTGGTGCAGGAAGTCCGTGCGCACTTCGGCGCAACCGTGTTGTCCACAGCCATCCCCAGAAGCGTGCGGGTGGCCGAGGCACCCAGCTACGGTCGCACTGTGGTGACCTATGATCCGGCCTCCCGTGGTGCTCTCAGCTACATGGATGCCGCGCGGGAGATCGCAGAGCGCGGCCTGGAGACGGCGGCATGAGCGCGCGTCGGGGCGGCCTTGGTCGGGGGCTCGGGGCGCTGATCTCGTCGGGCCCTGCGGTGCTTCCCGAGCCAGGGTTGCCCACGATGTCCCTCGTCACCCCTCTGGTCACTGGCCGGCCGGGCTCCATCGCTGACGCGGCTGGGGAACCGGCGCAGGCGTCTCCAGGAAGCGTCGCTGGCGAGCTACGGCTCGTGCCGATCACAGACGTCGTCCCCAACCCGCGGCAGCCTCGGACGGCGTTCGACGAGGGCTCCCTGGAGGAGCTGGCCGCCAGCATCCGCGCCGTCGGTCTGCTGCAGCCGATCGTGGTCCGCGAAATGACGCTCACCGGCGAGCGCAGCCGGTACGAGCTGGTCATGGGCGAGCGCAGGTGGCGGGCCAGTCAGCTCGCGGAGCTGGCAGAACTGCCGGCGATCGTGCGGATGACGGCCGACGACGCGCTGCTGCGGGACGCACTGATCGAGAACCTGCACCGCGAGCAGCTGAACCCGCTCGAGGAGGCGGCAGCCTATGAGCAGCTGCTGAACGACTTCGGGTGCACCCACGACGAGTTGGCGGCCCGGGTGAGCCGGTCGCGCTCGCACGTCACCAACACGCTGCGCCTGCTCGGTTTGCCCGCCGCAGTCCAGCGCCGGGTGGCAGCGGGAGTGCTCTCTGCCGGACACGCACGCGCCCTGCTCGCCCTCGCAGACCCAGCCGAGCAGGAGGCCCTGGCGATCCGCGTCACGGCAGAAGGGCTGTCGGTGCGAGCGGTGGAGGAGCTGGTCGCGCTCGGCAGCAGCCCGTCCCGGCGCCTGACGGCCCGGGCAGAACCTTCGCCCCGCCCCGAGCTGGAAGCGTGGGCCAGCCGCCTCAGCGAGCAGCTGGAGACTCGGGTGAAGGTCGCCATGGGCAGGCGCAAGGGGCAGATCACCGTGGAGTTCGCCACCGTCGACGACCTCGCCAGAATTGCGGCGGCCATGGTTGCCGACCCCGGGCATGGACCGGCGCCGCAGTAGGCCCCCCGAACCGCCAAGCACGCGTAGGTCACCACCGCGGCTATTCTGGGACCGACCTGCAGGTAAGAGAGCCGATGAGGGGCTGATGACCAGAGCCCGGCTTGCTCCACGGCGGCCGCGCCTGTCCGTCCGTCTGGTCATCCTGGCTGCAGCCGGCGGCGCGACGGGTGGGGTGCTGGGCCTCCTCGCGGGCCTGCTCAGTGCCCCGGTCACGGCTGACGCACCCGGAGCACCGCAGACCGCGCGCGGAACTGATCGCGTCAGATGAGCCGCCGCATCGCCAACGTCACGCTCGACAACCTGGACGACCTGCCCGGGGCCTGCCGTCGCTGCGTCTTCTGGGAGCTCGCACCGGTGGCTCGGTCACGGGCAGAGGAGTCCGGCGACCCTGCTTTCGAGAAGGAAGCCTGGGTCTCGTCGACGCTGCTCGGCTGGGGGTCGTGCGGCAAGATCGTCTATGTCGATGGGGTCGTCGCCGGCTTCGCGCTGTTCGCCCCCCCGGCCTACGTCCCACGCTCGGTCGCATTTCCCACCAGCCCGGTGAGCCCGGACGCGGTCCTGCTCATGACGGCCAAGGTCCTCGAGGAGTTCAGCGGCCAGGGCATCGGCAGGGTGCTGGTGCAGACTCTGGCGAAGGACCTGGTCCGGCGCGGCTTCCGCGCCATCGAGGCGTTCGGCGACGCTCGCGGTGAGGCGGGCAGCTGCATGTTGCCCGCGGACTACCTGCTTGCCGTCGGATTCAAGACGGTCCGCCCCCACCATCGCTGGCCGCGGCTGCGGTTGGAGCTGAAGAACGCCGTCTCCTGGCGGGAGGACGTGGAGGTCGCCCTCGAGCGGCTGCTGGGCTCGGTCACCCCGGAGGGGATGCTCCGGCCGATCGGCAGCCGCGCCTGACTCGGCACGGCGAGGTGTCGCCGGTCCGTAGACGTACGCGGGTCAGCCGGGCGACGGCTGCAGCAGCTCGGTCGGGAGCACGAACGCGCCTGTCGGCTCGTCGAGCGACTCGGGCAGAAACAGTCGCTGAACGGCTGCGAGCAGGGCGTCGGCGACGGTCGCCCGGAATGCTCGCGATGCCAGCGCGGCGGCGTCACCCCGGTTGCTGAGGTAGCCGATCTCGGACCGGACGGCGGGCATGCGGGTGCGTCGCAGCAGCTCCCACGTCTTCGGGTGCGTGCGCCCGTCGACAAGCCTGGTACGGGCGACCACCTCGCGTTGCACGAGCTCGGCCAGGCGCTCCCCGACGACGGACGCGCTGCCCGTCGTGCCAAAGTAGTAGGTTGCCACTCCCTGCGGCAGCTCGCTCGGCTGCGTGTCGACGTGCAGGGAGATGAGCAGGTCGGCGTCGGTGGCATTGGCCGCCTGGGCTCGCTCGTGCTCCCCAGGGCTACTCGTCGGGCCGTGCGTGAGGTAGGCAGTGACGCCGGCGGCAAGCAGCCGGCCCTCGAGCTGGGTGGCGATGTCAGCGACGATGTCCCGTTCGCACAGCCCCCCGCCGACGGCGCCGGGATCGCCATCGCCGTGCCCCGGGTCGATGACGACCGTCTTGCCCGACAGGGACGGCCCCTGCCGGCGGAGCTGCTCGTCCTCACGCAGCTCGTACGGCCGCCCACCGACAACCGTGCGCGCCAGCCGCTGCAGCTCCCGCAGGGTCACCGGGCCGCACAAGCCGTCGACCGTCAGGAGGCGATTGCGCTGCAGCTCGCGCAGGCCGCTCTCGGTGCGCTTGCCGAAGATGCCGTCGCAGCGACCGACGTTGAAGCCCATGTCGGCCAGCCGCTGTTGCAGCATCAGCACGTCATCGCCGACGAAAGGATGGTTGACGCTCAAGTACAGCAGCCGGTCGCCAAGGCGCCGGTTGGCTTCCTCAAGGGCCCGGAGCGTGTCGGGGCCGACGATTCCATCGACAACCAGGCCGCGGCTCTGCTGAAAGGTGCGTACTGCGGTCTCGACGTCGCCGTCGAAGACCTCGGCGACGGCGTTCAGCACGGTGTCGGGATGATCGAGCAGGTCGAGGGTCGCCAGTTGCGCGCGAAGACGGCGTACGGCAGGGCCGGTGCTGCTAGGGCGGAGGAGTGGCACGAAGCGAGAAGGTCCTGACGTGAAGGAGAGCGGGTCTTCAGGGTAGACGGCGACCCCGCCCTTCACGTCAGGGCGGGGCCGTGTCCCAGGCACGATCTCGCGGGCTGAACCGCTGTCGCGCCGACTCCTGTCAGGAGGTGCGAGGACCGAACGACACAAGGGTCACAGGTACTCGGACAGCTCCCGCAGCAGGCTGGCCTTCGGCTTCGCGCCGACGATGCTCTTGGCCACCTGGCCGCCGACGAAGACCGACATCGTGGGGATCGACATGATGCCGAACTCGCGGGCCGTCTGCGGGTTCTCGTCGATGTTCAGCTTGACGACCTGCAACTTCTCGCTGTGCTCGGACGCGATCTCCTCAAGCACGGGGGCGACCATCTTGCAGGGGCCGCACCATTCCGCCCAGAAGTCGACCAGGACGGGCTTGTCGCTGTTGAGAACATCGGCGGAGAAGGTGTCGTCGGTGACGGACTTGGTTGCGCCCATGATGGATCCTTTCGGGGTTGGGGGTGACGAGAAGGCTGCTAGGGGGGCACAGCCGGGCGACTGCGCTTCAGGCGGGTGGTTCAGGCGGGAGCCCCGGCCGGGACCGGCTCCGGCGGCGCACCCGAGTGCTCGCCCGGGACACCCTCATGCGCGGCTACCCAGCGCTCGGCGTCGAGCGCCGCGGCACATCCCGTCCCGGCGGCGGTAATCGCCTGCCGGTAGGTGTGGTCGACGAGGTCACCACACGCGAAGACGCCGGGCACGCTGGTCCGGGTTGAGGGGGCGTCGACGAGGACGTACCCGTCGGGATCCATGTCGACCTGGCCACGAAAGATCTCCGAACGCGGGTCGTGTCCGATTGCCAGGAACAGCCCGGTGACGGCGATATCGCGCTCCTCGCCTGAGCGGGTGTCCTGCAGGCGCAGCCCGGTGACCTTGTCCTCACCGAGGACCTCGCCGACCGTGCTGTTCCAGGCAAAGGCGATCTTGTCGTTCGTCATTACCCGCTCTTGCATGATCTTGCTGGCGCGCAACTGCTCACGGCGGTGGATGAGGGTGACGGACCGGGCGAACCGGGTGAGGAACGACGCCTCCTCCATCGCCGTGTCGCCGCCACCGACCACGGCAATGTCCTGGTCGCGGAAGAACGCGCCGTCGCAGGTAGCGCAGGACGAGACACCCTTGGCGAACAGCCGGCTCTCGCTGTCCAGGCCCAGCGTGCGCCACTGGGACCCGGTTGCCAGGATCACTGTGTGGCCGTAGAAAGCGCCGTCCTCGGTACGAACCACCTTGGGCTCGGCGAGCAGGTCGACCGACACGACGTCGTCGGCCACGAGCTCGGCCCCGAAGCGCTCGGCCTGGTCGCGCATGGCGAACATCAGCTCGGGGCCTTGGATCCCGTCGGCGAAACCCGGGTAGTTCTCGACCTCGGTGGTGTTCATCAGGGCGCCGCCAGAGGTGACGGAGCCCTCGAAGACGAGGGGGCGCAGGTTCGCCCGGGCTGTGTAGACCGCAGCCGTGTATCCGGCTGGCCCGGAGCCAATGATGATGACGTCGCGGATGATGACATCGCGTGCTGCCGCGTCGGTGCTCACTGCTGCTCCCGTCAGTTGGGGACCCCGATCAGTTGGGGACCGTCAGTTGGGGGACATCTGTCGCCAACCGCTGCTAGGCGGGCGCCATTCCCCAGGGCACGCTCTGCAGTCGCCCCGGGCGCACCTGTCCAGGCAAAGGATCACGGCAGGAAGGTCACCTCGGCCACGTCGGCGCGAAAGCCGCTGGGGGTCGCTGGCAGCCGGGTGAACCAGACCAGCCAGAACCGGTGCGGCTTGGTATCGGTCGGAGTCAGCTGCAGGTCGGTCGCCGCTGGGTCAGCGGCAGCGACAACGGGGAAGTCAGCGGCGGTCGCGCCGTCGGTGTCCGCGGCGCGCACCTGGACAGCGCCGCCAGGGGCCCCCAGCACCAGCTTGACCTGGCGGACCCGCTGCGGGCTGCCCAAGTCGACGACGAGGCCGACACCCGACTTCAGCTGCCCGAAGGCTGCTGTTGCGTACGTGTCGGACGACCACGCCGTGCCGGGGTCGCCGTCATGGGAGAGCGCAACGCGTCCCGGCTGCTCGGACCGGTCGGCGCCCTCCGGGTCGAAGTCGTGGACCGCGGCGATCGGCAGCGGGGACCCCAGCGGAGCGGCACTGCTCGTGCCGCCCGCCGAGGGGAAGCCCTGCGAGGCTCCCGGCAGGTGACCCAGTGCCGCCCCGAGCAGCAGGGCGGCGACCAGCAGGACGGCAGCGGCACCGCCCGCGAGGTAGCCGCGCCGCCGTCGCCGAGCTGGAGTCAGCCGGACAGGCGTCAGCGGGACCGTGCCGGGCTCGGCCGGGGCACCGGCGTCGGAGTGCACCAGAACCGGGGAGTGCTCGAGCCGGTCGACGAACGCCTGCATGCTGGCCGGCGGCGCCACGCTCGAGCCGGGCTGGAGCAGCCCCATCACCAGCGTGTCAAGGTCGCGGGGCACGCCGGCACGCACCTGGCGAGCAGTGACAGACGCGCCCGGTGTCGTCGTGAGGGGCAACCGGAAGGGTCCGCTCGCCCGAACCCGGCCACCGTGCGGTCAGCGCTGCGTAGAGCAGAGCTGCCACCGCGTACAGGTCGCGCCTGGTGCGCTCAGCGAACGACGGCTGCCCAGGCGCCAGCGCGGCCCGCACCTCCAGGTCGAGCAGCTTGACCTGCCCGTGAGAGGTGACGACGACATCGCTCGGGTGCAGGTCGCCGTGCGCGACCCCCCGTTCGTGGGCGTTGGCGAGCACCTGCGCCAAGGCATGGACGATCCACACCGCGCGGGCAGTCGGAAGCGGCCCCTCACGCAGCATCGCGCCCAGCGATCGGCCGTTGACCCACTCGCTGACGATGTAGGTGATCGGCGTGCCGGCGACCGCCGTCGTGGTCGCCTCGTAGGTGGATGCGGCGCCGGGATGCACCAGGCGGCCGGCGTGCCGGGCCGCAGCGAGCAGCCGTGCCGGCTCATCGTCGAGCGCCTGGTGGTGGAACAGGATGCGCACGGAGACTGCTCGAGCAAGAACGAGGTCGGTCCCCTTCCACAGTGCGACCGGCCCGTTGACACCCAAGGGGGACTCGAGGCGGTAGCGCCCGTCGAGGACCTGCCCCCGCAGTTCCGGGTCGGCGGGTGAGCGCAACGGTTGCCGTTGGCCCGCCACGGACTCCTTCAGCAGTCCTGCGGCGCAGAGCTCTGAGCTAGGGAGTTCTGAGCTAGGGAGCTCTGAGCTAGAGGTCGCTGAGCTACTTCGACCTGAAGAAGTCGCAGCCGATTTAGCTGTGGGGCAGCGATTTTGCCCGGCGCGGCACCCCTCTTGGGCTCATAAGTGGCGAGATCATGCTTGTGGCGGGTCAAGCGCGAGGGTGGG
>JAABUM010003922.1_pt1 | contig 17501 bp, 33 predicted proteins | sample 5559161 | NCBI WGS metagenome assembly JAABUM01 (sample SAMN10711868, study PRJNA513369) | rock metagenome | isolation source: Antarctica rocks | place: Antarctica: Victoria Land, Siegfried Peak nord | reverse complement strand
ATGCATTAATCACATGCGGGTGTTAATAACAACGAATTCCAAACATGGCCTGTGTTTGGAATCTGTTAATAACATGTTAATAACAACCTTTGTTAATAACGAATTAATTACACTGCCCACACTGGTTATAACCGTCGCCCGGCGCACGAGCTGCAAACGAGGTTTCATCGAAACGATGCCGAAGTTTCAGTGCTTGGTTTCGGTGCGTCACCCAGCAAAAGAACGGCCGGCAAAGAGACCGCCCGTGTAGCCCGCAGCCGGATGCCTGCCAGATTGCGCGGCTGGTGACTTTGATTTCGCAAGGTCAAAGTTGACCTTGCGAAGAACGCGGCGCTGGATGCGATGCACACGTACTTCAACTTAGGTGAGGCCTGAGAATGCGTCAATGTCAGTGAAGCAACAGCGCCGCACATGCACGTTCATGTGCCTTGACATGAACAGACGTCACCTGTGCACCCGTGCAAATGGCAAGCGGAAGCAATGTCCTGGGAGTCAAATCTGGCGGCTTCTGAGCTGAAACGCACTGCATTGCGGCACCCTTCATCAGAGGCTGCGGGGACAGAATGCTATGATGTGCATGTGCTTGCCTAGTCTATTTGGCAGTAACTTCTGGCATTTCCTGGCCGCATGCAAAAACTTCGAGGCGGTGGTTGCGCTGGCGCACGGGAACTCTGAGAAGGCCCGTGAAGCCGAGAGCGCCAAAGGGCGCCACTCCGACGTGTGCCTCGAGACGGTGACCGCCACAGTCCGCCGCCAAGCTCGCCAGAAGAAAGTCTTTCCAGAGACACCCTGGAGCATGCAGGTGAGCTGGCATGTGGCTGCACGAAATGTACTCATGAGTGAAAAAGTGAAGAAGCATTGAAAACTCACTGCGGCCGCCGCCGCTGCCGGCGACGCTGGTGACGGACGAGGCACCGCGGCTGTTCGGCGCGCCGCTGGTGCGCGAGCTGAGTCTGCCAGAGCTGGACGGCGTGTACGCCTGGATGGCCGGGGCCAACAACGAGGCCTACGACGCCCTGCTGAGGTGTGTGCGTGACGGCGCTTGCTGACCCGCTTTGCGAATTTAGGACTGTGCTTGCACTCTGAAAAATTGCAATTCCACTTTGACAGGGTGTGCTTCTTACACGGTAATTCTTATGTTGGGGCAATCACGAAACACCCACAAGCTGGTGAACGCCAGCGCGTGGCACATGCTGACTGGGATGATGCTGCGGCATCATCAAGCTGTGGTGCGGGCTGCCGCTGCGGATGTGCTGCTGTGGTTTGTGCGCCAAATGCAAAGAAACAAACACACGCACACGGCATGTACTGGGACTGCAGGGAGTTCGAGGCGGCGGGCAGCCCCGGCAGAGACGTCTGGCGCTGGGGAGCGGCGCTGAGCGAAGCCGGCGCGGTGGCGGCGCTGGAAGAAGCCGCAGTGGGGCTGGTCACCGGGCTGCTGCCGATGGCGACCCGTCACCAGCGGATCGAGGTCGCCGGCCTGGAATATCGCAGCAGCAGATCGATGGCAAGTTCGCTTACCAAAATAGCGGCGTGTCAGCAGTCTTTGCGCTGCGGGAGCCTGCCGGGCAGGGAGGTCAGCGGGAGGTGCACCGCCGCCTGTTTGGCAAGCTGAAGATGGCGTATGTCGTGCAAGTCAACCTGGGCGGCGAGGAGGGCAGGCAGCTGTATATCCTGCCGAATGTAGATTGGTTTGCCACCCAGCGGTGGCATCCCCACCGCCGCGATGTGCACCTGGTGAAGCTCAGCGAAGGAGGCTTCTGCCAGGACGAAGCCATGGTGCCGCCAGATTTGATTGATGGTCAGGTGTTTCACGCTGAGGATCCAGCGTTTCCGGGTGAGCCCGCAGTGTTCCTACGGCGCACATCGTCGTACGCGATGCCGATGCACCTGCGCGCCGGTGCGGCGATGCGCACGGCGCTTGCATAAGATGCCGGGCTGCGCCGCCTTGCACGGGTTCAGACCAAACATTTAGATCCGCTGACATTGGCACTTGAGGCTCTGTCAAACGCGGTGACCTCTGATGCTGGAACTGTAACATACATCAACCCCTCCTCTCTCTTTCTGAATCCCATGACTGGAGCCAAGAAAAGCCCATCAGCTGTCGTTCCTTTCACTGCCCAACTTCACCAAAACTGCAAAGGCTGATCCGGGCTTGCATCATGCTTTTTGCACGGTCTTTTCACCGATTTTTCACTGGAGTGTTGAAAAATTCCCGAAAAGATGGGGCCAGTTGCTGGGTTTTTCGCGTGTTTTTCGAAGATCTCCTGTTTTCACGCATTTGCCAGGCATTTTTCATGAGGTTTTCACGTTTGAAAAACCCGTTTCTCCGGTAGGGTATGTGCAATTGGGGACGAAATGCGTATGATTCCACTTTGTGTGAGATGTCGTTATCATAGTGGCGGAAGACATCCGGTCAAGACCGGTCAAGCAAGCCGTTGGCAGCTTCCGCCAGAAACCGCGTGTCCGTCAGTGATTTCAGCTGCGGCCATCGCAGATAGCCTGTAGTGCTCTCGGCGGGAAAGGCGTCAAAAAGGAGGCGCCGTGGAGAGTTTCAGACGCCCGAACTCGCGTCGTTGACTCAGCCAGATCTGCATTTGTGCTGTCCAAGGGACCCATGCTACTGCTGCCCGCTAGATTAACTGTCTGCGGACGTGGCTTCATCTGCCTGCCTCACATCGCAGAACGCGTGTTTGCGGGAAAAAGAACGCGTCTTTGAAGAACAGAACCCATGTTGAACGTGGTCGGCGGCAAGTCCGAGGCTGCAGGGGCCTGCACACGGTCCCTGCGCGCATCGACACCAGGCTTTGGTAGCAGCGGCCTTGCAGCCGTGGCCATGTGCCGTGCGGCAGTTGACACCTCGGACCAGAAACAGGGGCTGGCGAAGGAAGCAGAGCCCGTCATGCTGCAGCAGCTGCAGAGCAGCGGTATTCTGCAGCACTCCTTCCGAAGCGACTTTCATGACAGGGAGTGAGTGCCTTCGTTGTCATGTTGCCTGGGAAGCACAACGCCGTACAAAACGCCAAATCATGGCATGGCTGTGAAGCAAACATGTGTTTGACAGAGCAGCACGCCACTTCCTGCTGAATGTGCAATTCTGGGACACATCCGGTCCGAGCAAGTGCACTTCTGCAAAACAATGTGGACTGTGTATTGTGCATCATTTTTGCAGGTCATACATCAGATTTGTTCAGTTGGTGCCAACACCATGTGCAGCATCGGATCCGTGTGGTGTGCATTCGTGATGCGCAGCGGGTCACTGGGGCGCCTCCTTTACCAGCCAGGACGAGGCCATGGGCGGCGACAACATGGCAAGGGTGTGATGTTACTTTTGAGGCGCCAGCCATAAGAGTGCGCACTGATTTGAGATGCAAAGATCGCTCGAGGAACGGGATCTACGAGACGTGGGTGTGGCCTGTGGCGGGTCCCGACAAGCTGAAGGCGCTCACAGTCGGCATCATGGGAAAGCTGGTGGAGCGGGTGTTTGGCTGCGCGGTTGCGATGTACTTCCGCTGGCTCTGCAATCGCAACCTGACCTTTGCCTCGCACGTCGCCACCTGCCGCGTCAGCGTGCGCTTCCCGTCCTTTAACCTTGCCGCAGAAGCCTTCGTCTCGCATGGAATCGGATTGTTGGCGTATTGCTTGACGGTACGACAGAGCTGGCCATCATTTCGAGAGATGTTGCATTATCATAACGCGAGGGCACGAATCTGTGGCAGATTGCACGTGTCGAGCCGCAGTTCCGACTACACCAAAGCGTGACCTCCAAATCGGGCCCGCTGCAGGACTCGCTGCTGCTTCACCTGGTGCTCTGCCAGGTGGAGGACATCCCGGCGGTCTCCGGCCTGGTCGCCGATCACATGTTCCGCGAGAAGGACGACGGCGCCATCATGCGTTTCCTGGCTGGCCACCAGGCGTCAGCCTGGCTGCGGCAGGACGGCCTGAAGTTGGACCGCACGCGGTTGCCTGCATGGGGTGAGGAAAAATTGTCGTGCGATGGGGTTCCGGGCAGCCTGCCCGCATCTTGCACACAGCAGGCTCCAGCGCCCGCAGTCCTGGCACGCTTTCCGTAGGGTCACAAGCATCCGGGAAGGGGAATGAGAGCAGCATTCCAACATTCTCCATTTGCCTCCAGGGCTGGAATCCGTCGGCCTGAGTGGGGGTGTGCAAGAGCACTGCTGCTTTTACATGCGGCTGTGGGACCGGGAGCCAGCCGGGAGTCGACATCTGTTTCCTTCAATCTGCAGGAATCTGCAATGGCGTTTTCAACCCTTTACTCTGCCGACACGAATGTGCAGATTGTCCAATGCAGGCGCGGCGACATACCTGATCCGCACCATCCAGGAGCTACGCAGCTACCTCGAGAAGGTGGCGCCCGACCTGGCGGACAACCTGGAGGACGTGTTTGAGCGGATGGGCCGGCCGTTCGAGCCGGAGCAGTTCTCGGTCGTGCTACGCGCGCTGCTGACGGGAATGCTCCTCGGCGACGGCCACAACCGGGCCGACGGCACTGGCGCCTCGCTGGTGTTCCAGGTGAGCGCAGACAGCAACGCAAGTGCGCGTGAGGCCATGTCAGCAACATGAAGGTGGCGAAATTTGCCACACGGTGTCGTGGAAGGAAGCCTCTATATATATCACCATGACCATCCAAACAATCAACTCAAGATCGCACTTTCTAAGCAAGCTCCGGCTTGAGTCCATGTCCAGCAGTGTGGTCATAAGCGGCAATCATTTGACATACACAGGCTGGCGACCTGTCCTCCATGTTCACGCTGCTCGTGATGATCGGTGGCCTGCGCCGCGTGCCCGGCGAAGACTGGTGCGTCCAGAATGCAGCCTTCGATGTGTCTGAGGCCGGGACAAGTGACACTTCAACACCGCCAGAGCTCCGGCAGAGTACAAACCGCCAGGGCACCGGCAGAGTACACATCTGAACCCGGCGCTCTTGCGCGCACGCCTGCAAGAGCTCCGATTATGCCGGGCTGTGAGGCTTGACCACCGGCAAGGCCAGGGCTGGCATATTGTCTCTTCCTGTCCCACATGTCAACTTTTCATCCAAAGATGTACTACATCGTGAATGCAGGGTGTCCATCACCATCACGGCCGGCACGGGGCCCGCCACCGGCACCCAGCTAGCGCACATGGGGACGGCGTGCCGCCTTAGTATCTCCAGTCGCCGGTACAGCGACATGCTGATGCGGGACGGCATCCCTCGCGGCAAGAAGGGCCGTGAGCTGAGCGCCAGCGACATGACGCGCATGCGGTGAGCTCGAGGTGTAACTGCGAGTAGGAGACCACATGATCACTTGCATGAAGGCGCCATCAGTAAACGCTGTCCTGCAGACACACATGTGCTTAGAAGCTTTGCGTTACAGATATGCTTCACTTAAAGCATGCGTTCGCTGCCTTCCGGAGCCCCAAGGTGTCCCGGCAGCTTGCCGTAAATAAGGCCCATACAATAGGAAATGGTAATGGCAGATGCTGACGGTGGCTGAGCAATATTATGACTCGAAAGTGTTTTTTCTTCCTTCCAGCCTGCGCTCTGAGCCTACACATGGGTACCTTTATGCAGGTCGTCGCTCACAGATGCCCTGATGCCCATCGTCACAGTGGGGCTGGCGGCTGCAGACGGCCACCTGGGCCGCCAGCATGGGAAGGTGCGATGTTTGGCAGCTGTCAGTCTGCAGGAGGCTGTCTGTGCCCGGCATGACCATAGAGTGTGCCCATGCATAGCAAGGGATTTATCGTGATTTGCGTGTTTGGCTGGCTGCATCAGCACTGTGGGTGTGATCCATTTGGAGGGCTGCGCAGCATGCGCACATGCCTGACTGCATGCGATTGAATCATAGTCCGTTCACCCTGGTGAGCCACATAGAATACATTCCCTTACACGACCTCGGCGCCATCTTCAGGCACGCGGCACTTACACAGTGCGAGTTTACCCCAGCGCTGATGCTTGCAGATGCAAGCTTCCATGAAATCTGAAATTCTCCCTTCGTGCAGGACGACCACAAGTGCGCCAAGGTCATCTTTTACTCAGATTCCAAGGAGGAGCTGGAGGGCATCGCGGACGCGAACAAGCCAACGGGGCTGCACGCGCTGCGGATGCGGGGCGCCATCGTCAGGGCCAGCCGGGCCGACGGCACGCTGCGCCTGTTCAACGACGCGGGCGAGGCGGTGTTGCGCACCGAGTGGATTCTGGGCGGCCACGGCGCCAGCCTCGTCAAAGCCTTTCTGCTGGACGCGTGCGCATCCCTCCGACTGTATTAACTTGCGCAACTGGCACCGGCTCGATTCGCCGCTGCAGCTCATCAGCAGGTGTGTTTCTGTATCAAAAGCACAAGCAGTGCCAAGTTTTATTGACAGGACTTGCATGGGTATTCAGCACTGCGCTCAGGCTGGCTACCTAAGAGGCGGAAGGTGCCCTGCATCAGTGATTTCCGTGCACCCATGCCCTTGGGGATCGAGGAGTTGATGGTGGACTTGTGCTGCATGGCGGCTTTCCGGCGACCAAAGCACTTGCAAAAACATGAAGCAATCTAACGAAGCTGGGATTTGCAGGTTCCGCAGGTCGAGCGGTCAAGGCCTGAATCTTCCTCCACAAGGACGAATCTCATGCAGGGTTCTGGAAGACCCATGTCACTGCATGTCTCCTGTAGGCCGGGCTTTGCGGCGCAGAAGCATGTGGCGGAGCTGGAGAAGGAGTTCCACTGGTTGCTGGCGATCGTCGACGGAATCATCACCGCCCCGCACCACCTGCTGCTGCTGGCGCGCAAGCGGCAGCTGGCTGAGGAGCTGATGCGCGTGCTGGCGGAGCGCCCCTTCCTGTACCTGGCGCACTACGCGCTGGCGTCGCCGCCGGTGTGGCTGCTCAACCTGGAGCATTTCATGCACAACCCCGTCTTTGCAGCGGTGCTCAAGGTGAAATCCATCCTCAAGGTGAAAAACCTGTGGAGCACCTCATGCGCCACCCCGTCTTTGCATTGGTACTCAAGACGAAATTCAGCTGAAAACTTGGGCGCCTTCAGACGTCACCCCATCTCTGCGGTGATGCTCAAGGTAGAGCACGGAAAAATTATATGCCTTTCGTTAATGAAAAAGGAGCACGGGTGAAGAAGGAAACGGGCAGAGGCCTGGGGCTCGCAGCACCGGGTGAGGAAACACATCAGGCGCGTAGAAAGCAATCAGTAGGCTTCAAACCTCATGACTGTACCTGTAATCTCAGGCCGCAGACCATGTCCCTGCGGCCAGGTGCAGCGCTGGGGGGCGGGACGTGACTGCAGTGGAAGAAGCTGAAAGCTTGGAGACGACGACACTGGTATCAAAACCTGCTTCGTGCACTTCCTGCGCAGTCGTCGGAGGACACGCTGGAGGACAAGTGGAAGTAGAGACATGAGCAGGCGCAGTGTGGTTCAATCACGATTGAATGCAAAGGCATGTAACATCGATATGTGTTGGTGTTCCTGCAGGCTTGCGCGGCGTTGCCAGAAGAAAGGTCGATGCCGGTGTCGCTGGAGACCACGCACACATGGCACTGCAACAAGAAAATTTCCGCAATGCACATGTGGCACCGCAGCTGCGGGAGGAGCGCTCCGGCATGCGCGGCGCGGTCGGGGTGATGCTGCACGCGCAGGGCCTGCTGTGGCGAGAGGACGCCGGCAAGACGCTGGTGCCCGCCAATCTGGCGCGCCTCTGCTGGGAGCTGGCGGACGCCTGCAAGCTCAAGCTCGTCGGAAAGGGCGACATGTTCATGCGCCAGGACATGCCAGTGGAGCACTTCACTATGAAGTGCTTCTCCCACTCTGCCGACCGCATGAGCGACGATGGCGAGTGGACGGCGGCCATGTCGGGTGCGGACTCGTGTCGATCAAACCAAGTCTTGCTGATCAAATCAAGACCCCTGTGAATCTTCGCTGGCGCTTTGCGATTATGCGACTCGCGGAGGCCTGCGCCTGAGAGAAAGTGTGACATCTTTGAATACGAGCATACGAATCATCATCTGGTTTGCATCGTGTTACAGTGTGCCCCACTGAGCTCTATCTGCGGTTGTGCAGGCGTGCATTGTGGGTAGCAGCACCAGTCCGGCATGCTGAATGTGATGTGCCTGCTCTTCAGCAAGTGCCTGCTCCACGATAGTTTCCGATCTGGGTGTTGAATCAACAGTGATTGCATATGCAGGGCGCCAGCCGCTCATGCAGGTGTCGGTGCTGCTGCCAATGCTGGCGTACGTGCCAGAGCTGTTCCGCCGCACCGAGCTAGCAGCGGCCGGCGGCGCAGCGGGAGTGACGGCGGCGGCAGCGGCGGCAGTCGCGGCGCTGGCAGACGCGCAGGCGGCCGGCGACGCTTCCCACCTGCAGCTAACGCTTCCGGAGGACAAGCGGGCGCCGCTGGACCTGCAGACGTTCCTGACTGCGCTGCTGGCCAACGTGGGCTTCAATCTGCTGGTGGCGGACGCGCTGCTGGTGGGCACCTTGCGGCAGCTCAGCCGGCCGCACGCTGCCAACACACAGCCGCAACCGCTGCCGCCCAACGCTCTGCTCGCCGGCCGCCTCACCTCCATTGTCGCGGCGGTGCGCACATCCTGCACCCCGGGTCACTGCGGTGGCTCTTTGTGGGCCTGGGTTTGCATCTATCTAGATAGATCCCTGTGTACTCGTTTCATCATATAAGACAGTGATCTGGCCATTGCGCAGGAACTGCTCTGCGCACTCTGTGCGCTTGGTTGACAGCTCAGCAAGTGCCTCACAATGTCACATGCAGGTCTACTGGGGAGCTGAAGAAAATCTTGTGAGATGATTCCGAGCTCAAACCTGCAACTGAGTCTGGCTCCCTGCGCCAACGACAGCGCTTGCAGGGGCGCACTGCTGGCAGCAGCAGGAGGATTTGCAGAAATCTCTTCCCGTGAGCCATATGCCTGACTCGCCATACACTGCCAGTTCACTGAACAGTGGTTGTCTCTCCTCTTTGCAGGCGGTGGCAATACTGCTGGAGGCGGCCGCGCTGCCGCCGGCGGAGTCCAAGCGTGGGGCGCCTGGGACTCTGCAGATGACCCACATCAGGAAGAAGCCCATCTTCGAGCAGCTGCTGCAGCTCGCCCCCACCGGCGCGGCCCTGCCCGACTGCCCCAGGGTGAACCATCCCTCAGATGCACTCTCCCCTGAGATGTCCAGCACGTATACAACATGTCGTAGATTACTCTGTGCAAACGCCGATGCTGGAGCATCAGTTCCTATCGTCGTCAATGTGCACAAGGTCCAACAAGCTGAACACCCAGGCAGAAAGTCCTGAAGCTGTCGAGCTGTCACCGTCCTGTCCCGCAGAGCGCGGTGGGCATGATGGAGGCGCTGCTTGGCGCGGTGACCTTCATGCGCGTGGAAAACAACATGAAGACGCTGCACGCCGTCATCGACCGCCGCGCCTTTGGCGTCTACATCCACATCACCACGCCGTCGTCGCTACGGGCGCGGGAGTTGTGGAACACGCTGCGCATGGAAGTGGTGTGGGGTGACACTCGCACCACGCTCGACAACCCCACCACGATTGTGGGGCTGCCGCACGTGAGAAATCTCGACGGTTTTTGAAAACTTTTTAACGGGGTTTCAGAAGTTTCACAACCGGCGGCAAGATATTCTACTCGACAACAAGTAGGAGCTTCAAGCCATCAGTGCACCCCCACCTGAGAGGTACTGCGCTGCGCAAGACTGTGCTCCTGGCATCATGGCCTCCTCTCAGCAGGCCTCACATTTACGCACCACTTGGAGGTCAACACCAGAGTGCACCAGCGCCGGTGCGCTGTGACTGCAATGCGCAGTGCATGGCAGCAGAAAGTAGTTGTTCATTTATCTGCAGGCGACAAGGACAAGGACAAGGACAAGGACAAGGACAAGGACAAGGACAAGGACAAGGACAAGGACAAGGTAACTGTCAACTACAGGTCAAACTTCACTGCGTCATGTGGTTGTAGCACCCAGAGTATTCGAACGTCTTTGCAGGCAAAGGCGCACGAGGACCGACCATTGTGCACGGGACGCGCGCTGGAGTCGGCGATGCTGCCCGCCAACCGGAACGTGCCATGGACGGACGGCAGCCAGGTGCCGCAGGTGAGTTCATTTGCCCTTTTGAATGATTTGGCAGCAAGAACAATGCACGTGCTGAAACGCTGGGGATGACACCTCCTCACAGTACTGCTTGACGTTCTGGAACGACCCTGTGGTGTGGCATAATTGGCAGGAACTGGCAACGTTGAACTGGACTGCCAGACTGCCCCGCTAGGTGGCATTCAAGATCTGCCTGTTATCCGGCCCGGACACCGTTTCAACAATCACACTCGATTAAATATGATCATGGAATGACGGATCAACCATGGGGACGCAGATCAGCAACACAGGCGCTTACGACGCGGCTGCCGCCGCGGGCGCCACGCTGCTGCAGCTCACGATGCAAGGCCAGCCGCGAAGCCTGCTGCAGGCGTGTATCGTAAAGCGGGCGCCGGGTTCTGGCATCGAGGTGTGCAGCGGCTCTGCGCCGGACGTCGTCATCGCCACGGGCCGGCTGGACCACCTGACGTCGGTCGGCAACTGGGTCAACTCTCCAGTGGTGGCGCACCTGACGCACGTGCAGCTCAAGAGGCTGACAACACGCATGGCGCCGCTCATGGCGCCGCTCATGGCGCGCTTGGCGGGGGACGGCGTGCTGCTCGTGCCCGTCGGCAAGCACACGCTGCAGCTGCCGGCGGACGAGGTAGAGCAGGAGGTGGAGCAGCCGGCCGTGCCCGCCACGCCGCCCGCCGCGCCGCCCGGTGCCGCGGGTGCAGCTGCTGCTGCTGCCGCCGAGGGCGACGACGCCGCTGCAGGCGTCGTCGCCGCTGCCGCCGCCCCTGCACGTGCCACGAGGTGAGAGTTGACGAAAGGACTGCAATTGAGCAGATTCGTGTCAGACCTTCGCAAAGTTTGCCACACAGGTTGCGTTTGCACTACTTTTTCTGTTTCCACTGGTGACAGTCCCTGTGAAGAGATGCACATGTGGCCCTGGTGCCCTGTCACATATATCTTTCAGGCATGGATTGGAGGGTGTACATTCCATGTGGGCTGCAGGGCCAGCAGTGGCGCCTGCGGGGTGACTGCTGAGCTCGTCGACTCCCTGCTGTCCAGGTGAGAGCATTCCACCGGAAAGCGCTGCACTATTACTGCATATACAACGTGGAGACCTCAGTGCTGTCTTTTCAGTCTGTTCATAGAATTCAGCAACGAGGTCTACCAACTTCACCGACCGCTGTGCCTCGCTCCTAGGCAGGTATGTTCGATGCAGCATGGATACCTGCAAAAGCTGCTGCTCGCGCGGTGTGGAAGAGAACATGTTGCATCATAACAAACCGGACGATGTCAAGAAAATGCGGTACAGTTCCGACGAGGCAACGGACACGGCGATGCGGGCGGTCTTCAGCGGGCAGGCCGCCGCCGCTGCGGATGGCGGGGGGATGCTGGACGACTTCTCCGACACCAGCTCGGAGGACAGGTTCGGCTCCCGATAGGGACATTCCGGCTAGTTTCGAGCACCTGTCCCGCCGTGCAAGGCGCAGGCCTAGCTGACTTCAATTGAGCTCCCGCAATTGGATGTTCGCGCCTGACGCGCCCCAGGTTGCTCTCAGGGGAAACACAAAGCGGATGGTGCTCGGATGCAGGCGCAGGTCAGACATTGGCATGTGCAGACGCCATTATCTAGAATTCAACAATCGATCCTTCTGCCACTTGAAGCTTGTGCTTGCGCAGCGAGGACGAGTCGGAGACCTGCGTCGGCTGCGACTTCGGCACCTATGTCAGAAGCCACGCCGCGCGGCGCATCGCGACAGAGGGCGGCAAGTACGGCACGGAGCTGGAGGAGTGCTCTGTCTGCGAGAACATGTTTCACGTCGGCTGCGCGGGCGTCGATGGCTTCAGCCCTGGGTGGATGTGCTACGGCTGCTGGTGCGAGCGTGCCCTGCTTGACCAGAAGCACTGTAAACCTGTAGAAGATGGTGCGCAACAGATTTTTGCTCTCATCACACGTTCACGGCAGGCGCCCCGGCTGTTGGGCTGTTGGGCATTGCATCACAAGATGCATGTGTTCGGTGGCAACACGACATGATGACGTGCAAGTGTGTCCTTGCTGGTGTTTCGACGCGGCTGTGCGCGCTAGGCGCACGCTCAGGTTGGACAGCAGTGCACTACAGTTTCGTCTGCTCACTGCGAAATTTTTGACATACAGGGAGCAGAGCCTGATCGCCGAGGCGGCGGAACAGCGCGCCACCGCTGCGGCCTCCGCTGCCGCTGGCCGCGGGGCCGGCGTCGGCGGCAGCCCCTCCCTGAGTGTCGCCAGCCACAGCCCGGGCAGCGCCAACCTGTCTGGCAGCAGGCGCGACGCACGACCTCCGAAGCACAAAGCGGCCATGCAGTGCATTCCGGGACCTTAACGCCTGCCCCTGTCATCACGTGTTAATCTCAGATGCTGCTGGCAAAATGCGCTTGTCAATGCCGAACTTTCTGCACTGGTGTTGCTCTGATTTGTTCGTCTTTGAACTGTCTTTCTGGATCGTTTCAACCTTGACGCCTGTCTTACGTGCAGGCCTGGCACCGTCAGCAGGCTGGGCAGCCCGGCCACTGCCTCGCCCATCTCACGGCGGTTATCCACCTGTGCACAGGGGTGCGCACGCCTGGATAAACTAGAGCCGGAGAACATCTTCTGACACCTTGAACTTGGATGTGCTCATGTCCTGATGTGCCCCTCGGTTTGCTTCGAGAGCTGCTGCGAATGTGCTAATACAGGGTTCGGCATTTGCTGGAGAGCGCCTAGAGGCATCGATTTTCACTCTCACCTTAGATCTTTTGCGGCACCCACGGGCCTTCAGCCTCTCTATTGTAGATCAGTGCCATCTAGGTATTCAGTTCAACTGTTGCAGGTATCCAAGTCGCGTGGAAGCAGGAGGCGCTGCGGTGCCGCCGATGCTGGCTGATCCCGCCCTGCCCACGCAAGCACCGTTCCGGAATGAATTTACCTGTGCTTCACTTCTCCGATGTGATTTGAGGTGGACAAACGCCGAGCGCAGGTCCATGCCGGTGGCGGGCCCCGGAGGCAGTGGCGGTGACGGCCTGGACGTCCGCTTCGCTGCTGCTGGTGGGCTGGGTGACAGCAGCCGTGGCGCAGGAGCTACTTCGCTCGCTGGCGGCAGGTGCAGGACATTCTTGCGGGTCGAAACATGTGCGCGTGCATCTGCCGCTGCATCTGTGCACAGTCCGGACGAAGAAGTCGTGGCTTTGCATCGACTTGGGGCAGCGCTGGGCCAACTCCCAAAATGCAGTAGGCTTTGCAGCATAGTTTGCGGCACATCGGCTTCTGCTTGCCGCACAAAATCGTGTGACGAGGAGCTCTGGCATCATCGACAACTGGCTGCAGTCTGGCGGGCGCCGCGGGCGAGCTGGTGGACGATTCGCCTCTGGTCTTCGGCTCCCGGAGCAGGCGCCGGCTGCACAGGTGCGCCAATATATCTACTTGTGCCTTTGCAAGGTACCCAAGTGCCTCTCTGCACTGGTGTATGCACACTTATCACTTTCCTGCGCTGTGTCATTTTGATTCAGCGCGCTTGAAGAGGAGGACGACGACGACTGGATCGACGGCGCCGTTGGTGCCAAGGCATTCAGGAGGTTGATTTGGATTCCAGCAAAGCAATATCTACCGCAGAGTGCTGCCATTGCGTTGACATCGAAAATTAAGCGTAATCATCGAACCCAGCTGCACTACAACCACGTTCTCCAGCTGCCTCGTCTGTGCCTTGTAAGCAGTCGGTGCCGTTGCATCAACGATTTTCGACCAAGACAGTTGACGCACTTCGCTCGTTGATGTAGCCTTCCATCAGAAGCGGCGCTGGCGCGCGAGATGCGGCGCGTGTCTGTCGCAGATGCAGACGACTGCGCCGCCGGCCCTGCCGAGATGCTGGATCGATCCCTCGGCCCAGGTGCACCATCTCCACCTTCCCTCCTGAACATCCGAGCTAGATGCTGCCCAGGTGGTACAGTTTGAGAAACGAAGAAGAGGGTGTGCTTGCCTCAGCCGTGCGCGACTTGAGGGCCACAGAGGAATCCGAGGTTCGTACTGCATGGGGTTTACACGAACGTTGATGTGCGTTCTGAAAGGGCGGCGACGCCATTGATATTTCACATGCAAATAACCAGCACTGCTGGAGTGTTTTAAACTGCCAGCTGAAGGGGCAGTAACAATGACTCAGCCGTGTGTTACCTGCAGACATTGACCCTGAAGCTCTGTGTCTGCTGCGCAGCGGAGCCAGAGCCACTGCAGCACAAGACACTGAACCGCCTGCGGCGCGCGGGCGAGCCTGTGGCCGGTGTGGGGCAGCTGCCGGCCGCCCTCGGTGAAGAGGGCGAGTCTTGTTCCCATTCGTGCTGCCTTCGTGGTTCCCTGTACTATCTGCCACGAGGTCTCGTACACCTGTTGCAGTGAACGTCGATGATAAGCAAGCGCAGGTGAACATGTCGAATTTTGCAGCGAAACATCTCCACAACGGCTTCTGCTTCTACAGGTTCGAGGAGAGGACGCACTTGCAGCCTCCCGGCGCCGCAAATATTGAAATATCGAAATGTTCTGCAGACATGGGGGCCAGCGACGGCGAAGATGAGAGCCACGACGCGGTCGACGACCTCCCCTCCTTCTCCGCGGACCCAGGCGGCGACCTGGAGGACGTCATCTACTCCCCGGTGTCCGGGTTCGTGCTCTGCCATCCACTCAGAGTCTGCTGTGGCGGCTGAGACTGACACTGTCCGTCATCAGTTCAATATACATTGCCACGTGAAAATAAGAGACTGTAGATATTCATAGGAATAATGTTCGTCAGGTACAGCAGAGCACCGCAGCATACCTTTTGCTCCGACAATGGCGAAACTAATCAAAACCAGAGCGTCGCAGGGCTGAAGGCGGCACACAAAAGTCTGAACCACTCTGACGTTGCGCAGAGTGGAGGCGCGCGGTGCCGGGCAGGCGACGGAGAACGAGATGGACGAGGGACTGCCGGCGCGCGGTGTCAAGTCTAAGCGGCCCGTAACACCCGACACCGGTGGGCTGCCTGGTGCCTGTGCAATGCACATGTCGGTCTCTCTATAGATACGCATGCTGCAGCGCAGAATGCACGAATCCAACGCAAGGTTGTCACATGCTGGACGCACATCATCATCAGTAGGGACACCACCAGGCAGAATCGACTGAGACCGCATCCACAAGTACTCCGTTGACTGCATTCCGCTCGTCTGATCTGCAGGCGGCAGCCTGCAGTCGCCGCCGCGCCGTCCGCCAAAGACCGCAAAAGGCCACGACAGGAAGTGAGGTTCTCACAGAGTCCTCCTGCCACTATATTCCCTGTGTGTCAACGGTGTTGTGCCACTCCTGCTGACCATGGCCGTGTGCCCTCCGGATGCTCCTGCACTACGCAGCGCTTTTCACTAGCTCCTGGTTGATTGAGGCAACCTTGCTGCTGAACAGGGACCCGGTGGTGAAGGTGCTCAGCTTCACTGACGAGCCCAACATAGACACCACCGAGGGCGGCATCACCACGCGCTCAATGTGCGTGCCTGTCCCAGATTGTAGCATGAGCCCACTAAGCAAATCATGAGGTGGTCTGTCGTGTTGTGTACTTGGCCAGTCTCCAGACAACGACACATGCACTGATCAGCAGCTCCACAGCCATGGCCTGCCTGGGACATCATGGTGATCAGGAAGGCGAGTATAGTGACTCGCTCGAAACTGTTGTGCAAAGCAGCCGCGCACATGCACATGAGCGACACCAATATTTTGGGCTGCCGCGACGTCTCGACGCTCCTTGCGCATCGCAGCAGTTTCCCATACCAATCGTGTCGCCTTTTTTGGACCAACGAGGCGGTGTGCTCTGCGCACTGCGCAGGTGGATGGAAGCGATGATCATAGTGATCGCTGGCGTCAGGACTAGTGCCAGGCAGTCGGGCGGCTGCCGGCGGCAGACTTGTCGCCTGGAGCGGCTAGTAGATGTTTTGATGAGGGCAGGACTGGCCAGCACCAATTCAGCCCTGGCATGCTGCACAGCCTATGCGCCACCCTTGCACTTTGCCCTGGGGACATTGGGTCCATGCTTTGGCGAGTGCGCGTGGCGCTGTTGTGAAACACCACGTCGATGATCGCTGTTTCTGATCGTACCATGATACCAACCAATGCATGCATGTGTTGTTTTACCCGTACATTCCAATGTGCCTGGTGCAGCACACAGCCAGTGCGCCGACCCAGCACAGGAAATGACAAAAAGCGAAACGCGCATCCCGCCGAACGGCAGCTGAACGTGCTGAATAGCGGTTACAGCAGCAGCAGGCGGCGGCGAGGTTCCGGTGCCTCGGCCGCCTGATGCACTCTGCTGGCAGGAGCTCGTGCAGCGCCGCATCCTTGCGCCACAAAGTGGCGGGAACCAGGGGCTGCGCCTGTAGGCGAACCTAGATCGGCTGCCGGTCCTCGAACCTAGAACCTCTCACACAGATCGGCTACCGGTCCTAGAACCTCGAACCTCTCACACCCTGCCGGAAGCCACGCGGTGCCTGGCGGCGCCGCAGATGGATTTCAGTCGCTCGGGAGAGCTGGGGTGCGTCCTGACGGCAACAGCGGCCGCCCTGCGCGCGCACTGGACTTGTCCGGAATCACGGCTAGAGGATGGCTGCTCACCGGTGCCAGCCGCCTCTGGCGAGGTGCTGGAATATTGTGCGTGCCCATCACCAGAAGCTGCGCCGCTTGCAGGGCCGCAAGGCCCTCCAGGCGCTGCTGGCGTCGCGGCTGTATTTTCTTTGGCGCAGCTCGATGCCTTGCCAGACTGACTTTAGTTTCCTCCGAGGTAGGCTTCGGATTTAGGTTCCCACTGCAACCTGGAGGCAGCTGCTCGGTGAACAGCTGGACCAGGCTGAACACCCCGCGTGCCGGCGAGCAGGTAGTTCGAATGACATCGGAGACGCAGCAAGCAAGGTGGAGACTAGCCGGTCGGCCTGCGCTGCCCAAGCCTGCGACACGGCATCCGCACCATCAAAACTGGCCTGGCAGCCCAAGAAGGTGCTCGCAAGTTGCAAACACTCACGCCGAGCCACTCGTAGCAGCCGAGTATCGTCAGCCAGGCACTGGCGACGCACTCCGGTCCATGGCAGAGTCTCCGAAGACCACTGCTTCCCCAAGTGCCGTGCAACAGGTGCGCTGCTCCCACCCGGCTCGCAGAGTGTACAAGGAATGCACGCAGCTCGTCTGTGAGGCTCTGGGAGGCGGGCAGGGACCAGGAGAGAGATAGAGGAAGAGGATGAAAGTTGAAAGTTTGACGCCGTCTGCGCCTAGAAGGGCGTCAGGCGTGAATAAAGCGACAGGATTCCCAATCCCCTAGTTGCTGACAGACAAGTCTGACACTTCGCTAAGAGCACAGGTTGCCCATCCCTCGCGAGGCCACAAGCATTGCAGCCCCACTG
>JAABUM010003921.1_pt1 | contig 17505 bp, 30 predicted proteins | sample 5559161 | NCBI WGS metagenome assembly JAABUM01 (sample SAMN10711868, study PRJNA513369) | rock metagenome | isolation source: Antarctica rocks | place: Antarctica: Victoria Land, Siegfried Peak nord | reverse complement strand
CAACAAGGACCGCCATGGCGGCTCGCACGCAGCCGCGGCGGCGCCGGCGGCCTCGACCCATGCAGCCACGGCAGCTGAGGCAACGGCCACTCTGCAGGTGCAGTCTGTTTGCATGCTCCTCTCCGAGTGCACATCGATTTCTTCTAGGTCGTGATACCTCCTGCAAGTGGCGCCAGGCAGTCGGTATCATCACGGGCAGCCATGGCTTCAGTGAGTAAGCTGGTACATCATACGACAGCAGCAGTCCATGTGCAATGCTACAGGTATGCATCAGCAGGTACTAATGAGCCTCCTCGACTGCCTTGCACACGCATCAGTACCTGTGCGAGTGCTGGCACAAAGTACGTCTCGAACACCAGGATTACCGAGGCGGGGTGCATCATTGCTGCAGGCGGTGCCGGAGCTGGCGGCACTGGGGCCGGAGTTCAATTCTCATGAGTGCCGGCTAATCGTGAAACGACTTTAGTAACATGATCACCGAATACTACTGCAGGCGGTGCCGGAGTTGGCGGCGCTGGGGCCAGTGTTCAAGAGCAGCACGCCGGTGCTGCTGACAGAGGAGGGCACAGAATACAGTGTCTCCGCCACCAAGCACGTCACCGACGCCGCCGTCGTGTTCCAGTTCGACTGCAGTAACACTGTGGAAGAGCAGGCACGCTTCTGCGTTGCCTGCTTGCCTTTGTGGACGTGCGGCAATAAGCGCTTGATGTGCCTTTCCTGGCTGCGTGTGTTCAGCACAGCTGCCTGGTGCAGCGTAGCCTGCCGCATGGCACGATACGCTAATTGAAGTTATTGTCTGGCCATATGACCCTCTGGTGCGTGTTCTTCCTGCAGATACTGGAGGAGGTGTCCGTCGCCATGGACCTGTCCGAGGCGGTGAGCAGTTCTGCCCTGTTGCTGCGCTGCCCTGCAATTACGTGACGGCCACCTCCGCTGCTGCCGTGCTGCTTCTCTCGACATGCAAAAGGGCTAATGGTCGAAGCTGCTGCCCGAACGAATTTACGCGCGAGCGAGAGCGGCAACAGCACCATGCTGTTTTTTTTTTTGCAAATTTCCCACGCATTGTAACATGTCCTAAACATCCCTGCTCTGTGACCTGCAGCCTGGCTTTGCTGAGGAAGCGACGGTGGCGCTGCCGGTGATGCCATACGGCGAGGTGGGCAGCACCTACGTGGTGCTGGCGCGCCAGGAGGGCTCCCTTGCGCTCGGCAAGTTTGCGTGTACGCTGCGCTTCACCGTCAAGGAGATCGACCCGTCCACGGGTGTGGCCCGCCCTGCCGTGTGCCAGTCGTCACATTCTAGACACAACATTGGTCCTGTTTTGCAGTTTGTGTGGCTTCGGCAAGTGGGTTGCACTGCATCGTGCTTGCGAGATGAACTTTGACGGTAACTGGAAGGGTCTGTTTTGTGCGGCGGCTTTTGCGGCACAAGCTTCGCTAACATCACCAAGCACTACATCACCCTGCACACGCAGGCGAGGCTGAGGAGCAGGGCTACGACGATGAGTACCAGCTGGAGGTGCAAAACTGGCGCTGCTGAAGCATTTCAACCCCCTAAACCCTAATGAAATCATTCAGGCGAGGCGGAGGAGCAGGGCTACGACGATGAGTACCAGCTGGAGGACCTGGAGGTGGGCGCGGCAGACTACATTGCCGCGATGCCCGTGTCCAACTTCCGCGCGGCCTGGGAGGCGCTGCCCGCTGAGTCGGAGATGGCGGACGACTATGGGCTGGGAACGCGCCCTGGGCTGGAGGACGCCGTGGAGGCGGTGCTTGCGACGCTGGGCATGGCGCCCTGCGAGGGCACCGACGCCGTGCCGCCCAATGCCAGGCACGCCTCTTAAAATTGCTATGTATATTGCGGTCCCCCTGTCGTGAATGAAGGTTGCTGGCTTCGTTCGCCCTCTGCTGCCTGCCCTCCTGCTGACGAGCGTCGTTTGCATTGTGCCGTCGTGCGCGCCTTTTGGAACTGGCAGTGCAGTACTCCACGAAGAGCGCCTGTATTGTGCTTTCCTACGCAACCTGCAGCAGCACTTTGCAACAGACTGGAGCATGAGATAAGCAATGTTTGGCAACTTTCTTGCGACAGCAAACCAATGGAAGATGATATCGGACTGCGTCGACACACAGGTCGCACATGGTGCTGCTGGCAGGCACGATCGTGGGCGGGGAGCAGGCGTTGGTGCGCCTCCGCTTCGGCATCGACGCGCAGCGCAGCGTCGCCATGAACCTGGTTGCGCGCTCCACCTCGCCCGAAGTCTCCGAGGCCGTCCACATGATCATCGCAGAGTGAGTTTCCCTGCTGCATGGTGCTGCTACGCCAAAAATTTTGAGATCGCCCAGCAGGACGTGTATTGCTGGATCGGAGGCGGGATGCAATCTCTCGCTTTTTGGACTGTTGCCTTGGACGGTGACCACTCATGTCAGGACATGCTAGCGGCAGGCAATGCACCCAATGATTGCAGTGTAGTCTCGCCCTTCATCATTTGTCCAGCGCTTCAACGTATCTAGGAGAGTTCTTTGCCCAGGACAATTTGACTTGCCCATTTGTTAGGTTTGTTGGCAGTGCGGGGGTCGATAACGGGCCGCTGCACAGGACGAAGTTTCGCTCATTATCGACCCTTGCAGCTCGATCGTGAGCAACTGCGCCTGTGGCGCCAGGCGAATTGCACATGAATCGCTCTATAAACACTTCAAACCGTCCTGTTCCAGCAGCAGTCGCACCATGCGCTGCCGATACAGCGAAGGAGCGGTTTCGCGCCAATGTCTGGGTATTTCCGCCGTTTTTCTGCTCAATCTCTGAGTGTCCTTTATCCGAGTCAGCCAGTTTTGCCATAAGTACGTAAGATGCATAAGTTCGTAGGTGCGGCAGTCGCTCCCTAGCAAAAATGGCCGTGGTCTATGGCTCCCCTGATGGTATGCATGTCTGAACACAATAACCTCCCTGCCATTCACGGCTGGCCCATTGCGAGACCATTTTGGAATATGCAGCTACTCAATCTTGCATTCGACTTGTGACGCAGGGCCTGATGGGGAGGTGGCATCCATCTTCCGGGCACAAGGCTGAGAGTGTATGCCGGAAGGCGGCAGGAGCTTGCTCTGGACATGCCTGGACACCTGCGGAGCAGGCGGTGCCTTGACCAAACTGGACAGTGGCCACTCACTCAACCAACACAACTGTTACCAATTCGGCATTCGGTAATTCGGCAGTGTCCTAGCTGTTTTGGAACCAATACCAAGGTTTGTAGAAGTCAGACGACACACGGGCTTGTGCACAGTGGGTAGCTTCAACCGCCATTTTCGCCACGTGGCGTGAACGCGTTCGGCAGACACAATGAACCTGGGACGCTGATTGACTCATCCCTAAGCGACTGCTCGCCTCATGTTCGCACTCGTACTGGCCTGAATTGTACAGAGGAGCTGGGAACAAATCAGCTTTAGCCATTCAAGGAGTGAGTCACTCGGGCACTCCCGCGCCGTTGTGGCGTCCGTGCATGCGCCAGCGCGAATTTTGGCCTTGTGGGCGCCAAAACGTTCAGCGGCACGCATCGCCAGCGCGGACCACCTCCCTCGTCCATGCAGGCAAGCACAGAATCCAAATAGGCTCAGCGGGAAATGGCAGACGGAAGGAGCTAGCCAAGTTGGCTGAGTGGACTGTTGATTATGCATGTGCTACGCAGTACAGATAAAACGCGCCGCTTCATCTCACCACACCTCCATGTTGCAGCAGCTAGATTGTACCAGCAGCGTAGTGCTTTCAAACCTGTGGCGCAAATAATCTGAACGCTGCACATGTAGTAACCCAGTTCTATCCTTGGGACAAAACCTCGGACATGGGGGCCAATGCTCCCGTGCCGATTCCCTGACGATTGTCACAATCGCATGCCACTACTCTGCATCGGGCCACTGAACATGCCTGGGCTCTGACCCATCACGATCAGTGTCTGGCTGTCGTCCGCCCGGTCGGAGGTTCAGCACGCTCGAAATGTCAGCCAGGCGGCGTCATCCAGCACCTTTTCGCGATTTTGGCTGTCCATTATGCATTGGAACTTAAACTTCGTTGCTCAGCGTTCAAAACGCGGCGGAAAATGCCCGACCTTTGCCCACTGACAAATCGGGCAGTCACCTCTCTCACTCCTCTCACATAACGTACGTACGTCGCACGGGGGCAGCGACTCACGACAGGGAGCACAGATAGAGCTGGCGCAAGTCCGGGCATCTGCAACACTCGCTGTGCAGATATCTGCTGGATCCACGCGGGCTGGAAGCCTGTTTGCAACAGCAGGACCGGGACAGCATCTAAAGTGACGTTAGTCAACGGGGCCAAACACGTGGTCCCCGCACCGAAGCTGTGTTTTCACCAAAGCTGTGATGTGTGCACGGCGGTGACGCTCCCGTGGTGCCGTCCAGTAGCCACTTCGGCTTGGGTGCCTGACGGCGCGCCTAGCCAAGCGGCCGAGCGTGCAGCCCAGATCCTCCTACACATGTCAGCCAGAGGGAGTAATTGCGTGCGTGTAGGGGAAGAAATAAGGCAAGCCTCGGCTTGCAGTCCGCCTTTCGTGTGCTGCCCTGGTGGCCCCGGCCCTTACACTCTGCTGACCGAAGCGGCAGCAGACGGGCAGGCCTGCCAGAAAACGGGCGCCGTGCGCCGCAGCCACGGATTGGATTATGGGCCCAGCTTGCGTATGGCGTAACGGGACGGCCAGCAACGTGGAGGCCGCCCGCCAGTCTCGGCGCCCGGCATCTGCGTCCGCGTGCCAGGCCTGATTCGGCCGTCGCACATCTTGCACTTGAGTGGGTGCGCCAGCCGTCTCTACCCACGAGGCATCATGACCTGCGGGCCCGTCCTTTCGGCGAAACTGCTCGTTCCTGGGCTGCTGTGGCAGGCACTGTCGACCAATAATGATTTATTGCCTTGCTGCCCTGCTGGGGCAGCAGCCTCAAGGCCGGGGCCGCCTGCTGCAGGGCGGTCGTTTTGGTGTCGACCTTCACGAGGTGTCGACCGTGCTTACGGGATGCATGCCGCGGCGGGGCGCTGGCAAAGCAACTTGCCGGCTGGTCCAGTCGACAGTCGAACTCACTTTTAAAAGCTATGCTAACGGCGCTGAGACCGATGGCATCAACGGACGCTTTGGATGTCTGATCCCAGCTGGCAGGTGCCAGCCAAGAGAGGCAGGGTGGACGCCGCCATGCGCAGACTAGACCTTAAGTCATCACAGCAACCTGTCCAGTTCCCTGGCACATCTAAGGCGCTGCCCGTCGTCCTTGCAGGGCAGCCTGGCAGCAAGGCGGCCCGCAGCGCAGTCCTGGAGTAGGGCCGCAAGCCCTGAGCAGAGCCCGCTGGCAGCACCCGGCTGCGATCAACATTTCAAGCGGGCTGAAGTCGTTTAAGTGGGCTGTGCGCTCACCTCTCCGAACGCCTGCTGCGCCGCAGGCGTGACAAACCGGCTGCTCTGACGGCGGCTGGTGGAAGCAGACATGGACAGGACGGTGCTGCAGGCGCTGCTCGCGGACGTGGCCGGCGCGGCGCCGACGCCGGCGCCGGAGCTGCATGCCGGCAACACGCTGGTGCTGTGGGCGGACCCGCAGGTGCCGCAGGCGGTGCTCGCCCGCCTGGCGCAGCACCGGCTGGTGCGTTGCTTTCCAAGCTGTTTGCGGAGGTGGTGCTATACTAGATAGCGCATCGCTGTCTCACTGCCAGTCTTGCAGCAGTGTCTGGCGTCATCATTCCGACATTCGACCGCACTCCTTTGCCATCACTGATCTGACCGTATTGTCGGCGCCGTGCAGCTGCTGGCGCTGGAGCGGCCGTGCCGCACCGGCGGCCGGCGCGCGGCGGAGCTGCTGCTGGCGGCGGCCTCGGGGCGGCTCAGCTGGGAGCAGGTCGTCACGGGGGCGGTGTGCTCGGCGCAGCTGGAAGCAAAGCCGCAGCCGGGCAGCCAGGTGGTGGCCTGCAACGGCTGCCACGCATTGCACGTTGAGGCCTGCGGCCAGCCGCAGGCGGCGGGCACCCAGCTGCCGACCTGCTGGCGGTGCGCCTCCCCAGGTGCGCTGAATGTGACAGCACACAATGGCAGCAAGCACTGCAGCACAAGCAACGCAGTCAAGGCCGGCACCTGTCTGCATATATCGTGCTTGCGGAGCTTTCCTCATGTGGCTTTGGACATGTGCCGACAGGGCGCCTACATTTAACTGAATGGAACTGGTTTGTGCACACCTGCAGAGACGGGGCGGCGGGATTGGCTGTCGCACTCAGACGTGCAGGCGCTGTACCAGACACAGCTGGGCCCACTGCAGACGCTGCAGTACATCGAGGCGCACCGCAAGGACATCGACCAGGGTGCGATTTTGCACGGCCAGCCCCCGTCGCTGCTGCACCAGTTGTACTAAGGTCATGTCACCTCCATGTCCCGCCATGGATTGCAATCACGCAAAGCTACACGGAAGCCAAGCATGAGTGCATCCTGCCCTGGACTGCAGTGGTGCGGCGGGCGATGCTGGCCATGGGGCCGGCGCGCGATGCGGACCTGGGCCAGGCGCAGGGCTCGCTGCGCGACCCGAACGACCCGCTCAGCCGGCTGTGCGCCGCGCCGCCCGGCGCCGCCGCCCGCCGTGAGCTGCTGGGGCTGGTCACCGCCGGCGTGGAGGCGCTGGTCGCCACCTGGACGGCCTTTGAGAAGGGGTGGCACGCCGAGTGGCTGGCGCTACTGTCGGCGAAGCCGCACACCGACCTCGACCCCAAGCTGTGAGCTTCCAGCTTGGCAAAACAGCGGCGATGTCACTTCACCATCTGCATTTGCCTGCGGGATGTTCATCTGGACATGTATCGAAACCTCCTGCCGCTTCCCCCTGCTAGTTGCATCACCTGCTGGCTGTTCGCAGGCAACGCTGTTCATGAACTGGTTCAACCTGTTGTTTGCGCAGACGGCAGCTGGTTTCGCCGCCCAATGCATGGACGGGTTGCCAGGTGGGCTCTCTGCGTAAGCGCGTCGCCAAGGCCGCGCCGCGCTTCCGCCTGCACGTGCTGCTGCTGCAGCTGCCGGCGGACCCTGCAACGCCCTTCGTGGCATGGCTTGACGGCGCGCCGCTACCCGTGCGAATGCCAGCGGGTGCGCTGCTCGCTTCCTGCGCAGCCCGCGCCACGCCAATGCCGCGAGGCGTTGCTGGGCCGGCCGCGGGGCCGTCGCTCCAGCGGCGAGCGCAGCTGGCGGCCGCAGCGCAGGCTCAGGCGCCGGCGGCGGTGCGTGCGACGCCGCAGCCGAAGGGCGCTGTGCGGCTGTTCGGGGTGGACATCCCCGCGAAGCAGCAGAGCCAGCCGCCGGTGCAGCAGCGGCAGCAGCAGATGCAGCAGCGGCAGCACCATCACCAGCAGCAGCAGCGACAGCAGCAGCAGAGAGCAGCGGCTGCGGCGGCGGCCGCTGGCGGGCACACACAGCAGCAGCAGCAGCTGTCGCCGCACCAGTCAGCGCGGATGCCGCCGGTGTGGCCCGGCACGGAGGCCGCCCTGATGGGCGCCCCCCAGAGCCTGGTGAGCGACTGCACCTTCACACAGGGCAACAGGCAGAGTTGCATTGGTGATAGTGGTGCAACAACCTTGCTTTATAGGGCCTGACGGTCGACAAGCCGCACCTCTTTCGATATCCTGAGCTTTGTCCGATGCAGGCCGTGGCCTGGCAGCAGGCCCAGGCAGCGCTGCAGGCGGCGGCCGCTCGATCCCCCGGGCTGCTCCTGCACGACGTTAAAGCCACAAACCCGCTGCTGGGGGGCCTACCGCTGCCGGCACTCGCAGACCTGCCGGGCCTGTCCCACCTGCTGGGCCGCCAGGACGCCACGAGCCAGCAGGGGCTGTCGGCGATCGCCGCCATAGCTGCTGCGGCGGTGGCGGTGGCGGCCAACCCGGCCCTCGGCGGCGCCGGCGCCCTGCTGCCGCAGGGGCTGCTGCAGGCGCTGCTGCCACCCGGCGCGATGGCGCTGCCCGCCGCGCCGCCGCCATCCAGCCGGGCGCCGCCGCAGCAGCATCTGCAGCAGCAGCCCGGCGGCAACGGGCCGCGCTCGCGCACGGGGCCGCGCCCGGTGGTGCTTTTCAAGCGCACCGCGTCGATCGATGCGCAGCAGGAAGCCGCGCTGCAGCTGCTCAACCTGGCGGAGCTGGTGCCGGACGCGGCGGCGGCGTCCGGAAAGGACAGCCCGCCGAAGAAGCGGCGCCGGGAGGCGGCACCTGTTGAAGGTGCGCACGCCGTCACGATGTGCCCCGGCAGGCTGAACAGATGCACAAGTGCCCCACTCTATCAAGGGGGGGCCATCTCAATATGACATATCATCTCACTATGACATATCATCTCAATATGACATATAGCGCAGACAGCGTCATTGCAAGTTGACTAAGAAGTACGGCAGGGTATCTTCAGTGGTTGGAAAGCCAGTGCGATTGCCACACAGTGGCATACTCCCCGCCGCCACTATACTCGGTGTAAATCGAAAGTTTGATGCACTTTTGCACAGGTGGCGACGCAGCGGAGCAGAGGACTGCGGCAGACAACACGCCGCTGGCGTGGCCGGAGCACTGCCGGGCGCGCCGCTCTGCGGCCCCGCAGCCGCGATCCAAGGAATCGACGCCCGCGCCCGCCAGCCTGTCCATTGAAGACGAGGAGGCGGCCCTCGCCCTCGGTGCGCCTTTGAATCAACCTGGTGACACATCACACAGAATGTATTGAAAGAATGTTGACACATCACAGAATGTAGTGAAAGAAGCTACGAAAGTTGGAGCGTCTTGGCTTGGGTGGGTGCTGCTGGGTTCTTTACATTGCACAGTCACCCTGATAAATTTCCTCTGTCCATCACGCTACATGACAGAGGATTCCCTGCCTGGGCCAGCTGCCTTGTGCACATGTCCTCGGCAGCTGCTGCTGCCACAAGCCGTCGCTCCCAAAATGCAATGTGCTGCAGCACTCAAAAGCCGAGCCGCTACACCCTGACGTCACGCTGCCTCCTGACATCTGTTGTTGCTCGGCCGCAGAGGGCATGGACGCCGGGCGCCCCGCGCGGCCGGCGAGCCGCTGGCGTATCCCGCGCACGCGGCTGCCCGGCGCTGGCGGCGCCGCCGGCGGCCGCCCCACCGGCGCCCGCAGCGGCCCGCGCGCCCGCGTGGAGGGGCCGTGCATGAATCCTGAGTGCGGCATTACCTCATCGCCCTGCTGGCGCAAGGGCCCGCCGTCCATGCCGGTGCTGTGCAACGCGTGCGGCACCCGCTGGGCGCGCTCAAACAGGTGCGGCGTCACGAAACGTTCAGCCTCAGCTTCTTGCGCCGCCTCTCTCTCTCTTTGCGTCCCGCTCTCTTCCTGGGGCTCTCCGTGAGCTGGGCTGGCGGGCAGCTGCCCTGTCGTCCCACCCCCTTGCGGGACCCCTGGAGCACACGCACATGCAGAGTCCGATGGCGGCGCCTCACGTGCGGCCCCTGGCCGTGGCCCCTTGGCTGGCCTTTGGGGCCACCTTGTAGCGCCGCCTCGATCAAGTTATCCTTGCCGTCATGACTTGTATTTGCTGCCCAGCTCGAAGCGACGAAGTTGTCGCTCCACCGCGCAACCTCGGACGAGGTCTCCATGCAGTCGCCCCCGCCCTGCGCAGACACATTGTCAGGCCTGACTGGCGGCTGCAGAACAAATATCGTTATGCTTAGTCAGGGTGATGCCTTCGCGATTCCTTCGCATCCCTGGCGGCCGCAGGGTCACCGAGTGCACGGTTGGGTGTTGTCTGCACGCACTGTGCAGTGGGACCCACCCCGCCTGACGCTGTTTCCGCCTCCGTCGCAGCGACCGCGTGCCGAGTGCCTCGCATGGCGTTGCGGCGGCCGAGGAGGAGCGCGCGCCTGTGGATGTCATCCCAGGGCAGCCGCGGCCGGCGACGCTCGCGGCGGCGGCGGCGGCGGCTGCCGCATCGGCCGGCACCGCCTCGCCCAAGCCGGCGGGCGCGAGGCATGGCGTTGCCGCCACTGGGCGCGCAGCAAGTTCCCTCAGCCCCAGTCCACTGCGTTCCGCAAGCCCCAGCCCGGCGGCGCTCGGCACCAGTCGCTCGGCCGCGGCCGCCGCCCCGCAGCAGGCAAAGGCGGCCCCGCGCCCGCCGCTGCACACGCCGCGGCTGCCGCCGCGCCAGCCGACGCCCGCGGCGGAGAAGCAGACTCAGCCTCAGCAGCAGCAGCCTGATGAGGAGGCGGATGCGGCAGCGGGCGGTCGCGCCACGGCCGGCGAGGCGCCCGCCGCCGAAACTGCCAGTGCAGAGGAGGCGATGATCTCAGCGGCTGCGGCGATGCTGCGGGAGTCGTCCCAGCCTGCAGCCGCCTGGCCATCGGAGCGGGCGGCCTCGCCGGCCGCAGGCCCAGCCGCAGGCTCAGGGCAGCCTGGTGCCGCGGCAGCAGCCGCAAAGAATGCCGCGGCAGAGCGCATGGCAGGTCTAGAAGCACAGGCAAGGTCCCGTGTCATCGCCGCCGGCGTTCGTGCCGCCGTCTCGGTGAGCTTCAGCCCAGATGTTCTGACCTTCGCCCTCCTCTCATCCCATGTGCCGCCTTTTTATGACTGCCATCGTTTACAGCTCGCTTCGTTTCCTTTTGGTGAGTCACCTTTGCTCGGCATTAAACAGTTGCTATCGTCAAGGGTTACCTGCAATGCACCAGAGTTGCAACTTGCCATCGGCAATCATGGCTCATGCTGTTTGGGCCTCCAATTGCAGTCCGGGCCGGCGCCGGCGCCCATGGCCTCCAGCTTTGCGGCGGCCTTCATGCAGAAAAGGGGAGCTTCCCTCCCGCTGCGCAATGGCGCAGCTGTGCCGCACCGCTTTGCAAACGGCTGGCCGACGGCGGACGGCCGCACGCTGTCCGCGTCCTTCCTGGACTCTGCTTCCCAGCAGAAGGCCAAGCAGGTGCTGTTCTTACCCTCGTTCTCGGTCCATCAGATGGTGCTTGCAGGACTCCGCCTCGCAAGCAGACGGCCAAGCAGGTGCCCTGTACTTCTCACTTGCTCCTTATCAATCCCTTCGTACTTGTAAACCCATCTGACTTGATAAGTCAATGCGAGGCAGTGCGAAACAGCGTTACGACAGCTGCTCTAGCAACATCACCAGCCTCATGCCCGGGCACCTGTGTTATTGTGTTGTGTAGTGCCGATGACGCATCAGTCAGAGTGACTAAGCTGTCAAGGAGTCGACATCTCGATGTGCAGACCGCTGCTCCGCCAAGAGTCTGTGAACGATTGTGTGAGCCAACGTTGCGGACTTGGCATTGACTCGCAATCATCCTGTCACGCAGGACCTGCAGAAGCAGCTGTCGCCAAACCTGTCGCGCCACCCCTCAGCTCCCGCTGCAGCCAGCGCCGCGCGGGCGACGCCTGCTGAAGTGCGCGCCGCCGCGCTGTCGGCGCCGGTGAATCCGACACTGCGGCCGGTTTTAAACACAACCGCCGCCGCTGCCGGCCCGCTGCCGCCATGCCACCGCCAAACGGCCGCCGCCGCCGCTGCCGACAAGACGCCAGAGCGCGGTGTTGCAGCAGAGTCGGACGTCTCCCGGCCGCTGACGCCGGCGCTGCTCGCGGACGCAGCGCGGGACGCCGGCCGCGCCGCGACCGCGGCCGCCGCCGCGCCAGACGCGACGTCCGGCGACGCCGAAGTTTGCGTCGAGCTATCGTCTCCACAGCGCGTAGGCTCGGCCGCCGCCGCCGCGGAGCTGGCGCAGCAGCTGGGCTGCTGCGACAGCCCGGACCCGCCAAGCATCGCCGCGCCGGAGGATCCCGAGGCCCTGTGGGCCGCCGCAGCGGAGCTGGTGGCCGAGGCGCGCGCTAACGGGCGGCTGCCGCCGGCGCCGCCGACGCCGCCGGCCAGTCCGCCGCTGTTCGGCCTGCGCCCGCTGGACGAGGACCGCGCGCAGCCACTGCAGCAGCGGTGGCGCCCGCCGCTGGCAGGGGCGGCGACCGCAGCGGCAGGCACCGCCGGCACGGCCGCCAGGCCGACGGGCCGGTGGCCGGGCAGCGTGCTTGCGGCGCCTTCACCGCCCGCGGTGACCGCCAGGGACCCGCGGGCCAAGCAGCGACCGTCGGCGCTGCCGCCGGCCAGGCAGCAGCCGCAGCAGCAGCAGCAGCGGCCGCAGGCCTCCCTGGCACTGGCGCCGGGCAGCCGGGCTGCAACGCCCGCTTCGAGCGCCGCCACGCTCACGGACGACGGCTACGGCAGCGGCGATGCCGGCGCCTACGACTCCGACGGCGCCGCCGGGGCGAGCGTGACGCAGTCGGCGCTGCAGGCAGCCCGCAAGCAGCGCCGTAAGCGCAAGCGGCTGTTCACTGGCGGCCGGCGGCAGCCGCCCGCGGCGCGTCCCAGCGCCATTGTTGCCGCCGCAGCCGCGCAGCTGTCTGAGGACGAGGACTATGTGCCCCTCAAGAGGTGCAACTCGATCTGCACTGTGAGTAATTCAACGTGAGTCGTGGCGCCTTCCAGGAGTAGGCATCCTGCACCTGTTTCGCTTCGGCTTTTTCGCGGTATCCTCGGCTATGACATTTTTTCTTCTGACAGCTTTCTGATATCGACAGGCCACCATGGCATTGCTAATCCATGCCGCTTGCTGACCTCAGGGGCACCCGCGGCGAATTGAAATACGGCTCGGTCAGCACACTGTACAAACGGCTGCCGACTGTCACCGCGCCGCCGCCGACTGCGACTCTCTGATGTCGGCGGTCGATCTTAAGCTGACCATCAGGAGCAGCCGTCGCCGGTAAGGGTGCCGCGCAACACCCCCTTAAGTTGGCGTGCAACAAGCGGCCGGTCTTCCCGCGCAGAAAGCGGCCGGTCTTCCCGCCTCTGAACGATGCAAGTGTCAGGGCGCCCAATGCCAGCGCCGACTGAAGCCTGGATACTACAACTATATGTCGACCGCTGCCGCAATTCCGAGCGTCTTTCAGCTGGCAAATTTGCCTTGCGTGATTCTTTCTTTCGCCAGCTCTCACGTTCGGAGGATCTGCAGCCGTCGAGGCTCTGACAATGTTTCAATTCTGGCGTGGTATGGTATGCAGCTGTGTTTCCTGCCTTATCCTATCGTTGACGCTGTGTTCAAATTGATGCCTAGTGGCTCAGTGAACAGAGTAAGTGCTGCGAATGACATTCCTTGCGAATGGCACTATGCGCTGCCGCCGAGGCGACACAGCATTACATTGACCAGTCCTCGGTCTCGAAGTAAGAGAGAATGCAAGTACGAGCGGTAGGATCACATGCAAGGCAGTCATTCTCCTGGCCACCGCTTCGCCTGCTTGTGCTCGCAGTCGATCGCTGCTGCTGAAAATTTGCTACAAAGTGCTTCCAGGGAAATAGTGTTGGATCATCGGTGATGCTTCTTCCGCTTCCATGACAACATTGCCACCACTTTCGCGCAAAGCACAAGCTTGCCCAACTGTCGCAAGTCTCACGCCAGCATCTGAGCAACGCTACCTCAAATCTGCGCGCGCTGCGACGAGTCCTTGACGCGTTGAGACATCAGGTGTTGAAAGGTCCAATTGCTGCATAGCAACGTGAGGGTCACAGCCGTCCAGCAGCCATGGACGCCATGCAGGCGCAGAGGATGATGCAGCGTGGTGGGCAGGGTGGTGCACAGCCGGGCGACGCACCGCAGGTGGACACATCGGAGCAGGTCTACATCTCGTCACTAGCGCTGCTGAAGATGCTGAAGCACGGTGAGGATTTCTGCATATCTGAACGATATAGCTAATCTTTGCCTGCCTAATGCCAGCCACATTGCGAGGTCCTTCCGAAATGCTTTCTTTTAGGATGCTGGAGCGTTGCAAGCGGGAGAGCAAACCAAAACGCTCTTGTCTTGGCAACTCAGGGCGCGCAGGCGTGCCCATGGAGGTCATGGGACTCATGCTGGGCGAGTTTGTGGACGAGTTCACGGTGAAGGTGGTGGACGTATTCGCTATGCCGCAGAGCGGCACCGGCGTCAGCGTCGAGGCAGTCGACCCGGTCTTCCAGACCAAAATGCTTGACATGCTCAAGCAGACCGGCAGGTGAACCGCCTTCCCGCAGGTTCTTGCAGTCGTGGACGGTCTTACGGCGCCATTGTAGCCGTGGCGCTAAACGTATCCACACCCAGCCATTGCGTCGGACCCTGAGCTGTTGTGCGCGGCTGCCTGGCGCTTTGGGCCGGCGTCAGAGCAGCAGAGCCGCGCAGCAGAAGCGCAGTCTCTGGGCGGCACAAACTAAGATCAGGAATACGACCACTGAGTCCGGCAACGCCATTTCTATCGTCTCGCCTGCCGAGACCTGTACCAAACCCGGTGCACGGCTGGCCGCAGGCCGGAGATGGTCGTGGGCTGGTACCATAGCCACCCGGGCTTCGGCTGCTGGCTGTCGGGCGTGGACATCAACACGCAGCAGAGCTTCGAGGCGCTGAACCAGCGCGCCGTGTCCATCGTCATCGACCCCATTCAGTCCGTCAAGGGCAAGGTGGGTCGCCAGTCACTTGCAATGAAATCATCATCGAAGCAGTTCACAATTCAAGATGCTGGCCATCGCGCCGTGTCCATCGTGATCGATCCCATGCAGTCCGTCATGTGCAAGGTGGGTCGCCGAAATGTTACAAACAAGAAACCAACCGAATGATACGCATGAACGTAAACATACATGTTGCCGCTGCTGACGCTGCTGTTCTCTGATGAAGTCATCCGTTCTGGTGCTCCTGCCGTCCGCACTGCGCCCGAGTTGGCTGGCAAGGGTGGGTGCTCTTGATGCGGACCCGCTGCATTTCTGGGACTAGAGGCATCACTGCCGGGGACATCACTTAAGAAACGTATTGACGTACGTAGCTAATATAGCTCCGTTTCAGTGTCTGACTTGGCTGTTGCCTAGTCGAGAGGCGGACGACGCGGCTGCAGGTCTCGAGATGCTCATCTTCCTGCTGAAACCGCTTGACAACTGTATGTCTCTCTGCCTGGCAGGTGGTGATCGACGCCTTCCGGCTCATCAACCCGCAGACGATGATGCTGGGGCAGGAGCCGCGGCAGACCACCTCCAACCTGGGCCACCTGGAAAAGCCCTCCATACAGGTTCGTGCGCCGGCCTCGCGTCCACATGCTGTGCACAAACTTCTTGGCTGTTCTTTGCTGCGGCACGCGCCACAGGCTGGCAGCACAGATGCTCAGGCTGGCACGCTGCTGTCCTGCACATGCCGGCTGTGGCCCTGCGCCTCGCCTGCTTCTCAGTCGGTGTGAGTGTTTTGGGGAGCCAACCAACCTCCAAGCAGAGCTGTGGTGTTGCCCACCTTTGACGTAAAAATAAACCCCCACGCAGGCGCTCATACATGGGCTGAACCGGCACTACTACAGCATCAGCATCAACTACAGGAAGAACCAGCTGGAGGAGCAGATGCTGCTCAACCTGCAGAAGAAGGCCTGGATGTCGGGCCTCACCCTGCGGTGCGATACTTGCTACTCTGCGAATCGGACTCGACTCCCGCTGTTCCTGCCTGGGAACAGCGTCAGCTGCGCACTGGGCGGAGGTTCAGCATATGGTGCTGGGCAGATGACTCTCATATGTCGGCAGGCAGGCTTGCAGAGTGATGGCTGTGTCTGAGCTTGCACGGCAGACATGCCAAGCCGCCAGAGGTGTATACTGCAGGAGCTTCACCGACCACAGCGGGCAGAACGCATCCGCCACGAAGGAGATCGAGAGCCTCTCCACACTGTACGAGGAGTCAGTCAGCAAAGAGCAGGTGGGATTTGCCTGCAAACACCCTGAAACCTTTTTCCATATGGCAGGCTCGACCATCATATGTCGTCCTGCCTGCATCTTTGTGTTTCCTGGTTCAGATTGCTTGTTGCAGAATGCCAGCATCATGGCAGCGTTGTAGGTTGGGATGCACTCGTGGACATGCTTCGTGGACATGGTGCTATCCTAGAGGCTGCGTCTCACGTGTTGAGGGCGCCACTCCTGTGCTGCGCAGGAGATGTCGCCAGAGGAACGGGCGCTGGGGCGTGTCGGCAAGAAGGACGCGAAGAAGCGGCTGGCGGAAACGTCAAACCAGCTGGTCAGCCACAACGTCGCGCAGTCGCTGCAGACGATGCTGGGCACGCAGGCGTTCTGAATCAGGGTTCCGCAGCGCATTGTTGAGCCGTTTTGTTTGCCGATCCCGGACTGCCGCCGATCTGAAGATATACTCCGAGCTCTTTTAATTTGCAGCGGCCAGCTTGGCCTGCCTTCTTATATCCAGCACAGCAGAAGAGCGAGTGCGTCATCAAAGTGCCTGCGCATCATCTGCTTTTATCTAGCTGCTGGGCGTGCACATTTTCGAGGCCTTCTAACTGGTGTAGGCTGGCGCCTTCTGGGTCAGTGCATCATTGATTGGGGGACTGCTGCCTTTCAGAATGCACTCGTCTCAGAGGACTTGCACTCCATACGCATTTCTCGCTTCCCAAACCTCTCGCAGACATTCAGAATCACACCAGTGAGAGTCCTCAGCGCAGCACAGTGGCCAGGTATCCACGGGCTTTGCTCAGTAACTGTCCTCTCGGCATCTTGACTGAGACGTTGACTCCTCCTTTCTGCAAACGTCGACATCTTGAGTAACCTACTCGACATTCAAAGCAGCTTTCCGAGTCGGTTCGCGCGAGAAGTGTGCTCCTGGATTAAGCTGCAAAGACATGACCCTGCCCGGCGCACGCGTCTCGTGATAACTCGCGCCAGAGTCACGAGGGTTACAAACGGTAGCATCACACCCGTTGCCGATATTGCTGCGAGATCCCGCGCTCCAGCGCTCGGCGGCTGGCCCGCGGCGCGGCGGCGGCATGAGTGCCATCGATGAGCGCACCGGGCGGGTGAAGCTGTACAACAGCAAGCAGGAGCGGGAGGTCGTCGAGCAGTATGCAGGTTTGCCACTGCTTTTACCCGCCAAGATCTGCAAAACTGCACTTGGCAATGGCACGTACCATGGCAATGCACGTGCTGCACCTGCGTTTGTGTTGTGGCCCCGCAGCAGGGGGAGGTCTTTGAAAAACAGGTACTCTGGGACTGGTAGATGCTACGTCTCAAGGAAGCACGATTGCTGCTCGCAGACCTGTTCGCCATCCTGAAGACCACGGAGAAGCTTGAGCGCGCGTGGACGCGGGACCTCGTCAGCGCAAAGGAGTATGAGCCGCTCTGCGCAAAGCTCATCGCGCAGTTCAAGACGCTGTGGGGCACGCTGCGCGACTCGGTGAGCTGGCAACATCTGATGCTGGTGGCAGTCTGTAGAGTGCATTGCTGGCAGGTCAGGATGTGTGGGAGAGGCGGCATTTGCGAAGCAACAAAGGCGCTCAGGACGTCGCCTGTGCGGCAGCCCTGGTCACACAAACATGTGCCCGAGTTTGCTGGGGCAACACTGGACGGCATGTTCACTATCAAACACAGGTGTCGGACGAGTGCATGCGGCAGCACAGCACGCTACGTTCTACAGCGCATGCGCAAATGTTTGTGTGCTGAACGTGCTCTGTAATGCGAACCAGGTGGC
>JAABUM010003919.1_pt1 | contig 17506 bp, 14 predicted proteins | sample 5559161 | NCBI WGS metagenome assembly JAABUM01 (sample SAMN10711868, study PRJNA513369) | rock metagenome | isolation source: Antarctica rocks | place: Antarctica: Victoria Land, Siegfried Peak nord | reverse complement strand
GGGAGAGGCCCCGGGCCGGCCAGCGCTTGTCGTCGACGTTCTCGGCCTGCAGGACCTGCTTCAGGAGCCGGATCTGGTCGTCGGTGTCGAGGATGGTGAAGCCGGACTTCAGCCCGACCAGCTCGGCATGGCGGCGCAGGATCTTGGTCGAGATGGCGTGGAACGTCCCGAGCCAGGGCATGCCTTCGCCGGCCGGGCCAATCAGCGCTCCGACGCGGCTCTTCATCTCACGCGCCGCCTTGTTGGTGAAGGTGACGGCCAGGATCTCGTGCGGGCGGGCGCAGGCGGTCGCCACCATATGGGCGATGCGGGTGGTAAGCACGCGGGTCTTGCCGGTACCGGCTCCAGCCAGCACCAGCACGGGGCCGTCCACGGTCTCGACAGCGCGGCGCTGCTCGGGGTTCAGGCCATCGAGGTAGGGCGCCACCAGATGAGCGCGGGCGCGATCCGCGACACCGCCGGGACGAAGCCCTGGGGGCACCAGCGGCGCGACGGGAGCGGCAGATTCGGCCAAGACGGAACTCCTCGAACCGGGCCACGCGGGCCGGCTCGCGTTCGGAAACGGAACAGAAGCCGAATCTTTAAGCCCATTCCCGCTGCCACGGAAGCGGGCGCCTCGGCCGCAGATCTCACGCGGCCGTCGTCACTAGCCGGACGGCGGGTCGACCGCCCCTGGTCACGCCGCCGGTATGGCCGGCACCGGGGGAGCGGCGGGGCGTCGCTTGAACTTGTCGTCGCGCGGCTTCGGCGGCGGCAAGAGGCCTTCCCGCTGCAACTGCTTGCGGGCCAGCTTGCGGCGGCGGCGGATGGCCTCGGAGGCCTCGCGGGCGCGGCGCTCGGACGGCTTCTCGTAGGCCGAACGGCGCTTCATCTCGCGGAACACGCCTTCGCGCTGCAGCTTCTTCTTCAAGACCTTGAGGGCCTGATCGACATTGTTGTCGCGAACCAGAACTTGCATCATTCCTCCTTGGACAGGGTGGTCGGATAGCAAAAAAGGGCCGGAACAGGCCCGACCCTAAGCTCCGTCGGCCGACGATCCCGCATCGGACGCCGGTCCATCAAGGGCGGCTCGACGCGGGATATGATCAGCCGGCTTTCAGATTGTCGGCCGACATCTTGCCCGAGCGACGGTCGGCGACCAGCTCGTAGGAGATCTTCTGGCCTTCGTTGAGGTTCTGCATTCCGGCGCGCTCGACGGCCGAGATGTGGACGAACACATCCTTGCTGCCATCCTCGGGCTGAATGAAACCGAAACCCTTCTGGGCGTTGAACCACTTCACGGTGCCGGTGCTCATGATATGTCCTTTCCTGAAATCAGGATTTGCCGAACCTGCAACGCATGCAGACACGGCGGGTTGTTTCGATTTTAGGAGAGAAGCTCGTCAGCTAGCGCACTGCGATGCAGCACGCGGGGCCAATTAGTCCGGCCAAAATATCGAGCTTCACACGATAAGCGGTTTGGCCAGCCGGGGCAAGGGTGCCGACTCGGATTATTTGCCGAGCCGAGCCGCGAGCGTGGCCGCGATCACGACGCGAAGCGATCCCGCAACAGGTTCTTCTGCACCTTGCCCATGGCGTTGCGCGGCAGTTCCGAGACCAGGAACACCCGACGCGGCCGCTTGAAGCGGGCCAGCCCATCGGCGATCGCCGCCAGGATCTCCCCTTCCTCCAAGGCGACGCCTGGCCGCGGCACGACCACGGCCGCCACCGCCTCCCCGAGGTCGCCATGCGGCAGCCCGATGACGGCGCTCTCCAGAACGCCCGGCAGGGCATCGATCACCGCCTCGACCTCCTTCGGGTAGACGTTGTATCCACCCGTGATCACGAGGTCCTTGGCCCGGCCCACGATGGCGAGCGATCCGGACCCGTCGAGGCACCCGAGGTCACCCGAGACGAAGAAGCCGTCGTCCGTGAATTCGGCGCGCGTCTTCTCGGGGTTGCGCCAGTAACCCTCGAAGACATTGGGGCCGCGGATCTCGACCATGCCGGCTTCGCCGGCCGGCAGCACCGAGCCCGTGAGCCGGTCCGTGACACGCACCGAGACGCCCGGCAGCGGCGGCCCGACCCGGCCAGGAACGCGCGGCCCGTCATAGGGGTTCGAGGTCGTCATGTTGGTCTCGGTCATGCCGTAGCGCTCCAGGATGGCATGGCCGGTGCGCGCCGCGAAGCCCGCGTGGGTGTCGGGCAGCAGCGGCGCCGATCCCGACACGAAGAGCCGCATGCCGGCTGCGGCTCGCGGCAGACCCGGCTCGTCGAGCAGCCGCACGTAGAAGGTCGGCACGCCCATCATCACGCTGACGCGCGGCATGAGGCGGAGCACCTCGCCGGCGTCGAACCGGGGCAGGAACAGCATGGCGGCGCCGGCCGCCAGGACCGTGTTGGTGGCCGTGAACAGGCCGTGGGTGTGGAAGATGGGCAGCGCGTGAAGCAGGACGTCGTCGGGCGTGAAGCGCCACAGTGCCGCGAGGGTGAGGGCGTTGGACAGGAGATTGCCGTGGCTGAGCATGGCGCCCTTCGATCGGCCCGTGGTGCCCGACGTGTAGAGGATGGCGGCGAGATCCTGCGCGCCGCGCCGTCGGTCGATGAATTGATCGGCCATGCTGTCGGCCTGCGCCATGAGGGTGCCCTCGCCGGCCGCGCCCAGGGTCTCGACACGCGGGCCGCCTGAACCGCCCGCCGCCACGATCTCGCGACGGTCTGGATCGACCACGAGGAGCCGTGGCTCGGCATCGCCGACGAAATAGCTCACCTCGGCCCGGGTATAGGCCATGTTGAGCGGCAGGTAGACGGCCCCTGCCCTGACGACCGCGAGATAGAGCGCCAGGGCCTCGACGCTCTTCTCGGCCTGGACCGCGACGCGGTCGCCGGGCTCGACCCCGAGCGCCACCAGTGCCGACGCCAGCCTGCCGGACAGCGCCGTCATCCCACCGTAGGTGACGACCCGGCCCTCGGCCGTTTCGAGGAGGCGGCGCTGCGGCCCTGGGCTGCGGGCCATGAGTCCCGAGACGAGGTGGTTCGACATGGCGGCTCCCCGCGACGGTGGCCTTCTCGGGCTGCGGGGCTCGTCGCTGTCGAGGGATTGTCGGAGGAAATGGCGGGGAGGTCCAGCCCCGCACCCCACGGGACCCACCCCGCGCGGGCGCCCGCCGGCGACGAGACTGGGCGCTGAACCGGGCGCGACACTCTGGACAAAACGCGGGTGCTCATGTCATCAGAACCCGAGGTGTCGCAGGGGAGCCTCGGCCGCGCTTTCGGGCGCGGGCTCCCGTGGCGACGCGCGGGTGTGGTGGAATTGGTAGACGCGCCGGACTCAAAAAGGGGTTTATGTTGGTTCTATAAGGATTTTTTATTCTGCTGTGATTTCAGAGGCTTACTGACGGCTTGAGTGGGGTTCCCGAAACAGGCCAAAATGCGCTAGGAGTCACATAGGAGCCAAGCGGCTCGATGCGGGTGTGGTGGAATTGGTAGACGCGCCGGATTCAAAATCCGGTTCCGCAAGGAGTGCCGGTTCGACCCCGGCCACCCGCACCATCTTCAAATTGCCGATCGGAAATGCCGGAGGTGGTTGTGCACCAGCGAAGTAACCTGGCTCAACTGTCTAGAAGCGCACTGGAATAGATGTCTTGAAACACGATTTGGAATGGCGGCGATTGAGATCGGCAAATCCTGCCCTTCGTGATCATCACGCCAGCACAGCCCCGCCGGCAACATCGAGTACGACGCCAGTGATCCATCCGGAGGCGTCCGACGCGAGGAAAATAGCCGCCTCAGCGACGTCGTCCGGTGTCCCAAGGCGGCGGATTGGGTGCTCGGCAACCATCGCCTGCTGCCGCTCCGCGGGAATGCGTTCCAAGTTCCTCTCTGTCAGGATTGTCTCGGGAGCGATGCAGTTGACCCGGACGCCGTCCGGCCCGACTTGTGCCGCAAGCGATTGCGTCAGCGCGATAACGCCAGCTTTTGCGCACCTGTAGGGAATGGGTGCGGAGCCGTAGACCTTTCGCGCGGCAGCCGAAGCTATTGTCACAATCGTTCCTCTCCGGCGCTCGCGCATTCCTGGAACGAAGCACTTCAGCGTGAGGAAGCTCGCAGTTAGATTGCCTTCCAGCGTCGCCCGCCACACGGTTTCTTCAACGTCTTGCAGGGGCTGAGGCGGCGGACCGCCGCCTCCCGAGTTTGCAATGAGAACGTCAACTGGCCCCAGCCTTTCTTCGATGGTTTCTCGGATTCGGATGAGGTCGGGAAGCTTTGTTGCGTCCCCGAGGAGCGTGATCGCCTTTCCCCCCGCATTGTTGATCTCCTCTGTCACATTCCTGCAGGCAATGGCGTCGCGTCCGTGAACCCCCACGAGAGCGCCCGCTGCGGCGAAACGCTTCGCGATTGCCGCGCCGATGCCCCGTGAACTTCCGGTCACCAGCGCCACTCGTCCACGTAGCAGGGCACTGTCCGCAGGATGCGTGTGCTTCGCGGTTTCGTTAGGCATCGACCACCTCGCGTTTGGCATTCTCGCCCACGACGCTCCCGAGTCTCGTGAGCAATCGGTGGAGTACTTCCAGCTCCTCGGCCGACAAGACGCTCCGCAGCTGCCGGTCGTGTTCCGCTGCGGCTTGGCGAAGCTGATGAAAACGGGCGCGACCTGCCCCTGTGAGCGCGACTTCATGCGTTCGCCGATCTTCATTGCGGCGAATACGCGTGATCAACCCAGCCGCTTCCATTGCATTCAGATGATGACTGAGGGTCGGCCCACGGATGCCGATCTCTTCAGCTACCTCGCTTTGCGACGCATGACCGCCGCGCACCAGGGTGAGCAGTACCGTCCAGGTCGGCAGGGACCCTCCGCTCTCGCCGAGCCTCGCCTCAAAAGCGCGACTCACCGCCTTCGAGATTCGAAATAAGAGCAGGCCAATAGGGGTCTGGAACTGTAGCATACCATGTAGATAGACATCAAATCGTTCGGTGTCTATCTATTCCACATGGAACTCCGCCATCTTCGCCATTTCATCGCAGTCGCGGAGGAACTTCATTTTGCCAGGGCTGCGGAGCGGCTCGGCATCGAGCAATCTCCCCTCAGCCACTCAATTCGCAATCTGGAGTCCGAACTCGGCGTCAAGCTGTTCCAGCGCACTACAAGACGGACTTGGCTGACACGCGCAGGCGCTCGCTTCTACGCCGAGGCCGTGCGGATCCCGGAGAGGGTGGAGGCGGCCGCGGTCGCAGCACGAAATGAAGTGAGCGAGCAGCCGAGCCGGATCGGCATCGCCCTTGCGGAACACGCCGCCAGCGTGGCCTTCACCCGATTCTTAGTTGAGCTGGAGCATCGTCGGCCCCCAACCGGGGCCGACATACGCGAGGTCGCTCCAGACGAGGCGGCACGGCTTGTTGCGGACGGCGTGCTCGATCTCGCAATCGTGCTCCAGGAATCCAGATGGATGGTCTACGCCGCATGCGTGCCTGGGCAGAACCGCTCTCGCTTATTGCGCCTATCGGGCACTACCTTGCTGAGCGCGAGAACGTCTCGCTCCAGGAGATCGCTTCAAAATCCGGTTCCGCAAGGAGTGCCGGTTCGACCCCGGCCACCCGCACCACCCTGAAATCTTGTCACGCAGAAGCCGACGCGGCTCGAGGCCGAACGACCAGCGATGCTCACGGGTTTGGGCCGCGCGGGTCGTAGACCTCCATCCCGCCATAGCGCGGACGTGAGCTGTAGAACGTCGCATCGCTGATCCCATGCTACCTCCGCGCCGCGCTCTACCTCGAAGACGCCGCCTGGCCCGCAGCCTGTGCCGCGTCGATGGACAGCCCCAACCCGCTGGGTCGGGTCGAATGCAAATGAAGCTTCGACGGGCCGCACGGCATATTCGGCGGCCCTGCCGTGCACGACGCCGGCGGACTCATCTTGGCGCAGTTCTGTGCCGGCAGCACTGCGGTGCCCGCAAAACGCGAGACCAAACCATGACCTCCCAGATCTCCTCGGCTCGAGCGACTAAGTCCGCTGCAGCCGTGCGATGAGAGCCATGGCGGCGGAGGGCGCTTTCGGCTTGTGGCCGTTGATGAGGTAGATGAAGACGTCACGCGTCCTGGGTTGGGTCTCCGCAGGCGGAGCGATGAGCCCAAGGCATTCCGGAACGTCGCCACCCGCCCAGATCCGGCCCCGCTCAGCCCAGAGATCCAGCGCTTCGGGCGGGTACCCCGTCTCGATCGCCTCCGATGCCCGCTGCAGGCGCGCATAGACGAAAGGCGCGGTCGCATCATGGATCTGGGGAAAGGCTTCGCTGTCGGCCAGGACCACCGCTACACCGTAGGATCGAACAAGCGCCACGAACTCCGGCGCCTTGAAGCTCGGGTGGCGGACTTCGACCACGTGCCGGATCGGACGGTCCTCGATCCGCTGCGGCAGCAGTGCCAAAAAGGCTTCGAAATCGGCAGCATCGAACTGTTTCGTCGGCAGAAATTGCCAATTGATCGGCCCGAGCTTTTCCTTGAGTTCCAGGACCCCGCTGGCGAGGAAGCGCTCGATCGAGGGTTTCGCCTCGGCGAGGACCCGCCGGTTCGTGGTGAAACGCGGCCCCTTGACGGAGAAGACGAAGTCCTCCGGAGTGTCGTCCCGCCACTTGGCAAAGCTCTCGGGCTTCTGCGAGCCGTAGTAGGTGCCGTTGATCTCGATCGTGGTCACCCGCCTGCTGGCGAAGTGCAATTCCTTTTTCTGTGGAAGACCTTGCGGGTAGAAGCTGGCGCGCCAAGGCTCGAAGGTCCAGCCGCCGATGCCGACGCGAATCGCACCTGTTGTCATGACGTGGTCCTGTCGCGAATGCCGCCGAGACGATCCCACTTCGGAGCGGATCGGTACAGCCTAGCCGGGCCGTCATGCGACGGAATGGCTGACCTACGAACCGCCCCATCTGGCCCTGAGGTCCGCTACGCGGCGCTACGCGAGGCAGGATCCTTCGGGACTTTATCATGTTCGAGCAAGGCCTCGAAATCCCTTGCCGAAACAGGCCGCCCGAACAGCCATCCCTGGCCGATATCACAGCCGAGCCTCTTGAGAAGCGCTGCGGTCTCGGGCGTCTCGACACCCTCGGCCACCGTGGTGAGACCGAGGCTATGGCCAAGACCGACCACCGCAGCAACGATCTTCCCGCTCTCTCCGTCGCTTTCCATCGCGCCCACGAAGCTGGCATCGATCTTGAGCTTGTCGAACGGCAAGGCTCGAAGATGTCGCAGGCTCGAGTAGCCCGTGCCAAAATCGTCGAGCGCGAGGCTCACCCCCAGAGCCTTCAGTTGACCAAGCAGCGTCGCCGCGAAAGCAAGATCGCCGACCAGCGCGCTTTCCGTGATTTCGAGTTCGAGACGATTCGCCGGAAAACCGGTATTCTCGAGGATGCGGTGGACCATGGCCGGCAGTTCAGGGTCGCGCAGTTGCAACGGCGATATGTTGCAGGCCAACGTGATATCGGCCGGCCAGTTGGCGGCGGCCGTGCATGCTTTCCGGAGAAGGCCCTCCGTCATGGGTCCGATCAGACCCAGGCCCTCGGCCAGGGGGATGAACTCGGCAGGCGAGACCATGCCGCGAGCCGGGTGCGGCCAGCGCGCCAGCATCTCGACACCTACGATATGGCCGGTGTCGATCGCCACCAGCGGCTGGAAGTGCGGCACGATCTTATCGTCGGCAACGGCTTGGCGCAGTTCGCCTTCGAGCCGGGCGCGCGTGCGGGCGACGGCGTCCATGCCAATTTCGAAGAAGCGGAAGCAGGCCCGGCCGTCGGCTTTGGCCTGGTATAAAGCGACGTCGGCACGGTGCAGCAGTTCGGCGACGCCGTCATTTGGCTCGGCGATCGCAATCCCCACGCTCCCACCCACGAGAATGGTCGTATCGTCGGCCAGCTCGAAGGGCTGTTTCAGCGTCCCGACGATGCGCTCCGCCACCGCCGCAGCCTGGTGCGATGACCGTTGCGCTTTCGACCCGGACTGTACGAGCAGGAGCGCAAATTCGTCGCCGCCCAAACGGGCGATGACTTCACCCGGCTCCAGAGTGGCCCTCAGGCGATCCGCCACGAGCCGCAGCAACCGGTCGCCCGCGAGGTGGCCGTAGGCGTCGTTCACCGCCTTGAAGCGATCCAGGTCCACGAGAAGCAGGGTCAGGCTGCCTCCGGAGCCGGGAAGCTCGGCGAGGGCTGATTCGAGATCCTCGTGGAAGCGACGGCGGTTCGGAAGGTCGGTCAGCGCGTCGGTCCGCGCCACGGCGGCGGTCTCAGCGAGCGCTTCCGTCAGCTGCGTGCGTCCGCGGAACGTCAAGAGGGTCGAGGTGAGCAGCACCGTGCTCAGTCCGAGCCCGGTGACTTCGAGCCAGGCGCGATTGGTGAGGGCGGTCGCTCGCTGCTCGGCCAAGGTGGTGAGTTCCTGGCCGAAGATCTCGATCCCCGTGGCGTAGACGTCCTTGATGTATGTAAACTCCGGACTGTCCAGGAGCGCCTTTGCGGCAGCGACGTTGCCCTCCGCGGCAAGCGATAGGGAGCGTCGCTCCATGGTGACGAGATCGCGGTGCGCCTCGCTTGTCGTGGCCGCCATGGCTGCCCTCACCTCGGGCGTGGCGATGGTGTCGGCCTCGGCGATGGCAGCGTCCAGCCTCGGGCCGACCTCCTTGTAGCGTTCGATCCAGCGCATCTCTCCGGTCGCCGCTGCCATTCGCGCCGACATGGTCAGCCACTCGTCGAGATAAGCGATCGTACCTCTGAGTTCGGCGACCCGCACGGCCTTCTGAGACGCTGTCCGAAACTCGTCCCGCGTATTGGTCCCCGTCCAGATGAACCAGAAGATGAGGACGGCGGTGGATATGGCTGCTCCGGCGAACGTCGCTCGTATGAGCTTGGGTTTATTCACTTGACCGGACCGAGGTGGGATGGATGGTACGCATGCGGACACAGTGCGATAAAGTGTCTAACGATGAGTTGCTGCGGCGCAAATCGAGCGTCGATGAGATGCGGAGGAGGACCGGGACCGTTTCGACCGGATCACCCACCCCCTTGGGTTATGTTGCCGGTTCCGCGGCCGAACGCGGCCGAAACCGTCGCTTCTGTGCGTGCCTGATCTCTGTTTCGCTTTGCGCGCCCATGAATGGAAAGTAGCCTGGTGCTCCAAACCCAGGAGCCATCATGCGCATATCCATCGCAGCCGTGTCACTTGCCGCCCTACTTGCCGTCGCGGCCTGTTCGAAACCGGATCCGGGACAGCCAGGCCCGGCTGGACCCTCCGGCCCGCCCGGCCCGGCCGGAGCCCAAGGCCCGGTCGGTCCCGCGGGCGCGATGGGTCAGGCCGGTCCGGCCGGACCTGCAGGACCACAGGGACCTCAGGGCGCACCGGGCGACAAAGGCGGAATCGGGCCTTCGGGTCCTGCGGGCGCGAAAGGCGACGCGGGGGTTGAGGGCAAGGCGGGCATCCCCGGTCCGAAGGGTGACGTGGGCCCCGCTGGCCCGGCTGGCGCGAAGGGCGACGCGGGGGTGGACGGAAAGCCGGGCATCCCCGGCATCCCCGGCCCGAAGGGTGGCGTGGGCCCCGCTGGCCCGGCTGGCGCGAAGGGCGACGCGGGGGTGGACGGCAAGCCAGGCATCCCCGGCATCCCCGGCCCGAAGGGTGACGTCGGCCCCGCTGGCCCGTCCGGTCCGGTGGGCGCGGTCGGACCTGCCGGACCGGTCGGCCCGGCCGCAACCGAGGCTCCCAAGGTGGCGTTCACTCTACGCAAGATCGCCGGACAGCCCGGACAGCCGGTCAGTGGCCAATGCGAACAGGGTGAGCAGATCATAGCGGCCACGTGCGCGACGGGCGCCACGATCGGCGACGACGGCACTGCTTCGTGCCCGGCGCCGGCCGACGCCGCCGCGGCGGCGCAGCTCACCGTGACCTGCGCCAAGTAGGCCGGAGCGCGAGCGAGAGGCGCGTCCGCGCGCCTTTCCTTCGTAGCAAGGGCAGCGGTCGAAGGCCGCCACACCGCCCGGCCGTGCCCAGTTAACCATGGGACGCTCGCCGATGTGGTCTATGCTGAGGGCAATGTCAGGCGGACGTCACGAGATCCTCGATCCGCAGCGGCAGTCGTCGGATCCTCTGGCCCGTGGCGTGGAACACGGCGTTGCTCAACGCAGCCGCGGTTCCCACGATGCCGATCTCGCCGATGCCTTTGACGCCGATCGGGTTGACGAGCTTGTCCTCTTCCGGGACCATGATGATGTCGACCTGGCCGACGTCGGCGTTCACCGGCACGAGATAGTCGGCGAGGTTGGTGTTGGTGTAACGGGCCGCCCGCGTATCGATCTCGGTTTCCTCATGCAGCGCGGAGCCGAGGCCCCAGATCATGCCGCCCATGAGCTGGCTTCGCGCCGTGCGGGTGTTGAGGATGCGGCCGGCCGCGAAGGCGCCGGTCATCCGCGGCACCCGAATCTCCTTGGTCCGGGTGTGGACCCGGACCTCGACGAATTCCGCCCCGAACGCGAACTGGATGCGGTCCTCCAGCTTGGCGCCGCCGATCGGCGCTGCGCGACCGGCGTAGAGCGCCTGAAGGGCACCCGGCTTGGCGCCATGCGGGATCCACTCGGCATATTCCTCGACCGCGCCGGGCCCCTTCTTGCGCAGCAGCTCGACCAGATCGCCGGTCTCGCCCTGGCTGGTCAGCTTGGCCCGGATCGCGTCGCAGGCCTGCGCGATGACCGAACAGACGCTGGCCGTGGTGATGGAGCCGCCGCTGACCGGAGCCGGCGGCCACAGGGTATCGCCGACCATGACCGACACTTTCTCGACCGGGATGCCGAGATGCTCGGCCGCGGTCTGGGCCGCCACCGTGTAGATGCCCTGGCCGATCTCGTGGGTGGCGGTTTCGACCCGCGCGGTGCCGTCCGGCATCAGGCGCACCCGGGCCGTGGCGGGGGCCATGCTGGTCGGGTAGCACGCCATGGCGCAGCCGTAGCCGACGAGCCAGTCCCCGTCCCGCATGGAGCCGGGTTTCGGATCCCGTTTCGACCAGCCGAAGCTCGCGGCCGCCTGGTCGAAGCAGGGCATCATGGTGCGGCTCGTATAGGGCAGGCCCTTGATGGGCTCCTTCATCGTGTCGTTGACGCGTCGCAGTTCGATCGGATCCATGGCGAGCGCGACCGCGAGTTCGTCCATGGCGCATTCCAGCGCGTAGATGTACGGGGTCTCGGCCGGAGCCCGCATGAAGCCGGGCGTCGACCGGTCGGCCCGAACCACCGTGACGGCACTCCTGATATTGGGACAGGCATACATGCGGGTGGAGGCGTCGGTTCCGGCCACAGCGTAGGTGTCGGGCCGAGACGTCACCTCGAACCCCTCGTGCGACAGCGCCTGCAGGCGCCCGTCCCGCGATGCGGCAAGCCGCACGCGATGCTCCGTCTCGGCCCGGAAGGTCGCGATCGTGAAGCTTTGGGCACGGGTCGGCACCAGCTTCACGGGTCGGCCCAGCCTTCGCGCCGCCACGGCGATCAGCGCCGTGCGCTGAGTGAGGGCGCCCTTGGATCCGAATGCGCCGCCGACGAAAGGGCTCACGACACGTACCTGGGACGGATCGATGCCCAGTTGCTGGGCGATACCGTTCTTCATGCCGTAGACGCTCTGGCTCGGCTCGTAGACGGTCAGTTGCGAGCCGGACCACACGCAGGTGGTGGTGAAGAGTTCGATCGGGTTGTGGTGCTGGGTCGGCGTCGCGTAGTGCCCGTCGATCTTGATGTCGGCCCCCGCGTAGGCGGCGTCGAAATCCCCGATGCCGGGGTCTTCATGCCGCTTGCTGACCGAGGCGAGCGGCTGCGCGGTGCTGCCCGGCGAACCGAACGTGGCGCTAGGCTCGGCGGGCTGATAATCGACCTTGATCCTGTAGGCGCCCTCGCGCGCCGTCTCGTAACTGTTGGCCAGCACCACCGCGATGATCTGTCCGCCGAAGAAGATCTCGGGCGACCCGAGCGGCAGCACGGAATTCGATTGTACGCCGCCCTCGCCGAAGAATTTAGTGTCTTTCAGCACGCCCTTCATCGTGTCGTGCGTCATGATGTCGAGCACGCCGGGCACGGCCTTGGCGGCCGCCAGGTCCATGGCGACGATCCGACCGCGGGCGATGGCGCTGGTCAGCAGAAAGGCGTGGACCGTGTCGTTGAAGGCGAAGTCCGAAGCGTAGAGTGCCCCACCCGTCACCTTGGCCCGGCCGTCGACGCGCGCCACAGGGGCGCCCTGGTTTCCTTTCGGTTCCGGTGCTGCGGCACTCATCCTCGGATCTCCATCGTGGCGGCCTGGAGCAGTGCCCTCACCAGAGTGGCCTGCCCGAGCGCCACCTTGTAGGCGTTATGTTGCCGGGGCCGCGCGCCCGCGAAGGCCGCGCGAGCTGCGAGCGTCGCCGAGGCTTCGTCGATGGCCTTGCCGGTCAGCAGCGCTTCGGCCTCGCGAGCCCGCCATGGTGCGGTGGCGACGCCGCCGAGTGCGATGCGGGCCTCGCGCACCACGGACGTCCCGGGCGCCCCGCCTTCACCGAGATCCAGGGCCACGGCGGCGGACGCCAGCGCGAACTCGTAGGATTGCCGGTCGCGCACTTTCAGGTAAAGGGAGCGGCGGGTCCACGGTCCGGGCGGGACGACGAAGGCCGTGATGACGTCGCCGGGCGCAAGGTTCGTCTCGATGTTCGGCGTCGTGCCGGGCTGACGGTGCAGGTCCGCAAAGGCCATGCGTCGCGGGCCGCCCGTGCCGAGGATCTCGACACCCGCATCGAGCGCCAGCATGCCCTGGGCCCAGTCGCCCGGGTAGGTGGCGATGCACTGGTCGCTGGTCCCCAGCACCGCATGGACCCGGTTGACCCCGTCCAGCGCCGCGCAACCGGAGCCCGGGTTGCGTTTGTTGCAGGCGGCCCAACTGACATCCCGGAAATAGGTACATCGGGTCCGCTGCAAAGCGTTGCCGCCGAGCGTCGCCATGTTGCGCAGCTGCGCGCTCGCGGCCAGCAGCAGCGATTGCGACAGCACGGGATAGGTCTTGATCACCTCGGGATGAGCAGCAACCTCGGCCATCGACGCGAAGGCGCCGAGCCTCAGGCCGTCAGGCGTCGCCGTGATGACCGAATGCGTCCGCCGCAAGGCTGCGGCATCGACCACGTGGACCGGCGCCATGACCTCGAGCTTCATCAGGTCGAGAAGAGTGGTGCCGCCCGCCAGCAGTTCGGCGGGGGCTCGGCCCTGTACCCCAGGGCCTGTGCCGCCCGCCGCCAGGGCACGGGACGCGAGTTCGGGGGTCGCGATTCGTTCGAACGTAAAGGGCAGCATCGCTCAGCCTCGCATGGCGGTCTTGGCCTGGTTCACGGCTGCCACGATATTGGGATAGGCGGCACAGCGGCACAGGTTGCCGCTCATCGACTCGCGGATCGCATCGTCGCTGCCGGCGTGGCCTTCCTTCACGCAGCCGATCGCCGACATGATTTGCCCCGAGGTGCAATAGCCGCATTGGAAGGCATCGTTGTCGATGAAGGCCTGCTGCATCGGATGGAGGCCACTTTCGATTGTCGACAGCCCTTCGATGGTGGTGACGGGACGCTCGCCCACCGAGGCCGCGAGCGTGAGGCAGGACAGCACACGCGTGCCGTCGATATGCACCGTGCAGGCGCCGCACTGGCCGTGGTCGCATCCCTTCTTGGTCCCCGTCAGGCCGACATGGTCGCGCAAGGCGTCGAGCAGGCTCGTGCGGATGTCGAGTGCCAGCCGGTAGCGGGTGCCATTGACGTCGAGCACCGTCCCGGCCAGCGCCCGGGGATCGGCCGCCCGTGGCTCTTGAGCGACGGCGGGCGGCGGAGACGCCGCTTCACCCACGAAAGGCAGTGCCGCAGTGGAAGCGGAGACGCCGAGAAAGCGGCGACGAGAGAGCGGATTGGCCCGCGATGGATCCTGGTCCGGCACAAACACCTCCCGTGCTGCCGAGATCGAAGCCGCCGCTCAGGCGCGGGTCGCGCCGGGCGCCGACAACGCCGGATTCCCGCTCCTGGAAGCAGGCGACGCCGAGTCAACCCGAGCGGCGCGTCTCGGTTCCCCGGACGGCGTCTCGGTGCGGCGAGAGGGAGCACGTCTCCCGCATACAGGGTTTTCAACAGGCCTTAACGATTTCTGTGAAAAGTTTTGTCACCTTTTTCGGGCGCGCAGCGGATCGCGCGTGGATTCAAGGCGTTACCCGGCAAGTCCGGATTCGGCCCGCGAGCGACGCCATTGACGCCTGCGAATCCATCCCGGCGGCGATCGGAAATTCGAACTATGTGCGAATGTCGCATGTCAACAACACCGCTGCGTTATCCCGTTGAAATCGAAGCCGTTAGAGCTTGTGCCCGGACGCCGGCGCTTTCGCGAATCCCGGTGCGACGGGCGAATCTGACTCTTTCGTGACACGATTCGGTTGCCTGTCCGGGGGCTGATGTGTAGTTTGAACCTCTCGCTGCGGCGCTGTTCACCGCGCCGGTGAGCCAGTTTTCTTGTATAGTAACATGGGTTTCGAAGTCTATGGCGTTCGCCAGGGCTGCCTTTGCTGTGACTGAGTATATACGTGCTTTTCAGGCCAACGCGTCACCGTGCGGGAATGGACATATATTACAGGTTGACTTGCTGATTTGATGTCCGGGACGGACAGTCGCTGATGAGCCGCGGGGGGACGATCGTGCCAGCATGCCTTTCGACATTGCGAATGCTACCGCCGCGGCCCGGGCGAGGCCGCGCCGCACCCTGATCGCCGGACCCCGTAGGTACACCGGTTTTGGAGGGCCATCCGAAACCCGCGACACCCGCGAGAGGCACGCCGTGACAGGCGGCGCCGGTGCCACAGCAATTCTTCCGGTTTGAGATGCGGCAAAGACATCCCACGCCAGAAAGAATACCATTGATCATGAACGCGCGAAACGACGCCCCACGCTTCGTTGACGACACTGCCGGCCTGCGCGCTTCCGTGGCGTCGCTTCCCTCGACCTTCGAGGTCGACGTCGGCCCGGCCCCCGCGATCCTCAGCGAGCAGTGGTCCAAGGCCTGCCGTCGGCTCAGGGCGGAACTCGGCGAAGCGGTGTTCGGCGCTTGGTTTGCGCGTCTCGAACTCGACCGAATCGTCGACGACACCGCCTGCCTGACCGTTCCGACCAACTTTCTGAAGACGTGGATCCAGTCGCATTACGTGGACAAGCTCTGCGCCGCACTGGCGGCGGAAGCTCCGGAGGTGAAGCGCTGTCTCGTCGGGCTACGTTCGTCGTCGCGCCCGGCACCGACGAAGACCGCCGCGCCCCCGATAGCACCGGCGCCAGCCCTCGAGTCGAAGAGCGCGGTGGCTCCGCGTAGCGCCTCGGTGACCCGGGTCGACTCGGGCAACAAGATGCAGACGATGGTGCCGGCCACGGCACCGGACGCCCTGGCGGGTTCGCCGCTCGACCGGCGTCTCACTTTCGCGAGCTTCGTCACCGGCAAGTCGAACCAGCTCGCCTTCGCGGCGGCGCAGCGCGTGGCCGAGGCGGCCCCGGGCGACGCCCCGCTCTATAGCCCCCTCTACATCCACGCCGCCGTAGGCCTCGGCAAGACGCATCTTCTGCAGGCCACGGCCCATGCCGTGACCGAGGCGGGACGCCGGGTGATCTATCTCACGGCAGAGCGCTTCATGTACGGGTTCGTGGCGGCGCTGAAGGCGCAAACCTCGATCCAGTTCAAGGAGAAGCTGCGGGCCATCGACGTGCTGATCATCGATGACGTGCAATTCCTGCAGGGCAAGTCGATCCAGACCGAGTTCTGCCACACGCTGAACGCCCTGATCGACGACGGCCGGCAGGTCATCGTCGCGGCGGACCGGCCACCGGCCGACCTCGAGGCGCTGGACGAACGCGTGCGCTCGCGACTGGCCGGCGGGCTCTGCGTCGAGATGGAAGCGCTGGACGAGGCGCTGCGCGGCAAGATCCTGGAGCATCGCGTGGTGGCGGCGCGGGCCCTGCAGCCCGGGTTCGCGCTGTCGCCGGCCGTGTTGACCTATGTGGCCCGCACGATCGCCACCAACGGACGCGACCTCGACGGCGCCGTGAACCGGCTCATGGCTCATGCCACATTGTCGGGCACGGCCCATACGGTCGAGACCGCGGAAGCCGCGATCCGCGACCTCGTGCGGTCGCGAGAGCCGAAACGCGTCAAGATCGAAGACATCCAGAAGCTGGTGGCCAACCATTACAACGTCAGTCGCGCCGACATCCTGTCGTCGCGGCGCACCGCCATGGTGGTCAGACCCAGACAGATCGCGATGTATCTGTCGAAGGCTCTGACGCTGCGGTCGCTGCCCGAGATCGGCCGACGCTTCGGCGGACGCGACCACACCACCGTGCTCCATGCCGTGCGCAAGATCGAAGCGCTGAGCGGCAAAGAGGCGTCGCTCGCCGAGGAACTGGAGCTGCTGAAGCGTCTCCTGCAGGATTGAACCGACGCGCTGGCCGAAACATTGGGGCGTGCAAAGGCCTGCGGGGTTGTGTAGGGAGCCGATGGGCTGCACGGGACGTCCGTCGCGCGGCGCAGCCCGTCGACACACGCGGACGACCCTGCTTTCCCGAGCCGGGCGTCCGGCTTCAGGTGCGAGGTTCCATGCGATCCTATGTTTCGATGACCAGGGCCGCCGCCGCGGCGGCACTGCTTCTGGCGACCGCGCCCGCGTTCGCGGCCTCGTGCGGCAGCGACGCCGGCGGCTTCCCGGCCTGGCTGGACGATTTCAGGCAGCAGGCGACCGCGCAGGGGATCTCGGAACGGACGGTTTCGGAATCGCTCGAGGGCGTGACCTACGACCGCAACACGGTGCAGCACGACCGCGGACAGGGCGTGTTCCACCAGACCTTCGAGCAGTTCTCGGGGCGCATGGTGCCGCCGCGCGTCAAGCGGGGCGCCGACAAGGTCCGCCAATATTCCGGGCTGCTGCAGCGCATCGAGAGCCAGTACGGCGTACAGGGACCGGTGCTGATCGCGATCTGGGGGCTGGAGACGGATTTCGGATCCTATATCGGCAGTTTCTCCACGATCCGGTCGCTGGCGACGCTCGCCTACGACTGCCGGCGATCGGACAAGTTCCGTGCGGAACTGATCGACGCGCTCCGTATCGTGCAGCGCGGCGACCTCAACCCGTCCACGATGCATGGCGCCTGGGCGGGTGAGATCGGGCAGACACAGTTCATGCCATCGTCCTACGTGAAATTCGCGGTGGACTTCGACGGCAAGGGCCGGCGCGACCTGATCCATAGCGTGCCCGACGTGCTCGCCTCGACGGCCAAATATCTGCAAAGCTATGGTTGGCAGGCTGGGCAGGGCTGGGCGCCCGGTCAGGCGAACTTCCCCGTCATCCAGCAGTGGAACGCCAGCCAGGTCTACTCGAAGACCATCGCGCTCCTGGCCACCAGGATCGACGAAGCGACGAGGTAGCCGGCAGTCCGGCCGCCCGCGTCGGGGCTGGCCGATCCAGGCATCGTGCCGGTGGCGGAACCCCGGGCGGA
>JAABUM010003918.1_pt1 | contig 17519 bp, 9 predicted proteins | sample 5559161 | NCBI WGS metagenome assembly JAABUM01 (sample SAMN10711868, study PRJNA513369) | rock metagenome | isolation source: Antarctica rocks | place: Antarctica: Victoria Land, Siegfried Peak nord | reverse complement strand
CTTTTGGTGCTGATCGGCGGCTTTCTCACGCGGGCTGGACCATCCGAGCGCGTAGGAGATCGACCTTGCCGCGGCCGTACATCTGACGTTTGACGAGCTTGAGCCGGGTGACTTGCCCTTCGGTCTGTCCGTTGGACCAGGGCTCGACGATTGCAGCTCTCACCGCGGCCTCGTCGGCCTCAATGCCGAACGCGAAGGACGCAAGTTCGCTTTCGGCCGCATCTCGGATCCACGACGCGAGATCGTCGGGCTTCTTTGCTGCGATCATGGTCCGGAAGCGGTCAAGGAGATTGCGGGCCGCGACGATCGTCGGCGAGGCCGTCTCGATCGCCACCCTGATGCGCAGGGCTTCGGCCGACTTGCAGTCCCGCTCGGAGGTCAGCAGCCGTGCGATGGTGCGGGCCGGGGGCACCGTCGTGATCGGGCCCGGACGATCCGCGCCAGCTCTGGTGGCGCGACGCCTGCGGGTCGTCCATTCGGTGACGACTCGCAGGCTGCCGCCGTACCCCGCGGCTCGCAGTCGCCGCCACAGTTCGGAACCGTTCCGGCAGCCTCCGTTCCAGTTGGCGTTTAACGTTTCCGCCCAGCGATCGAGCGTGGTTTCGCGGGATCGGAACACGTTGTCGCGGGTGCCGGCCAGGATGCGGCGAACGGTCTGGCGCGACACGCCGGTCGTCCTGACGATGGCCTTGATGCTGCGGCCCTACCCGTGGAGCCCTCGGACCATGCCGTTCACCTCATCGCGGCGCTGCCACCCAATCCATTGCAGCTTCTCGGCCGTGGTGAGCACATCGGGATCGACGTCGCTGCTCGTGATGGCTCGGCGAAGATGGCGCATCTGTCCCTTGACGGCCTCCACGAAGGCGGCGGTAGCGTTCTCGAGCAAGTGCCAGCGGTCGGCGATCTGCAGCGCCCGAGGAGCGCCCTTGTCAGCCCCTTCGCGGTATCCGGCGCCGCGGTCGCGACACACGATTTCGATGCCGGGATGATCGGCGAGCCAGTTCGCGATGGTGGCGCCCTCTCGATCCGGCAGGAGGTCAATGGTGCGGCGACGTTCGAGATCGCAGACGATCGTTCCATAGCGCTGGCCCTTCAGCCAGGCGAAGTCGTCGATGCCGACGACGCGGACGGTGGACGGTGTTGGTGCTGCGCGGCGCCGCAGGAGGCGCAGCAGCGTGTCGGCACTCACCGGCATGGCGAGGCGTTCCGCAAGCCTTTCTCCGGGACGGCCGCCCAGCACGAGGGCGATCGCATGGGTGAGTGTGTCGAGACGCGAGGTCCGTCGGGAGTAGACCTGGATCAGGTCGCGCGAGAAGCGTTCCGTGAAGATCCGGCACTCGCACGCCACCTCCCGGCATCGGAAACGCCGTGCCCTCAAGCGGATTCTGAGCCGCCGACCATGAGCCGGGAAATCGCCCAGGGTCCGCAAATAGCGACTGTGGACAGAAGACGACGGCCGGCCACAGGCCGGACAAGGGCTCGTCCCCGACGCTCCATGGGCGTGAACCGTAATGCCATCGGTGCCGATCTCGTGATGATCGACGATCAATCCGGTCGGGACGAGCTTGAGCGGCGCTGTGTGAAAGCTCATGCGATCTGGCCCTCCAAGGCCAGATCGCCTACGCCGCTGGAGTCACTCAGGATTCATCGGCCGCTGCACCAAAAGTGCGCCAGAGCCGCGCTTGGATGCGATTTGACACTCAACGGGTTCCGGCAGGATGTCCGGCGCATCTAGTTCAACTGCCTGCGACGGCGCAGCCAGAGAAGCCGGCCCATGGGCTGGGACTGGTTCGAGGCGCTGACCGCGCATCTGCCAATGCCGCTTCCTCGTATCACCCACCCTTGGACACCACGAGGATCACAATGCGGGTGACTTCCAGGAAGAGCCGGGTGCGGGAAAGCCGCATGCCCGGATCTGTGAGGGCGGACCCGTATGGCCGAGCTACTCGACCATGAACCACTCCCCCAAGATCGCGCCCACCCCTGCGGACCTCTTCGGCCGGCGGTGGACCGGAGTTGACCCTAAGCGGACCTCGCAAAGGTCCGCTTAGGAGCTCGTGGTCCCCAAGCGCCCGCAGTTCATCCTCTACAAAGGTTTTGGGGACCGAGGAGTTGTGAGTGCCCGGGAGCGCTCGCCGTCGCTGCGGCCGGGGGTAGCCGGCAATTCGTCGCTCTGAGGATCTCGACAGCCTCGGAGCTTCCGGCGCCTGCTTGATGCCGACGGTGCGTACACAACGACCTCCCGCGTCTGAATTTGCCCATTCGGCCCGCGAGCCATTTCTCGAGCCAAAGGCTATTTAGGTGCATGGGGTCGTCGGGCCCTCATGCGCCAACGATCGACAGCTTCTTCGACCATCTTCGCCGAAAGAAAGTGGCCTTGAAGCCACTTGGCGAGGAAAGGACGTAGACCGGGTGTATCGATGGCGCAGACTAAGATCAGTGCGAACCAATCCGCCCAGTCGTTCGGACGATGCCGCAAAAGCTGGCTCACGATGGCAGAAGTACACCCCCATAACCTTAGGTCGGGACGGCCTCGTTGCCAAAGAGCATTCAGGAAGCCTGACGTGACCAAGGTGTGAGACCACATGTCGGCACCGGGCTTGCCGACGAAACTGCATACCGTCTCGAAATCGTCCTTCGAGCACTGGTCAAAAAGCACCGTCAACGACGGCACGTCCAGCCAGAGGTTGCCATGCCGACGCTTCGCAAGCTCGACGTAGAACCGCGCGAGTTCGGATGGAGCGATGGAGTCGACTTGCCGGGCGGCAAGCAACACGGCCTGCAGCCAGGTTCCGTAAACCCCCGTCACGGCAGCCGCCATGACGCGGCAGGGAAGATCGTCGGTCACCAGAATGTCGCCTTGGTGCGCGGCCAAAACCATCGGGTCCAACGTGCGTCGCCCGAGCTTTCGGGCGAACTCGGCAACGGCGGCAGGCACGTCGTCCGGATACACGGCTGCGTGTACCTCGCACTCAGATTCAATATTGGCCCGTGCCGCACGGAGCAGCTCGATTTGGTCCGCGACGACGTCGTCGCTGACTTCGTGCCGGATGAAGTTTCCCTCGACGTACTCCACCGTAAGGGTGCCCCTGCCCATGAGGCCTTCGGCCCGGGCCGACATTTCGTGAAGCTCGTCCACTGTCGCCCGGGCCACCGTCAGTCGACCGAACCACGATTTGAGAAGCGGGAGCATCCCGATCTCGGCGGCCACGACCGCCGTGTAAGTGTCGAGCACGGCCCCGAGGCCCCGATTTTCCAGGGCGTTGTCGATCCCGACCTGACGGTCGGCCAGCGTTCCCTCCGACGTCATCACATCGATGTTCAGGCGACGCAGATATGCTGCGAAGCTCAAAGAGTCCTTTCCCGACACCGCGGCGACGAGCGCTAGGGGGAGATGGCTTTTTACATAGGCCTCGTCGACCAACCGGCGCCTGCGCTCCTCATCGTCCTTGACGACTTCCAGCAATGGCTCGACATCGTTTTCGGGGAGAGTGATCTGATCGAGGCCCTTGGCGGTCGGGAACCGCTGCCTATACGTTCTCATGACAACGTGGAGCACGTGCAGGAACTTGCTCTTGACCTCCTTGATGGTCCAGGTGGTCGTTCTGCCGAGCATGCCGGTTACCACGAAGGTGTCGCCCACGCGTCGGCCCACCACGTTCCGAGCGCGTTCGTCTCGCTCCGAGACCACGTCGGTCCCGAGAAAAGAAGGCCCCTCGTCGACGGTGAACGCATCCAGTTCGCCGCGCTCGCTCTCGATGAGCGCCCAGCAACCACCCACAACTTCGTCGTGTTGCGGAATGAAGTCACCGTCCGGACGTCCCAGCACCAAGCCCACGTATCCAAGCGCTATTTCCGCGCTGGACGGGACGTCCCTCACCAAGTCGTAGCCCATCGTGATCGCCCGCGAGCCTTCTCCCGCCAGTCTCAATTCGTGCGCCCAGGCCATCCTATGGCTCGGCGGCCCCTGGAGCATTTTCTCCCTGGTCTCGATGACCAAGGAAGCGACCTCGCTTGAGCGGTCGGTCCGCCGGAGCGACTCGATCAGCTTCAGGCGAAGGTAGGCGTCGGTTTCGTTCTCACGCAGCAATCCTCGAAGTATCCGTTCCGCGTCGTTGGGGCGGCCTGCGGCGAGGAGGGCAGCGGCGTGCCCCCTTGCGATGTCTGGTGCGAGGCGTGTCGAGTCGGGCAAGCTCTCGAAGAAGCGAACGTTCCGAAAGCGGGGCGGCGTCTCGCACGCGTGGGCATCGGACAGCCAATGGAGTTCGGTCGTGAGCGCGCCGGGATCGATCCCCCCATCCAAGCTACGAATGACCGCATCGCAATCGTCCATGTCGCGGGCACAGGACGCGACCGTTATGCGGTCGTGGATCGGCAGGTTCGGCCCGATCAGGGCAACTGCATCCCCGTAGGCCGTCTCCGCCAAGTTCGAAAACCCACGAACCCGAGCGAGTCTGGAGATGACGACCAAGGAGCGGGCGTCGGCGCCAGCCGCTTCCCGTGCTTCCTCCAGGACCGCTTCATGGCCCGGATCGCTGCCTCCCTTCACACCACGCAGGCGGAAGACGGTTTCGACGAATGACCGTTCGCCGTCCGGGATTTCCGCCTCCTCGAACAGATCGGCCGCTTGGTCCCAGTCTCCCCGGTTGAATGCCGCGACGCCCTTGTAGAACCCGGCAAGCCCCGTCGCGGGCAGCTTCGCGAGAGCCCGTGCCGCGGCACTGAAGTCCTCGAAGGCCAGCGCGACCTGGGCAGCGAGCAGGAGCGGGGATTCTTGATCGGTCCGCTCCGTGAGCTCGCACGCACTTTTCAGCGCCCCAACGCGATCTTCCAGCAGTCTCTGCGCCAGAGACAAGGTGCTCAGGGCCGACAACCCGTCCTCCCGCGACGGCACCTCCGACACCTTCATGCGGCGCCAGAATCCATCGAGCGTTTCCGCGGCCGCTTTGACTGACGAGCGTTCGTCTTCTGTCAGCGGCCTGTAATCTTCGTTTCGCGTGAGGCGCACGATGCGGTCGATCTCCGCTTCCGCCGCGAACAACCTGAGCAGCCGATTCCTCGGGAAAAGATTTGCTCCGGTCCGAGCTTCGTCCCACCAGATCGGACGCATGTCCCTGTCCCGGTGGAAAATGCAGAGGGATACCAGCACGCGCTCGCGTTGGCGCAGCGAAGGAGAGAGCGCGGGCGCTGGGTCGGGGCATGCGGCGATGTGGATGCTAGCCTCGACGAGAGTGGCCGCCAGTTCCTCGTTTTCGGCATTCCCGGCGAGGCTGTCCTTTGCCAAAGCCACTGCGCCGCTGAAGTCTTCGCGCACCATCATGGCGAAGGCTCTCGTCGCCATCGCCTTCGGTTCGGAGGGCGCGGCCGCATGGGCCATGTCGAACCACTCAAGGGCCGCCTTCTTGTCTCCCAATTGAAGGCGGCAGTGCCCGATGTTCGATTTCAGGCGGAACACCACGTATGGCGTGGATCCGGCGGGCAGATCCTTTAGCATCCCTTCGAAGGCGGTCTGAGCCTCGCTCGGATAGCCCTCCCGGAGCCGATCACGGATCACGTCGATTGTACGACTGAGTGCCGCTTCGACTTCCGGCAAGTGACGGTCGTCGGCGGACGTGCTCGACAAAGACGCCAATCCATCCGTGGACACGGCCGCCGAGGTGCCGAGCCGCCCCGGCGTGAAGTCGACCGCCTCACGACGCTCCTCCCCGTCGAACACCTGGAGCGTGAGGTGAATCGTGTTGTTGCCGCCGGCGTTGGCGGAAATCGAAACCCTGCTGAGGTAATCCTTTAGCAGTTCTTCTCGGCCCAGCGCACCGGTCGAGGCGGGGTCGCCCGGTGCGCTTGTCAGTTTCCCTGGGGCTTGCTCCCGGTACCCATATTGATGTCGCTAAAGTTGAAGTCCCCTTCAGACTTCGCAGCGACGTCTATGGTGCGGGCCCCCGTGAGCCGCTCGATGTTGACGTTGCCCTTGCTGTCGACGTTCAGCTTTATGCTGGCGACGGTTTCGCCGGTTCTGATCGCAGCGCCGTCGTCCTTGAGCGCGGCCAGGAATTGGGTGAGTTTGGCCTGGATCTCCCGAGCGTCCTCCTCGTCGATCCCGGTGACCACCCTCGTCAGATCGTCCTGTGCCTCCTGCGATAAGGGATCCGCTTCAAGTTTGACCGTCGCCCGCCGTGCCTTCGCACCGAGCAGGTCACCAAGGGTGTCTCTCAACGCTCGGTAAGCGTCCTTCGTCACTTCCTTGACCACTTCCGTCGCGGCGATGGTGCCGACCACGGTTGCCGTATGTGGGCTGATGAACGAGGCGCCGACCGACATCGCGGAAACCAACGTTGTGACGTCCATGTTCATTCCCAAAGGTAGGTCTGGCCTGCTCAGCGACGAAACTATCATTTGGGCATTGTGATCACGGCCGCAAGATGTTTCCCGTCTGTTCTTTTCCTCAACCTCGATGCCTAACTTGAGAGGGCGGATAGGGCCATGATCGTCCGACGTCACGTTTTGCGTCCGACCGCTTGGCATTCAGGGCCGGAGCTTATGACTATGTCAGGCCGGATCTGGTTCCTGTCCTGCAGTGAGCAGTATGGAGGCTGAGTCGCGTCGGCAAGCCAGCACCACGGTCGCATCCGAAGGTCTGCAAACTGGCGACTGCGCAACGGCAACTGTTGGCGCGACCCGGCTGTTGTCGGGTTGCTGGCGCCGAGCAGTCAGTTCGGGCAACCGGCGACGCGGAACGAAGTAGCGGCTTGCCCGGCAACTCGGCGGGATTCAGGGTCGTCCGGGGCAAAGCGCCACTTCTGCTCCGCGGCATTCGCCGCCGATCTTGCGCGAGCCCCGCCGCGGCGACCACCCTCGCCGCCGAACCCGACCCTGCCCCCATACGCGTCTCCAAATTACGCCGCGGAATGAGGCAATGCGCGCCTACTCCATCGGCTCATCGAAGTTTTTGAGGGATAAAGGGATCAGTAGCTCTTCAGCTTCGGTCCCGGTACGATCATGCGGTGTTCGGGTGGGCGACCAGAGTGGAATTCTGGATCGTGCTCCTGCGTAAGTGCACTCCCGCCTCAAGTGTTCGTGATCCTGACCACGGTCGGCTCCGGGCGACCGCTCCAGCGATAATCGAAGTGATCGCCCTGGAGGACCGGCGGCAGGAGCCTTGGCCGGAACACGACAGCGTTGCCGCCGCCGGCGCGGCGCACGCTTTCGAACAGGATGCCATTCGAGCCCGACCGGCGCAGGCTCTCGCCAAATGTCTGCGAGTCGGCATAATCGTCGGGATCGTAGAGGTTCGGGTGGATGGCTCGAAGGCCACGAAGATCGTGAAAGGCGGCGTCGAGAACGCTGATCAGTTCGCGCATCTGGATCGTGTGGCGAAAGCCTGATGCGGAATGAGCGAGACGCCGCGTGTGGTGATACACCGTCTCGGCGATGGCCGTCTCGATCTCAGCCGCGCAGTACCAAGCCCCGAGCGCGTCGGTGTTGAAGCGGCCCCCGCCCGGCGCCGGATGGCAGAACGCTGCCATCACCATCGTGGCGCCGGGCTGATCCACGACCCATTCACCGCGGTCGATCCGGCCGAGGCGCGTCAGGGTCTCGGTAACGCGATCGTTGGTGAGCGACTCGAGAAGCAGGACGTTTTCGAGATCCTCGGGAGAACTGACAGCGTCGAACACGCCGACGATGGGCCAACGCGACGCGATCAGGCGATGCGTGCGCCCCCGAAACTGCGCAACTGGGATCTTGTCCGGCGTCAGGGCCACACGCCGCGCCATCCGTCGAGATAGCGGCGGATGGCGTAGAGATCGTCGATGCTCCCCCGTAACATGCGCTCGAGCGGCGAGCCTCCGCCGAACGGCAGGTCGGTATTGGTGGCCTTGAGCCACAATGGGCCGCTGGCGTCGTCCGCGAACAGGAGTTTCAGGCCCTTGTAGATCCCCAGGGTCAGCGAAATGCGCTCCAACTGATCGTACGACAAAGTGCTGACGGCACCCGCCTTCCACTTGTGGTAGGTCGAGGGTGCGACCCCGCCGAGGATCGCACGCTGCTGATCGACCGTGAGGCCCCATTCGACAGCGATGTTGAAGAAGGTGCGCAGGCCCGGGCCCGCCAGACGAGCGCGGACGGCAGGATCCTGCCGTTGCGAGAAGGCTAGAGCCTCAGCCGGCACGCTTCCTGGAACTCGCTTCGGCTCACCCATCACGTAGTCCACATCCGGAGCTAATCTCCATAGAGAGAGTAGGCGTCCACTGGATACGCGTCAATAGCAAGGGGGCAGGGCTACAGCTCGAGCTGGTACACAGTCGTCGAACAAAGCAGGACTGCGATGCCGACTCTGAGCCGGCCAGAGACGGCTGTGATCGGCGTGGCCACTGAGAGTGTCTTGCTCTCCATGGTCACTGCCCCGGGAGAGAAGCCAGGGAGCCTCTTGGTGATGGCGGGTGACCCCTAATCGGCCGTCTGGCGCAACGAGAGTGAGAGAGAAGCTTGGAGGGACGTGGCGGGCTAAGAGCTGGAGAGAGAGGCTTTCCAGCGGTCCCGTCACGGAGATCCGAAATGTCCCAGCTCTCATCTATCGCTCGTTCCCCCTCCCCTGCTCCGGCCGGCTACCGTGTCGACCCCAGCCGCGGCGAGCGCATCGGCCGTGTTTCATCCGAGTGGTTCCGGCGCCCCGCCGACGAACGTTTCCTGAGCCTGTCGGACCTGCATCGGTGCGTGAAGGGCCGTGCCGATCGCTCGCGCGCCCGCACGGTGGCGAGCAACGAGGTGCGGGTCGAGGCGCGGCGGGAGGACGGTGATCGCCTGAGGCTCATGCTACCCGGCGAAGCGGATGAGATCGCGCCGACGCACTGGAGTTTCGGGCAGCTCTGCTCGCTGGTCGGCGCGCCGTCGGGCTACCTGCGGCAGCTGCCGGCGCCGCTCGCCGGCATCAACCTGCAATACGGCTTCAAGGAGCACCGGTCAGAGCTGGTCAAGACCTACACGACGCAAGAAGGCCGCACCGAGCTCCGGGCCGTCACGGGCCCGGACTATGGCCGCATCCACGACCACGAGCTCGTCGAGACCGTGATGCGCATCGCGGGGAACGGAACGGGCGATACGCGCTGGAAGGTGCCCGGCGTGCTCGACTGGGGCACGATGCGCCACAACCCCAATGTCGACGTCACGGCCGACACGACGACCCTCTACGCCTCCGACCGGGACGTGTTCCTGTTCCTGTGCGACGATCTCAACCCGATCGAGGCCGGACGGCTGCCCAACGGCGAGCCCGACCTCTACTTTCGCGGCTTCTACTGCTGGAACTCCGAGGTGGGGTCGCGCACGCTCGGCATCGCGAGCTTCTATCTCCGGGCCGTGTGCCAGAACCGCAACCTATGGGGCACCGAGTCCTTCGAGGAGATCACGATCCGCCACTCGAAATATGCGGCGACGCGCTTCGCTGGCGAGGCCGCGCCGGCCCTGAACAGTTTCGCCGACTCGAGCGCGAGTTCCTTCGTCAGCGGCATCCGGGCGGCACGGGAGAAAATCGTAGCGCGCTCGGACGAAGACCGGACCGAGTTCCTGCGCCGGCGTGGCTTTTCCAAGGGCGACACGGCGCGGGTGATCGACACGGTGCTGGCCGAGGAAGGGCATCCCGCCAGATCCGTGTTCGATTTCGTGCAGGGCATCACGGCGGTGGCACGGGGCGAACCGCGGCAGGACGCCCGCCTCGACCTCGAGCTCCGCGCCAAGCGTCTGATGGATCAAGTCCCGGCCTGATCCCCTCCCTCCGCGATCCCCCTGCCCCACCATTGTTACCGGCCTTCCCCGTCCTGCTCTGCCCCGAGATCAAGAGGCAGAGGAGGGCGGGATTTTTCATGACGGGTGAAAGGATCGAGAGAGAGGCTCTCGGTCGCCCGTCGCGGAGAATTGCCGTGACCCAAGCTGCCAAGATCGTCCTGAGTTCGTCCCGGGACATCCCGTTCAACAAGCTGGTGCTGAGCCAGTCCAATGTCCGCCGCATCAAGGCGGGCGTCTCCATCGAGGAGCTCGCCGAGGACATCGCCCGGCGTACCTTGCTGCAAAGCCTGAGCGTTCGCGCCGTCGTCGGCGTCGACGGCCAAGCGACCGGCATGTACGAGGTGCCGGCCGGCGGCCGCCGGTTCCGCGCGCTCGAGCTGCTGGTCAAGCAAAAGCGCCTGGCCAAGACCGCGCCCGTCCCCTGCGTGGTCCGCTCGACGGACGCCGTCTCGGCCGAGGAAGACAGCCTTGCCGAGAACGTCCAGCGTGTGGCGCTGCACCCGCTCGATCAGTTCCGTGCCTTCCAGACCCTGCGCGAGCAGGGCGCGGGCGAAGAGGAGATCGCGGCACGGTTCTTCCTCGCCGTCGGGGTCGTGCGCCAGCGGCTCAGGCTCGCCGCGGTGAGCCCCAAGCTGCACGACATCTACGCCGAGGACGGCATGACGCTCGAGCAGCTCATGGCGTTCACCGTGACATGCGACCATGCACGCCAGGAGCAGGTCTGGGAAAGCTTGGCCCGCAGCTACGGCAAGGAGCCCTACCAGATCCGCCGCATGTTGACCGAAGGCGCCGTTCGGGCCTCCGACAAGCGGGCGCAGTTCGTCGGCGTGGAAGCCTATGAGCAGGCCGGTGGCGTGGCTCTGCGTGACCTGTTCCAGCAGGACGATGGCGGCTGGTTGCAGGATCCGGCACTCCTGGACCGGCTCGTCGCGGAAAGGCTCATGCGCGAAATGGAACCGATCGTGGCCGAAGGCTGGAAGTGGGTGGACGTGGCCGCCGACTTTCCGTACGGCCACACCATCGGCCTGCGACGCATCAGCGGCGAGATTTCGGTGCTCACCGGTGAGGAGCAGGCCACCAGCGAGGCGCTCAGGGAGGAGATGGACCGCCTTTGCGCAGAGCACGAGGGCGGCGGCGACATGTCAGACGAGGTCGACGCCCGTTTGGGCGAGATCGAGACGGCGCTGGAGGCCTTGCAGAACCGACCGATGCGCTACGACCCGGCCGAGGTCGCGCGGGCGGGCGCTTTCGTCAGTCTGGACGGGTCGGGCGCGCTTCGCATCGAGCGGGGCTACGTGCGGCCGGAGGACGAACCTGCGCCGGAGCCGGAGGTCTTGCCGGAGGGGGGCGACGACGTTGCTACGGCGACCCTTGCGAGTTCCGGTCCGACCAATGCGGTGGCGCCCCGGGCCGTCATCACCATCGGTGGTGAGCCGGAACCGGAGGAGGACGACGGCATCAAGCCCCTGCCCGAGCGGTTGCTGACCGAACTCACCGCCCACCGTACCCTGGCGTTGCGCGAGGCGCTGGCGATCGATCCCGAGGCGGCTTTCCTCGCCGTGCTGCACGCGCTGGCGCTGAAGGCGTTCTATCGCAACGGGGTCCACAGCTGCCTGGAGATCGAGGCCAAGAGCGCGACCCTCGGCACGCAGGCGCCGGGGCTCAACGACACCGCATCGGGGAAAGCGATCAATGCGCGTCATCAGGCCTGGGGTGACCACCTCCCCCCTTGAGCCGGGCGAGCTCTGGGGGGTCCTGCAGGGCTTCGACGGCGACAGCCGCCAGGCCCTGTTCGCGCATTGCGCCGCGACGACCGTCAACGCCACACATGAGCCGTGGAACCGGTCGCCAGGGCGGCTTGCCCACGCCGATCGGCTGGCCGAAGCGGTCGGGCTCGACATGGCCGCGGCAGGCTGGGCACCGACGGCCGAGACCTATCTCGGCCGAGTGACGAAGGCGCGCATTCTGCAGGCGGTGCGTGAGGCCAAGGGCGAGCAGGCGACGCAGCTCATCGATCACCTGAAAAAACCGGAGATGGCCAAGGAGGCCGAGCGGCTGCTCGCGGGCACCGGTTGGCTGCCCGAGCCGCTGCGTACGCCAGGGGCGCAGGCGAACCCGGTCGAGGTCGGGCCGGAGGTCGACGAGGTCAGCGGGAACGAGAGCCTGCCGGCCTTCCTGGCCGGCGACGACGAAGGCGAGGTCGATGCGGACCCCGGTCTCGACGGATCCGATCCCGTGCTGCCCGCGACCGCGATCGCGGCCGAATAGCTCCCTCCGCCTGCCTTCCAACGGTGCTTCGCACCGCCGGAACCTTGGCAGACTCCGCCCAGCGGGAAGGCTTCAGCCCTCCCGCACTTCGTCATCTTTGTCATGGCGAAGCAGGCATGGGGTCCCCTTCCGCTAAGCGGAAAGGGGATGCCTGCGGAGGTCCGTAGCTCGGGCCGTTCGCTCCCGAAGGGCTCGGCGCTGACGCGTCGGGCTCTTTTCTCATGGTCGGGGCAGAGAGGGAGAGGGTCGCCGGTAAGAGGTGAGCCGGGCGGATCTCAAGAGAGAGCGCCGCCGGGTTCGGCCCCCCTCGCTTCCGGAGCTTCCCCCCATGCTGACCGCTTCCGCCGGGCTTGCGCCCGTTCCCTCCGCCGCGCCGACCGTTTCCACCGCTTCGGCCCTGATCGCCGCCGCGCAGGCGCTTCTGCCGACGCTCGCGCGCGGCCAAACGGCCGATTCCCGTGCCTTGCGCGAGGCGATGACCTCGGCCTTCGGCGGCTCCGACGCGGAGGGCCTCTGGGCGTGGAAGGACGCCTACGAGGCCTGCGAGGTCGCGCAACTGCTGTTCCTGCGCCGGTTCGGCCCGGCCATGCGCGCCAAGTCTGCCCTCGCCCAGCTTGCCATGCTGGGCAAGGTCGCCGCGCTTCTTCCCACTCACACGCGCCGCTCGGAAGAGAGCCAGGCGCTGCAGCAGTTCTCGACGCCGATCCCGCTCGGCTTCGTGGCCGCGACCGCGGCCGCCATCGCCGCGGACGACGTGGTGCTGGAGCCCTCAGCGGGTACCGGGCTGCTCGCCGTCTTCGCTGAGATAGCGGGCGGAGCAAGCATGGGGTCCCGTTCCGCGAAGCGGACAGGGGATGCCTGCGGAGGGGCATCGCTCGTGCTCAACGAACTGGGCGGAACCCGCGCCGACCTGCTCACCTCCCTCTTCCCGGCCGCTGCCGTGACCCGCTTCGACGCGGTCCACATCGACGACCACCTCGAGCCGCAGCTGCGGCCGAGCGTCGTACTCATGAACCCGCCCTTCTCGGCGGGCGCGCACGTCGACGGCCGCGTCGCCGATGCCGCCTATCGGCACATCGCCTCGGCGCTGGCCCGGCTTGCCGACGGCGGGCGTTTGGTCGCCATCACCGGCGCATCCTTCTCGCCGGAGAACCCGACCTGGGCCGACGCCTTCGCGCGCCTGCAGGAGCGCGGGCGCGTGGTGTTCACCGCTGCGGTCGATGGCCGCCTCTTTGCGCGCCACGGCACCACGACCGAGACGCGCCTGACCGTGATCGACCGCGTGACGGCCTGCGGTCAGACTGCCGAGATCGCCTCCCTCGGCATGGCGCCGGATGCGGCGACGCTGCTCGACTGGGTCATGCGGCATATCCCGCTCCGGCCCGCTTGTACGCCGAGCCGACGTTCCGACATTGCGGGTCGGCGCAGAGCCGCTTTCCAGCCGATCCGTGCGACCTATGCCGCGCGCTCGCTCGCACCCGTTGCGGCGGACGCGGTCGAGCTCGTCTATGAGGCGGTCGATGCTCCGCCGATCGGAGCTACCCGTCTCAGCGAGGCGCTCTACGAGCCCTTCGCGCTGCAGACCATCCGCATCCCGAGCGCGCGGCCGCATCCGACGCCGCTCGTGCAGTCGGCCGCGATGGCCAGCGTTCGCCCGCCGCTTCCCACATATCGGCCGCACCTGCCCTTGGGTCTTGTCGAGCAGGGCCTGCTATCGGACGCCCAGCTCGAGACCGTGGTCCTCGCGGGCGAGGCGCATTCCGCCCAGCTCGCGGGCGCCTGGGCGGTGGACGCCACCTTCGACCTGGTCTCGGCCGCACCGGAGGAGGCCGAAGCGGCGGTCCGCTTTCGGCGCGGCTTCATGCTGGGCGACGGCACCGGCGCCGGCAAGGGCCGCCAGGTCGCGGGCATCATCCTCGACAACTGGCTGAAGGGCCGCAAGCGGGCGCTCTGGGTATCGAAGTCCGACACCTTGATCGAGGACGCGCAACGCGACTGGTCGGCCCTCGGCCAGGAGCGCCTGCTCATCCAGCCGCTGTCGCGCTTCCGCCAGGGCACGCCGATCCGGCTCGAGGAGGGTGTCCTATTCGCCACTTACGCCACGCTGCGCTCCGATGCGCGCGAGGAACGGGTTTCGCGAGTCCAGCAGATCGTCGACTGGCTCGGCCGGGACTTCGATGGCGTGGTCGTCTTCGACGAGAGCCATGCCATGCAGAACGCCGCGGGTGGGAACGGCCCGCGTGGTGACGCCGCACCCTCGCAGCAGGGTCGCGCCGGCCTGCGGCTCCAGCACGCCCTGCCCGACGCCCGCGTGCTCTACGTCTCGGCCACCGGCGCCACCACGGTGCAGAACCTCGCCTACGCCCAGCGCCTCGGCCCTTGGGGCGGCGAGGACTTCCCCTTCGCCAATCGGGCAGAATTCGTCGCCGCGATCGAGACCGGCGGGGTGGCCGCCATGGAGGTGCTGGCCCGCGACCTCAAGGCGCTCGGCCTCTACACGGCTCGTTCGCTCTCCTACGACGGCGTCGAATACGAGCTGGTCGAGCACCCGCTCACGCCCGAGCAGACCCGCATCTACGACGCCTACGCGGGTGCCTTCCAGGTGATCCATGCCAACCTTGAGGCCGCGCTCGAAGCGACCGGCGTCACCGGCACGGGCGCGGACGGGGGCAGGAAGACCCTCAACGCCCAGGCCAAGTCGGCGGCGCGTTCGGCCTTCGAGAGTTCCAAGCAGCGCTTCTTCAACCACCTCATCACGGCGATGAAGACGCCGACGCTGATCGCCTCGGTCGAGGCCGACCTCACGGCCGGCCACGCCTGCGTGGTCCAGATCGTCTCGACCGGCGAGGCGTTGATGGAGCGCCGCATCGCGCAAGTTCCGGCCGAGGAGTGGGGCGACGTCCAGGTCGACATCACACCGCGCGAGTACGTGCTCGACTATCTCGCCCACGCCTTCCCGACGCAGCTCTATCAGCCGTTCACCGACGGCGAGGGCAACCTGTCCTCCCGGCCCGTCACGCGCGACGGTCACCCGGTACAGTGCCGCGATGCCGTGCAGCGGCGCGACCGGCTGATCGAGCGCCTGGCCGCGCTGCCGCCCGTGCAGGGCGCGCTCGACCAGATCGTCCAGCGGTTCGGGACCGAGCAGGTTGCCGAGGTGACCGGGCGCTCGCGCCGTATTGTCCGCAAGCGCGGCGACGATGGCGTCGACCGCCTCGCCATCGAAGGCCGGCCCGCCGGGTCCAACCTCGCCGAGACTCAGGCCTTCATGGACGACGACAAGCGCATTCTGGTCTTCTCCGACGCAGGCGGCACCGGTCGCAGCTATCATGCCGACCTCGGGGCCAAGAACCGGCGGCTGCGGGTCCACTACCTGCTCGAAGCCGGCTGGAAGGCCGATACCGCAATCCAGGGGCTCGGCCGCACCAACCGCACCCACCAAGCCCAGCCACCACTGTTCCGGCCGATCACCACCGACGTGCGGGGCGAGAAGCGGTTCACCTCGACCATCGCGCGGCGGCTCGACACGCTCGGCGCCATTACCCGCGGCCAGCGCCAGACCGGCGGCCAGGGCCTGTTTCGCGCTGCAGACAATCTGGAGAGCGACTACGCCCGCGCGGCGCTGCGCCAGCTCTACACCTTGCTGATCCTCGGTCGGGTCGAGGGCTGCTCGCTGCAGCGCTTCGAGGACGCAACGGGGCTGTCGTTGATGACGCGCGACGGCGCGGTCCGGGAGGACCTGCCGCCGATCACGCAGTTCCTCAACCGCGTGCTCGCCCTCACCATCGAGCTGCAGAACCTGCTGTTCGAGGTGTTCGACGGCCTGCTCACCGCTCGCGTGGAGGGCGCGGTCGCAGCCGGAACATACGACCTCGGTCTGGAGACGATCACCGCCGAGAGCCTGCGCATCGTCGAACGCCGGACCGTCTACACCCACCCGGCCAGCGGAGCCGAGACCCAGGCACTGACGGTCGCCCGGCGCGACCGCAACTCCCCGCTCGGCCTGGGCGAGGCACTCGAGCGCGGATCGAAGCCTGGGTCGCGGCTGCTGGTCAACGGCAAGTCGGGCCACGCGGCCGTGCAGGTGCTCGCGCCCAGCATCACGCTCGATGACGGCGAGGTCGAGCGTCGCATCCGGTTGCTCCGGCCAATGGAGCGCCGGGCCATTGCGTTACACGCGCTGGACGGGTCGCACTGGGACGAGGTGGACGAGGCCACCTTCTCGGCCGCTTGGCAGGCCGAGATCGACGGGCTGCCCGAGTTCGTGGAGAGCACCTTCCACGTCGTCACCGGGTTGCTGCTGCCGATCTGGCGGCGGCTGCCCGACGACGGGTGTCGCGTCTACCGGCTGCAGGCTGATGACGGCGAGCGGGTGATCGGACGCCTGGTCTCGCCGGGCTGGATCGCCGACGTGCTCGGGGCGGCCGCGCCCGCGGTCGCGCCGGCCGACGCTTGGACTGCCGTACTAGCCAAGGGCGCAGCGCTGCAACTCGCCGACGGACTGACTGTCCGACGCTCCAGCGTCATGCATGCCAATCGGGTGGAGTTGACCGGGTTCACCGATGGCATGGTCGACCGGCTGAAGGCCATGGGGCTCGTCTCCGAGATCATCAGCTGGAGGCTACACCTGTTCGTGCCGACCAGCGAACAAGGCGAGGGAATCCTCAGCGTCCTGCTCAACCGTCACCCGCTCGCGCGGGTGGTTAACCGCGTCGCGGCCTGAGGTGTCGCCGTGCAGGGCCAGGCTTCCGACCTGGCGCACCGTCTCGCGCGCGATGCAGAGGCGGTGTGCCGACAATATCTTTCCAACGGGCGCCGTGAAGGCCGCTACTGGCTGGTGGGGGACGCCACCAACGCACCGGGGCGCAGCCTCTATGTCCGCCTGCGCGGGCCTGAGTCGGGCAAGGGTGCAGCGGGTAGATGGACCGATTCCGCCACCGGCCAACATGGCGACCTGCTCGACATCATCCGCCTCAGCCGCAACCTCGCCACCGTCGTCGAGGCGATGGACGAGGCGCGCCTGTTCCTCAGCCTACCACGGCCGGAACCGCCCAAGCCCATCCCGGCGTCGCGATCGTCGCCCGAGGCGTCACGGCGCCTATACGCCATGGGGCGGTCGATCCGAGGCACGTTGGCGCACGACTATCTTTGCGGGCGCGGCATCACGGCCGACGTGCGGTTGCTACCGCTCCGCTTCCACCCATTCTGCTACTACCAGGCTGCGGAGCATGGACCGCGAGGCGCACGACCCGCCTTGCTGGCGGCCGTCACCGATCTCGCCGGCACGATCACCGGCGTGCATCGCACCTGGCTCGATCCGGCGCAGGCCACCAAGGCGCAGCTGTCGACCCCGCGCAAAGCCATGGGGCAGCTGCTCGGCAATGGGGTCAGGTTCGGAGTGGCGCACGAGGTGCTCGCCGCCGGCGAGGGCCTCGAGACGATGCTGTCGCTGCGCACGGTCCTGCCCATCTTGC